>Ga0335085_10001436_pt1 | contig 50712 bp, 47 predicted proteins | sample Lox_Sample_45_FD_206712 | JGI IMG/M metagenome (GOLD analysis project Ga0335085, IMG submission 206712) | Soil microbial communities from Loxahatchee National Wildlife Refuge, Florida, United States - Lox_Sample_4.5 | ecosystem: Environmental > Terrestrial > Soil > Wetlands | place: USA... | reverse complement strand
TCTCGATACGAAATAACCGCATAAACATTGAGGAAAATTTGGTCCCGGAGGAGGGAGTCGAACCCACACGGGGAGTGATCCCCGGCAGATTTTGAGTCTGCTGCGTCTGCCAGTTCCGCCACTCCGGGAGGAGCTTTAATGAAAATAGCATGAGGGCGGCGGGGGAACAAGGCGTGCGGAAGGACGTGAAGACGTTGGATTCACGGTAGGGAGCGCGGGCCGGGCAAGCCGGGCCCCTACAAAAGGAAGCATTCGAGATTGGGAAACAAAACGAGGGGAGCGGCCCGCTTCAGAAGTCGGGCCTTACCGAGCCGACCTAAAGGTCGGCCATTACACAGGGCGGAGAAGAAGGCGGCATAAAGCCGCCCCTACATCCGCGGGCCGGGCAAGCCCGGCCCCTACAGAGAAGCGGCAGAGGTCGCCCGCCTCAGAAGGTGGACGCTACACGACGGCGGAGGCGTGGACGACGGTGGCGGGGAAGTTGATGGATTGGCCGTCGGAGAATTGGCGGATGCCTTCGATGGCTTCATTAACGGCCTCTTCCCTTTTGTCGGGCGGGACAGCGGCCATGATTTTTTTGAAAGGCGCGGCGATTTCGCTCCCGCCGAGCCAGGCTTCTTCGGCGGAGCCGGGCCAGGGCCAGTTGATCTTGTGCTTGTCGGCGCGGACCTGGTGAAAGCCGGCGCTGGAAAGCGTGCCCGCAAGTTTGGTTTCGTCCGAAAAGCGGAAGACGTGCGGCGAGTCCGGATCGGGTTTTGGAACGTCCACGTATTTCAAAAACGGCCGAATCATGGTGGCAAACAACGGATTTTCTTCGCGGGACCCCCAGGTGACAAAAGAAACGCGCCCGCCGGGCTTCAAGACACGGCGCATTTCGCCCAGCGCGCGCTGAATGTCTGGAATGAACATGATGCCGAAGCGGCAGGTAACGCGATCGAAGTGGCGATCGGGAAAAGGAAGATGTTCCGCGTTGGCGGGGTGAAATTCGACGTTCCGGAGTCCGCGCGAGGCAGCGTTTTCCTCGGCAAACTTCAGCATTTCGGGAACCAGGTCGGAAGCAACCACACGCCCCTGCGGGCCGACGGCCTCGGCAACTGTGAGCGAAGGCTCACCAGTGCCGCTGGCGATATCGAGAACGTGCAAGCCCGGAGCGAGCGCGGCGCCTTCCACAACGAGTTCCGTGGCCCGGCGCGACTGATGAGCGAGTTGCGGATACCACTTCCTCCAAAAGGGAGCGGCATCTTGCCATTCCTGGCGGATCGAATCGGGGGTGTCAGGAGTTGGAGACGGTCTGGACGACATAGAAAACCTCCGGGCAGTCGTTCGTTCGATGAAGTATACGCGCTTTGGTTGCAGGGATGTAAATCCGCGACCGGGGCGCTTGCTGGCGACGGAGTGACAGGATAGACTGCGCGCATCGATGACAACGGTGCAGAGAGAGGCGGAGACAGGTCTTGCCGGGCAGGATCCTCGCGCGGGGATTGTGGGCTTTTGGGCCTTGATTGCCACGCAGTTCCAGGTGGCGTTCAGCGACAATGCGCTGAAGTGGCTGGTGAGTTATCTGGTGCTGGAGTCGGGCGTTTCGCGCGAGCAGCGCGATTTCCTGTTTGTGCTGGTTGTGCCGATGGTGTTTGCGATTCCCTTCCTCGTTTTTTCCATTCCCGGCGGATATTTTGCGGACCGCTTCAGCAAGCGCAGTGTGACGGTGTGGACGAAGATCCTCGAAGTGGTGACCATGGGCTGCGCGACCTATGCGTTGTGGCAGAACCGGCTGGACCTGGCGGCGGTCGCGCTGTTTTTCCTGTGCACGCAGGGAGCGATTTTCGGGCCGTCGAAATACGGATTGATTCCGGAGTTGCTGCCAACCACCAAACTGAGCTGGGGCAACGGCGTCATTGAGCTTTGGACGCTGCTGGCGGCCATTGGCGGAACGCTGGCAGGCGGGTTCCTGGCGCATTCGTTTCGCGGACGGCAGGAATGGTCCGGCTTTTTGCTGGTGGCGCTTTCGGTAATCGGATTGTTGACGAGCCTCGGCATCACACGCGTGCTGGCGGCAGACCACAAGCGGCGATTTGCGTGGAACTGGGCGAAGGAAGTGTTCGAAGAGATTCAGCGCATGCGGCAGGACGCGGTGTTGTGGGTGGCGGTGATCGCGAATACGTTTTTCTGGTTTTTGGGCGCGATTCTGCTGCTGAACATCGTGCTTTATGCGACAGACATTCTGCAGGTAGACGAGGTTCACAGCAGCTACCTGATGGCGGCATTGAGCCTGGGAATCGGCGGCGGGAGCTATCTTGCAGGGCACGCTTCCGGCCGGAAGATCGAGATGGGCATGATTCTGCCGGGACTGACAGGCATCGTGCTGGCGCTGGGCGTGCTATTTGTGCCCGGAATCAACTATCAGACGGTGATGGCGCTGCTGTTTGTGTTGGGCGTTTCGGCGGGATTTTTTGTGGTGCCGGTGAATGCGCTGATCCAGAACCGGCCGCGGCCGGAAGTGAAAGGGCGCGTGATTGGGGCTTCGAATTTTTTGTCGTTCGGGGGCATTGCGCTGCAGCCGGTGGTGCAGTACGCGATGCTGCGGCTGGGCCATCCCGATCCGGGTCACGTTTTTCTGATTTGCTCGATCGCGTGCATCGGGATGGCGTTTGTGCTGGCCAGGATGCTGCCTGAGCTATGGCCGTGCGCGTTGCACTGGACGCGGCTGCGACAACGGGCTAGTGTATAAACCAGGCCGAGCAGGGGCCGCGGGCAATCCGCGGTTACGGCCGTGCGAGTGAAAAAATGGCAAGTGGAAGCACCATCCCCGGCTCCAGGGAGGAGCACCGGGGCCTCTCATATTGGATGGAACGCGTCCTGAAAGAGCTGGAGAAGGTGCGCACGTCACCCGATCCGGACGCGGTGCACGACCTCCGCGTGGCGTTGCGCCGGTGCCGCTCCTTGGCCGCCGTGATGGAGGAAGTGGATCCCGACCCAGCCTGGCCCGAAATGCGCAAGCTGGGGAGGAAATTGTTCCGACAGTTGGGCGAACTGCGCGACACACAAGTCCTGGAAGACTGGGTGAAAAAGCTGGGAGGTGACGGCGACCCCGTGCAGAAGCGGCTGCTCGCTCATCTGGGCAAGAATGAAGCAGAGGAGCGCGAGGCGGGGTTGCGCGCGGCGGCCAAGTTCGACCAAAAAGCGTGGAAGGATCATGAACGCGCGTTGCGGCGAAGAGTGCGCATCGTGCCGCTGAACAGCCTCGCAGGAGAGAGCCTGGCACTGGAACGCATGCTAGCGGCGAAAGAGCTGCATCTGCAGGCGTTGCGGACGGAAAAGCCGGAACCATGGCACGCGTTGCGCATCGGCGTGAAGCGATACCGCTACACGATGGAAAGTTTGCTGCCGGAGTTGTATGAGAAGTGGGGCGATGACTTGAAGCACGTGCAGGATCTGCTGGGCGAAGTACACGATCTGGACGTGCTGGCGAACACGATTGGTGATGTGGCTGCCGAGGAGCCTGAAGAGGTACGCGTCGCCTGGCAGGGACGAATTGGCGCGGAGCGTCAAGCACGGCTCGAAGAGTACCGGCAACTTTGCATGGGGCCGAACAATTTGTGGCAGGTGTGGAAGGAAGGACTCCCGCACGGGCGGCGGCTGGAAGGCGCGGCGCTGGCGAGGCTGCGGTCGACGGCGCGAGCGCTTGAGGCAGCGCGGGGCAAGAATTTGCAAGTGGCGCGGCTGGCGATGCGGCTGTTTGAGTCGCTCGGCAAGGTGCAGGCGGGCGCGCCGTTTGCGAGCAAGGAACTTCGCAAGATTATGCGGGCGGCGGCGCGTTTGCATGGCGTCGGAAGTGGATTGCACGCGGATTCGCCGCAAAAGGCAGCAAGGAAGTTTTTGCGCAGCTTGTCGTTGCCGGTGGGCTGGAACGAGTCGGAATGGGAGTTGTTGACGCTGGTGGTGCGGTATCACCGGGGCGAAGAGCCAAAGGCGAAGCACAAGGCTTACACGCGGTTGGGCAAGGAAGAGCAGACGGCGCTGTGCGCGATGGCCGGCGTGTTGCGGCTGGCGCGCGTGCTACGAAAGTTTGGCGTGATGGGCGGAAAAGGTCTGCAGATGGAGCGCACGTTGAGCGCGTTAATACTGCGCGTGCCTGGGCTGGAGGATACGGCCGCTTGCGCTGCGAAGATTGCCGCTGGAAAACATTTACTGGAAATGACGTTGGACCGGCCGTTGATCGTGCAGACGGCGCCGGGATTGCCCAAAGTGGTGGAATTGCCGCGAGCAGAAGAGACCTTGCCACCAGCGGCTGCGGCTTCAGACTGAGCGGATAGTCGGAAGTCAGTAGTCGGTAGTCAGTAGTTGGTAGTTTTTCCCCATTCGACCTGCGTCGCCTATCCGGGCGAGAAGCCAGCACTCAGAAGCGAAAAGAGCTTCCTCTTCACCTGCTAACTACCGACTACGAACTGCCGACTTCTGACTTACTTTCCTATTTTGCGGAGGAGCTTTGGCGTGGCCAGCCAGATGAGTTCGCCGCTCGGGGGAACAAGGCGCTTGAGTTCCACCAGCGCGACGCCGGCCTTTTTCAACGCGGAGATGTGATGGCGCGAGCCGATAGAGGTGGCGAGCACGTCGTCGAGGTGCGGGGCGTGGCCGAAGAGGAAGACGGCGGAGAGGTCCTTGTCCTTGGCGAGTTCGCGGAAGAGTTGCAGCGGCTCGGCACCAGGAAGAAGAAGATCGGTCTTGCGGATTTTGTTTTTGGAGTATTCCAATTCGCCGGCAAAGATTTCGGCGGTTTGAAAGGCGCGGATGTAGGGGCTGGAGAGGAGCAGGTCCGGGGCGACTCCGACTTCGGCGACGCCCTGGGCGACCTGGCGAGTCTTTTCAATTCCTTCCTGGGTGAGGAAACGTTCGGGATCCGGAGGGCACTTCGGATCTTCACGATCGACGGCGATGCCGTGGCGGACGATGTAAAGCTGCATCGAGGATCTCCTACTGCCAGTTTACTAAAGGAAATGTTGCGGGGGGCGTGACGCATGGATGTGCGTGTGTATGAGTTAGGAGGCATCCTCGAAGAGCGGATTTAACACAGAGGCCACAGAGGAAGAACACAGAGGGCATGGAGAGTTGAGAGAAACGGCGAGGCCCTGGACGTGGCTCGGTGGCACAGGCAAGAATGCCTGTGCCACATAAGAAGGCACGGTCAGTTGGAATTGGGGGCACGGAAGTAGAGATGGGTGTAAAACTCCTTTTCGAAGAGGTCGGAGCTGCGTTCGGCGTCGCGGATGTCCTCAGTGGCATCACCACGGACGGAAAGCTGAACGGATACGGCGCCGCGCTGGAACGAGGTTTTTAGATCTTCGACGCGCTGGCGGTGGGAGTGGTCGAGCCCCTCGGCGATGCGCAGGATGGCCGCGAGGCGGCGAACGATGCGCTTGTCGGCATTTGTGAGGCCGGAATAGGCAGGGTGGTCGGCATCTGGTGTGGACTTGCGGTTGTGGTAGCGGACGATGGCGGCGACGATGTAGCGGTCGCGGCCCTCGAGGCCGGGGATGTCGCCGTTGAGCGCGAGATATTCGCCGTGCTTGTGATGGCCGCGATGGCTGACGCGGTGGCCGACGTCGTGGAGCAGCGCACCGGCTTCGAGTTCGACGCGCGCCTGCGGCGGCAGGTGATGCAAAGGTTGCAACTGGTCGAAGAGCATAAGGCAGAGTTCGCGGACATGTTCGGCGTGCTGCTGGTCGTACTCCAAGCGGCGGGCAAAGGTGCGGACGCCAAGCAGCATCTGGCGAGCTTCAGCGGTGTAGCGATGCGGTTCTTTGCGGGAGAAGGCTTCGCGTGCGACTTCTTGCAGAAGGCCCTCGCGAATGCCAACGGTGGGAATCAAAAATTGGCGTACGTTGAGGTAGCGGCCCAAAACGGCAAAGATAATCGCGGCGATGCCCATCACGTCGGCGCGATCGCGGCGGACACCGTAGGCTTTCATGCGCTCGCGAACGTCGCGTCGAAGAACATCGTGGAGGCGCTCGCGCAGAAGAGAGACTTCAAGCGTGGGCAGACCTTCGCGGCGGGGGCCCGGCGCAACGTTAGCGAGCGTTTCGGCGTTGCCGCCGAGAGCGACAGAGATCTGATCGGCAAGATTCGGGCGATTGGGCAGCCGTGAATCGAGCAACGCGCGCAGGTAACGCTTGACCTGCTCTTCGTGCACGGGACGAATGATGCCAGGAATGTTCAGCGTGGTCATCAGGCGCACAGTGCCAATGGGAAGCTGGGCGCTCTGCAGAATCGCGTGATCGCGCAGGAGATTGATTTCCAGGCTGCCACCGCCGAGATCAACCACGCAGCTGGGTGGAGATTCGGGACCGAGTGCGGCGATGGCCGCTTCGCGGCCGAGGCGCGATTCCTCTTTCGCGCTGATGATTTCGAGGCGGATGCCGGTGACTTGTTTGATGCGATGGACCAGCGTGCTGCCGTTGCGGGCTTCGCGGGTGGCGCTGGTGGCGACAGCGCGGTACCTGGTCACGCCGTACTCGTCCGTGATCTCCTTCAAATGCTGGAACGCTTTTACGCCTTTCTTCAGAAGATCTTCGCTGAAGCGGTGGCGGACGAACACGCCTTCGCCGAGGCGCAGGGGATAGCGTTCGCTGAGGAGTGGTTCGACATCGAGCGCGGAATAGGCGCGCGCAACCGAAAGGCGGACCGCATTGGAGCCGGCGTCGATTGCGGCGATGTGAACCGGCTCGGACATGGTATGCCTTACCGCCAGAGATGCGCTAGCGCGGAAGAAGGAGTGTACTTGGAGGCGCGAATGCCGAGCTGTTCCGCAATGCGCTGGCGAAGTTGCTTGTTGACGGCGGGAACGCTGGCTTCGCCGTCAAGTTCGATGAACGCGTTGCGCTTGGCCATGTTTTCCAGTTCGCGCTTGATCATGGTCTGGTAGCGGACGAAAGACCAGTAGAGATCGTGGGAGAGGGACATGTCGCGGCCCGCCTCCCAATAGCTGATGGCCTGGGCTTTCTTGAATTCGCGGGCGAAAGCAGTTTCGGGACGGACGTTGAGCCAGAACGTCAGGTGCGGACGCAACGCCATGGCATAGAGTCCGGTGAGGTAATCGCGATTGATGCCGCGCACGACGCCGCGGGCGATGAGGGTGAAGATGAAGCGGTCGGCGAGAACGATGGCGCCGGAGCGCAGCGCGGGCACGATGCGATGTTCGAGCTGGTCGAAGAAGTCGGTGGCGTACATCAGAGCGAGCGTCAGGCGCGTAACGGCGTTCTTGGCCAAGAGTTCATCAATGTCGCGGCCGACGAGGTTCGAACGGCGCAGGCCGCTGGTTTGCACCGCGAAGCCTTCGGATTCGAGCCATTCCTGAAGCAGAGCGATTTGCGTGGAGCGGCCGGAACCGTCCATGCCTTCGATGACGATGAGTGAGCCGCCGAGTTCTCCGGGATCAAGTCCGACCAGGGATTCACCGAAAAAAACCTGGTTGGCCTCGGTGTCCGCGGGCGCGGGTTTGATGGGGATCTCAACCGGCGGATTGATCGGCACGGGAAGGCTTTTTTCTTTCTCGTTCTCGGGCATGACTATTCCGTCTCCGGCACTCGCGGGGCGAAGCGCTTGAGATCGATCTTGGAGGCGACGATGTCGCGCATCTGTTTCTGCAGCTTGTTGACGGGAAGCGTGCCGTCAAGGACAACGAAATTGTCGGTGTCCACCATCTTGTCGTACTCCTCGAGGATGCGCGCCTGGAAGAGCTTGAAACTTTCGGGGCGCTCGTAGGAGAGGCCGAGGTCCATGCCGGCTTCGTAGTATTTCAGTTTGGGGCGGCCGCTGAGGATCCGATCCACGGCGACTTCCAGCGGCGCGCGGAAGTAAAAGGTGATGTCAGGAATGGGCGCAAAGCGGTAGAGATTGCGCAGCCAGCGATGCGAGCAGCCGCGCGAGGCGTCGCGCGCAAAAGCGGTGTAGATGTAGCGGTCGGCAAGGACGAGGTAGTCGCCCTGGAGAAGCGGCATGATCTGGCGCTCGCAGCGGTCGGCAAAGTCGGCAGCGTGAAGAAGAGAGAACGTTGTAGGAGTAAGGAGCCGTTTCTGTTTGCCGCGGCGCGTGGCTGATTTCACCAGCGGCGAAGAATTCCATTCGGTGAAGTGCAGACGATAGCCGCCAATTTCGAGCCAGCGCTTCAGGAGATAAAGCTGCGTGCTCTTGCCCGAGCCGTCGGTGCCTTCGACGACAATGAGCGCGCCGGGATAGGCGCGGCTGGGAACCGGGCGGCCGGGTTGCGGCAGCGTGGTTTTCGAGGCGTCGGGGCGCGGAGGCGCTTTGACGGCGGTATCTTGGTTGTCCATCGAAGAGCTAAGCGGCTGTGTTCCTGAGACTTGAGAGTAGTCTGTCATTGTTACAGAACTATTACAACACAGCGGAAGGCGGCGAGGCAAAAAGATGGATATTCTTTGGACGGGTCGAAGCCATAACCTCGAGATAAGGTGGCTCCGCACGAAGGAGTAAGGATGACAGCTCTCAGAGTGGGGGCCCTCCTTGCACTGCTTTCGTTTCCCTTTGCGCTGGCCGATGCAGGCGACCCTGGGGCAAGAATACCGATCCTCTGCCTCCTTCTGGGAGTTCCTCATTTGCTCGCGTTGTTTACCACGACGCGAAACGCGCCCAAGGCCATCGGCTTCGCCGGAGGAAGCGCTTGCATTTTCATGGTTGGATTCACTTTTGATTTTGTCCTGTCGCTGATTGAGCTGTTTCCGGTTTCGGGCAAGCCTTGGCCATGGATGACTGGCGCGATGACACATTTGGTCCTCCTTGCGGCTGCGATTGATGCGGGACGCCGAACAAACGCTTCCCGGAAAGAGGTAGGACGTTTTGCGTTGTGGGGGGTTGCTTACTCGATTGTCAGCATCGTCGCAGTGCAGGTCGTTGCGAAGATCTGAATTCGCATGGTGGCTTCAAGGAGCGACGGCAAGGCGGTGAACAAAGCGAGAGGAGCGGCCCGCTTCAGAAAGCGAGGCCCATGCGCTTGCCCGCCAGAAGCAGGCGCTACCGGATGCATAGGCAGGGATGCCTGTGCAACATCAAAAGAAGGTAAGTTTGACGGTGAGGTATTTCTTGGGGTTTTTGCGGAATTCGACGACGAATTCGCGCAGGTCTTTGGAAAGGGCAGCGAGGTTGTCGTAGAGCTGCGGGTCGTTAAAGATTTTGCCCGCGGTGTTGTCGGTTTTGGTGAGCTTGGAGGTGGCTTCGGAAAGATTGCTGCTGGTGTCGCGCAGCTTGTTGTAGAGGGTTTCGTCGGTGGCGAGCTTGCCGAGGGTGCCCTTGCCGGCGCGGATGTCGCCCATGATGTTGTTGCCGTTGTCGAGGGCGGCCTTGGCTTGATCGTAGAGCGAAGGATCGTAGAGCAGTTTGCCGATGGTTCCCTTTTGCGCTTTCACGTCGGAGAGGATGGAGTTGACGTTGTCTACGCCCTTGTCGACCTTCGTATAGAGCTCGTCGGTCATCAGAAGTTTGCCGACGGTTCCCTGCCCGGACTGCACGTTGCCGGCAATCTGATCGCCCTTGGCGAGAATGCTGTTGAGATGGTTGTAAGCGGATTCGTCGGTGAGGAGTTTGCCGAGATTGCCCTTGCCCGCATGAACGTCGGCGATGATGTCCTGGACTTCTTCGCTGAGAGCTTTAAGGTTGGCGAGGACGTCGGCGCTGCGTTCGATGACTTCCTTCATGGCCTTTTCTTCCGTGCCATTGACGACCTGGCCTTCCTTGAGCGGCACGCCAGTGTAGCCGCGCTGAATGGTCACATAGCGGTTGCCAAGGAGGCCTTCGGTGACGAGGGAGGCGGTGGAATCGGTGAGGATGTCGTTTTGAAACTTCCGGTCGAGGCGCATGACGACTTCGATATTGTGCATGCGCTCGGGTAGTTTGCCAGGCACACGAGGGACCAGGCGAATGGCTTCGACGTTGCCGATATCCACACCATCCAGGCGAACCGGAGCGCCTTTAGCAAGGCCGGAAACATCGGGAAGATACGTTTTGAGGCGGTATTTGGGCCCGATAAAATTGGAGCCGGTGACATAAAAAATGGCCACGGCCAGGATCAATAAGCCAACGAGAACGAACAGGCCAACGCGCAACTCTGACCAGGTGATTTGTTTGCGTTGCGCCATCCGGCGAGACCTCCGTATGTGGCAAGGAGTTGCGTGAGACTACTATACAGGAATCCTGTCATTCTTCGCGTCCCGGTCAGAACCGGACGCGAAGAATCTCAACTGATGCAAACAAGAAACTTCGGACAGGTTGAGATCCTTCGCGTCGCTCAGGATGACATAGCTCGTCCTTTACTCCCCCGTCACAATTTCAAATCAAAAATCGTCGCAGGTAGGGATCCTTGGTGTGCATGAGTTCATCGGGAGTTCCCTCGAAATAGATACGACCCTCGCGCAAGACCACAAAATGAGTGGTGACGGGCTGCGCGGAATGATCCGGAGCACCACGGAGAACCTTCTTGGTCCGCGGATCAAAGTGAAAATTAGCCAGCCCAAAGCCGTCCTGCAGACGCGCGGTGGCCATCAGCGAGGTAACGCCATAGACATCGCGGAGGCGGAGAATCAGGCTGATGATGGCTTGCGATGTGATGGGATCAAGACCTGCTGTCGGTGAATCGTAAAGGACGATGGGAGGGTGCGAGATCAGAGCGCGCGCGATGGCGACGCGCCGGCGCATGCCGCCGGAAAGCTCGGAAGGCAGCATGTCGGTAGTGTGTCCGAGTTCCACGAATTGCAGAACCTCATCCACGCGCGCCGCGATTTCTTCCTCCACAACGCGTTCTTCGTGCAGGCGGTAGCCCACATTTTCACCGACGGTGAGCGAATCGAAGAGCGCGCCTTCCTGAAAAACGAAGCCGATGCTGCGCCGGACTTCGAGGAGTTCGTCCTCCCCCATCGTGGTGACATCTTTGCCAAAAATGGAGATTTTCCCGGAGTCTGGGCGAAGAAGCCCGGCGGCAAGTTTCAGGAGGAGCGTTTTGCCCGTGCCGGTCTCGCCGAGGAGCACAACCGTTTCGCGTTCCTGGGCGGAAAAAGTGACGCCACGGAGAATATCGCCCTCCTCAAAACCGAGGCGGACGTTGTTGAATTCGATGGCAGGTTGGCCGGGAGCGGTAAGGGCTGCGGTCAGCGTGGTGGGGGAGGGTTGCATGGATGGTCAGCCGAATTTGTCGGCTAGATACAGAGCAAGCTTCGTGAGAAACGTGTCCGAGACGATGATGAGAACCGAAGAAACGACCACGGATTGAGTGGTAGCGCGGCCGACTCCTTGCGTGCCGCCTTTGACGTTGAGCCCCTGATAGCACCCGACGGTGGCGAGAATGAAGGCGAAGACCACGGTCTTCGAAAAGCCCTGCATGATGTCCGAGAACTCAATGATCTTGATGGCGCGTTCCCAGAAGGTGGTGGCGCTGATGCGCAGCGACAATACGCTGGCGACCATGCCGCCGATCAGTCCGACGAAAACGGAGATGGTGGTAAGCAGGGGAAGGGTGAGGAGCGTGGCGAGGACGCGCGGCGTGACCAGTTTGCGGCTGGGATCGGTGCCCATGGCGCGCATGGCGTCCACCTGCTCGGTAACGAGCATGGAGCCGAGTTCGGAAGCGATGCCGGAAGAGCAGCGGCCGGCCACGAGAAGGCCGGTGATGGAAGGGCCGAGTTCGCGGATCAAGGCGAGAGAGACGATATCGCCGGTGAGCGAAGCCTGGCCGAAGCGCTCAAACTGCGCGCCGGTTTGCAGAACCATGACGGCGCCGATGAAAAACCCGGAGAGCAGAACGATCGGCAGGGAGCCGACGCCGATAATGTCCATCTGGTCGACGGTGTCCTGCATGTAGCGGGGTCCGGTGATGAGATTGGTCATCGCGCGGAAGGAAAGCTTGGCGTAGTCCTGAACTTTGAGGACCGTGCCTTTGGCAAGGTCTTCGAGGACTTCGCGCACCGAAGGCACGTCGGGGGCGCGGGCTTCTTGAGGGGCAGCCTGAGTCGGGGTGTCGGCCACGATTTTCTCGCGAGTGTGTCGAGGAAAGCGTAACCGGGGAGGGAAAGGGCGTCAAGGGAAGTTCGTGGTTGGTAGTTGGTAGCCCGAAGTCTGCAGTTACGCCCGAAAAGTCGCATGAAGTTCTTTTGTTTTGTGGATGACTGGTCAATAAAATGCTTATAGATTTCACGGGGACTGCGATGAAGCCAGCAAAGCGTTCACTCTTATTGCTAAATGCGGTGGTCTTGGTATTCGCTGCGACGTCAGCTGGGCAGGAACCATCGGAGCCATTTTCTCACCCACCGACATCTTTCAGCGCGGAAGACGCCAAGTTTCCAGACGCCGTGCCCCTCTCTTCTTGCGCCCGTGTTTCTCTCGCCGCTGATGTACATGTGGCTTCGCTGCTGAAGCACCAGAACTTGACGGCTGAAGAGCTTCCCGAAGAGTGGTTTACCGCATCGCAACAGAGCCTCGGGACTGGGGCTGGGGACTTGATGGTCGTCATGGGCGCAAGTCTGATGCGGGGAGCAAACATCAGCCCTTTCTGGATTCTTCGGATACGAAAGAGTTCTTGTTCGTTGCTATTGTCCGCGGGAGGACACGATTTGATGGTCCTTAGACACAAATCGAATGGTATCCCAGACATCAAAACCTTCGCCATAACAGTAGCCACCACGTCCGAAAGGCTATACAGGTTCGATGGGCACCAATATAGGTTGGTGCGGAGCAGGTCGTATCCAAACGGAAGCTAGTCATATGCTGGACGGAAGCGCGCGTTCACCGATACACTGAATGTTTATGCTTCGCTTCTATACGGCGGGGGAGTCGCACGGGCAGGCGCTGCTGACGTTTTTGTCGGGGCTGCCGGCGGGATTGCGCGTGGATGTGGACGCCATCAATCACGAGCTGCACCGGAGACAATTGGGCTACGGGCGGGGGGGGCGGCAGAAGATTGAGAAGGATACCGCGGAGATTTTCGCAGGCGTGCGGCACGGGCAAACCATCGGCGCACCGATTGCGCTGTGGATTGAGAACCGCGACTGGGCGAATTGGGAGAAGATTTTGCCCGTAGGGGCGACCGACGCACCGGAAGCGGCTTCCCGGAAACTGGTTGCGCCCAGGCCGGGGCACGCGGATTTGGCGGGTTCGCAGAAATTCAATTTTCACGATGCGCGGTATGTCCTGGAGCGGGCTTCGGCGCGGGAGACGGCGGCGCGGGTGGCGGCGGGCGCGTTTGCGAAGCAGTTGCTCAGGGAATTTGGACTGGAGATTGCCAGCCACACGATTCAGGTAGGGCACGTAAGGCTGGAGCACGTGGCGAAGTGGGAAGAGATTCGCGTGATCTGCCAGGATTTGGAATCGCCCCTGCGCTGCGTGGATGCCGCGGTACAGGAAAAGATGAAGGGCGAGGTGGACGCGGCGCTGAAGGCAGGCGACACCGTCGGCGGGGTGTTTGAGATAGTGGCGCACCATGTGCCGGTGGGCTTGGGTTCGCATGCACAGTGGGACGAAAAGCTGGATGGAAAGCTGGCGCAGGCGCTGATGAGCGTGCAGGCGGTGAAGGCCGTGGAGCTTGGCTCCGGGATTCTGGCCGCGGGATCGTATGGAAGCGAAGTGCAGGACGAAATTTCCTACGACAAGGGCGCGAAGAAGTTCCGGAGGTCGAGCAACCGGGCCGGGGGCCTGGAAGGCGGCATCACCAACGGCGAAGACGTGGTGGTGCGCGGCTTCCTGAAGCCGATTTCGACGCTGCGCAAGGCGCTGGGCACCGCCGACATGGTCACCAAGGAGCCGGTGCAGGCGGCGTACGAACGTTCGGACTGGTGCGTGGTGCCCGCGGGGGGTGTTGCCGGAGAGGCAATGGTGGCCCTTGTGCTGGCGGATGCTTTTCTGCAAAAATTTGGAGGAGATTCGCTCGCCGAGATGCGGCGAAATTTCGAGAGTTATGGCCGACAAATCGACGAGTTCTGAAAAACCAACCGCGACGGCGGAAGCCACGGAAGTTGCTGCGCCTCCGCGCAAAATCTACCCCATCGTGAAGTATGGTGATCCGGTGCTGGAGAAGCCTGCGGCGACGATCAAGAAATTCGATGCGGAACTGGAAACGCTGGCCGAGGATATGTTCGCCTCCATGTACGCTGCACAAGGTGTGGGGCTGGCAGCGCCGCAGATCGGAAAGAGCATCCGGCTGGCCGTAGTGGACGTGACTTCGGGCAAGAATCCCGAAGCAAAGATCGTTCTGGTGAATCCGGAAATTATCCACGCGGAAGGCGAAGTGCGCGAAGAGGAAGGCTGCCTGTCGATTCCCGGATTTCGCGGATATGTGATCCGGCCGCAATTTGTGACCGTGCGCGCGCAGAACCAGAAGGCTGAGACCTTCGAGATTCGCGGCGAGAATCTGCTGGCGCGTGCCTTCTGCCATGAGATCGACCACCTGAACGGCATCTTGTTCTTGCAGCACCTCAGCATGCTGAAGCGCGACCTGATCAAGCGCAAAATCAAGAAAATGCGCAAAGAGGGCGAGTGGTAGTTGCCGCGCGTCCCCGGGTGTTGCGCCCGTGAGCCGGATGCGTCTGGTATTTTGCGGCACCCCGCAGTTTGCAGTTCCCTCCCTGAAACATTTACTCGGACAACCTGATTTCGAGATTTTGAGCGTGTACACGCAGCCGGACCGTCCGCGCGGGCGGGGGCAGGAATTATCGTTTTCACCCGTGAAGGAAGTGGCGCTGGCGGCGGTGATTCCGGTAATGCAGCCGGAGAAAGTGCGGCAACCGGAAGTGGAAGCGCACCTTTCGGGCCTCAACCTGGACGCAATTGTGATTATCGCGTACGGGCAGATCATTCCGAAGCGATTGTTGCCGATACCGCGGCTGGGGTGGATCAACCTGCACGCTTCCCTGCTGCCAAAATATCGCGGCGCGGCGCCGATTCATTGGGCCATCGCGAATGGCGAAGGCGTCACCGGTAACACGACAATGCGCATCGACGCGGGCATGGATACCGGAGAAATGTTGCTACAGGAAGAGATGCGCATCGGGCCGGATGAGACTTCGCCGGAACTGGCAGCGCGGCTGGCGGAAACGGGAGCGCCGCTGATGGCGGAGACGCTACGCCGGCTGGCAAAGGGAGATCTGGAGGGGAAGCCACAGGATCATGCGCAGGCAACGCTGGCACCCATGTTGAAGCGGGAGGATGGCCACATCGACTGGTCGCGGACGGCCACGGAGATTTACAACCGGATGAGGGGATTTATGCCGTGGCCGGGGGCCTACACGGAGTTTCGGGGCGGGCTATGCCACGTGCTGGGAAGGCCCGCGCCAGAGCGAAAGACGGACCGCGCTCCGGGAACTCTAGTGCCAACAGCATCGGGATTCGATGTCGCGTGTGGCGAACAAAGCCTGCTGGAAATCCACTCCGTCAAACTCGAGGGACGCAAACAGATCTCGGCGGCGGAATTCACTCGAGGTTCCCGGCTGCAGGCCAATGAACACTTTGGAGCCTGAAAAGATCCGTAAACACCAATCTATGGCGCATACGTCCAAGCGGGGGACTTCCCAGGGGCATTCCAGCAAGTGAAGGAACCGGGCTTGGCCGACGATTCATCCACACCTTTGAACAACAAAATACAGGGGCTGATTGCGAGCCCATTGCACACCTTGCTGGTAGCGGGGATTTGGGCGGCAAATACGTATTTGGCGGCGATGCGGGCGGGGCAATCGCGGGCGGGATTGGGCCCGAGCCGCACGGCAATTTATCTCCGAACCATGGTGTTTGAGCTGGTGATGCTGGGCGTGGTGGCATTCGGAGTTTGGTTGCGGGGCATGTCGCTGCAAACGATTTTTGGGCAGCGCTGGCGGTCGACACTGCAGATGTTTCGCGACCTGGGTCTTGGCGTGCTGTTGTGGATCGCGGCGACCGTGGTGACTTCCCTACTGGGCGGACACCAGAGCGGCGACTCGGCAAATCGGGAAGTAGCGTTCCTGCTGCCGCAAACATCGCGCGAGATGCTCCTGTGGATTCTGCTTTCAATCACCGCGGGGATTTGCGAAGAGGCCATTTACCGGGGATATTTTCAGCGGCAGTTCAGCGGACTAACGCGCAGCGTTCCAGCTGGAATCATTCTTTCGGCTGGGATGTTTGGTGCGGCGCACGCGTATCAAGGGATGTCGCGTGCCTTGGTCATCGTCGTTTCCGGATTGCTATATGGAGCATTCGCGGAATGGCGCCGGACGGTACGGCCGGGAATGTTCGGGCACACCATTCAGGATGCGATTGCCCCAGCCCTTCTGAGGCTGACGGGCCACTAAGATCGAAAACGAACCATTGCCGGTCAGGAACGCTGCGGTTTGCAGATGCATGGCGTGTGGGTCATACTCGAAACTCGCGCAAGGTGACGACCAACGCACGCCGAACTGGAGCCAATCGGAACATGTATAGCCAGCCTGGGAACCTCAGTCCTCGAGGGACGCGATTTTCTATGCGAAGGCGAGCCGCGCAGGCGCTTGCATGGCTGATGGCCGCGCAACTTGCAGCGTATCCTCTCGCTGCAGCGCCGGCTGATGCCGACAAGCCGGCGAAAGGGTTGCCCGATGCGGTGCTGCAAGCGATGCAGGGCGAGTTGAATCGTGCGAAGACGGATCTGGCAAAGAGCGACCCAGCACCATATTTCCTGAGTTACACCGCTTACGATCAGGACCAGGTTTTTATCGCGGCTGCTTACGGCGCGTTGCTGTCCGACACGGCGGTGAAGCGCCGCAGCGTGGACGTGACGATGCGGGTTGGTTCACCGGATTTGGACAACACGCACGGGCAGAGCCGGTCGAGCGGCATGACGTCGGGTTCCCTGCCCCTGCAGGATGATGCGGACGCGACGGCACGAATTCTTTGGCAATTGACCGACCGGGAATACAAGCGCGCCGCTCCCGCTTACCTGAATGTGAAAACCAATAAGGCCGTGCAGGCCGAAGAAGAAGACAAGTCGCCCGACTTTTCGAAGCAAGACCCGAGCGTGCATCTCGGCGAGAAACCGCCGGCGATGGGGTTTGACCAAAAGGCGTGGGAAGAGCGGGTGCGGCACGTCTCCGGAGCGTTCCGGAAGTACGCGGATGTTTACTACGCCACGGTGATTTTGCAGGTGGGGACGTCGAATTCGCGAATGGTCTCGACGGAAGGTACGCAAATTGAGACACCCAGCGCTTCGGCGCGATTGGTGATGGAAGCGCAGACACGCGCAGACGACGGCATGGATTTGTTGCGCGTGGAGACGTTCCAGTCGCCGACCGCAAATGGCTTGCCGAGCGAAGCGGAACTGATGGTAAAAACGGAAAAGATGGCCGCCGATCTGGAAGCTCTGAAGAAGGCCCCGGTAGCGGAGCCATATGACGGGCCGGCATTGTTAAGCGGGCGCGCCGCGGCCGTGTTTTTCCACGAGGTGCTGGGACATCGCCTGGAAGGCCACCGGCAGCGGGACGAGGAAGAAGGGCAGACGTTCACCAAGAAAATCGGACAGGAAGTGCTACCGAAGTTCCTGAGCGTGGTGGACGATCCGACGCTGGGTGAAATCAACGGCGTGAAGCTGGCAGGAACCTATTCATACGACAACGAGGGAACGCCGGCGGAACGCGTCACGGTGATTCAGGACGGCGTGCTGAAGAATTTTCTGATGTCGCGCATGCCCGTCATAGGATTCGACAAGTCGAACGGGCATGGGAGGAACCAGCCCGGGCTAATGCCAACGGGGCGGCAAGGAAATTTGATTGTCACGTCAACGCAGTCGGTGCCGGAAGCAAAACTCCGGCAGATGCTGATTGATGAAGTGAAGAAGCAAGGAAAGCCGTACGGGCTGTATTTCGACGATATTCAGGGCGGATTCACGCTGACGACGCGGCGGCTGCCGCAGGCGTTCCAGGTACTGCCGGTGATTGTGTACAAGGTGTATGCGGACGGGCGGCCCGATGAACTGGTGCGCGGCGTGGATATCGTGGGCACACCGCTGGCAGCGTTGACGCGGATTATTGCGACCGGGGACACACAGCACGTGTTCAACGGTGTGTGCGGGGCGGAAAGCGGAAGCGTGCCGGTTTCGGCCGTTGCGCCCGCGATGCTGTTCACGGAGATGGAAGTGCAAAAGCGTGCGCACGGACACGAACGGCCGCCGATTCTGGAAGCACCCGGAGCCGAAGGAAAACCAGCCGGCGATGCAAAAGCCACTTCGACGGAGGTGAAGCCGTGAGTGGGTGCGAACGCAAGCTGATTTCGTGGGTGGCATTGCTGGCTTTGTTGTTCACCGTTCATGTGCCAATAAGCCGGGCAGCCGGCAGCGATGAAAAAGACGGAGCCTCAGCTACGGCGAAGGCGCATGAAGTGGCCAAGGGCGACGTGCTGCTGGAAGCACTGCTGACGGAACTCGACCGTTCGAAGGATCACTTGAAGATGGACGGGGTGAAGCCACCGTATTACATCGAGTACCGCGTGGACGATGTGGACAACCTGGACACGGAGGCTTCGTTTGGCGCGCTGCTGAGCAGCCAAAGGTCCCATGTCCGCGTGCTGCGCGTGGTGGTGCGGATCGGGGATTACAAGCAAGACAGCTTTTACGGTCAGGGGATCGGCGGGGCGACGATTCTGCCGCTCGATAACGACCCGATCGCATTGCGGCGGCAGATCTGGCTGATGACCGATGAAGCGTATAAGGCTGCAGCAGACGCGTATGCGGAGAAGCTCTCGGCACTGAAGCAGTTCACGCCGGACCCGAATCCGGTGGATGATTTTGCAAAGGCGCCGGTGCTTACCAAGGTCGGGCCCGCGGTTAGTTTGAATGTGGATGAAAATTACTGGAAGCAGACGCTCACGGACGCGACCAATCTTTTCCGCAAGTATCCAGAGATTCAGTCGGTGTCCGCGTCGGCGCGCTTCCGGTCCGTCAATCAGTATTTCGTGAACTCGGAAGGAACGATCGTGCGCGATGGCCGAACAAATGGCACGGTAACGCTGGTGGGCGAAACGCAGGCACCCGATGGGATGCGCCTGCAGCGGAGCCCTTATTGGACGGAAATCCGGCCTGAAGATTTGCCAAAGCGTGAAGAGCTGCTGAAAGAAACGACGCAGATGCTGGAGACGCTGAAGGCGCTGCGGAGCGCGCCGATCGTGGAGGAATCCTATCGCGGACCGGTGATGTTTGCGCCGGACGCCTCAGACGACATCCTTTCCGCATTGATTGGCGGAAACATTCTGGGGCGTAAGCCGCAACTGGGAAGGCCGAACCGCACCACCGGAGCCTTCGCGACCAGTTACAAGACGCGCGTGCTGCCGAAAATCATGAGCGTGGTGGATGATCCCACGATCAAAGAATTTGCGGGAAAGAAACTTGCGGGAAGTTATGAAGTAGATAGCGAAGGCGTGGCGGCGCAGTCTGTCAATGTTGTGGTGGACGGGACCCTGGAGAACTATCTGATGAACCGGTCACCCATCCGCGATTTCCCGGCGTCGAACGGGCACGGCAGGGCCGGACCGGGTGCGCCGGCATCGCCTTCCGTCGGAACGTTGATCTTCAAGAGTTCGGAGCCGCAGTCACCCGCGGATCTGACCAAAAAGCTCAAGGAAATGGCCAGCGCGGAAGATAAGCCGTACGGTTATCGCGTGGATACGCTCGGGCCGGCAAATTCGCCCCGGCTGCTCTACAGGATTTACGCCTCGGATGGACATGAAGAGCTTGTGCGCGGGGCGGTGTTCAACGAACTCGACGTACGGGCGCTGCGGAATGATTTGATTGCGCTAGGCAGCGACCCGCTGGTCAGCAACCGCGTCGGAGGGTTGGCCGAAACGATTATTGCGCCTTCACTGCTCTTTGATGAGTTGGAAGTGAAACGCGCGGACACCAGCAAGGAGAAATTGCCGGAGTATCCCGCACCGGGGCTGAAGTAGTAGGCCCCGCAAGCCTTACAGATAAAACCTATACCTCATTGTGGGTGTGTCTCGAGGAATTTGCCGAGAAGGGTGGCGGCGTGTTCGCAGAGTTTGCGGTCGTCGGGGCCGAAGGCGGCAAGGAAGTGAGAATCGATATCGAGTTCACCGGCGACTTTGCCGTTGACAAAAACCGGGACGACGATTTCGGACTTTGTTTCGATGGAGCAGGCGAGATAGCGCGCGTCAAAATTGACGTCATCCACGACGATGGTCTTGCCGCTGGAGGCCGCGGCGCCGCAGATGCCCTGATTCAGGGGAATGCGCGTGTGCGGCGTCATGGTGCCTTTGAAGGGGCCGAGGACTAAAACGTCGCCGCCCGCCTTTTCGAGCATGTAAAAGCCGACCCAATTGTACTTAGTAAGTTTTTCGTGGAGGAGCGCGACGATGCTCTTCATCAGCGCTTCGCCAGAGCCGGCGGACTTTGCCAACGCGTCGAGTTCCGGGATGAGATCAGTGGCTTTCACATTGGTTCTAGTCATTTCTTCATATTCGCATAGGCCGCAAAGAACTCAAGATATCAAAATCCTGCGCGGCGTTTCCGTGGGAAAGCTGGACGCAAAATCGGAAGTCAGCGCCATGAATTGACACATTCGGGAGCGGCCACTAAACTACTAAAGTTGTGCTTCTGCCGGGGTAGCTCATTGGTAGAGCGCCGCCCTGAAAAGGCGGGCGTAGCCAGTTCGATTCTGGCCCCCGGCACCATCCGAACGTACATCCCCCAGCAAGTCCCACTCTCCACTCAGTTTGTAGCTATCTCCTTCAACGACAACGAGGGGAGATACCTTTGGCCTATTTGAGCAGTCCACTTGCCTCGCCTGAGACAAGCTCCAATCCTCTTCCGATTCATATGAATGATAAGGAATTAAACGACCTCTTCGCTGCCTGCCTTCCCAAAATCAAGAAATCGGCTCGGAAGATGTTGCAGAATCGAGAAGACTCTGAGGATGCTCTACAAGACGGGCTTTTGCTGGCCTTCCGAAACCTCCACCAATTTCAAGGCCGCTCGACGTTTTCTACCTGGTTGCACAGCATCATCCGCAACAGTGCGCGCATGTACCTTCGGAAGAACTATTCTCATTCGAGCACAACGCCGGATCTGGAGCATTCCGATCTTGAATCGAACTGGGTGGAGAGCCGTTGCGTCGAGAGCCGCCCTTCGCCGGAAGAGATTTGCGCACAAAAGGAACATTCACAGATTTTGCAGTGCGCCGTTGCGTTGCTCCCAACCCAGCGTCACCGTTTGATTGTTTCGTTGTATCTGGAAGGCTTTGGGGAACTGGAGACTTCTCAAAGGCTGCGGATTGGACGAAATGCATTGAAATCCCAATTGCATCGCTCCCGCCGAATCCTCACTCTTACCCTCCGGAAGTCCCTTGCGTCACGACGAACCTAGGACCGGACTCCAGCCTTGCGAAGGATCGTCATCATGGGACACCAATTGGTAAAGGCGGACTGAAACAAATTCAGCCCAACGAAAGCGGTGAAGAGAAACCAATATGGGCTTACCCAATACCCCAGAGCGAGTGAAACAAGCACAAAGAAGCCGGCGACTAACCGTAGATACCTTTCTACTGTCATGATGTTCCTCCCTGAATTAGGAATTGATACTTGCAGGCCCTTCTGTTCCAGAAGCCGCATGGTTGGTGTGCCGCTGGGACATGTAATAGAGAATCGGCACCGCCATGCGCGAAATCACCGTGGATGCTACTTCTCCTGCCATCAAGGAAATGGCCAGGCCCTGAAAGATCGGATCGAACAGAATGACTGCCGCCCCGACGACGACCGCAGCAGCAGTCAAGAGCATTGGCCGGAATCGCACGGCGCCCGCGTCAACGACAGCCTCTTCCAACGACATGCCGTGAGAGCGGCGCAGTTCGATAAAGTCCACGAGGATGATGGAATTGCGAACGATAATTCCGGCGCCTGCAATGAAACCAATCATGGAGGTTGCAGTGAAGAAGGCCCCCATCAGCGCGTGCGCCGGCAATATTCCAACTAGCGTCAGCGGGATGGGAGCCATGATCACCAGCGGCGTCTTGAAAGAACCAAACCATCCGACCACCAGCACGTAAATCAACACCAGCACTGCCGCAAACGCCAACCCGAGGTCACGAAAGACTTCATATGTGATGTGCCATTCACCGTCCCACTTGACAGCCAGTTTTTTCGTATCGGGTGGCTGAATCGCAGTGAATTGCGCGATTTTGTAGCCTTCTGGAATCTTCAACGCATCAATTTTGTCACCTAGTTTTCCGATTGCGTACACGGGGCTTTCCTCCGCGCCCGCCACGTCCGCGATCACGTAAACCACTTCGCGCTGATTCTTCCGGTAAATGTTTTTGTCAATCGTGCTTTCCTGGATTTTTGCAAGTTCTCCTAGCGGCACCATGGCCCCATCCGGCGCATTCAGATACAAACCACGCAAGGCGTCGGCGCCGGACCTGTCTGCCCGGGAAAGCCTCACACGGATCGGTACATCCTCGCGCTCCGACGGTTGATGCATTAGTCCCACTTGCGCGCCGCCCAATGCCATCGCGACTGACTGAGATACATCTGCAGGCGAAATTCCGCGCAAGGCGGCTTTATCCTGCTGCACCTGAAAATCAAGCTTCCGCTGGTCCGCAGCTACGTACCAATCCACGTCCACGACTCCAGGCATTTCATCGAAAATCTCGCGGATCTGCCGGGCGGTTTCGATCTGCCGCGTGTAATCCGGGCCGTACACCTCGGCCACAAGCGTGGCAACCACCGGCGGGCCAGGCGGAACTTCCGCTACCTTCACGCGAGCATTCCACTTCTTCGCAATCTCCTGAATCGGCCCGCGAACCTCTTTGGCAATTTCGTGACTTTGGCGTTTGCGTTCGTCCACCGAGCGCAAATTCACTTGAATGTCGCCCTGATTTGCGCCGCGCCGCAGATAGTAATGCCGGACCAGGCCGTTGAAGTTATATGGTCCGGAAGTCCCGGCGTAGATCTGATAGTTGAGAACTTCGGGTTGCGTGTGGAGGTAAGCTCCGATCTCCTGTTCCACCGCCAGTGTCTGCTCCAGCGGTGTGCCTTCCGGCATGTCCAGCACCACCTGAAATTCGCTTTTGTTGTCGAACGGCAGCATCTTTACGCGCACGGCCTTGAACGCCACCAATGAGCAGGCCAGCAGAAAAAGTACGGCCACGGTTGCCAGAAAAGCCCAGCGCTCACCCGCCCGGCTCACCATGCCGCCCATCAGCTTGCGGTACAGCTTGGTCGTCGCGCCTTCTGCCTCGCCTTCCCCGTGCTTCCCGGTGTGACCGCGCAAGAGTCGCAGTGCCGCCCATGGCGACACCACGAAGGCAACAAGCAGCGAGAACACCATCGCCGCGGAAGCTCCCACGGGAATCGGGCGCATATACGGCCCCATCAGCCCGCGCACAAACGCCATCGGCAGAATCGCAGCGATCACCGCAAATGTCGCCAATATGGTGGGATTCCCCACTTCGTCTACGGCCTCAACAGCTATTTCGACCCATGGCCGTCCCTGGCTCTCCGGCAGCCGGAAATGGCGCACGATGTTTTCCACCACGACAATGGCGTCGTCCACCAGAATGCCGATGGAAAAAATCAATGCGAAGAGCGTCACGCGGTTCAGCGTGTAGCCATACGCGTAAAAAATGAATAGCGTGAGCGCCAAAGTAACAGGAATTGCCAGTAACACGACACCTGATTCGCGCCACCCCAGGGCCAACGCCACCAGCAGGGTCACGGAAAGAGTAGCCAAGAACAAGTGCTTAAGCAGTTCGTCCGATTTGTGCTTGGCGGTCTCGCCATAATTTCGCGTGACGGTCACTTGCAGGTCATTCGGCACGACGTACCCGCGCAACGAATCGACCTTGGCCAGAACATCGCGCGAGACGTTTGTGGCATTCGCCCCTTTCCTCTTTGCCACCGCCAAGGTCACCGCAGGATACGTCCCGTTTACTCCAGTGGTGGCACCGCCAGTTCCGAAGAACACGTAATTCGCAGGCTCCTCTGGGCCATCACTGACGTCGGCAACGTCACCAAGGTAAACAGGCCGTCCATTCTGCACCGCCACAACCAGTTGCTTTGCATCGTCGGCGCTTCGCAGAAAATTCCCGGCTTCCACCGCCATTTCCTGGTTGCCTTCGGCAAAAGAACCTGCCTGCGTTCGCTGATTGGCGCTTTCCACCGCTCGGGCAATGAGCAATGGGCTCAGATGAAACGCAGCCAGCTTTTGCGCGTGGAGCATAATTATCAGTTCACGCCTCTGCCCGCCCAGCAGAGTTGTCTCTGAAACGTCCTTCACCTGCTTGACGCTCTGCTGCACCTCGGCAGCGATGCGCCGCACCGCCGCCGCATCGTAGTTCTTGCCCCAAAACGTCATTGCCAGCACCGGCACATCGTCAATCGAACGCGCCTTGATCAACGGCTGGCTGGCGCCTTGCGGTATGCGATCGAAATTCGCATATAGCTTGTTGTAGGTGCGGACAATCGCGTCTTCTTCCCTGATTCCGACGTAAAAACGCACAATCACCAGCGCGCCGCCCGGCTGGCTGGTGGAATACAGGTACTCCACACCGGGAATCTCCTGCAGCAGGCGCTCCATCGGGATGGTCACTCGCTGCTCGACCTCCGCCGCCGATGCCCCGGGCATATTCACGAAAACATCCAGCATCGGCACGACGATCTGCGGCTCTTCTTCCCGCGGCGTTTGCCAGATGCTGAAAACGCCCAGCAAGAGCGCGGCAACAATCACCAGCGGCGTGAGCGGCGAAGTGATGAAGGCATGCGCAATTTTGCCGGCCAGACCGCGTTTCACGGGCGTTTCTCCCCGCTGCTTGCAGTTGTCCCGACCTGCTTGCCATCAAGCTCTTGCGCACCCGGATTGAGCACCACAGCCTCTCCGTCATTCAATCCCGATAGCACTTCCACTTGGTCACCCATCGCCTTGCCGAGCGTCACCACCCGCCAGTGCAGCAGATTCCCTTCCGCCACGTAGACTCCCTGTAGTTGGCCGCGGCTCACAATGGCGGTGCGCAGCAACATCAGCGCCCGCTTTTCTCCCTGGACGAAAAATGCCCGGCCAAACATGCCGGACTGCACTCCCGGGTCTTTTGGCAGATCAATGCGCGCTTTCCAGGTATGCGACGTTGCGTCCGCTCCAGCTTCCATCTCCGCCACTTTTCCGGTCAGGGATTTATCCCCCAATGTATCCAACAGAACGCGCACGCGAGTGTCTTTCTTGACGGTCTTCAAGCCGGCCGCCGGCAAAGTTGCTTCCAGTTGATAACGCGACGTGTCTTCCACCACGAAAAGCTCGGTTCCCGGCGACACTAGCGAGCCCGGGTCCACGCTCCGCCGCATCACTTTGCCGTCAAATGGCGCCACAATCCGCGCATAGCTCGCCACATCCTCTGCTGCGTGCGACTCCGATTCCGCCTGCGATGCTCCAGCCTCTGCTTGTTGCAAACCAGCTTTCGCCTGCTCCAGGCTGGCCTGCGCCGACTCCTGTTTTGCGGCCATCTCGTCAAATTCCTGTGGGCTCACCGAATTTTGCTGTTTAAGGTAAACGTAGCGGTCATACGTCTTCTGTATGACTCCGGCCTGTGCCTGCGCAGCGGCCAAGGCTTTGGTTGCTTGCGCCACGGCGGCGTTCGCTCCTTGCGAAGCCGCTTTCGCGGCATTGCGCCGCGCCGAAAGTTCCCGCTCGTCGAGTTGTGCAAGCAATTGTCCGCGCTTTACCGTGTCACCCTCTTTTACGGCAACTTGCAGCACTGTACCCATGGTTCTGGCGGCCACCTGCGCGGTCGAAACGGCGATCACGCTGCCCGGAGCTTCCAATTCGTCCGGTACGTTTTGGAACTGTACTTTTTGCACGCGCAACCCGGAAACGACCTCGGCTTTTTGCGGTGCTGTTTGTGTCTCGCCTCCACACCCGGCCAGGAGCATTCCGCACACCAGCGAAGCCATTCCAATCCGGCGTCTCGTTTTACTTCCCAATCCATTTCTCGATCTCATGGCTTGCCTGCTCCTGTGACCAAAGCCGATTCTGGTGTTAGCACGCCCGCCGCTCTCTCGAGTTGCGCTTGCGCTACTTGCCAGTCCTGAAGTGCAGCCAGATAACCTGTGGTTGCGTCCAGTTGGGCTGTTTGAGCGCGCAGCAATTCCGTAATGGTCGTCAATCCCGTCTCGTAGCGGTTTTGAACAATCCGCAAACTCTCCTTGGCTTGTTCCGCCGCATCGTGCGCCGCCGCCGCACGCTGCGCTGCGGCATTTCCATCCAGGAACGCCTTGCGCACTTCCATTTGCACGCCCGAGCGTAACCACTCCACGTTGTGTTTGGCCTTGCTCTCGCCTGCTGCGGCCTCCGCAAGTCGCGCTTTCTGGGCCCCGCCAGCAAACAAGTTGAAATCGAGGCGTGCGCCTGCCGTCCAGTTTGTCCCCGAAGGGCCTCCAAGCGTCATCGCATCCCGCTCGGTACTTCCGAACAATCCGATCTTTGGGCCGAATTCCGCTTTGGCAGCTTTTCGCTCGTCACCCAGCGCAGTTTCTTCAAGCTCCGCCGCTCGCAACCCAGGACGCTCGTGCAACGCGGTCTGCATCCATTCCTGAATCGTCTTGGCTGGGGCAGACGGCTCGGTCAATGCTCCGGCGGGCTCTGTTGGGCTATCCAGGGCCAGGCCCATTTCGCGTGCGAGCTGCATCTCGGAGAGTGCCAGGCTGTTCTGCGCCTGGATCTCACGGTCTTTCATTTGCGAGACAAATACCTTCGCACTCAGGAGATCGGAATCCACCAGCATTCCCGCCTGGTGCATGGTCTCCATCCGATGCTCGCTGGCTTCCGCCGTTTTCACGGCTTCCTCGGCGGCTTTCGCGTTTTCCTTCATGACGAGCACGCCGTAATACGATTTGACGACCTCGAGAATCAGGTCCTGCCGCGCTTGTTCCGTCTCAAAATCCGCAGCGGTCACCAATCGTTTTGCGCTGCGCTGATGCAGCCAAGTCTCGCCGGAGTCGAAAAGCCGCCACTGACCGGTGAACCGTGTTTGAAAGTTGTCGAGGGGAGTGGGCGTATTGAGTTTGTTCAGCGCAAAGTCGTCTGCGGAGAATTGCCGCTGCGTCAATTTCGTGCCAAACACGTAGACCGGATTATTTCCGCGTGTAAAGTCCTGGTTGAAGTCAAAGCGCGGGTACCACGCCGACTGCGTCTCTTTCAATCGTGCGCGAGCGGCATCAGCGTCGTCTTTACTGGTTTGAAAGGCTGGATTCTGCTGCAGTGCCATTTGCACCGCTTGTTCCAGCGTGATCGAACGGCCGGCAACGCTTTCTTGTGCCTGGCTTCGTGGCATGGCTACGATGACTGCCAGCGCCATGCCTGCCAAGACTGTTTTCACCTTGCTGCGCCACCCGGAGCCCATTGCAAGCCTCAAGCGCAGACCTTCTCCGGCGCGGTCCCCGGCTTCAGCCAGCCGACGGGCTCTTCATTAATTTCGTAAGTGGTTTCCACTTTCGCGGTCCCCTTCAGCATTGCTCCCACAGAGCAATACTTCTCTTCCGAGAGCTGGATGGCTTGCTCTATGGCTTGCTTCTCGATGCCGATTCCGGTCAAGACGTGGCGTACGCGAATTGTGGTAAACACCTGCGGTGGCCGCTCCGCCTGGTCTGCTTCTACGAACACTTCGTAGCCCGTTAATTTCTGGTGATGCTTCTGCCGCAGCATGGTCACCACGTCAAACGCTGTGCAGCCCGCCAGCGCCACGGCCACCAACTCAATGGGTTTTGCCCCGGTCGCTCCCGCAGTATCATCCAGAATCAAATGATGACCGCTGCCGGTTTCGCCGACGAATTGCCTCTCGGCGCGCAGCGGCTTTGTCAGTTGCACTTTGCCTGTGATCATCGTGAGCCTCCTCACCCCGGCAAGCGGGTCACTCGAATAAATGCAGAACCACTCGTGTTGTTACACAAAAAACTCCCGGCTCCGCACAAGAGCTAAGTCATTGAACACAAGCCGGGTACAGCCCTTGGGGAACACCCGGAAGTTGGCCCGCTTACCGATTCCTGCCCTGCGACCAGGCGGGAATCCCCTGCGCATCCCGCAGTGTCCAGGTCTTCTCGCCGGTCTTGATTTGCCGTGCAATCAGCACATCGGCTCCTTCGAACTTCACTTTGGAGCCGAGGACTTCCACCGGATCGCCTTTTTTGAACTCGCAGTTTTGCTGTTTCAGGTACCAGCTTGGGCCGACATGAACCTCCATAACGCCGCTTTCGGTTTTGACGAGCAGGTGTGTGCCCGTGCCACGCCCGCTTCCAGTGACCTCCTTGACCTCCTGTACCACACCAGTGACCGTGGTTTCGGTTTTGGGATCGTACATACGGGAGCCCGGACCAGGTGCCTGGCCCAGGGCCGTATAAGCGCCGAGGCCAAGAACACCTGCCAAGAAGCTGCCAAATAGAACGGATTTCCAACTCGTACCGAGAGTCTTCATTTTTTCCTCCTGATCCCCATTTTTCATTTTGGAATATCTCGGAAGCCGAATCGTCTCCGGTGACACCTCGCTAATTAATTAGGACGACTCGAGGAACCGCCTGCCGTGACAATCATCACAAGCTGCTTGCCAGGGACATGCCGGAGCGCATCTTTCCGCGCCACAGGAATAAATGCAATTTTGCAAGGATTGTTACAGGGGACTCTTCAGAAAAACCAATCAGGGAAGCGATGAGCCACCCGAGTTCGATGCTTTCTCCTGCCGGCGTAATGCCATCAGCGTGAAATCGTCTTCGAATTCGCCCGAGCCCCCGAACGATTGAATCTTGTCGACCAGCTTGCTGGTCAACTCCTCCAACACTACTGGCCCCTTGAGCTCCACCATGGATTCTTCGGCAAACCGCAGAATGCCCTCCGCGCCGAGTTCTTCCCCAGCCTGGCCAAACACATTGGTTAGACCGTCGGAAAAAACCAAGACGATGTCACCTTCAGCCATCTGGACACTTTGTTCGGTGTAGGATTCACCCGCCACGAAGCCGATCGGCAACCCTGCCAGTCCCTCCCCGATCTCCGACCAGCGTCCTGCCGTCTCCCGCCACAACAACATCTTTGGATGGGCTGCATAAGCAAAACTAAAATCACCGGTTTTCCGATGGAAAATCGCCGTGACCAGCGTCGTCAGCCGCAATGGGCCGTCGGCCCGCTGCCCGGCTATGGTGAATTCGTCGTTCAAAGCCGTCAGCAGTTTCGCGCTGTTTTCCAAGTCGCGCAGATCGTGGAGCAGGGCATGCACATGCTGGGCCACCTTGCTGGCTTCGTATCCATGCCCCACGCAGTCAGCCACCACCACGCGCGCATGCTCGTCGCCGCAGGAAAACAACGCGCAAAGATCGCCGCCTTCCTCGTCGCCGGACGGCCGGGCGATGATGCTTGCCTCCAGCCCGGCAAATTCCACCGACCGGTGGACCGGTTCATTTCCCGCCCAGAGTTGGTTGCACCGAAACGGGGTCTTTGGTTCGCTCTTCATCGTAATCTCGGGTATCCTGACCTCGCAGAACAAACGCAGAATCGCTGCTTTTGTTACAGTCATTTCTAAGCCGCTTGCACTCCCGGCTTCGGTCAGATTCACGAGGAGAAATGCGCAGGGAAATCGAACAGGCTATAGCACTGCTGGAGAAAAAAGACCCCAAGGCCTTGGAGCACGCGCTGGAACTTCTTCAGGACACCGTTTTTTCCTTCAGCATGAAGGTTTGCGGCCAGCGGGAAGACGCCGAAGACACTATGCAGGAGGTTCTCGTCAAGGCGCTTCCCTACCTGCCAAAATTTGAAAGCCCACGCGCGTTGCTGGTGTGGCTTTACAAGGTCGCCAAAAATCGCTGTCTGATGAGCCGCCGAAAAAGCAAATTCGCTCCCAAGCGCGACCTTTCCCTGGAAGAACTCATGCCAGATCGCCTCGAACTTGCGCGCCTCGCCCAAGAGCGTCCCGTCAATCCCGAATCTCTGGCTATCCGGAGCCAGCAAGCTAGACAGCTACGCGAAGCCATTCAACAATTGCCCCCGCAATACCGCATCATTCTGGTCTTGCGCGACATGGAAGGACTCACGGACGACGAGGTGGGAGATATCACCGGCCTGCGTCCAGGCACGGTGCGCGTCCGTTTGCATCGGGCCCGCTTGTTTGTCCGCCAGACTCTCGCGCGGGATGGCCACAAGCAGCGTGGACCAAGACGGGCGACCTCGACGTCGGTGGACAAGGCCGCAGTGCACTCCCGACGGCGGCCAGCTTCTTGCAAAGCGCTCTTTGCTCAACTGTCTGACTATCTCGATGAGCAGCTCGACGATTCTTTATGCCAAAAGCTGGAAGAGCACTTCGAGGGATGCCCTCCTTGCGAGGCATTCCTTGCCAGCCTCGAATCCACGATCGAGCAACTGCGCATGGCCCCGCCCGACCAACTCAAACCGGCCGCCGCCGCTAAAATCCGCCGCGACCTTCTTGCGAAGTATCCTTTCGCGTAATCCACAAAGTCGACTTCGCATTGCATTGCCCAACATAACCTAGCCCTTTCGGCCGGTATCGGTTGGGACACCACGATGTCCTCCAGGAGTGCCGCTTCCATCCGCGGGCGGCTAAAGTGAGCATTCCAGCCAGGAGTTGGACCTATGAATCTCACGCGTCGCCGCATCGTGATCCTGGTTGTGTTGCTTGTCTCCCTCTGTACCGTGGCTCGCGCCGAGCAGGCACAAAAACCCTCGCGCATTGCGCAGGAAGACCGCATCAAGAAGCTCGAAGATCGTGCCGACGCCGCGGAAAAGGCCACTGCCGCCGCAGCGATGGAGAAGGACTACATCGTGCGCACGCAGAAGCTCTACGAGTCGTACTACCAGCGGACGCTCAGCACGCAGTTGTGGACGTTGGGGATTGTGCTGGTCGTCCTGACCGCCGTGTTTGTACTCGTCGCGCGATTCAGCCTGAACCTTTTTGAGCAACGCACGAAACTCGCGATAACCGATGCCAGTGCTCAGTTGCGAAACGAATATGCCCGGATCCTAGCAAAGGAAGTCCAGAAGCTCTGGGACTCCAACACCGCCGATAACCGGAAATTGAAGGATGCCCTGGCCTCACAGGCGGCGGAACTCGAACAGAACTTCAAGCATGGGTCCGATTTCCAGATTCATTTTGTGCAGGGACTGGCCGGAGCGGCGGAGGAGCACCATGACGATTCCGTGGTTGCCTTCCGCCAGGCGCTGACTGCCTACAAGTCGGGCAAAGCGCGGAACCTCATCGAAACAAAGGTAGGCGCGGCAACCGTGCGGTATCTCTTTGAGTCGCTCGGCAAAAAGCATGGAGAAAGCTACGTGGAGCAAGCACGGGAAGAGATGGCCAATCCGCTTTACAACGGCCTCGAAGAAGAACTCGCGTTGGCGGCACTGCAAAGCCCATGGCTCACGCCCCTGATCAATGAGAGAAATCCCGCGCTCCCCGAACCTCCAGCACCTGAGTACACACCGGAGACGCGGCCCACAGCAATGCAGCCGGCAGTCCTGGCACCGGAGCAAGATTGGCCAATGGACGGAGAGTCCGACTCCTGCCGCCTGCTAAACAGCTAATTCTTGGGCACTAATGGTTTGCGGATTTGGCGAAGGTTGGAGAGGCCAAGCGCTGGCGGGCATAATCGCCGCAGGGGCCGGCGGGGTCGAGTTGTAGATAGCCCTGCCAGTGTTCGCGAGCTTCGGCGTGGGCGCCGAGTTTGTCGCAAACCAGCGCGAGATTGTAACGGGCGTCGAGGTTGGCGGGATCCAGTTGGACGGCTTGGCGGAGGTGACAGCGCGCTTCTTCGGTGTGACCAAGCTCCTGTAAGACACTGCCCAGGTTGGAATGGGCCAAGGAATTTTGTGGAGCGAAATCGACTGCGCGGCGGAAACATTCGGCGGCCTGCTCAAAATTCCCCTGCTCGTAATACAGCGTGCCGCAGTTGAGCAGCGCCTCCACCATTTGCGGCTCGATCCGAAGGGCCTGCTCGTAGGCGTCGACCGCTTCAGCGGGAACCTGGCCGGTCTTTTCGCACTCGAGCGCCCGCGCAAACCATTGTTCCGCGCTGCGTTCCTGCGCGGAAATCACACGAATCTTCTCATCCAGTTCGCGGGTCTCGAAATTCAAGACGAACTGGCCGGACAGCGGCTCGAGCCGCGAGCCTCCGCGCTCGACTACAACATCACGCCCATCGGAAAGGATGCGCAATTCCGTGAGCGGCGCCTCTATCTGGGAAAGCCCCTCGCGAAGCGCCGCAAGCGCGCGGCCCAGCCGGTTGGCCGGCACGCCCTTTTCGATCAACTGCTTCACGGTACGCAGGCCGATCAGATCGCGGAAATCGTAGAAGGTGCCCGGCTCTTTTCGCGAGGGCACAAGTTGCAGGCGCTCCCAATAGTCCAATTGCTTGGGCGTGAGGTCGAGGATGCGCTGGACGTCTTCCCGCCTGAATCGCTCCGTGGTTCCCATGAAAAGCTAAAACCTATCCTTACACAAGCGGCGAACGCCGCATAAAAGCTGTTCCTCAGGGGCTAAAGCCCATTCTGTCTCGGCTTTTGATGTCGGAGCTAAAGCTCCGACCCCCGTCTCCGTATCCAGCAGGATACACCTTCTAACCGGTGGCTTTCTTTCCTGTTTTCTTCTGCACGACCGCCGGCGCGGGCTCAATGGCTCGCACCGGAGGCTTCTTGGGCGCAACGGCCGCTTGCCCCTGCTTCTCCGCGATGCTTTTCTTCAGTGCTTCCATCAAGTCAATGACCGGAGCGAGATGCGGCTGCGTGACTTCGGTGATTTCTTGCCCCTTGAGTTTGGCGGCGATCATGGCCTTTAAGTTGTCCTGATACTCGTCGTGATACTTCTGCGGCTCAAACGGAGCCGCCAGGCTTTCAATGAGCTGATGCGCCAGCTTCTTTTCCTGGTCCTTGAGATCTCCGTCGGTGGGAATGGATTCGGCCGCACGAATTTCGTTGGAATAGAACATTGTATGCAGCGTCATGCCCTTCTTCGCGGTGGGTCGGATTACAACGATGTGTTCGCGCTGGTGCATGGTGAGCTTCGCGATAGCGGCGTGGCCAGTTTCGTTCATGGCCTGCATGAGCAGTTGGTACGCCTTGACGCCGCCCTCCTCCGGCGCGACGTAATACGAAGAATCGTAATAGAGGGGATCCACTTCGCTGATCTTCACAAATTCGAGAATCTGCATGGTGCGGGCCGAAGGAGGCTCGATCTTGTCGAGTTCTTCCTCGGAAAAGAGCACGTACTGGTCTTTTTCGTACTCGTAGCCCTTTACGATCTCGGAGCGCTCGACGGTCCGGTTGCAGGTGGGACACATCAAAGGCTGCTTCAGGCGCGAGTGACATACCTTGTGCAACTGATTGAAGCTGACGCGTTCGCTGCGCGCCGCCGTAAACATGCGGACCGGCACGGAAATCAAGCCAAAGGTAAGATGACCTTTCCAGACACTCGTAGCCATGAGGAGCTCCTTCCGGGGTTTCCCAAGGTTAGCTAAGAGCCAAAATGTAAGGTTAGTGGGCCTATTGGCGGGATGCAAGCCGAATCCTCCCTGATCTCTCAGGAAGTAAACAGGGGGCACAGCCATTCCTGGCTGTGCGCTCGAGCCACAGGCATACACCACGCACAGGCAGGAATGCCTGTGCCACATGCCACTCGCCACTGCTGTTAAAATGCGCCGATGGACAAGTTAGAGGAATACAGGCGAAAACGGCGCTTCGACAAGACACCCGAGCCGTCGGGTGCTCCGGAAGCGCCGCTCCAACCGGAACGGCCGGGCAAGAAACCGCGCCTGCCGATGCCGAAACTGGCGATCCTCGAAGGTCCCGTCGAGCAGAAACTCGCACAAGAGAACATTTTCGTTGTGCAAAAGCACCGCGCGACGCGGTTGCATTATGACTTTCGTCTGGCGATCGATGGCACACTGAAATCGTGGGCCGTACCCAAAGGGCCTTCGCTGAACCCCAGCGACAAACGTCTGGCAGTGATGACCGAAGACCACCCGCTCGAATATGGCGGCTTCGAAGGAAAAATTCCGCAAGGCAGCTACGGGGCGGGAACCGTGATGGTGTGGGACCGCGGGGGGTTTCTGGCCGAAGGAAATCTCACTGCGGCGGAGCAACTTAAGAAGGGCGAAATCAAGTTTACTCTGCACGGCGAAAAGCTGCGCGGGAGCTTTGCGCTCGTCAAAATGAAGTACAGCGAAAAAGGCAATGAGTGGCTGCTGCTGAAACACAAGGACAGCCTGGAAGATGCCTCCTGGCAGATTGACGAGCATGATGGCTCGGTTCTAACCGGACGCACGATCGAGGAGATTTCTGAGGAGGCTCCTCCGAAGCGCGGCCCTTTGCCCATTCAGGCCAGTGAGGTGACTGGCGCGCAGCCCAGCGCCATGCCCAACTGGATCGAGCCAATGCTGGCGACTGTTACCGACCGTCCATTTTCTGACCCGAGTTGGGTGTTTGAGATCAAGTGGGACGGGGTGCGGGCGTTGGCCTGGATTGCCGACGGCGCAGTGAAGCTGCGTTCGCGCAACAACGTGGACATCACCAAGCGCTATCCGGAACTCGCTTCCCTTCCCAAAGTGTTTGGCGCGAGACAGGCCATCCTCGACGGCGAGATTGTGGCTTTCGACGAAAAAGGCCACAGCAGTTTCGAGCGATTGCAGGAACGTATGCACGTGCGCGCCCCGGGTGAAGGCCAGATCGCGAAAACACCCGCGGTCTACTACGCCTTCGATCTTCTCTATTGCGACGGCTACGACTTGCGCAGCGTGCCGCTGCTCGAGCGCAAGCAGCTTCTGCAGACCTTGCTTTACCCGGCGCAATCCTTTCAATATGCCGATCATCAAGTGGGGCAAGGAAAGGAGCTCTACGAATTGGCGCGGCAGCACGGACTGGAAGGCATCGTCGCGAAGAGGACGGACAGCCTGTACAGTTCGGGGCGCGGCGCGAACTGGCTGAAGCTGAAGATCACGGCCACGGTGGATGCGGTGGTGGGCGGCTGGACCGCGGCGCGCAGCGGAGGGATTCCATTTGGTTCGCTGCTGCTGGGGTTGTATGAGGGAAAGAAGCTGCGCTTCATCGGGCACGTGGGCAGCGGCTTTGACGCGCAGAAGCACAAAGAGCTGAGCCGCAAGCTGAAAGAACTGGAATCGCCGAAATGTCCGTTTGCCGGCGTTCCGGAGACGAATGAAAAACCCACCTGGGTTTCGCCAGCGCTGGTCGCGCGGGTGAAATTCAGCGGATGGACGCAGGAGCATGTACTGCGGCATCCGGTGTACCTTGGACTCCGGGAAGATGTCACGCCGGAAGATTGCCAGTGGGAAAGCGAGGCCGCCGAGCCGCAGCCTGTTTCTTCGGCGGCAGTGGTTCGCGCGCCGGAAATTGTTGGGCGGGTGCTAAGCACGAAAGGGCAGATTGAAGAGGAGTTGTTCCGGGGCCGCTCGGAGATGGTGACCATCGAACTGGAAGGCAAGCGGCTGCGACTGAGCAATCTGAATAAGGTGTACTTTCCGGAGTCGGGCATCGCCAAGCGAGAGCTGATTGCTTACTACTATCGCGTGGCGGACTACATCCTGCCGTTTCTGAAGGACCGGCCGCTGGTTTTGCGGCGGTACCCGGACGGAATCAAGGGACAGGCCTTTTTTCAGAAAGATTTGCGCGAGGGCGTGCCCGATTGGTTCCGGACCGTGCCGATTGATTCCGAAGGGCAAGGCAAAGAGATTCACTACGCAACCGCGAACGATCTGGCTTCCCTGCTCTTCCTGACCGGGCTCGGCTGCATTGACCACAATCCGTGGTCGAGTCGCATCGAGTATCTGGATCATCCAGACTATTTCTTTTTCGATCTCGATCCTTCCGACGGCACGGAATTTTCCGTCGTGGTGACGATCGCCAAGGCACTCCATGAAAAGCTGGAGGAACTCGGGATGAAGGGTTTTCTAAAAACATCGGGCGCAACCGGATTTCACATTTTTATCCCGGTTGAACCTGTTTACACCTACGAGCAGTTGCGGACATTTGCGGAGATCGTGGCGCGCACCGTGATTGAAAAACATAAGAAATTGGTGACCCAGGAACGCATTGTGGCGAAGCGCCCTGCGGGCCGCGTTCTGATTGACGTTCAGCAGAACGCACACGGGCGGCCGCTGGCGGCCGCGTATTCGGTGCGCGCTTTTCCCAAAGCGCCAGTTTCCACGCCCGTGTTGCCGGGAGAATTGAAGAGCAGCCTGCGTCCGGAGGATTTGAACATTCGCTCCGTGCTTGGCCGGCTGGAGAAAAAAGGCGATCTGTGGGCGAATTTCTGGAAATCGCGGCAGCGGTTAGAAGACGCAATTGAAAAACTAAGCAGCCAAATCGCGGCGGATGGCAGGAAGCAAAATTAGAGGTTTGACGTCCTCAGCATGCTGGCACGCTAAAGCCAAAGCAGATCCCTCACCTCGCAAAAACCGCGAGGATTCGGGATGACTTCTTTGGGGACCGGTGGGGAACAGACAGAACGTCAACAGAACCAGGTTGTGCGTGCGGGCAAAGCGGTGTTGCTCAGGTCTGGATTAATAGCCTTTGATCGGCTGTACAGGCAAGATTGCCTGCGCCACAGGTTGTGCCGCGCCTACGGCGCTGTTCGCTTGCGCATCTAATCCCCAGGCCTTACGGCCTGGGCTAGCTTCTTTTGCGCCTCCGGCGCTTGGACCGAGCAGGCTCGGCCCCCGGGAGAAAGTGCTTCGATTTTCTAGTGTCCGTTTTTTCTCGCCACTCGTCACTCGTCACTCGCCACTGCTATCATGATGGCGCTTTGAGGGAGGATTCCCATTCCACACGCGGGCAAACTCTACGTCGGCACTTCCGGCTACTCCTACAAACAGTGGAAGGGAAACTTCTACCCGGAGAAGCTGCCGGATCGCGAGATGCTCAGCTTTTACGCGAAGCAGTTCTCGACGGTGGAAATTAATCACAGTTTTTACCGCATGCCCAAGGAGGCTTTTCTCCTGAATTGGGCAGAGAGCGTCCCCCAAGGCTTCCAATTCGCGTTAAAGGCCAATCAGAAGATCACGCATATCCAGAGACTCCGCAATTGCGAAGAAACGCTGAAACGGTTCCTGGAAGTGGCCAGCGTGTTGAATGACGGCGACCATCTCGGTCCTGTCCTTGTGCAAGTTCCGCCTAACTTCAAGTTTGATCAGCCGCTGCTGGAGGATTTTCTCGCGCTGCGGCCGGCGGCGTTCCGCTTCGCATTCGAAGTGCGTCATGACTCCTGGTACAACGAAGAGACTTACGCTGTCCTGCGGAAACACAACACCGCGCTCTGCCTGGCCGATACCGACGCGCAAGACCCGCCCGAGGTGCTGACCGCGGATTTTGCCTATGTACGGCTGCGCCGCGAGAACTACACGCCCAAGCAGCTTCGCGATTGGCGAAAGAAGTTTGACGGGTGGCTGACTCAGGGCATCGACGCCTACGTCTATTGCAAGCATGAAGAAGAAGGCAAAGGCCCGGCCTTTGTGCGGATGATTCTAGTGTCCTGAGTCAGAAATACGCTTACAAAAACGGCTGACGCTGGCGAGGATTTCATCGGCTGTTTTGGTCCATACGAGAGGTTTCGGGCAATGATTGGTGGTTTCGATGAAGCGGCGGATGGCCTCCTCGAGTTCTCGTGTGGAGCGATGCACGCCACGGCGAATCTGTTTTTGGGTCAGTGCCGCGAACCAGCGCTCCACCAGATTGAGCCAGGAGGCGCTGGTCGGCGTGAAGTGCACGTGGAAGCGCGGATGGCGAGCCAGCCAGCGATGAATGAGCGGAGTTTTATGCGTGCCGTAGTTATCCAGGATCAGATGCACATCCAACTCGTTGGGAACGGCGGCTTCGAGGCGGTCCAGGAATTTGCGGAATTCGACCGAGCGATGCCGAGCGTGGAAATCCCCCACCACTCGTCCGCTTTTCACTTCCAGTGCGGCGAAAAGAGAGGTGGTGCCGTGCCGCACGTAGTCGTGGGTGCGCCGCTCCGCCTGCCCAGGGCGCATCGGCAGCATCGGCTGCGAGCGGTCCAGAGCTTGAATCTGCGTCTTCTCATCGACGCACAGCACCAGGGCTTTGTCGGGAGGATGCAAGTACAGACCGACGATATCCCGCACTTTTTCAATGAACAGCGGGTCCTTGGAGAGCTGAAACGTTTCGGCGCGATGCGGTTGCAAAGCAAACGCGCGCCAGATGCGACTGATGGCGCTCTGGCTCAGCCCGCAGCGCTTAGCCATCGAGCGTGTCGCCCAGTGCGTGGCGTCGGGCGGACGTTTCTCCAACGTCAGAGTCAGCACGTGTTCCACATCCGCGTCGCTAATCTTGCGTGGAGCTCCGGGACGCGGTTCGTCCAGCAACCCGTCCAAGCGTCGCGCCACAAAGCGGCCGCGCCACTTGCCGACCGCCGGCTTGCTCAGTCGCATTTCCGCGCTGACTTGCGTGTTCGTTTTACCCGCCGCACAGGCCAGGATGACGCGCGCCCGCAAGGCCAGAGCCTGCGCCGAGCTTGGGCGGCGCGCCCATCGTTCGAGGGTTTCCTGTTCGAGGGGACTCAAGATCAATTCGGGAATCGGGCGTCCAAGGCGCATCGGGATCCTCCTTCTTGTAATCCCAATGCACGCGCAATGCCACTTATTTATGTTTCTTGTGACTCAGGACACTAGAAAAGAAGCAGTAATTCCATCTTTCAACCAACTTTCGGATTCGAGCAGCGGTGTTCCATCCGCGGAATTCTTCGAGTTTGCATCTATTTCCCGTCTTTGCGGCCGTGGGCCCGTTTCTTAGGCAACTTCAGCGATTTGACTGATCGGTTGATCGGTAAGGAGTCAAGAATTTGCCGATGCCGAGGTGGCGGAGGAGCCCGCGTTGAGGAAGGCGCAGAGTTCCTGACGGAAGGTCTCCCAAGCGGGTTCGGCGGCGACGAGGATGTGGTTGCCGCTGGCCAGGGGAACAAACTTGGCGTTGGGGATTTCCGCGGCGAGGATGCGGCCTTCCTCGGGCGGGGCGATGCGGTCGCGATCGCTGTGAAAGACGATGGTAGGCACGGAAATGGAAGGGAGAAGCGAGCGGACGTCGATGTCGTCGCAGGCACGCATGAACTTGACGAGGTTCGCCGTGCTGACAGAGACGAGCTGCAGATCCTTGAACCACGTCTGTTCTTCGGGCGTGGTGTTTTCCGGAATGTAGAGGTTGCTGACCATCTGATAAAACGAGGGATTACTTTTGCCCCAGTTGAGCTGGACAAGCGTCTCAAGGGCCTGGCGGACTTGGGCGGCATCAGGACGGCCCCGGAAGTTGGCTCCACGGGCGTAGGCTCCACAAAGCACCAGGTGGCTGACGCGCTCGGGATGTTTCACGGCGTAAGCGATGGCAACAGCTCCGCCTTGCGACTGGCCCATGAGGGCAAATTTCTCCAAACCGGCGGCGTCCACAACGGTTTCCAAATCCTGGACCCATGCGTCGAAGCAGATGTCTTCGACGTTCCATTCGGAAAGGCCGTTGCCGCGGCCATCGTAGCGGACGATGCTGTTGTCCGCGGCGACATCGCGAACCCAGTGATGCCAGATGGGGCTTTCCCATTCGAAAGCAAGGTGATTGAAACAATTGGCCACTTTGACGATGGGAAAGCCGCAGCCGACCTTAGCGTAGGCGATGCGGACTTTGTCGCGGCTAACGCAAAAACGAATTTCCTGACGACACGGGGAATCGCGCTCGCCCTCTTGCGCACGCGAAGGAACCGGCCCTTCGGTTAAGCGGGTGACCTCCGCGATGAAGCGATAGCCGACGCGGGGAACGGTTTCGATGTAGCGAGGGGAGGCGGATTTTTCGCCGAGGGCTTTGCGCAGGGTGGAGATGTTGCGATCGAGGTTGTTTTCCTCGACGGAGGTTTCGGGCCAGACGGCAGCGAGTAGCTCGTCCTTGGGAATGAGCGAGCCGTGTCGCCCGACCAGCACGCAGAGAGTCTCGAAGGCCTTGCCTGTGAGGGGAACAGGGCGGTCGTCCCGGAAAAGACGGTGCTCTTTCACTTCGAGTCGAAAGGGCCCGAACTGATAGATAGCGCTGGAGTTGAGCGAATCCACGGTTTCAGAGAAACTCCAGAAAAATTTCAGACATAGCAAAGTACTTAGGGACCCAGCCGGCGCTTGAATAGGACTCAGAAGGGCGCCAAAAAAAACCTACGCATATTGTAGCGCAGCGGCGACCCTCCAGGAGGAAAAATGGTTGGGCGAATTACGGCCTTTATGTATGGGATTCTTTGCTATCTCGCGTTTTTGGCATCGTTTCTGTATGCGGTGGGCTTTCTGGGAAATTTTGGAGTGCCGAAAGGAATTGATTCCGGAAGGGTCACCGGATTTGCGGAAGCGTTGCTGATTGACGCGGCGCTGCTCGGGCTATTCGCGGTGCAACACAGTCTGATGGCGCGGCAGTGGTTCAAGAAGGCGTGGACACGGATCGTGCCGGCTTCGGTGGAGCGAAGCACGTACGTGTTGTTTTCGAGCGTGGCCCTGCTGGTGCTGTTCTGGAAGTGGGAGCCGATCGGCGGTGTGATCTGGAACGTGGAAAATTCCGTGGGTCGCATCACTTTGTGGATGTTGTATGCAATCGGATGGCTGGTGGTGTTGATTGCGACGTTCCTCATCAACCACTTCGATTTGTTTGGATTGCGGCAAGTGTGGTGCAGCCTGCTTGGACGGGAGTATAAAGCGCCGGCATTCCGGACGCCGGGTCTATACCGCTATGTCCGCCATCCGCTGTATGTGGGCTGGCTGATGGTGTTCTGGTCCACGCCCGAAATGACTGCCGCACACCTGGTGTTTGCGCTGGCGACCACCGGCTACATCCTAGCCGCAATTCAACTGGAAGAGCGCGAACTGATGCGGATTCACGCCGAGTACGCAGAGTATCGCAGGCGCGTGCCAATGCTGGTGCCCGGGGCGAGCAAGCCGATCACAGCGGAGATCCGGCGACCTGCGGCGAATCAGGCCAGTTAGGGCAAGTCGAGAGGAAACCCGGGCGAAAGCGGTGGCTTTCGCCCGGCGTATTGGAAATGGGCGAGAGGAGGCCTAGCCATGAGGGAAATGGAGAAAGAGACCGTACCCGGCCGTTGGAACGAAAAGGAACTGATTCTGAGTGAGTGCGTGCGCTACCGAGCAGTGCTGCGGCAGATCGCGGAGCATTTGCTGGATGGCCAGGGTGACGCCGAAGAAGCAGTGAACCGAAGCATTGTTGTGGCGACGAAGGTTCGCGTGCCGATTCATTCGAGAGGTGACTTCCGGAGTTGGATTCTGCGGCTGGTGATTGACGAGGCGCTGCAACTGCTGCGTGAGAGAAGGGCAGCCGAAAAGTGTGCAGTGCAGGAAGAGATGATCGAAGAGCACGCACTGACTTCGCACGTGTTTGCCGGTTGGCTGGTGGGCATCATGGACTAGCGAAGGGCTTGAAGGAGTTCGGGGATGCGGCCTTCGACTTCGGCGCGGTGAGGGTACGATGCGAGGGTTTCGCGTTTTTCGGTGGAGAGGGAGGCGGCGGCGGCGCCCAGGGCGATGGAGTGGAGGATGGAGTGTCCTTCGCCGAACCCAACGGCAAGGCCCGCATTGAAGGCATCGCCCGCCCCAACGGTGTCCACCGGATTAACGCGCAGGGCAGGAATGGATCGCAAGCCATGGCGCGAAGCCCAGATGACTCCCTTGGCGCCACGCGTCAGCATGACGTTTTCCGAGCCGAGGTCGAGAAGGCCGCGGGCGAGTTCGGCGTCGTCGGTGGGATCATCGGAAGGCAGGCTAAGGCACACGCGGGCTTCTGTTTCGTTGGGGGTGAGCGCGAAGACGGCCGAAAGATCAAATTCTCGAAGGTCGCAGGCAGGCGCGGGATTCAGGATGGACTTGACGCCGTGTTCTTTGGCGAGGCGCGCACCGACCAGTGCGGTCTCGAGAGGAATTTCCAGGGGCGAGACGATCACAGAAGAACTGCGAATAACGTCGAGGTTTTCGACGAGGTCCGAAGCAGAAAGCTGCATGTTGGCTCCGGGATCGATGGCGATGAGATTTGTGCCAATAGAATTGAATAGGATGATGCCGACACCGGTGGGCAGATTTTTGGAGTAGAGGACTTTTTCCCCGTGAACGCCTTCGCGTTCGAGCATGGCAACGAAATCGGCGCCGAAAGAATCGCGGCCGATCTTCCCGAGAAATCGAGAGTCCGCGCCAAGGCGGGCGGCGGCAACCGCGGCGTTGGAGCCTTTGCCGCCAAAAGTGGTGTGGAAGTCGCGGCCGACGACGGTTTCGCCTTCAATGGGCAGGCGGTCCATGTCCATGACGAGGGCCACGATGTAGCTGCCGATGATGGTGACGCGAGGGGGATTGGACACGGAGAGAGAGTAAGATGAAAGGCGAAAATAGAAAATGACAAATCGGTGAGGAAAACCCGCAGGAGAATTTCAGGAACGCCTGCTGCTAAGAACCAGCGCTACCCGCGGTTGGCGAAGTCCCGGATGGCGTTGAAAGGGACTTGGATTAGGGGTTCATAGTTGCCGTAGTCGCGGACCCGCTTGTAGGGCTTGTTTTCTACGGTGTTGTAGGACGCAATGAAGTTCCAGCGGCGATGATCGGAACGGTTGGCGTCCGAGCGATGCAGGAGGTTGCAGTGGAAAAAGACGGCATCGCCAGTATCGAGCTCCAGATAGACGAGCGGGAAACGGGCGATCGCGGCTTCGACGTGCTCCGGATTGGCCATGGTTTGTTCGTTGATGCGGTCGTGATTGATGCGGCCCATGACATGCGAGCCGGAGAGAACCTGCAGGCAACCGTTTTCCCGTGTGGCACGGTCCACGGCGATCAGGCAACTGAGCATGCTGGGCACAAGGCAGCCGTAGTCGTACCAATAGCCGTAATCCTGGTGCCATTCCCAGGCTCCGCCCTCGCGGGCATTCTTCATGATCATTTTGGCGCTGTAGAGATAGACCTGGCCACCGAGCAGCGTCTCGACGTTCTTCACCACGCGTTCGTTGCGCGAAAACATGCCGTAGATATCGTCCTGGGGGCTGTTCCACATGGCAAGGTCCACGGGATTGCCGGCGCGGTCGGCCTTGTGCAGGACGAAAGCGCCCACCAGATTGCGCTCCGCTTCGCGCTTCATGCAATCGATTTCCTCAGGGGCAAAGAGGCGGCGGGCAAACAGAAAGCCCTTGGCATTGTAGGTTTCGACTTCACCGCCAGCGAACCGCGGAAAATCTGGTGCCAGTTTCGGCTGAGCGCTGAGTTCGGGTTGCGTGGCCATGCTTCCTCCGACTTTTGCAGCTAGTTTATGCCAGGATTTCGCGCTGCGCAAAATCTTCTTTGCTTTCTGGAGCCGGAACAATGGCAATGGCGGCGAGAATACAGAGCAGAGGTTCAAGCAGGGGGCTGCGCAGCCGCGTGTTCATGGTGAACGGCAGATGGAGGAGCGTGGCGAAGACAGCATAGAGCAGGAAAAGATCGGCGATTCGTGGAGCTATTTTTTTAAGGCGAAACCATCCGACAACGGCCGCGGCGAGGATGAACCAATAGATCAGCACACCACCGGCCCGAAGGACGCTCTGGGAGCGGGAGAAGGAGCCGGTGTCGAGGAGTTGATCGGTGCTGAGCCAGAAGTAGCCAATTTTCTTGATTAGCAGGGGAATGGCGCCGAAACCCAGTTCGGACCAGGCACGGATCGCTTCCCTCCTCGCTTGCCGGTTCAATTCGATTTCCGAGGGATACTCGAGGCGCACGGCCTTATCGGTCTCGATGTTGGAGAGCCACCAACCCTGGCGCTTTTGCATGGCAACGAGTCCTTGCGGCTGCGTGCGGCCCTCGGGGGCAATAGCACCTTGAAAAGCCGTGGTGCCGGTCTGCGAGGAATACAGAATTTCGCTGTGGAAGATGACGAGGTTGCGATAGAGCCACGGCGAGACGAGCGCCAGCGCCAAGCTGATTGGAACCAGCGCGCGTTTGAAGCTTGCCGCGGTTGGGGGAATACGAAAGGCTGCCATCGCGGCGATCGCCGGAACAAAGAGCGTGTTGAATCGGAGGAGCAGCAAGATTCCCGCGCAGATGCCCATTCCGATTAAGGCTTTCGAATTTTCTTTCAGCGAATAACTCGCCAGCAAATAGAGAAACACAGCCACCAAAAACGCGGTGAAGGTTTCCGTGAGAATCTGCGATGTGAAAAAGATCAGAGTTGGCGCACACAGCGCAAGCGCGAAGGCCGGCCATTTGGCGCGCTCGCTCCAGACCAGGGCCGCCGTTTTTCCGCAAATCCAGGCGGTGAAGATAGCCGCAAGGAATTGCAACAAGCGCATCACCAGCAAGGACTGACCGTCAAAAAGAAGACGGAGAGCAGCGAGCAGCAAAGGATACAGCGGCGCGCGAAGGGCCGTCGGCTGCCCGACATAACTCATGCCATGCCCCTCCGCCAGCGATTTACCGAGCAAGATGTAAGCGGGTGCGTCGCTGCCGCCACCCAGAATGCCTTCCGGTGAATTTCCAGAACGAACCAGCAGGAAGAGCCGCGCGGCAATGCCAGCGAAGACGGCAACGGCGACGACATAAGAGGAACGCACGGCGCGAGACAGCAAGTCAGGTCTCCCGGCTAGGTGTGCAGTGACTGCGCGAGCGCTTCCAGATTTTGCGGATGGACGCGAATGACACCGCGGGAGGGACTGTCTATGTCCGCAATCAGAAAGAAGGAAATGGCCACAATCAGCGGGAAGACCATGTAGCGGCGCGCCTTCCCATTTGCTTTATGCGCCGTGTATCCGATCAGGACATTGCAAGCGATGGCGATGGCGAACATCAGGCACCAGGCGGCCAGCGGGATGCGATTCCACCAGGCGGCCTGCGTATAGCCCTGGCGATTCAGCACATCGTTCATGCCAGCCACGGCAAGGGCCACGACCGGGCTTGGATTGGCGCGGCCGCTGGCCTCGACCTCGCTCCATAGTTGGGCCTGCAAACGCGAAGTGTCCGCGTCAATCTGAGGCTGTTTGGCAGCGTCGCGATTCTCGTAGAAGGCAATGCGCTGGTCGAGATATTCTCGCAGCGTTTGACGGATGCGGGCCGTATCGGAAGAGGGAAGCAAATTAACGCGCAGGTATTCGGTGCCGATGGCGTTGGCTTCCTCCTCTTCGTAATTTTTGCGCTGATCGTAGCGCGTAACGGCCATGGAAAAAGTGAACCCGATAATGAGGCCGAGAAGCGTAAGCGCCGCAGCGAGAATCACATTTAGATCATCGTGTTCGTCTCCGCCCATGGATGCGCGCTTGGCCAGGAGGTAGCTTCCGAAGCGAGCGGCAAGCCGTAAGACGATCAAAGTAACTAAGAACACAATCACTGGATGATTCAGGATGTATAACAAGTTCAACCTCCGGGCCGTCTTCTTTCAAGCTGCGCCAAAGGGGTCAATTCGATAACCCATGCCAAGTTCTCCGGCGACTGACGATACATTGAAGTGCCATCTGAGAACAACCAGGCAGACCTCTACTGTGATATAGGGCCTATCTCTGGTGGCGAGAATTGTGATAAAAACTCTCCGTCTGCTTCAACGCTCGCCCAATAAAGTTCCGATTCTGCCGCAAAGAAAGACGGGGCATCATGTCCATCCTGCAAAAAGCATTCTCCCTGCTGAGTTGCTTCACTCTGGTGTTCACCACAATTCCCCTGGGAGCGCCGGCCGCCGCCGCGCAGGAGCAGTACGCGCCAATGTCGGCAGACGACCTGGACGCAATGGTGGCGCCGATCGCGCTCTATCCAGACGAGTTGATCGCGCAGGTGTTGGGCGCGGCGAGCTATCCGGACCAGGTGGCGGAAGCCAACGACTGGTTGCAGGCCAATCCTTCGTTGCAGGGGAAGGACCTGATGCTCGCGGCGGACCAGCAGAATTGGGACGACGCGGTGAAAGCCATCACGCTCTTCCCTTCCGTGGTCAAGCTGCTCGCCGACAATCTGGCCTGGACCTCGGCGCTGGGCGAGGCGGCCGTGACGCAGCAGGACGACGTAATGGCGGCAGTCCAACGGATGCGCGCCAAGGCGTACCAGGCTGGAAATTTGAAAACGACGAAGGAGATCAAGGTCGTCCAAGAAAGCCCAGACGTGATCGTGATTCAGTCGGCGAATCCGCAGGTGGTGTATGTGCCGACGTACAATCCAACCGTGGTTTATGGGGCTCCGGTGGTGGTGCCGGGATATTCGTCGGCTGATCTAGCAGCCACGGCGATCATTTCGTTTGGAGTGGGAGTTGCCGTGGGAGCGATGATCAACAACAGTTGCTGCGGTTGGGGCTATGGCTGGGGCATGCACTGGCACGGCGGCGGGATGTACTGGCACACCAATGTGTATCGCGGGAATCCCTACTGGCGCGGTTATCCGCCGGGATATTACCCAGGGTATCGTCCACCTTATTATCCGCCGCACCCGCCGTACCCACCTGGCGGACGGCCGCCCTACCCGCCGCCGGGCGGCAGACCTCCATATCCACCGGGAGGCCGTCCACCAGCACCACCACCAGGAGGAGGGCGTCCGCCCGTGCCGCCGCCAGGTGGAGGAAAACCACCTGCGCCACCAACCGGCGGAAGACCACCTTCGGGTGGAAATCCACCTACCCGACCGCCAGGAGGCGGTGGTGGAGGCCGTCCACCTGGTCCGCCTTCCGGAGGTGGGGGAACGCCGGGAGGTCCGGGAGCGCCCGGAGGAACCAAGCCGGCGCCGCAGCCGCGGCCGGCTCCGGCTGCGCCCATGCCGGGGCAAAAGGACCTGCGCGGTTACGGTTCAACCGGCGGAGGGAAACAAAATGCGTTTACGCCAACGCCTTCGGACCGCTCTGCGAGCATGCGCGGCAATCAGAGCCTCGGCAATACGCCGAGGCCCGCGCCTTCAACACCCAAAGCTGCGCCGAAGGCCGCACCGGCGCCGCGTTCTGCCCCGGCGCCACGGAAACGATGATGCGAACTGAACACGAGCAGGGCGCGAAGGAGTTCGTATGAGAAATCGAAACGCGAATACGAGAAGCAACGTGCAACCCTGGCGGTGTGTCGCGGGCGTGGTTTTGCTTGGCTTACTGGCGATAGTTTCGGGCTGCAAGAAAGAAGCAACCGCACCCGGGATCCCGGAAACGCCCGCTGTTTTTGCTTCCCCACATGAAGCCGCCGAGGCCCTCTACAAAGCTGCGAAGTCTGGTGATTCCAACGCCATGCTGGCCATCTTTGGGTCGGGGGCGAGAGACGTCGTATTTTCCGGCGACCCGGTGCAGGACCGGCGCGGCCTCGAGTATTTCTCGGCGAATTACGAAGAGATGCACCGGTGGAGCAAGCTGCAGCGCGGTTTGCTGCTGCTGAACTTCGGCGCGGAGAATTATCCGTTTCCGTTTCCGCTGAAGAAGGACGCTTCGGGAAAATGGTCGTTCGACGTGGATTCAGGAAAGAAAGAGTTGCTGGCGCGGCGCGTCGGGAGAAATGAACTGACGACAATCAGCGCGCTTTATGCGATGGCCGACGCGCAGGAGCAATATTTCCAGGGATTGCACGACGGCGAAAAAGAGCACGAGTTCGCCCTGCACTTCGTCAGTCAGGAAGGCAAGCAGAACGGGCTGTACTGGCAAGTGAAGGAAGGCGAACCAGAGAGTCCGCTGGGACCACTGGCGGCAAAGGCCGCGGCCGAGGGTTATAGCGAACAAAAGGCCGAACCGTTTCACGGGTATTACTACCGCATCCTCAAAGAGCGGGGACCTCACGCCAAGGGCGGAGCGAAGAGCTACGTGAGGGATGGAAAGATGACTGGCGGCTATGCGTTCCTGGCCTGGCCGGCGGAATACCGCAACTCCGGCGTGATGACCTTTCTGATTGACCGCGAGGGCGTGGTTTATCAGAAGGATCTGGGGGAGAAGACGGTGGAATTGGCAAAGGGGATCACCGCGTACGATCCGGACGAGAGTTGGCAAAAAGTCGAGTAATGACCAGTGGCTGGTGGAAGAGTCCTGCTCCAGTGATTACCCGAAGTCATTTGTTAAGCCAGGTTTTCAGTCACGAGTCACGTGCCGCGTAGATCGAAGCGGAATCTGAGCCTCAGCACACCAAAATGTGACTAGAGCTTGTTGTATTGCGAGTTGTCGGTGTTGACCTTCAGCTGCTTGCTGACGCTCTCGACGATGACCTCGGAGACGTGGCTGGGGCCGTTGGGAATGCGGTCAAAATTCACGGTCAGCTTGATGACGTCACTTGGATCGTCCAGGTAAGTGTCAACGGCATATTGCATGAGCTGCTTCTGTCCCTTGTCGAAAATCAGCGTGACGGCGTCGTTGGGCTTCACATAGCTCTTGACGAGCAGCTTGACGAGGTCGCCACCACCCACGTCGGGAGTGACGGAAATATTCCCGGCGGCGAGCGAGGATTGCAAGGCGTCCTTGTCCGGCGGAACGTAACGCTGGAGCAGCGATTTCATGCGCTCGGCGTAGTCTTCATACTCTTCCTTCTTCTTCTCAATGACGTGTTCCTTCAGGCGGCCTCGCCGCCCGCCCGATTGATCCTGTGAGGGAGCCGGGTCAAGCGATGTCTTTTGCGGTTTGCCATCGGGGCCCATGCGCACCTGGAAGTGCTCCTGTTTTTTCTGTTCGCCTTTCAGATAGATCGTGAGGGTTTCAACCCAAGTGTACTGGGCGAGGGCTTGCTTGTTCTTCGCCATCGACTCCTTGATGTCGGCGACTCGCTGCTGGAGTTCTTCTTTTTGGGCGCGCAAAACCGGAACGAAGAGAGTGCAAGCAAGAGACAAAACACCCAAAAAGGCAAAAAGAGTGGATGACCTAGTGAATATTCTGCGGTTCATGAGCTTTCTCCGGCGTGGTCGATGAGCGACTGCGTGGGGTATTCCGGCAGATTGGCCACGGATGGATTTTCTTAGAGAGTTATACGTTGCGAGGCATAGTTTGTAAAGGAGAGATACTCGGGTCCAATGGCTAATCCTCGCAAGGAGGCGAATCAGGCGCCAGTTCGCCGGTGATCAGGCGAGCGCGGCGGCTGAAGGTCAGATACAGGAAGCCCCAATCGATCATCACCAGGATACGGCTCTGGAATTCGACAATGTACACGAGGTGGATGAAGACCCAGATGAACCAGGCGAGAAAACCGCTAACGTGAATGCCGAAGATGTTGGCGACTGCGGCGGCGCGGCCGATCACGGCCATGTCGCCCCTGTCAGAATATTTGAACGCCGGAACTTCCTTACCGGCCAGGCGGGCCTTAATGGCCTTGCCGGCGTGGCGTCCGCCCTGGATGGCGACCTGTGCTACGCCGGGAAGCTGTTTGCCTTCTTTGTCGAAGGAAAGTGCGAGGTCGCCCACGACGAAGATGTCCGGGTGGCCTGGGACAGTAAGATCCGGATTGACCTTGAAGCGGCCGGTGCGATCAGTTTCCGTGTTGAGGCGTTCCGCGACACGCCGGGCAAACGGAGTACAGGTGACGCCGCCGGCCCAGAAAACGGTTCGCGCGGGGATCGAGTCGGTCAGGTCGCCGTGCTTATAGTGAATCTCGTCGTGTTCAATGTCCGTTACAAAAGCGCCGAGCATCACTTCAACGTTCAGCTTCTTCAACTGGTCCACTGCTTTGGCGGAAAGATCCTCTGGATAGTTGGGCAACACGCGCGGGCCGCCCTCCATGAGGATGATGCGGGCTTCGTGCGGCTGGATGCGGCGGAAGTCGTGTTTCAAGGTGTGGTGCGCGATTTCCGCGAGGGCGCCGGCGAGTTCCAGGCCGGTAGCGCCTGCACCGATGATAACGAAATTCAGCCAGGCGCGCGCTTCCTGGTCCGATTCGGCACGCTCGGCGCGCTCAAAGGCGTAGAGCATCTTGTGGCGCATGGCCAGGGCCTCCTCGATACTCTTGAGGCTCGGAGCGTTTTCCTGCCATTGATCCTTGCCGTAGTAGGAGGTTTGGGAACCAGTGGCGATGATCAGCGTGTCGTAGGGGAAGACCCCGCCGTCGCCCAGGATGACTTGCTTCGCGGCAGCGTCAATATCCACGGCTTCCCCGAGCAGGACTTCCACATTTTTCTGATGGCGCAGGATGCCGCGGAGAGGCGCGGCAATTTCGGCGGGCGAGAGCGAGCCGGTGGCTACCTGATAGAGCAGTGGCTGAAAGAGATGGAAGTTCCGTTTGTCGAGCAGGGTAACTTCGACGTCGGCGTGCTTCAGCGTTTGCGCGGCCACCAAACCGCCGAATCCTCCGCCGAGAATCACCACTTGATGAGCTGGAGACATAGCACCTTTCCGTCCGGGTAGGGGTCGCTTAGGAATCCCGGAGCCAGCATTGCTACTATAGGTATGGATGATCGAATGGCAGGCTCCGATACGGAAAAAAATCTTCGGCAAGAGCGCCAGGCATTGCGCCTGCTTTGTTCCAATTTAATTCGACCGCTGACGCGCGTAGAGCTCTGCAAGTTGCTGGCTCCGGCACTTTTCCAGGATGCTTTGCATCGCGTGGCGTTCGAAGAAATTCAAACAGCGGGAGCGATTCCGGCGGCCCGTTTGCGAGAGGCCTTGGCCGCCCGGATTACCAACCGGGGCTTTCCGGATTTCGAATTAGGGGACTTGCTGGGACAGCATACCGCATCAGAGAGTGAAATCGAAGAGCTGTTCCTGAGCGTGCTGCAGCTGATCCGCTTGCGACATCCGAGCGACGAAGAATTCCAGAACTGATGACAAATCACCAC
>Ga0335085_10001435_pt1 | contig 50713 bp, 37 predicted proteins | sample Lox_Sample_45_FD_206712 | JGI IMG/M metagenome (GOLD analysis project Ga0335085, IMG submission 206712) | Soil microbial communities from Loxahatchee National Wildlife Refuge, Florida, United States - Lox_Sample_4.5 | ecosystem: Environmental > Terrestrial > Soil > Wetlands | place: USA... | reverse complement strand
AAGACGTAATCCGGGTACGACTCGTCGACGGAGGCGAAAGGGAACTCCTTCGGCTGGATCCCGAGGCCGGGATAGCTCTTGTTGCTGAAGAAGTCGGCGTCCCCGGCGAAGTCGGTCCCGACCTTGTGCAGCTTCGTCTTGCGGTTCTGCTCGATCTCGAGGCTCTTCGTGTCGCTCGTGCTCCCGGCGTCGTAGAAGAGGTACTTGCTGTCCATCGTCCACCCGATCGGGCCGTACGACGGGTAGAAGCTCTCGGGAAGGAGCTTCCCCTCGTCCACGTCGAGGATCCGGATCTCGGAGTACTCGGCTCCCTTCGCCGAGAAGCCCATGGCGACGAAGCGGCCGTCGATGGAGGGGACGATGGCCTCGATCGTCGTCGTCACACCCGCCTTGTAGCCGGCCGGATCGAACAGCAGCTTCTCCGCTCCGTTCCAGCCCTGGCGGTAGTAGGCCTTCCCGACGTTCTCGCCTCCGAGCGTCTTCTTGTAGAACACCCGTCCGTTCTCGTACGTGATGGCCGAGTACCGGGCGGGCTGGAGCTTGTCCAGCTCCATCCACTCGTTCGCGAGCGCGTTCGCGGCGGGGATCTTCGCGAGGATGCCGTCCGTCAGGTCCGCCTGGGCCTTGAACCACGCCTCGACGTCCTTGCTCTTGAGGTCCTCCAGCCAGCGGTAGGGGTCCTTGTAGGTCTTCCCGAAGTAGGTGTCGGAGGCATCGACGGTCTTCGTGGGCGGATACGACCACTGCGCGGCGCAGGGAACCGCGAGCAGGAGAGCGAGCAGGGCAAACCTCTTCATGGCCGATCCTCCCGGGGCCCGACGGGATCGACGCGAATCCGCCGGCCCCGGATGGCAGCGTATCACCGGGAAGGCGAGCCGCCCCCGGCCTTCACACCGCCGCCGCCTTCTCCCGCGCTCCCACTCGCAGCGCCTCGGCGACCAGCGCCTCCTGCTCGTGGGCGAAGGCGTGGTGCGAGCCGGGGGCCGGGCTCGCGAGCTCGCGGCGGCCGATGTAGCGGAGGGCACGGCCCGGCGCGAGGCCCTCGACCTTGCCGTCCAGGAACTGCTCGCGCACGAAGCGCCAGGCGCCCATGTTGCGCGGCTCCTCCTGGACGAAGACGAGCTCGGCGTCCTGCGGGTAGCGCTGGAGCGCCTGCCCGATCTCCTTCCCCGGGAACGGGTAGTACTCCTCGAGCCGCACGATCGCGACGTCGCTCCGGTCCGCCCTTTCGCGCGCCGCGATGAGGTCCCACGCCACCTTGCCGCTCGCGAGGATCACGCGCCGCGCGCGCGACGGCCCGGCCGGGTCGTCGAGGACGGGATGGAACGCCCCGTCGGCGAGCTCGTCGATCGTCGAGACCGCCTTCGGGTGCCGGAGCAGGCTCTTCGGCGTCATGACGACGAGGGGCTTGCGGACTTCGCCCGCCATCTGCCGGAGGAGGAGGTGGTAGTACTGCGCCGGCGTCGAGACGTTGGCGACGCGCATGTTGTCCTCGGCGCAGAGCGTCAGGAAACGCTCGAGGCGCGCCGAGGAGTGCTCGGGCCCCTGGCCTTCCTGCCCGTGCGGGAGGAGCAGCACGAGGCCGCAGCGCTGGTTCCACTTCTGCTCGGAGCCCGAGACGAACTGGTCGATGATGACCTGGGCGCCGTTCGCGAAGTCGCCGAACTGGGCTTCCCACAGGACGAGCGTCGACGGGTCGGCGACCGCGTACCCGAACTCGAAGCCCAGGACGGCGTTCTCGGACAGGAGGCTGTCGATGACCTCGAACGCCGCCTGCTCGGGCGCGAGCGTGTTCAGCGGCGTCCACTCGGCCCCGGTCGCCGCGTCGGCGAGGACGGCGTGGCGGTGGCTGAACGTCCCGCGGCCCGAGTCCTGCCCGGAGAGGCGGACCGGCGTGCCGTCGAGGAGCAGCATCCCGAACGCGAGCATCTCGCCGCCCGCCCAGTCGATGTCGGGCCGGCCGCTCGCGTACTCGGAACGCTTCTTCAGGATCGGCTTGAGCTTCGGGTGGACTTCGAAGCCCTCCGGCACCGTCGAGACCCCCCGCGCGACCCGGGCGAGGCGGTCGCGCACCGAGCCCTCCGGCCTGAGCCTCTTCGCGGGCTCGGCGGTCAGCGAGTCGAACGACCCCTTCGCGCCACCGCGCGCCTCGTCGTAGGCGCGGTCGAGGGCCGTCTTCGCCTCGGCCCACATCTGGTCGACCTCGCCCGGCGAAAAGACCCCGTCCTTCACGAGCGCCGTCCCGTAGAGCCGCGCGACCGACGTGTGACCCTTGATCTTGAGGTACATGAGGGGCTGCGTGTAGCTCGGCTCGTCGCCCTCGTTGTGCCCGTAGCGGCGGTAGCAGACGAGGTCGATGACGACGTCGCGGCGGAACGCGTCGCGGTACTCGATCGCGACGTCCACGGCGTGGACGACGGCCTCGGCGTCGTCGCCGTTCACGTGGAGGACGGGCGCCTGGACCATCTTCGCGACGTCCGTGCAGTACGGCGAGGAGCGTGCGTCGGCGGGGTTCGTCGTGAAGCCGATCTGGTTGTTCACGACGACGTGCACCGTGCCGCCCGTCCGGTAGCCGTGGAGCTGCGACATGTTGAGCGTCTCGGCCACGATCCCCTGCCCCGCGAACGCGGCGTCGCCGTGGAGGAGCACCGGGAGGACCTTCTTGTGCTCGCGGGCGTCGCCGAGGGCCGTCTGCTTGGCGCGGACCATCCCCTCGACGACGGGGTCGACGGACTCGAGGTGGCTCGGGTTGGGGGCGAGCGCCACGCGGAGCTTCTGCCCTCCCGGCGCGACGTGCGTCCCGACGGCGCCGAGGTGGTACTTCACGTCGCCCGAGCCCTGCACCGTGCCGGGATCCTCCTGTCCCTCGAACTCCGCGAAGATCTGCCCCGCCGGCTTGCCGACCGTGTTCACGAGGACGGTCAGGCGGCCGCGGTGGGACATCCCGATGACGGCCTCGCCGAGGTCCGCCTCGGCGGCCCGGTCGAGGAGACGGTCGAGGAGCGGGATCGCGGCCTCTCCCCCCTCGAGGGAGAACCGCTTCTGGCCGACGTACTTCGTGTGGAGGAACTTCTCGAACGCCTCGGCCCTCACGAGGGAGCTCAGGATGCGGCGGCGGTCCTCGCGCGCGAGGTTCGGCCGGTTCCGCGAGCCCTCCATCCGCTCGATGAGCCACGTCTTCTGCGCGGGATCCGGGTTGTACATGAACTCCGCGCCGATCTTTCCGCAGTAGGTCTGGCGGAGGACCTCGAGGATCTCGCGGAGCGTCGCGCGGTCGCGGCCCGCGAGCCCGTTCGTGATGAAGGGCCGGTCGAGGTCCCAGAGCGTGAAGCCGTACGTCGCGGGGTCGAGGTCGGGGTGGTACGGCACGTCGTCGACGCCGAGCGGGTTCACGTCCGCGACGAGGTGGCCGCGGACGCGGTAGGCGTTGATGAGCGAGAGGACGCGCGCCTGCTTCTCGACGGCCTCGAGGCCGCGGCCTCCCGGCGCGAGCGGCGTCGACGCGTCCTTCTCCCAGCGCATCGGCCGGTGGGGGACCTTGAGGTCGGAGAACACGCGCTCGTAGAAGCCGTCGCCGCCGAGGAGGAGGCCCTCGAGCGTCCCGACGAACTGCCCCGACTCGGCGCCCTGGATGATCCGGTGGTCGTACGTGGACGAGACGCTCATGACGCGCGAGATGCCGAGCGCCGAGAGCGCCTCCTCGGGCATCCCCTGGAACTCGGCCGGGTAGCCCATCGCGCCCGTCGCGATGATCGCGCCCTGCCCCGGCATGAGCCGCGGCAGGGACGACGTCGTCCCGATCGTGCCGGGGTTCGTGAGCGAGATGGACGTCCCGGTGAACGCGTCCGGCTCGATCGCGCCCCGGCGCGCCTTCGCGACGAGCGCGTCGAACGCCGCGAGAAACTCGCCGAACCCCATCTTCTCGGCGCCCTTGATGTTCGGGACGAGGAGGCTCCGCGAGCCGTCCTTCTTCGTGACGTCGATCGCGATGCCGAGGTTCACGGACGGCTTGCGGATCCGCGCGGGCCTCCCGTCCACCTCGCCGAACGCGTCGTTCATCCCGGGGTGCTTCTCGAGCGCGCGGACGATCGCCCACGCGACGAAGTGCGTGAAGGAGACCTTCGAGAGGCCGAGCGCCTCGCGGTGGCGGTTCAGGATCCGCCGGTTCTCCTCCATGTTCTTGACGGGGATCACGCGGTTCGTCGTCGCGGTCGGGACGCCGAGGGACGCCTCCATGTTCCGGGCGATCGTCGCGGCGCCGCCCGCGATCGCGACGGTCTGCTCGCCCTCCCGCGCGGCCGGAACGGCCGGGCGCGGCGGGGCGACCGGCGTGGACGGCGCGGCCTCGGGCGGCGGCGCCAGGGCGAGCGCGGCCTCCGGGGCGATCGCGCGGGCCGGAGCGGAAATGGCGAACGGGACCCGCTCCTCGAGCGCCTGGAACGCCCGGCGCCACCCCTCCTCGACGAGTGAGGGGTCCAGCCGGTACCGGGAGTAGAGCTCCATCGCGAACGGCGCGTTGTCGCCGAACTCCTCGAGCATGGCGCTCAACACGAAGGAGGAGGACGACTCGGTCATGAAGGGGTCAATTGTAGCGGGCGGGTTCAGGCGGTCACGTCGCGCCGCGTGAAGACGAGGAACGCGGCCACCGTCGCGGCCGCGGCCCACCCGGCGAGCACGAGCGTCGAGAAGGCCAGAGTCATCCCCTCGAACGGAGGCGGCATCCCCGCGTAGAACTCGGGCAGCGGCAGGTTCGTCACGAAGAACCACTTCGCCCCGTCCCAGTCCGACGCGACGCGCGAGAGGATCGTCCCGGCGACGAGCGTCGCCATCATCGTCCCCATCGCGGCGGCGGCCGACCGGAACACGACGGAGAGAAGGAGCGTCACGGCTCCGACCGCGAGGGCCGAAAGCCACGCGAGGCCCCAGGCCGCGAGGGCGTCCTGCCAGAGGGGCAGCATCCTCACGCCCGAGAGGTCGAAGCCGCCCGCCGCGCCCGAACCGAGGCGGAAGCCCGTGAGGATCGGCGCTCCCCATCCTCTCCATCCGAACGCGACGCCCGAGATCCCCCACGCGAGGACGAACGCCGCCAGCAGCGTCAGCGTCGTGAAGAGGACCATCGCGACGAGCTTCGAGAGGAGGACCTTCCAGCGCGTGACGGGCCGCGTGAGGAGAAGCGTGACCGTCCCCTCGGCGAACTCCGACGACACGAGGTCGGCGCCGAAGACCGCGATGAGGAGGGGGATGAGGAGCACGCTTCCGACCCCCGCGAACGTGCGGGTGAACATGGGCCCTGTGAGCTCGTTCGGATTGAGATTCTTGGAAAGGTAATAGCGGAGTCTCCCGCTCTCGTAGCGCATCCATCGCTTCCACTGTTCGGGGATGCCGCGCCGCTGGTTCATCTGCCGCTCGAGGTCCGAGGCGCGCCTCTCCACCTGCGCCTTCCAGTCCCGGTCGGGATGCTCCTTCCGCTGGTTCTGCTGCTGCCTGTTCTGCGCGAACACGACGAGACACAGAAGAGCCGCCAGAACGATGAGCACGAGCCGGAATCTCTTCCTTCTGAGAATCTTCAGACACTCGTTCTCGATCAGCCCCAGCATCACCGGCATCGCGAGATCTCCCTGGCGCCGTCGGAGCGCATCACACCGTCTCCCCGCCCGTCAGCTCGAGGAAGAGGTCCTCGAGGCCGCGCCGGCCGCCGTCCGTCAGCTCGGCGAGCGTGCCCTTCGCGAGCGTGCGGCCGCGGTGGACGATCGCGATGCGGTCGACCATCTTCTCGACCTCCGACAGGAGGTGGCTGGAGACGAAGACGGCGAGGCCGCGCTCCCCCGCGAGGCGCCTCAGGAGCTCTCTCATCTCGCGGATGCCCGCGGGATCGAGGCCGTTCGTGGGCTCGTCGAGGATGAGGACCGAGGGATCGGCGAGAAGGGCCTGCGCGATCCCGACGCGCTGGCGCATCCCGAGGGAGTACGTCCTCACGAGGCCGTCGAGGCGCTCGTCCATGTGGACGAGGCGGGCGAGCTCGTCGATCCGGCCCGCGGCGCCGTCGCCGATCATCCGGGCGAAGTGCTCGAGGTTCTCGCGGCCCGTGAGGAACGTGTAGAGATCGGGAGTCTCGACGATGCAGCCGACCTTCCGCATCGCGGCCTCGAACTCGCCCGCGAGGTCGTGTCCGGCGATCACGACACGTCCGCGTGTCGGCTTGACGAGGCCGACGAGCATCCGGATCGTCGTCGTCTTCCCCGCGCCGTTCGGGCCGAGGAACCCGAACACCTCGCCCCTGTGCAGCTCGAAGGAGGCGTCCGTGACGACCTCGCGGTCGCCGTAGCGCTTCGCGAGGCCCTCGGCGGACAGGACGACGGGCGACGCGCTCACCGCGAACGTTTTACGCCATCCGTCAAGCGGCGCGACTTCCGGCACAATACGCCGCCGTGACGCTCCGGACCCGCCGCCTCCTCCTCTGGTTCCTCCCGTCCTCCCTCGGCGTCCTCGCGGCCGGCGTGCTCGTCGCGGGCGCCGCGGCCGGCCTCTCGGGTCGGCTCGGCGAACGCGTCGGCGAGGGGCCGATCGTCCTTCCGACTCCCGCCGCGGCCACCGCCGTGCCGGCCGCCGGCACGTTCCGGATCGTCGCGCTCGGCGACTCCCTCACGCGGGGCGCGGGCGACGCGCCGGGGGGCGGCGGCTATCCCGAGCGCGTCGCGGCCGCGCTGCGCCGGACGGGCCTGACCGTCTCCGTGGAGAACCTCGGCGTAGACGGGGCGGAGACCGGAGATTTGCTTAGAAACGTAAGCGAGCCGGAGGCGCAGCGCGCGATCGCCGGGGCGCAGCTCATCCTCATGTCCATCGGAGGCAACGACCTGAGCCACTCGATCCGTGGCGCGGCGCTCCCGGGCGAGGCCGCCGGCGAGTCCGATCCCACCGGCCCCGCCCTGCGAGCCGCCTCTCTCAACCTTCGGAGAATCCTCTCTTCCGTTCGCGAAGCGAACGGCTCTTCGCCCATCAGGATTCTGGGTCTCTACGACCCCTTCCCCGAGAGCTTCGACCGGAAGATCGCGCGCGAGACGCTCCTGAAGTGGAACGTGGCGCTGGAGGAAGCGAGCTACGCCGTCCCGAACACGCTCGTGGTGCCGACGGCCGACGTCTTCGACGGGCGGCCCGACCGCCTCGCGGCCGACCGGTTCCACCCGGGCGCCGAGGGCTACGGCGAGATCGCGGCGCGCGTCCTCCAGACGCTGCGCCTCGCTCCCGGGGGCCGGCCTTCGTGACCGGGTTCCGCGAGGAGGCCGGCGTCGACGTCGGCGCGACGCTCGCGAAGGCCGCGCTCGTCCCCGCGGGAGGCAGCCTCGAGGGCTTCGAGTCGTTCGTCTGCCCGTCGAGCGACCTCGCGGCGCTCGCCGCGTTCCTCGGGAGCCGCGCGCCCCTCCGCCTCGCCGCGACGGGCGCGGGCGCCCACCGCCTCGCCTCGTTCGTGAAGACGGCCGCGCCCGCGGTCCTCGTCGACGAGTTCGAGTCCTGGGGCGTGGGCGAGAAGATCCTCCTCGCCCGCGCCGACTTCACGCCCTCCGTGCCGCACTACCTCGTCAGCCTCGGAACGGGCACGTCGATCCTGCGCATCGGGCCCGAAGGGCGCGTCACGCGCGCGGGCGGCACGGGCCTCGGCGGCGGGACGTTGCGCGGCTTCGGCCAGCTGCTCCTCGGCCAGGCCGACCACGACGCCCTGACCGCTCTGGCCCTCCAGGGCGACCGGCGCCGCGTGGACCTCCTCGTGCGCGACCTCTACCCCTCGGGCGAGATCGCTCTCCAGGGGGACCTCACGGCCTCGAACCTCGGCCGCATCGCGTCCCGCGATTCGCGCGACGTCGCGAACGCGATCACGGGCCTCGTGGGCGAGAACGTCGCCCTCCTCGCGGCGGCGCTCTCGAAGCAGGAGGCCGTGCCCTTCCCGGTCGACGTCGTCTACGCCGGCTCGACGCTCCGCCAGAACGTCGCCCTCCGCGACGTCCTCGCGTTCGCGACCTCGGTCGGCGGGGCGCGGGCCCGCTTCCTTCCGGGCGGCGAGTTCGTCGGCGCCCTCGGCGCCCTCGCCCGCGCGCGCTCCGTCGCCGCCGGAGGAGGCCCTCCGTGAGCCCGACGCTCGACCTCGAGGGCCGCGTCGCGCTCGTGACGGGCGCCTCGCGCGGCATCGGCGCCGAGATCGCCCGGACGCTCGCGGCCGCGAACGCCCGCGTCGCGCTCCACTACGGCTCGTCGCACGAGGCCGCGGGGTCCGTCGCGGACTCGATCGCCGGAGCCGGGCACGCGCGCCCGCTCCTCGTCTCCGCGGACGCGGGGGACCCCGGCGCGCGCCGCCGGCTCATGGCCGAGGTCGTGAACGGCCTCGGCGCGCCCGAGATATTCGTGAACAACGCGGGCTTCTACCGGCCGAACCCCCTCGAGGAGGAGGACGACGGGACGTTTCTCGCCCGCTGGCGCGCGACGATGAGCGTGAACCTCGAGGCGGCGGCGCACCTCTCGTTCCTCGCCCTGCCCGCGATGCGGAGAAGGAGATGGGGGCGCATCGTCATGATCGCGTCGCGCTCGGCCTTCCGGGCGGAGACCGACCACCCGGACTACGCCGTCTCGAAGGCGGGCATGGTGAACCTCGCCCGCTGCCTCGCCCGGAACGAGGGGCCGCGCGGGATCACCGCCAACTCCGTGTGCCCCGGCTGGGTGAGGACGGAGGCCGTTCGCGAGGCGCTCGACGGCCCGCAGGCCGCCGACGTGCTCGCGCAGATCCCGCTCGGCCGGGTCGCGTCCACCGCCGACGTCGCGAACGCGGTCCTCTACCTCGTCTCGCCGCTCGGGTCGTACGTGAACGGGGTCGCGATCCCCCTGAACGGCGGCTCCTACCTCCACTGAGACGCTTGCGCCGGGACCCGGAATCGGGCGGATAATGCGGTTTCGGCCATGCGCACGGGCGCCCCCGTCCTCGTCGCGCTCCTTCTCGCCGGCGCCTCAGCCGCGCAGGAAGGTGCAGGCCCGCCCCCGGCGGCGCGCGACGCCGGGCACGCCGCGCCGGCGGCGGTCCCTTTCCGCGTCCCGCCCCCGGAGACCTTCCGCCTCTTCCCCTCGATCGCGCCCGAGCCGCGGATCGATCTCGAGGGCCTCCCGGAGAGCCGCCGGCTCCTGCACCAGGCCGGCGACCCCGACTCCCTCTTCACTCTCGGCGCGCCGACGCCCGGCGGCGAGCTCCACCTCAAGGCGGCGATCGAGGTGAACGAGATCTTTCTCAAGGCGATCCCGCCAGACCCTCTCGTACAGCCGAACGACACGCGCCCCCGCGCCGCCGGCAGCTTCCTGCCCCTCGACACGGGCGGCCGGCCGTACCAGCTCCGCCTCGGCGCGCGCCTCGTCTGGTGACACTTCTGGTAGCCTGACCCCGGATGCGACGCGCCCTCCCCCTCGGGCTCATGCTGATCCTCGCTCTCGCCGTCCGGGCGTCCTCGGAGACCGGCTCGACGGTCGCGAAGTCGGTCGAGGTCTCCGTCACGAACGTCGACGTCGTCGTGACGGACGCGAACGGCAAGCCGATCGCGGACCTGACCCCCGCGGACTTCGAGGTGAAGCAGGACGGCGTCGTCCAGCCCCTCACGAACTTCTCGTTCATCCGCAACACGCCGCCGGCGCCGGCGCCTTCGATCGAGGGCGCGCCCCCCGTCCCGCCCCCTCCGGCGTCCGCCCTCGAGCCGTCGACGCCTCCGGCCACGCGGGCCCACCTCATCGTCTTCTTCGACATGCTCCACCTGACCACCCCGAGCAAGAACCGGGCGATCAAGAGCCTGCTCGAGTACCTTCCCACCGTCGTCGGCCCTAGCGTCGAGGCCCAGTTCGTGACGTGGGACCGCGCGCTCCGTATCCGCGGCCCGTTCACGACCAGCGTCCCGGTCCTCTCGTCGCTCCTCGAATCGATCGGTCAGGAAGCGACGCTCGGCGAGGTCGCCAAGCGCGAGCGCGACCTGATCCTCCGCCAGATCGACGCGGCGTCGACGTCGGACGCCAGGACCAGGGCCGACCTCTTCCAGAGCGCGATCAGCGCCCTGCGCGCCTGGTGCGACATGCAGGCACCCGAGGTCGATTCGACGATCGACGCCCTGCGCGCCTCGTTCTCGGCCGTGGCGGGCGTCGAGGGCCGCAAGATTCTCTTCGTCATCACGGAGAAGTTCACCCCGATCCCGGGCCGCGACCTCTGGGATTACGTTCTCTACGGCACGGCCCGGACCGGCAGCTCGTTGCCGTTGTCCCAGGGCACCGGCGTGAACGGCCTCAGCTTCACGAACTGGGACCGCAGCGCGGCGTTCCGCACGCTCACGCGCGCGGCGAACGCCGCGGGGATCTCCCTCGTCGCGATCGACGCCGAGGGCCTCATCACGGACGAGCTGCTCACGTCCGAGAACCCCGCGGGGCTCGGCCGGATGGACGAATCCATCGGCCAGCAGGACATGCAGACCGCGTTCGGCGTCCTGGCGGACGAGACCGGCGGACGCATGATCGCCGGCCGCAACGACCTCGACCTCGCCCTCAGGAGCATGGAGGCCGACTGGACGGCCTATTACTCGCTCGGGTACGAGAGCCCGAGCGCGAAGCCGGGCGAGCCCCGAAGCATCAGGGTCACGGTGAAGCGCCCCGGCGCGAGGGTCCTCTCGCGCAAGACCGTCGTCGAGCGCACCCCGGAGGAGAAGGTCGCCGACGGCGTCCTTTCCGGCGTCTACATCCCGCACACGACCAACCCGCTGCGGGCCTCGCTCAACACCGGGACGCCGAAGAAGTCGGGCAAGATGTGGCTCGTCCCGCTCGAGTTCAAGGTTCCGTTCGACAAGCTCACGCTCGTCCCGCAGGGCGGGCGGGCGAAGGGCGCCCTCCTCTTCACCGCGGTCGCGGCCACGCCGGACGGGCGCATCTCGCCCGTCACGACGGGCCGCGCCCCCATCGACGTCCCGGAGGCCGATCTCGCGCGGCTCTCGGGCAAGACGTTCACGTACTCGGCCACGCTCAAGGTGCGCCCCGGCCCGCAGATCTTCTCGATGGCCCTGACGGACGAGATCTCCCGCCTCTCGAGCTACGTCCAGCCTCACGTCCTCGTCGGCGACAAGCCCGGCGCGCGTTAGCGCCGTTCCGTCCCGTTCAGCCTGCGCCGCGCGAACCGCGGGTCCCGGGCGCCGGGATCCGGTAGACGAAGCTCTCGCGGCCGCGGGCGTCGCGCCTCGTTCCCTCGCGAACGGCGCCGATCCTCTCCACGGCCTTCTGCGAGCGCACGTTCCCCGTCCCCACGACGAAGAGGACGCCGTCCACGAAACGGAAGGCGTGCCGAAGCATCAACCTCTTCATCTCCCCGTTGTAGGCGCCGCCCCAGTGGGACCTCGCGAAGGTCGGCCGCACCGCGCGATTATCGTCAACGACCCGCGCCGAACCGCTCGGCGCTTCGCTCCCGCGCCTTCCGCGCTTCCTCTTCGCGGTTTCGCGGCTCGGCATTCGTCACGAGCGAGGCCACGAGGAGGCGCGCCGCGGCCGCGACTTCGTCGACCGCGCGGTCGAACGCGGCCTCGTTCGCCCGCGACGGCCTGTTGAAGCCGCTCAGCTTGCGCACGAATTGCAGCGACGACGCGCGGATCTCCTCCTCGGTGGCCGGAGGCTCGAAGTTGAAGAGCGTCCTGATGTTCCGGCACATCGCGCCTCCTCCCGGACCGACGGCCCGGCGCTTCCGAGGACGGAACGGAGAATCGGCGACATCACACGGACGGCCCCGGCGATGCCGCGGGCGGCGGGGCGGGTTTCGGGGGCGGTGGGGGCGGCATCCGGTTGATCGCGACCCCGCGCTCGAGGAGCGCCGGGAGGAGCGGGAGGCCCGACGGCTCGAACTGCCCCGCCTTCCTCATCGGGCTCTCGCCCTCGTACGGGCGGTAGCCGTAGCCGGGGCCGCCGGCCGCGGTGTCCGACGGCTTCTCCGTGAGCTCGGGGATCCCGAGGACGCCGCTCTTCCTGTCGAAGAAGGACAGCTCGTAGTCCTTCGTCATCCAGATGGCGTCCTTCGGGCACGCGTCCACGCAGTATCCGCAGTAGACGCAGCGCAGGAGGTCGATCTCGAAGACGGTCGGATACTTCTCGTACGCGAGGACCGGATGCTCGCCCGCCTCGATGCGGATGCACTCGGCCGGGCACGCGGTCTCGCACATGTAGCACGCGACGCACTTCAGCGTCCCGTCCTCGCGCGTCTTGAGGATGTGCCGCCCGCGGAAGCGCCCCGAGTATTTCCGGAGCATCTCCGGGTACTGGATCGTCGGAAGCCCCTTGATGTTCGAGAGGTTCTTGAGGAAGTGGGAGAGCGTCCGCGCGAGGCCCTTGACGATCTCGACGAGATAGATCCTCTCGGCGAGCGTCGCCTCGGGGACCTTGAGGGTGACGACTCGGGCGGCCATCAGCGGTCGAGCTCCCCGGCGATGATGTTGAGAAGCCCGAGGGTCGCGACGGCGTCGGACACCATGCCTCCCTTGATGATCTTCTCGAACGCGGCGAAGAGCGGGAAGCAGGGCGGGCGCACCTTGAGGCGGTACGGGAAGCCGCTCCCGTCCGAGACCACGGAGAAGCCGAGCTCGCCGTTGGCGCCTTCCGTGGCGGAGTAGATCTCGCCCGGAGGCACCTTCACCCCCTCGAACACCAGCTTGAAGTGGTAGATGAGAGCTTCCATTTCGTTGTAGACCATTTCCTTGGGCGGGAGAATGACCCGGTAGTCGTCGGAGCGGACGGGTCCGCCGGGGAGCTTCTCGAGGATCTGCTCGATGATCCGGAGCGACTGCTTCATCTCCTCGACGCGCACGAGGTAGCGGGCGTAGTTGTCCCCCTCCGTCATGATCGGCACGTCGAAGTCGACCTCGCCGTACCATTCGTACGGCTGGTCCTTGCGGAGGTCGAACGGGACGCCCGAAGCCCGGAGGCACGGCCCCGTGAAGCCCCAGGCGAGCGCCTGCTCCTTCGTGACGACGCCCGTGCCCTTCAGGCGGTTCCAGATGATCTTGTTGCGCGTCACGAGCGTCTCGACGTCCGCGAGGCGCTCCCGCGTCCCCTTGATGATCTCGCGGCACCACGGGACGAAGTTCTCCGGCACGTCCTTCGCGAGGCCGCCGACGCGCCCGTAGGAGACCGTCAGCCGCGCGCCGCTGCAGGCCTCGAGGAGCGCGTAGATCTCCTCGCGGGGCTGGTACGCGTACCAGAAGTTCGTGAGACCGCCGATGTCGACGAGGTTCGCGGCGAGACACACGAGGTGGTCCATGACGCGGCTGAACTCGCCGAGGATCGTGCGGACGGCGAGCGCGCGGGGGGGCGGCGTGACGCCGAGCATGGCCTCGACCGCCCGCGCGTAGCCGTTGTTGTTCAGCATCGGCGAGCAGTAGTTCAGGCGGTCCGTGTACGGGAACACCTGGTTGTACGTGTGCGTCTCGGACATCTTCTCGAAGCAGCGGTGGAGGTACCCGCACTCGCTCTCGGCGCCGACGATCGTCTCGCCGTCGAGGCGCATGACGATCCGGAGCGTCCCGTGCGTCGCGGGCTGGGACGGCCCGAAGTTCAGTGTCGTCGTCTCGAACATGTCCGCGGGCTCGTCCGTACGGGCGGCGAGCTCGGTCTTCAGGAGGTCCTCCTCCGTGCAGAGCCAGCGCTGCTTGGCGTCGTAGTCCTTGCGGAGCGCGTGGCCGACGAACCCGTCGTGCGTCAGGAGGCGCCGGAGGTTCGGGTGCCCTTCGAAGCGGATTCCCATGAGGTCCCAGGCCTCGCGCTCGAACCAGTTCGCGGCGGGCCAGACGTCCGTGAGCGTCGGGGCGGACGGGTTCCTCTCCGGCAGGTCCACCCTCAGCCTCAGGTGGGCGTTGCGCTTCGTCGAATACAGGATGTAGTTCGCCCGGAAGCGCTCCCCCGCCTTCGGGGCCTGCGCCCGCGGCAGGCGCGAGAGGTCCACGGACGCGAGGTCGAGGAAGAGGTCGTACGCGGCCGCCGGGTCGTCCCGCAGGAAGAGCGCGGCGTCGTGGAGCGTTGCGGCGTCCGTCGCGAGCGTGGGAACGTCGGCCGCCGGCCGCTCTTCGGCGGCCACCCGGCCGCCGAACCTCCTCTCGAGAACGGGCAGGAAGTCGAGGCCCTTCGCCGGCGCGGCCGTCGCGCTCACGGGTTCTCCCGCCCGCGGGCGGCGGCGATCCCGGCGTCGACCTCGCGGCCGCCCTCGGCCGTCGCCTCGGCCTCCGACGTCTCCGGCATCTCCGGGAGAGCATGCCGGCCGGGCACGTGCGCCATCGCGGCGTTCGAGTAGGCGGGGATCGAGACGACCGGGTCGACGCCGACGCGGATCGGGACGAACGTCTTCGCCTCGCGGTGCCGCGCGAGGTCCCCCGACTGGATCTGCTTCTGGAGCATCATGATCCCGAGGATGAGGTTCTCGGGCGTGGGCGGGCAGCCCGCGACGTAGACGTCCACGGGCACGATCTCGTCGATGCCCTGCACGACGTGATACGCGCGGTAGAAGCCGCCGGTGGAAGCGCAAACACCCATGGAGATGACCCACTTCGGCTCGGCCATCTGGTCGTAGATCTTCTTGAGGACGGGCGCGAGCTTGTCGACGACCGTGCCCGCGACGATGAGGAGGTCCGACTGGCGGGGCGAAAAGCGGACGACCTCCGCCCCGAAGCGCGAGAGGTCGTAGTGAGACGAGACGACCGACATGAACTCGATCGCGCAGCAGGCCGTGCCGAAGGGCATCGGCCAGAGCGAGTTCGACTGCGCCCACTGGACGGCGGCGTCGAGCTTCGTCGTGAGGAAGTCGGCGCCGCCCGTCGAGGGAACGCCGGGCGCGATCGGCGGAGCGATCTTGCCCGGCGCGACCGGCAGCGAGGGACCCGTGATCTTCATTCAGGCACTCCGGACGCCCGTGAAGAGCGTCACGAAGGCGATTCTATGTCACGGACACGGGCGGCGAGGGCGGCAATCCGCCCCCGTCCGCGATTCGCTGAAGCCGCGATTCAATTGCAGCCGGCCCGACCCGAACGCGCCGGGAGCTCGCGACGACCGCGGGCGACTAAGCCGACTTCCGGATCATCTCGCGGCGGCGGCCGGAGGAGCGGTTCGCGGGATCCTCACGCGAAAGGCCGTGCCTTTTCCCGCCTGGCTCTCGACCGCGATCGCTCCGCCGTGGAGCTCGACGTAGGCCTTCGCGAGCGCGAGGCCGATTCCCATGCCCCGGTAAGCGCGCGTGGCCGAGCCGTCCACCTGCCGGAACCTCTCGAAGATGAACGGGAGATCCTTCGCGTCGACGCCCACGCCGTTGTCGACGACGGAGAACGACGTGCCGGCCGCGTCGGCCGAAGCCTCGACGAGGATGCGCCCGCCCTTCGGCGTGAACTTGACGGCGTTATGGACGAGGTTCCAGAGAACCTGCCGCATCCGCATCGGGTCGAGGCGCACCGGGGTCGGCTCGGCGGGCGTCGTGACCGTCATCTCGATCCCCTTCGCCTCCGCCATCACCGAGACCGGCTCGACGGCCCCGGCGACGAGCGAGCCGAGATCGACCTCCTCGGGCTCGAGACGCGTCCGGCCCTCCTCGAACCGCGAGAGGTCGAGGAGGTCCGAGATGAGCGCGAGGAGAAACTGCGCGGAGCGGTTGATCTGGTCCACGGCGATCTTGACCGTCTCCTTGTCGGGCCGGTCCTCCGAGAGGACCTCGCTCCAGCCGAGGATCGCCGTGAGCGGCGTGCGGAGCTCGTGGTTCACGTTCTGGAGGAAGTAGTCGCGGTTCCGCTGCGCGTCCCGCAGACGCTCGTAGCTCCGCTGGAGCTCCTCGTAGAGACGCGCGTTCCGCATGAGCAGGGCGGCCTGGTCCGCGTAGCCCTCGATCGCGGCCTGGTCCTCCGCGTCGAAGCCGCCGGGCTTGTCCGCGACGCCGAGGACGCCGAGGATCCCGACCTCGGCCTTGAGCGGCGCGAACACGATGTTCTGCCGGGTCCCGAGCCGCGCGCCGAGCTCGGCCGAGAGGCGCGGGTCGGACATGTCGTTGCGCAGCGCCGCCTCCCCGGTGCGGTAGACGAACATCGCGAGGCTCTGGTCCTCGAGGCCGATCCGCAAGCCGCGCAGAGCCTCGTCGGGGATCCCGTATCCCGGCGGCGCCATGACGAGGGAGCGCGTCTCGGGCTCCCAGAGGCAGAGCCAGGCCTTCGTCGCGCCGACGAGCTGCGCGATCTGCCGGGTGAGCTGCGCGAGCGTCTCGTCCGGGCGGGTCATGAGGGCGGCCGTCTGCGCGAGGCGGTGCACGCCCTCCATCGAAGCCATTCGCCAGCGGACGCGGCGCTCGACGTTCTTCAGCGCCCGGAAGAGCCGGCCGACCTCATCCTCGCGGTCGAGGCCGGGCACCTCCCCGACGGTCCGGCCCGCCGCGATCGCGTCCGCGAATCGCGCGACGCGGCGGACCGGCGCGAGCGCGCGGCTCGTGACGGCGACGAGCGCCCCGGAGAGCGCGAGGATGACGGCGAGGTAGAGGAGGCGCAGCTCGGCCCGGCGCCTGCGCGTCGCTCCGAAGACGGGGTCGAGCTCGGCCGTGACCTTCCGCTCGAGCGAGGCGCGCGGCGAGACCTTCGCGTAGATCCAGCGCAACTCCGGGATGCGCCGCGACGCGACGAGGAAGCGGCGGCTCGCGAGGTCGGTCTCGAAGTCCCCGGGGGACCGCGCCGGAACCGTGGCCGCCAGGGTGCGAAGGTCCTCGTCGGCGAGATGGCCCGGCGGCGACACGAGGAGGACCGCGCCCTCGGGCGACACGAGGAGCTCGACGTCGTCCGGCCGCGCCGGGTCCGGCGGACTCTCGAAAAGACGAGAGAAGGCCCAGTCGACGCCCACCTCGGCGACGGGCCGCCCGTCGCCCGCGCGGACGAGGACGTTCGCCGTCACGATCGCTCCGGCACCCGAATAGCCGTCCTCGTGCGCGGAGGACCACGCGACGGGCGCCGGCCCGTCCGGCGGCGGGAGCGCCGCGAGAGGGCGCGACTCCGCGGACGGGAACCCGAAGTCCGGTCCGACGGCCGACGGCCCGCCCGGCGCGCGCGGCCGGCCGGGGATGATCCTCATGACGCCGGAAGCCGTCCGGACGGCGATCGCGGAGACGTCGACCGGCCCGAGGCCGAGCGAGACGAACGGCGCCTCGAGGCGGCGCGTCGCCTCGAGATCGCGCCGCGCCTGGGGCGTGAGCCCCGCGAGGCGGCTCACCATCGCGACGCTGACGCCGGGACGCGCCGAACGCAGGGGGCTGCCGGGCTCGTCGACGAGCTCCTCGGCAGGACGGCCGGCCTCCGGGCCCGCTTCGAGAGCGCGTGCCGTCTCGACGCCCGCGTGGCGCACGATCGTCACGAGCCCCTTCGCCGTGAACTCGATGGTCCGCACGGCGTCGTCCGCGTCGTCGCGGAGCGACTTCGCCTCCTGGCGGTGGGCATCCGCGAGCATCGTCTCGAGGAGCCGCTCCTCGCTGCGGTCCGTCTCGCGGTCCACGGCGAGCCAGTAGACGAGCGCGGGGATGACGGCCACGGGAACGAGGTAGAGGCCGAGGCGCGCGCCGAGCGACCGGCGCGGATTCCACGCATCCTTCGTCCGGGGAGAGTCCTCGCCGTAGGGCAGCCTGCCCGAGGTCTCTTCGCCCGGCTCTCCGGCGCTCACCCGGAGAGGTTAACGCTACTCGTAGCGCAGCGCCTCGATCGGGTCGAGGCGGCTCGCCTTCAGGGCCGGGTAGAAGCCGAACGTGATCCCGACGACGGCCGAGAACGCGAACGCGAGGCCGATCGCGGTGGGCTCGAGGGAGATCGGCCAGCCCGCGAACCGCGCGACGAACCGCTGGATCCCGAGGCCGAGCCCGATCCCGGCCGTTCCACCCGTGATCGCGAGAGCGACCGCCTCGACGAGAAACTGGGCGCGGATGTCGCTGCCCTTGGCGCCGATCGCCATCCTCACGCCGATCTCGCGCGTCCTCTCCGTGACGGAGACGAGCATGATGTTCATGATCCCGATCCCGCCGACGAGAAGCGACACCCCGGCGATCGACCAGAGGAGCGTCGACATCGTGCGGCTCTGCGCCTCCGCCTGCTGGAGCATCTCCGTCTGCGAGCGGATCATGAAGTCGTCCTCCTGCCCGAGCGACTTGTTGATCCGGTGACGCTGCCTCAGGAGCGCGGTGATCTCGTCCTGCGCGGCGTCGACCTGGTCGTTCGACGCGGCCGAGGCGAGGATCGCCCCGACGGCCGTCGTCCCCATGAGCTTCTTGCGCACCGTCTCGTAGGGCGCGATCACGATGTCGTCCTGGTCCTGTCCCATCATCGAGCCGCCCTTGGACTCGAGGACGCCCGCGACGCGGAACGGGATGTTCTTGATCCGGATCGTCTTCCCGACCGGATCCTCGTTCCCGAAGAGGTTCGTCGCCACCGTGCTGCCGAGTACGCAGACCTTCGACGCGGTCCGGTCGTCCTGGTCCGTGAAGAACTGTCCCGAGGAGACGTTCCACGAGCGGATGAGCGGCCAGTCGACCTCGCCGCCCTGGATCGACGTGGACCAGTTCTGGTTCCCGTAGATGACCTGGGAGACGGTCCGGATCGTCGACGAGACGTAGGCGACCGTGCCGACCTCGCGGCGGATCGCGTCGACGTCCTCGGACGAGAGCTTCGAATTGCTTCCCCACCCGGCCCGCGCGCCGGAGGACGTCGTCGTGCCGGGGAAGATCATGAGGAAGTTCGTCCCGAGGGACTTGAGCTGGTTCTCCGTCTGGAGCCTCGCCCCCTCGCCGATGCCGATCGTCGCGATGACGCAGGCGACGCCGATGATGATCCCGAGCGCCGTGAGGAGGGACCGGAGCTTGTTCCGCGAGAGAGCGCGGAACGCCACCTTCATGATGCTGCCCGTCTTCGTCACGCGGGGGCTCCCGCGGCCGGCGCCGCCCGCCTGCGGTCCGTCACGGCGACGTCCGTCAGGATCCGCCCGTCGCGGAACTGCACGACGCGGCGGGCGAACTGCGCGATGTCGGGCTCGTGCGTGATGAGGACGACGGTCTTGCCCTCGTCGTTCAGGGACTGGAAGATCGCCATGACCTCCTCGGAGGTCTTCGAGTCGAGGTTGCCCGTCGGCTCGTCCGCGAGAAGGATCGCGGGCTCGTTCACGAGGCTCCGGGCGATCGCGACGCGCTGCTGCTGTCCACCCGAGAGCTGCGCGGAGGAGTGGTCCCAGCGGTCCTTGAGCCCGACGTGCGCGAGGCAGGTCATCGCCCGCGCCCGGGACTCCTCGTCCGTGAGCTTCGACTTCTTCGAGTAGAGGAGCGGGAGCTCGACGTTCTCGAGCGCGGACGTCCGCGACAGGAGGTTGAAGTTCTGGAAGACGAATCCGATCTTGTCGTTCCGGATCTCGGCGCGCGCGTCGCGCCCCAGGGACGACACGTCGACGCCCTCGAGGACGTAACGGCCGGACGTCGGCCGGTCGAGGCAGCCGACGATGTTCATGAACGTCGACTTCCCCGAGCCGGAGGGACCCATCACGGCGAGGAACTCGCCCGGCTCGACGGCGATCGTGACGCCGTCGAGGGCCCGCACCTCCGTCTCGCCCATCCGGTAGATGCGCGTGAGGTTCTCGATCTCGATGACGAGATGCGCCACGTCCGCCCGCCCGCTCAGAAGGGCCGCCGGCCGCCCGGGCCTCCGGGGGCGCCGTTGGCAGGACCGCCCGCGCGCGAGGTCGCGAGGCCGACGATGATCTCGTCGCCCTCCTTGAGGGAGGACGACTCGATCGCCGTCAGGTTCCCGTCCGTGATGAGCGTCCGGACCGTCACCGCCTTGAGCTTGCCGTTGCCGTTCGGAACCTCGACGTAGAGCGTCCCCGAGCGCGAGCCGGAAACCCGGGCGCTCCCGCCCTGCGCACCGCCCCGTCCGGCTCCAGAGGACCCGCCCCGACCGCCGGGCCCGCGGCTGCCGGTCGCCGGCGCGGGTGCCCCGCTCTCGGCCGTGGCCGGGGCCGCCCCACCGGAGGCGGGGGCGCCGGAGGCGCCGGCCTTGCCCTTCTCGCTCGCGACGACGTCCGCCGGATCTGGCCGGAAGCGGAGCGCGGCGTTCGGGACGCGGAGGGCATCGTGGCGCACGTCCACCGGCACGACGACGTTCGCCGTCATGCCCGGCTTGAGCTTGAGGTCCTGGTTCGGGACGTCGAGCATGACCGGGTACGTCACGACGTTCTGGACGGTCTGGGGCGAGAGCCGGATCTGCGAGACCGAGCCCTTGAAGAGCTGGTCGGGGTACGCGTCGACCGTGAAGCTCGCGATCTGGCCCTCGCGGATGCGGCCGACGTCGGCCTCGTCGATGTTCGTGAGGACCTGCATCTTCGTGAGGTCCTGCGCGATCTGGAAGAGGACCGGCGCCTGGAAGGACGCGGCGACCGTCTGCCCGACGTCGTAGGCGCGGCTCACGACGACGCCGTCGATCGGCGACACGATGTGCGTGTACGAGAGGTTCGTCTCGGCCTGCTTGAGCTGGGCCGTGACCTGCGCGACCGTCGCGATGTCCGAGTCGCGGGTCGTCTGCGCCGCATCGAGGTCCGACTGCGCCTCGAGCTGGTCCGCGAACAGCCTCTGGGCGCGCGTCAGGGCGATCTCGTCGTTGCGGAGCTGGACCTTCGCCTTGTCGAGGTTGGCGCGGCTCTGGTCGACCGCCTGCTGGAACGGCGTCGGATCGAGGTCGGCGAGGGGCTGCCCTTTCTTGACCGCCGAGTTGAAGTCGACGTAGAGCTTCGCGATGATCCCGGAAACCTGGCTGCCGACGCTCACGGTCGTGACGGCCGAGAGCGTGCCCGTCGCCGTCACGGTCGCCACGACATCGCCCTTCTCGAGCTTCACCTTCCGGTACTTGGGTTCGGCGGATCCCCTCCGCGCGAGAACGAGCCAGCCCAGCCCGGCGATCACGGCGAGGGCGGCGACGACGGCCAGAATCCTCTTCTTCATGCAGACCTCAAACGGTATTGGACGCCGGGGCTCGCGAAAGGTTGACGCGGACGAGACCGCAAGAGCCGGATTCCATTCGTTGCCACTCCTCAGAACGAGACCGAGAGTCCCAGCTGGAACGCCTTGACGGTGCTCGCCCCCGCGAGCGTCCGCAGCGTCCGTGCACTGTACTCGATCGTCGCCGCGATCCCCTTTTTCGGCGTCCAGACGACGCCCGGCAGGTGGATCTCCTCCACGGCCTCTGCGCCGAGGTAGTGCCAGCGCGACCACGTGTAGCGATACGTCACGGTCGGAAACTCGGCGACGAGGCCCGCGAGCGCGGCGCGCGCGTCGTCGTATCCGTAACGGCACGCTCCCCCGGCAGGGCAGGGCTCGCCCGACCTCCAGAAGCCCTCAACGAACACGGCGAGCGGGCCGAAGGTCGCCGTGAGGTCCGCCGCCAGGTCCGAGCGGCGGAACTCGCCCGCGCCCGCCTCGGAGACGAGGCGCGCGGTCGCGGCCGAGAGGCCCGGGCGCACGGACCACAGCGCGCGATCGAGGACGTAGGCGGCCCGCCCCGAGAATCCGTCGCGGAGCACCCGCCCGGCGTCCGATTCCTCGTCGCGCCCGTCCTCCTCCCACCCGACGTGGTCGTTCTGGCCCGTGTACGTCGCCGACCACACGATCCGGTCGAGATCGAGGCGCGCCCCGCCGTCGAGCTGAGCGCCCCAGCCCGGGTTGCGCGTGACGCCGTTGATCGAGAAGAGCGTCCCCGAGAACGTCTCGTCCGGCAGGCCGACGACGGGCGTCACCTTCCCGATTCGCAGGGCGCCGGCCGGCGTTTTCGCCGCGGCCCAGCCCTCCTGGAGCCAGACGCTCCCCGCGTAGAACGGGCGGAAGCGCCCCTCCGTCCCCCGGACCTCCGCCTGCGCGGAGAAGTCTCCCCGCGTAAAGTCCGCGGTCACGCCCGCCCAGTACAGCTCGGCGACGCGCGTCTCGCGGTCCGACAGCGGCTCGTAGTCGTGGAGCGCGACCTCGAAGCGGAACTTCGGAAGGGAGGGCTCGTCCTTCGGGGGCTCGTCGGCGGCCGCGTAGGCCGCCGGGAGGGCGAGGAGGAGCGCCGCCAGGGCGGCCGGAGCGGAACCCTTCAAGACAGCCGGGTATATTACGGGTCCCGCGCGCGGCGGGGAGCCGGGAGGCCGCCCATTCCCTTCGATCTCGACATTCCGTTCCACGTGGACCGTCTCTCGAACGGCCTGACCGTCGTCGTGTCGCCGCAGCGCGGGATCCCTCTCGTGACCGTCGACGTCACGTACGACGTCGGCAGCCGCGTCGAGCTGCCGGGCCGGACGGGCTTCGCCCACCTCTTCGAGCACCTCATGTTCGAGGGCTCCGAGAACGTCGGGAAAGGCGAGCACTTCCGGCTCGTCGCCGAGGCCGGCGGCTCGATGAACGGCACGACGTCGGAGGACCGGACGAACTACTTCGAGACGCTGCCGGCCGAGTGTCTCGATCTCGGCCTCTTCCTCGAGGCCGACCGGATGCGGGCGCTGTCTCTCACACAGGACAAGCTCGACAACCAGCGCGAGGCCGTCAAGGAGGAGAAGCGTCTGCGCGTCGACAACCAGCCGTACGCTCCCTCCTTCGAGTCCGCCGACGCGCTCGCCTACGACGCATTCGCCTACAAGCACCCCGTCATCGGGTCGATGGACGACCTGTCGGACGCGTCCCTCGCCGACGCGCGGCGTTTCTACGACGCGTACTACGCGCCCGGGAACGCGCTCCTCGCGATCACGGGGGACGTGGAGCCCGCCGAGGCGTTCCGTCGCGCCCGCGCGTTCTTCGACGCGGTCCCCCCGCGCGGGACGCCCCCGCCGTTCGCGGTGATCGAGCCGCCGCCGGCCGGCGAGCGCCGCGCCGAGGTCGCCGACGCGCACGCCGCGGTCCCGGCCCTTCACCTGAACTACAAGATCCCCGACCGCCGCCACCCGGACCTCTTCGCGCTCTCATACGCGGAAAAGGTCCTCGGCGCGGGCGAGAGCGGCCGGCTCTGGCGGAGGCTCGTCAAGGACGACGAGCTCGCTCTCTCTCTCTCGATCACGCTGGACGAGAGGCGCGGTCCCTCGCTCTTCCGTTTCTTCGCGATCGCGCGTCCGGGGGTCGCGCCCGAGCGGCTGGAGGCCGAGATCCTCGCCGACGTCGCGCGGCTCGCCGCAGAGGCCCCGACGCCCCGCGAGATGGATCGCGTGCGGCGCGTCATCGAGGCCGGCGCCGTGCGCGCGACGCAGACGACGCAGGCCGTCGCGTTCCTTCTGTCCGAGTACGGCCTCTACGACGGCGACCCCGGCCTCTGGCGCCGCGACCTCGACGAGGTGCTCTCCGTCGAGGCCGATCACGTCCGCGACGCCGTCGAGCGCTGGCTCGTGGCCGCGCGGCGGTCCATCGTCGCGGTGCGCCCCGCGGAGGCGGAATGAGCGCCGGCCGGCGCCTTCCGCCCGCGCCCGGCGCCCGCCTGCCCTTCGCGCTCCCCCGGTTCGCCGGGACGCGTCTTCCGTCCGGCCTCGCCGTGCGCGCGGCCCGATGGGGCAGCCGGCCGACCGTCGCCGCCTCGCTCCTCTTTCCGGGCGCGGGCTCGACCGCCGATCCCCCGGGCCGCGACGGGACGGCCGACCTCACGGCCGACACGTTCCTCGGCGGTACGCGGTCGAAGACGGCCCGCCAGCTCGCCGAGGCGCTCGACGACCTCGCCGCGGCCGTCGACGTCTCCGCGGGAAGCGACTCGTCCGTCGCGCGCCTCCACGTCCTCGAGAGGGACCTCGACGCGGGTCTGGCGCTCTTCGCGGAGGTCCTCTCCGAGGCGACGTTCCCCGAGGAGGAGTTCGAAAGGGGCCGGCGCCGCCTCATCGCGACGCTGCAGGAACAGCGTTCCGAGCCCGATTTCCTCGCGCGCGAGCGGCTCTACGACCGGCTCTACCCCGGCCACCCGTACGGGACCGTGACGCCGAGCGAGAAAGGCCTCGCGGCCCTGACGCGCGAGGACGTCGCGCTCTTCGCACGGAGGCGCTTCTCCCTCGCGGGCGCGACTCTCGTCCTCGCCGGGGCCGCGGATCCCGAGGCTCTCCTCGCCGCGGCCGGACGGGCGTTCGGGGACCCGCCGTCGTCCGGCGGAACGGACGGCGCCGCGGTTCCTCCGCCCCCGCGCATCGCGGGCTTCTCGATCCACCTCGTCCACAGGCCCGGATCGGTCCAGACGAACCTCCTCTTCGCGCGGCCCGCCATCGCGCGCCGGAGTCCGCGCTACCCCGCGGCCGTCGTCGCGAACCAGTCGCTCGGCGGGGGCGCGTCCTCGCGCCTCTTCCACGTCCTGCGGGAGGAGCGCAGTCTGACGTACGGCGCCTACTCCTCGCTCGCGGCGCGCCTGCTCGGAGGGCACTTCGGAGCCTCGATCGACTGCCGGACCGAGGTCACGGAAGAGGCGCTCACCGGCCTCCTCGACCTCATCCGCGCGTTCTCCGAGTCCGGGCCGCTGCCCGACGAGCACGAGCGCGCGAAGAAGTACCTGCTCGGGTCCTTCCCGATCGCGCGCGAGACGCCGGGCGGCATCGTGCAGGACGAGATCGTGCGCGTGCTCCACGGCCTGCCCGAGGACGAGTGGTCGACGTGGCGGGACCGCCTCGGCGCCGTGACGCGGGACGAGGCGTTCGCCGCGGCGGCCGAGCTCTTCGATCCCGCGACGGGCATCCTCGCGGCGGTCGGAGACGCGGGCCTGATCCGCGCCGTCCTCGAGAAGCACGGCGAGACGACGCTCTGGGATGCCGACGGCCCGCGGGCGTGATTCTGTTGGAAAGGGCGACGGCCCGTCACTCCGATGCGGTCCCGTCCATTCCGCCCCCACCCGGGCGACAGGAGCCCCGATGAAAATTTTCCGAAACGCCGTCCTCATCGCCCTCGTGTCGGCCCTTCCGGCCGCGGCCCAGGTCGTCCCGACGGCCGTCACCGTGGTCTACGGCACGATCACCCTGCCTCCGGGCACGGTGCCGTCGACGGCCCCGTACGTCGTCGCGAGCGTCACGCTCCCCTCGGAGGTCGCGACGAGCCTCGCCGGCGCGAACCCGTCGATCGCGGCCCAGCTCACGGCCCTGCGCGACACGGGCGGCCCCAACACGCCGCTGCCGGATCTCTTCACGTCGGGAGGCTCGCGCCCGGAGGCGGCCTACTTCGCGCTCGTCGCCAAGCCGGCGGCCCTCATCGGCTCCGTGCACGACCCTGTCCAGATCCTCACGCAGGCGATCTCTCTCGGGCTCGGAGGAACGGGAACGGGCCAGGCACCCTCCTCGCCGGTCGAGACCGGGCCCACGCTCCAGAGCTACACGTATCCGAATCTCGTCGCGACCTCGGGCCCCGGCTGCGGCGGCGGCTGCCCCTTCACGGGCCGCGTCGACGTGTCGCTCTACCGCCTCGACTTCGGCGTCACGAACCCGACCGCCACCGTCTTCGTTCCGATCATTCTCTCGTCGGGCGGCCTCAACGGGGCCTTCTTCACGTCCGAGCTGACGCTCGTGAACCGCGGGACGGCCTCTCTCACGGCGACCTACGCGTACACGCCCGCCTTCGGCGACGGGGCCGCCGCGTCGACGGCGTCGGAGAGTCTCGACCCGAATCACCAGAAGATCGTGCCGGACGCGATCGAGTACCTGCGCTCCCTGGGGATCCAGACCGGAACGACGGGAAACCGGGGCGGCACTCTCCGGATCACGTTCACGGGTCTCTCGTCGCCCGACGCCGGCGCCGCCGTCGTGCGCACGACCTCGGCCGTCGCCGGGGGCCGTGCGGGCCTCGCCTACTCCGGCCTCGGCCCGACGCGGACCCTCGCGGACCCGGTCTGGATCTGCGGCCTGAGGCAGAGCGCGGCGGACCGCTCGAACGTCGCGGTCCTCAACGCGGGCGCGCCCGGCGACGGAAACGTCACGCTCCGTCTCACGGTCGTCTCCGGCGACCCCGCCTCGCCCCTCGTCCACGCGCTGCCGGACGTCGTCCTCGCGCCGGGCGGCTTCTTCCAGTCCTCCGGGGTCCTCGCCGCCGACGGCCTCGACCTCGCGAACGGCTACGTCGAGGTCGAGCGCGTCGCGGGCACGGCCCCGTGGTACGCCTACGGCGTCGTGAACGACCAGGCGAACGCGGACGGCTCGTTCATCGCGCCCGTGGCGGCGGCCCCGGCCGCGACGATTCCCACTCTCACGCTGCCCGTGGTCGTCGAGACGGCCGCGTTCTCGACCGAGGTCGTGCTCACGAACACGTCCGACTATCTCCGCGGCCTCACGATCACCTACTACGCGGACGCGCTCTTCGGCGGGGCCGTCACATTCACGCTCAAGCTCCAGCCGGGCGAGCAGCAGATCCTGCCCGCCTTCGTCCAGGTGCTCCGCGACCGGAAGATCATCAACGACCTCAAGGGCCCCACGTACCTCGGGCCGCTCGTCGTCCGCGACTCGACGGGCGACACACGCGGGCTCTTCGTCGGCGGACGCACGTCGACGCCGGGCGGCGGCGGCGAGTACGGGCTCTTCACGCCGGCGGTGCCGTCCGGCTCGGAGGCCGTCGACCGGGCGTGGGTCTACGGCCTGAGGCAGGACTCCGAGAACCGCTCGAACCTCGCGCTCGTGAACACGGGCGAGGCCGACACGCAGGCCGACGTTTTCGACCTTCAGATCTGGAACGGCGCGAACGGAGCGAAGGTCGACGTGCCGAACCTCGTCGTCGGCGCGCACGTCCTTTTCCAGATCAACGCCGTTCTCGCGACGTACGCGCCCCTGACCGAAAACGCCTTCGTCCTCGTGACGCGGACCTCCGGCTCGAACCCGTTCCTCGTCTACGGCGTCATCAACGACGGCGCGCTTCCGGGCCAGCGCACGGGGGACGGCGCCTACCTCGCCGCGGACGTCCCGGGGGCACCCTAGGCCTGGGGCGGCGGCGGCTCGGCCGCGTACTCGCCGGACTCGGACCTCCCGAAGCGCGCGGCCCTCGCCTCCTGCGTCCGCCGGAGGCGCGTGCGGAACGTCAGGACCTCGAGCTGACGGAGGCGCACCGCCTCGCCGGTCCGGTGGCGCTGCTGGTGACGGGCCGCGGCGAGGAGGAGGGCGCTCCGCACGTACTCGCGCCGCTCGTCCCGGCGCCCGAAGCGCTTCTCGAGACCGCGCGTCCAGGGGAGGCGCAGCGCGACGGCGTCCTCGCCCGGGAGAAGGCCGAGCTCCACCTCCTCGGCGAGCTCCCGCCTCACCCGCGCGCTCTCGGCGAGGACCGCGGGGGTCCAGACGAGCAGGGCGGCCGCGATGCCGCCGAGAATCGCCCACGCGTCGTTCCGTCCCGACGAAGCCGCCACGACGGCCGACAGTCCCGCGCCGAGGGCCGACGGGACGAGGACGCCGAGACCCCGGGCGAGCCCCTCGCGCCACCCCGCCTCTCCCCCGGCGCGGCAGGACTCCGCGCCGGACGCGGACACGGCGGCGAAGACCAGCGCCGCGAGGGCGAGCGGCTCGGCACCCGGCAGCCGGCGTCCCGACGCGAGCGCGACGGCCGCCGCTCCCGCCGCCGAGAAGGAGGCAAGGCGTGCCGCCTCCTCCGTGATGGACGGCATTTCGCGCCGCTCCCCGAGCGCGAGCAGGAGCGCGATCCCTCCCGCGACGGCCGCGGCCTCGGCGGGTCCGGGGAACGTCGTCCGCCCCGCTCCGAGCGCCGCGAACGCGGCGAGCGCGCCGGCGAGCCCCGCCGCGAGCCGGTCGCCCGCGCGTCCCGCGAGGACGAGGGCCCCGGCCGCGGCGGCCGCGCGGAGCAGGATCGCGCCGCTCACGAGACCGGGTGCGAGAGAAAGTAGAGCCGCGTCGCCTCGACGTCACGGCGGATCTGGGCGGTGAGGTCGAGCATCGACGGGAACGTCATCTCCTCCCGAACGCGGTCGAAGAACGAGAGGCGCACGCGCTCGCCGTAGACGTCCGAGGAGAAGTCGAGGATGAAGGACTCGATCGTCGTCGCGAAGTCCTCGTACACGGTGGGGCGCCGTCCGATGTTCGTCACGCAGGCGAACGTCCGCTCGAACGACTCGATCCGCACGCTCGTGAAGTAGACCCCGTCCTTCGGGTAGAGCTCGTTGTCGGGCCGGAGGTTCATCGTCGGGAAGCCGATCTTGCGGCCCATCCGGTCGCCCTTCGCGATGATCCCGTCCATCGCATAGGGCCTCCCGAGGAGCGCGTTCGCCGCGACGACTTCCCCGGCCGCGAGGCCCGTCCGGATGCGCGTCGAGGAGATCGGCCCGTCGATGTCGGCGACGTCTTCGAGCCCGTGGACCCTGAAACCCGCCTCCTCGCCGAGGGCGCGCAGGACGTCGATGTTCCCTCCCCGCTCCCGGCCGAAGACGAAGTGGGCGCCGACGCAGACCTCGCGCGCCGCGAGACGGCGCCCGAGGAGGTCCTTCACGAACTCGGCCGCGGGCACGAGCGAGAAGTCGCGCGTGAACGCGACGATCACGACCGCGTCGATGCCACAGGCCTCGATCGCCTCCTCGCGCTGGCGAAGCGTCTGGATCATCTTCGGGGCGCGCTCGGGATGGAGGACCTTGAGGGGGTGGGGATCGAACGTCACGACGATCGAGGGGACGCCGGCCGCGCGGGCGCGCCCGGCGACGTCCCGCAGCATCGCCTGGTGGCCGAGGTGCACCCCGTCGAAGTTCCCGACGGTCACGACGCCCCCGCGCGGGAGATCGAGCGAACGGAACGGATCGCGGAGGACCTGCAAGGCGTCCGGATCTTAAGCGACGATCTTCCCGACGAGGTCGTACGCGTGCGCCTCGGTGATCTTCACGCGGACGATCTCCCCGACGCGCGGCGTCCACCCGGCCGGCACGTCGTTGACGAGGACGCGTCCGTCGATCTCGGGGGCCTGCGAGGCGAGGCGCGCCTCGAGCAGCATGTCCGTTTCGTCGCTGGGCCCCTCGAGGAGGGCGTCGAAGATCTTGCCGCGCTTGGCGCAGTTCTTGGACAGGGAGATCTTCTGCTGAGCTTCCATCAGACGGTCGCGGCGCGAAGATTTTTCTTCGAGTGGAACAGGGTCGCCGAGAGGCTCCGCGCCCGAGCCGGGTTCGGGCGAGTACGTGAAGACGCCCGCATTGTCGAAGTGGACGGCTTCGATGAAGCTCTTTACTTCCAAGAAATCTCTCTCTTCCTCCCCGGGGAATCCGACGATGAACGTCGAGCGGAGCGCGATGTCGGGGACGAGTTTTCGGATTTCTTCGAAGTGCCGAAGAGAGCTGGCCGCGTCGCCTCCCCTCCTCATCTTCGAGAGAATCCTCCGGCTCACGTGCTGGAGCGGCATGTCGACGTACGGGACGAAGCGTTTCTCCTTCGCCATGAGCTCGAAGACGCCCGGGTGGAGAGTCTTCGGATATGCATAGAGAAAACGAACCCAGGGAAAGGACGTTTCTCTCAGCAGGCTCTCGACGAGCTGGGCGAGGCCGGTTCGTCCCAGTCCGAGGTCCTCGCCGTACCGCGTCGTGTCCTGCGAAATCAGCACGAGCTCCCTCACGCCCTGCGCCTCGAGGCCCTGGGCCTCCTTCACGAGCGACGCGATCGTGCGCGAGCGCATGAGGCCGCGCATCTGGGGGATCGTGCAGAACGTGCACGGGTTGTTGCAGCCCTCGGCGACCTTCAGGTACGCGTAGCCCTTCCGGTGCGTCAGGACGCGCGGCGAGAGGTCGTCGTAGAGGCGCGTCGCGAGCGGCTTGTCCGCAAACCGCGGCACCGACGGCAGCCCGAGGGCCGCCGCGGGCGCCTTCTCGAGCTCGTCGAGGCCGATGAAGTGGTCGACCTCCGGGATCTCCGCCGCGAGCTCGGCGCCGTACTTCTGGACCATGCAGCCCGCGACGACCACGCGGTCGATCTCCCCCGCCTCCTTTCGCGCGACCTCGCGGAGGATCGCGCCGACGGATTCCTCCTTCGCGGCGTCGATGAACCCGCACGTGTTCACGATGACGACGCGCGACGTCTCGGGATCCCCGAGCGTGAGCCCCTCCCGCTCGAGATGGCCCAGCATGACCTCGGTGTCGACGAGGTTCTTCGGGCAGCCGAGGGAGACGATCCCGACGGACGGGAGGGCGATCGGGAGGTTCTTCATCGAAGTGATAAGTGGAAAGCGACACGCAAGAGAGCGGACGCGGCGGTCTGCATTCTAGCTGGAATCGGTCTTGCACAGTTATGCTGACGCCGGCGCGTGAGACTCGATCTCCGCCCGGAGGCCGAAGTGAGACAACGCACTTCCCGTCCTCTCGACCCCGAGGCGTTGCGGGGCCCTCCTCTCCCGGAAGAGTCCGGCCGGCGCGTCGCGCGCGCCTGCGCGGCGTTCGCGGTCGCCGTGGGCGTGGCCGTCCTCGCCGGCTGGGCCTTCGAGGTCAGGCTTCTCGTGCGGGTGCTCCCGGGCGACGTCGCCATGGTGCCCAACACGGCCGTCGCCTTCGTCCTCGCGGGCCTGGCGCTCCTCGCGCGGACGACGCGCGGAGAGCGGCTGCCCGCGTTCGCCTTCGCGGTCCCCGCCCTGCTCGCGGGCGTCCTCGGCCTCCTCAATCTGGCCGAGTACTTCTCGGGCACGAGCCTCGGAATCGACGAGGCTCTCTTCCAGGACCCGGCCGGATTGACGAGCTCCTTTCCCGGCCGCATGTCCGTCCTCACGGCTCTGAGCTTCGTCGCGCTCGCGGCGGCCCTGCTGACCCAGGACGTACGCCGGGTCGCGCCGTGGGCGGCCGACGGCCTCGCGCTGGTTCCCGGCGTTCTCGCCATGCTCTCGCTCGCGGGTTACGCCTTCGGCGTGGACAGCCTCCACTCGGTCGGCCTGTACAAGGGAATGGCGATCCACACGGCGGTCGCCCTCCTCGTCCTCGCGTTCGGCGTCCTGCTCGCACGCCGCGGCGGACTCTCGCAGATCCTCTTCAGCGACACCGTCGGCGGCCACGTCGTCCGGCGGATCCTCCCCGTGGCTCTCCTCGCCCCCTTCGTCCTCGCCTGGGTTCGAATCGAGGGTCAACGGCTCGGGCTCTACGGCCCCGAGGTGGGACGGGCGCTGGCCAGCGTCTCCGGCGCCATCGTCCTGACGGCGATCCTGCTCGGGACCGCGGCCTTGCTCGTCGAGGCCGACGAGAGGCGCCAGCGATCCGACGCGGCCGTGCGGACGGTCGAGGAGCAGTATCGAGTCCTGTTCGAGAGCAGCCCCCTGCCGATGTGGGTCGTCGATCGCGAGACGCTTCGCTACCTCGCCGTCAACGACGCGGCCGTCGAGCAGTACGGCTACTCGCGCGACGAGTTTCTCTCGATGAACATCCGGCAGATCCGGCCGCCGGAGGACGTGGACGCCGTGCTGCGGACCGTCCCGCGGGAGAACGTGGGCCTCGAAAAGCTCGGGACCTGGCGGCACATCAAGAAGGACGGCACGCTCATCTCCGTCGACATCGCCACCCACACTCTGACCTTCGAAGGGCGATCGGCCTGGCTCGTTCTGGCCTACGACGTCACGGACCGGCTTCGGGCCGAGGAGACGCTCCGCAAGCTGTCGCGAGCCGTCGAGCAGAGCCCGGCTTCCGTCATGATCACGGACACCCGTGGCGACGTCGAGTACGTCAACCCCAAGTTCACCCAGGCCTCCGGCTATTCCTCGGCCGAAGTGCTCGGCATGAATCCCCGCATCCTGAAATCCGGCGAGCAGCCGCGCGAGTTCTACCGGACGCTCTGGGAGACGATCACCGCCGGCGGGGAGTGGCGCGGGGAGCTCCACAACCGGAAGAAGGACGGGGAGCTCTTCTGGGAGTTCGCCTCGATCTCGCCCATTCGGGACGACGAGGGGACGATCACGCACTTCGTCGCCGTCAAGGAGGACATCACCGACCGCAAGGCGGCGGAGAGCCGCATCCGGCAGCTCAACCGCTTCCTCCGTACGGTCTCCGCGGTCAACCAGCTCATCGTCCGAAGCGACGAACGCGACGCGCTCCTCTCCGAGACGTGCCGCATCCTCGTCGAGCACGGCGGATTGGGCGTGGCCTGGATCGGGTTCGTCGACCCGGGAACGAGCGTCGTCGTCCCCGCGGCCAGGGCCGGCGAGGGAGCGCAGCACCTCGACGAAATGACGGTTCGTTCGGACGACACGCCGGAAGGCAGGGGCCAGATCGGGAGGGCGATCCGGACGGGGCTGCGCGTCGTCACCGGCGACATCGTCACGGATCCGACGAGCTCGTTCTGGCGCGACCGCCACGTCGCCCTCGGCTTCCGCGCCGCGGGCGCCTTCCCGATCCGCGTCCACCGCGAAGTCGTCGGAGTCCTCAAGGTCTTCTCTCCCGAGCCCTTTTCGATCGGGGACGACGAAGCCACTCTCCTCGACGAGCTCGCCGGCGACCTCGGCTTCGCGCTCGAGGCCCTCGACAACCGCGAGAAGAAGCGACGGGCGGAGGCCACGCTCGAGCGCAGCGAGCTCCGTTTCCGCTCCCTCATCGAGAACGCGCAGGACGTCATCACGATCGTCGATCTCGAAGGCACGATCCGTTTCCAGAGCCCGGCCGCCGAGCGGATCCTCGGGCGCTCCCCCGAGGAGTTCGTCGGGAAGAGCGCGCTCGAGTTCGTCCATCCCGACGACGCTCCCGCGGTCCAGGCGGCCCTCCGGCGTCTCGTCGAGAACCCGGGGTCGCCCGAAACCGCGCTCTTCCGGTTCCGGCACGCGAACGGGTCCTGGCGGACGATGGAAGGGATCGGCAAGGTCCTCCCGGGCGACGGCTCTCCCCAGATCGTCGTCAACTCGCGCGACGTGACGGAGAGCCGCGCGATCGAGGACCAGCTCCGCCAGGCGCAGAAGATGGAAGCGGTGGGACGGCTCGCGGGCGGAATCGCCCACGACTTCAACAACCTGCTCACGGCCATCATGGGCTACGGGGAGCTCGCCGCCAAACGCCTGAAGCCCGACGACCCGACGCGAGCGGAGCTCTCGGAGATCGACAAGGCCGCTCATCGGGCGGCCGACCTGACGCGGCAGCTCCTCGCCTTCAGCCGCAAGCAGATCCTCCGGCCTCGCGTCGTCAGCCTGAACGGGATCGTGAGCGACACGGAGAGACTGCTGAGGCGGCTGATCGGCGAGGACATCGAGCTCGTGACCCTCCTGAAGGACCCCCTCGGCTCGGTGAGGGCCGACACGGGACAGATCGAGCAGGTCCTGGTCAACCTGGCGGTGAACTCCCGCGACGCGATGCCCCGGGGTGGAAAGCTGACGATCGAGACGACCGAGGTCGACCTCGACGAGAGCTATTCGTCGTTCCATTTCGACGTCCCTCCGGGGCGCTACGTGATGCTCGCCGTGAGCGACACGGGGACCGGCATGGACGCGAAGACCCTGAGCCACGTCTTCGAGCCGTTCTTCACGACGAAGGAGGCGGGACGGGGGACCGGGCTCGGCCTCTCGATGGTGTACGGCGTCGTGAAGCAGAGCGGGGGCCACGTGACGGTGTACAGCGAGCCGGGCGTCGGGACGACGTTCAAGATCTACCTCCCGCGGGTCGAGGACGCTCCGGACAAGGACCGGGGGGCGTCGGTCCCGTCGGCGCCCGTCGGCGGGGCCGAGACGATCCTCGTCGTCGAGGACGAGGAGGCCGTCCGGCGCCTGACCTGCCGCGCCCTCGAGGCTCGGGGTTACACGGTGCTCCCCGCCGCCGACGCCGACGAGGCCCTTCTCCTCTGCGAGAAGCACGCCGGCGAGATCGACCTGATGATCACCGACGTCGTGATGCCGCAGCTGAGCGGCAGGGAGGTCGCCCGCCGCGCGGCCGCTCTCAGGCCGGGAATGAAGGTCCTCTTCATGTCGGGGTACACCGACGACGCGATCGTCCAGCACGGCGTCCTCGACGCCGGCACGGCGTTTCTCCAGAAGCCCTTCACGCCGCGCTCTCTGGCGCAGAAGGTGCGCGAGGTGCTGGACGCCTCTACGGATAGATCCGGTACAGCATCCTCGGATACGGAATGACTTCCCGGAGGTGCGGCACTCCGCACATCCACGCGACGAAGCGCTCGAGGCCCATGCCGAAGCCCGAGTGCGGGAACGTGCCGTACTTCCGGACGTCGAGGTACCACTGGAAGGCCTCGAGCGGCAGGTCGTGCTGCCGGATCCGCGAGAGAAGCAGGTCGTGGTCGTGGATCCTCTGCGACCCTCCGATGATCTCGCCGTAGCCCTCCGGGGCGAGCATGTCGAGGCCGAGGACGACTTCGGAATCGTTCGGGTCGGGCTGCATGTAGAACGCCTTGATGGAGACCGGATACCGCGTGACCATCACCGGCGTGTCGAAGCCCTCGGTGAGCGCGGTCTCCTCGTCGCCGCCGAGGTCGTCTCCGAACTTCACCGGGAAGCCCCTCTTCTGGAGGATCCCGACCGCCTCGCGGTAGGAGATCCGCGGGAACGCCTTCACGACCACGGGCTCCAGCTTCGTCGCGTCGCGCTCGAGGCGCTTGAGGTCCTCCTTCCGCCGGTCGAGGACGCGCGCGGTCAGCTCCTTCACGAACTCCTCGGCGAGGTCCATCAGGCCGTCGATCTCGAGGAACGCGACCTCGGGCTCGACCATCCAGAACTCGCGGAGGTGCCGCCGCGTCTTGGACTTCTCGGCCCGGAACGTCGGCCCGAAGCAGTAGACCTTGCCGAGCGCCGCGGCCGCGGGCTCGAGGTAGAGCTGGCCGGACTGCGAGAGGTAGGCCTTCTCCTCTTCCGTGTACTGCGTCTCGAAGAGCGTCGAGGTCCCCTCGCACGCCGCGGGCGTCAGGATCGGCGAGTCCACCCGCGTGTAGCCGCGCGCGTAGAAGAAGTCGTGGATCGCGCTCTCGACCTCGCTCCGCACCTTCAGGGCGGCGACCTGCTTGGACGAGCGCAGCCAGAGGTGGCGCTGCGACATCAGGAAGTCGATCCCGTGCTCCTTCGGCGTGATCGGAAAATCGTGCGTGAGGTCGAGGATCCTCACGTCCGTCACCGCGAGCTCGACGCCGCCCGGCGAGCGCGGGTCGGCCTTCACGACGCCCGTCACCTCGAGAGTCGACTCCTGCGTCGCGGTCGTCGCGGCGTTCCAGACGGCTTCGGGCACGTCCGCCTTCGAAACGACGCACTGCAGGTAGCCCGAGCCGTCCCTCAGGACGAGAAACCAGATCTTCCCGCCCTTCCTCCAGTGGTAGAGCCAGCCCCGGAGCGTGGCGGTCGCGCCGATGTGGCCGGACAGGTCGGCGATCGTCATTTCATCCTCATTCTCCAGCCCTGCAGGACGACGTTCGCCTGCGAGAGCCGGAGAAGCCGGCGGCTGCGGGCCGCGCTCGCCTCCGCGTCGTCGGTCGGAGCCACCTGGGAGCGCGTGTCCCGCGTGAGCTTCTCGAGCTCCTTCAAGAGGGAGTCGACCTCGTGTTTCTCGTACTTTTTGAGCACGACGGGATTGAGCGACACGTAGCCCTCCGCCACGTCCGCCGCCACCTTCCACGCGGGATTCGCCATGCGAGCGACATTAGCAGAGAGGAAAAGAGGAAATTCTGCTATCGGCGGCTGCATACGCAGCCGCCGCAGGGAGGAATCTGGGGTCGGCCTCCGGCTGTCAAGGGCCTTCGGCCGCGAAGCGGCGCGCGCAGCGCGCCCTTGACTGCCGGAGACCGACGAACACGTTTCTCTTCCGGGGGCCGCGAATGCGGCCCTGATAGCAGAAAATCCCTCTTCCTGCGTTACATTCCGCTCCGCCGGCGGAGGTTCAACGTGGGTTTTTCAGGCGTGGATTTCCTGGGGATCGAAGACATGCTGTCGGACGACGAAAAGGCCGTCCGCGACCTCGTGCGCGCGTTCGTGGACGACGAGGTCCTCCCGATCATCGAAGAGTGCGCGTACGAGGGCCGCTTCCCGAAGGAGCTGATCCCGCAGATGGCGGCGATGAACCTCTTCGGGTCGACGATCCACGACTACGGCCTGCCCGGCCTGAACAACGTCGCCTACGGGCTCATCACGCAGGAGCTCGAGCGTGGCGACTCGGGCCTGCGCTCGTTCGTGTCGGTCCAGTCCGCGCTCGTCATGTTCCCGATCCACACGTACGGCTCGAAGGAGCAGAAGGACCGCTTCATCCCGGCGCTCGCCAAGGGCGAGAAGATCGGCTGCTTCGGCCTCACGGAGCCGGACTTCGGCTCGAACCCCTCGGGCATGCGCACGGTCGCGAAGAAGGACGGGAAGGACTGGATCCTGAACGGGGCCAAGTCGTGGATCACGAACGGCTCCATCGCGGACGTCGCGGTCGTGTGGGCGAAGGTCGGCGGCGCCGACGGCCCGATCCGCGGATTCCTCGTCGAGAAGGGCACGAAGGGCTTCACGGCGCCCGAGCACCGGATGAAGATGTCCCTGCGCGCGTCCGTGACGTCCCAGCTCTCGTTCGAGGACGTGCGCCTGCCCGAGTCGAACGTCCTGCCGGGCGTCGAGGGGATCAAGGGCCCCCTCTCGTGCCTCACGCAGGCGCGCTACGGGATCGCCTGGGGCGGCCTCGGCTCGGCGATGGCGACGTACACGTGCGCGCTCGAGTACGCGAAGTCACGCAAGCAGTTCAAGGACCGCCCGATCGCGTCCCACCAGCTCGTCCAGCAGAAGCTCGCGTTCATGATCACGGAGATCACGAAGGGCCAGCTCCTCGCGCTCCGCGTCGGCCGCATGAAGGACGCGAAGACGATGAAGCCCGAGCACGTCTCGATGGCCAAGCGCAACAACGTGTGGGTCGCGCGCGAGTGCGCGAAGCTCGCCCGGGAGATCCTCGGGGCGAACGGGATCGTCGGCGAGTATCCCGTCTTCCGGCACCTCGCGAACATCGAGTCGGTGTACACGTACGAGGGGACGCACGACATCCACACGCTCGTCCTCGGGCAGGCGGTGACCGGCATCCCGTCCTACAACCCGCCGATGGAGTAAACCCCCTCCCGTCAAGTCGTTGCGGTTACAATGGGCCGCCATGGCCATCGCAGGAAATCTGCGGACGATGCAGTTGTCCGAATTGCTGCAGTGGCTTTCGACCGGGCTGAAGTCCGGCACGCTCGTCGTCCGGGGAGCGCCGGGAGAGAAGCGCATCTACTTCCAGAACGGCCGCGTCACGTCGTCGTCCTCCACCCTCGAGCGCGAGCACCTCGGCCGCTTCCTCGTCGGCTTCGGCTTCATCACCGAGGAGGAGCTCATCCGCGCGCTCGAGGTCCAGCAGGAGTCCCGCATCCTCCTCGGGAAGATCCTCGTCATGATCGGGGCGATCAAGGAAGCCGAGCTCGCGGACCTCGTCCGGCTCAAGGCCGCCGAGACGATCTACGACATCTTCCTGTGGGAGGAGGGATCGTTCGCCTTCATCGACGGCGAGATTCCCCAGCTCCCGATGGTCCCGATCTCCTCGGACGTGACGGGAATCGTCATGGAGGGGCTCCGGCGCTACGACGAGTGGCAGCGGATCAAGACGAAGATCACCTCCATGCGCCAGGTCCCGGCGCTCGTCGTCCCGGTGGAGGAGGCCCTCGGCGAGCGGGAGAAGCTCATCCTCTCGACGATCAACGGCCGGCGCGCGATCGACCTCATCGCGCTCGAGACGCACAACCCCGAGTTTCACGTCGCGAAGCTCGTCTACGACCTCATGCTGAGCGGGCACGTCGCCCTCACGGGCGAGCGCGAGGAGGCGCCCGCCGCGCCCGTCTTCGTCGAGGCCGAAGGAGAGCCGGACGCCGTCCTCGCGTTCGACTCGACGCTCGCGGACTCCACGAACGCGTCGTCGCCCGAGCCGCGGCCGCGCGTCGAGGAATTCCTCCTCTCCCCTCCCGGGCCGCGTACGCCGCCGCCGACCGACTTCGGCCGCTTCCTCAAGCGCGGGCCGGATTCGGACGCGAGCCTCCGGAGAAAGCCGGCCGGCGGCAGCAACGATACGGCGCCCGCGGTCCGGAAGCCCTCCTCGGAGTTCCCGGCGATCGGCTCGTCCGTCGTCTCGACGCCCGCCGCTTCGCGCCCTCCGGCGCCGGCGCCTCCGGCCGCCCCGGTCGCCGCGGCGACGCCGCCGCCCGCGAAGCACCCGCAGGCGCCCGCGGAGGCGGCTCCGAAGATCCCGCCCGGCGCCGTTCCCGTCCTCTCGAAGCCGATGGAGGAGCTCATGTCGTTCGCATTCACGCCGAACGAGGCCTTCATCGTCTCGCGCATCAACGGAATCTGGGACGTGCGCTCGATCGCGCGCATCTCGCCCTTCCCCGAAGCCGAGGTCCTCCGCGTCTTCGCGAAGCTCCAGACGAGCGGCGTCATCACGTTCAAATGAGGTTCCTCGATCCGGGGCCCGCCGTCTCGACGCTCGTCGCGCTCTTCCTTCTCTTCGTCGTCGCCGTCGTCGCGCGCAAGCTCGCGCAGGCGCGTCACGGCGCCGCCGAGCTCGCCCGGAAGAACCGCGAGCTCGCGACGCTCCGGGAGCTCACCGCGATCGTCTCGAGCGTCGCCGCGGGCGAGACCGTGTTCGCGCGGGTTTTCGACACCCTCCGTCGCGCCGTCCCCCTCCAGGCGATGGCGGCCGTCTCCTTCGAGGAGGACCCGGACGGCCAGGCCGTCGTCGCGTTCGGCGGCGACGTGACGCTCGACCGGCGCGCGTTCCTCGACTGGCTTTCCCTCCAGCGGGAGCTCGAGTCGCCGTTCCTTCCGGCATCGCCGACGCCGCGCCTCGCGGAGGGCACGGGGCGCGACCTCGTCCTGAACCCGCGTTTCGCCTACCAGGTGTTCCTGCCCCTCCAGACGCCGGCGCTCATCGCCGGCGTCCTCGTCGTCGAGTCCGACGACGCCCGGCTCGTGACCCCTCAGACGCTCCAGGAGATCTCCGTGCTCGCCGACCACCTCGCGCTCTCCCTCCAGGACCGGAACCTCCGGCGACAGATGCAGGCGGTCAACGAGAGGCTCCAGGGGCGTGCCGAGATGCTCCAGCGAATCCTCGAGCTCTCGAACGAGCTCAAGACGCACCTGACGCTCGAGCACCTCGTCCAGAGCATCGTCCACGCGGTCAACCACAGCCTCGGCTACAGGATCGTCGTTCTTTCGCTCTACGAGCCGGCCGAGAACGCGTTCGAGCGCCGCGCGCAGATGGGCTTCGACGACGCGCTGCCGAGCGCCCCCCCGCGCCGCGTCGCGCGCGACGAGATCGCGCGCTGGTTCGGCGAGCGCTACCGGATCTCCAAGTCGTACTTCGTGAGCCACCTCGACAGGCAGGAGACCGTCGACGACACGGGCAAGGTCGACCGGCGCCGCCGCGGCGCCGCGCCGGGCGCCTGGCACGTGAACGACCTCTTGTTCGTCCCGCTCACGGCCGGAGACCAGCTCGTCGGCGTCCTGCAGGTCGACCAGCCGCGCAGCGGCCTCGTCCCCCGCCTCGAGGACGTGCAGGCGCTCGAGATCTTCGCGAACCAGGCCGTCACGGCGATCCAGTCGGCGCGCGCCTACGAGACGACGCGGCAGATGTCCGTGCGCGACTCGCTCACCGAGGCCTTCAACCACCGCTACTTCCAGGAGACCCTCTCCCGCGAGCTCGCGCGGCACGAGAGGAGCGGCCAGACGCTCGCGCTCGTCATGCTCGACATCGACGACTTCAAGAAGATCAACGACCGCTGGGGGCATCCCGTCGGCGACGTCGTGCTGCGCGGCCTCGTCGAGGAGCTCACGAAGGGCGTGCGCGAGATGGACACGGTCGCGCGCTACGGAGGCGAGGAGTTCGCGCTCATCTTCCCGGAGACGACGCCCGCGAAGGCCTGGGTCGTCGCGGACCGCCTCCGCAAGCGCGTCGCGTCCCGCCTCTTCGTGGCGCCCCAGGTCGAGCAGGCGCTGGCGGTCACGATCTCGCTCGGCCTCGCGACGTATCCCGAGGACGGGTCGATCAAGCGCGTCCTCATCGAGCGCGCCGACCAGGCCCTCTACCAGGCCAAGAGGAGCGGCAAGAACTGCCTCGTCACGGCCGCGTCACTCGCGGACCTCAAGACGCTCTAGTTTCAGGCCCTTTGGCCGCGTGACGGCCGGGCAGCCCGCGACGGCGAAACGCAGCGGCCAGGCCGCGGCGGGCCCCGCGTAGTCCACGCCGACGCGCGGCCCGACGAGGACGTCGAAGCGCATTCGCGGCCCGCGCGACAGCAGCAGGTCAGGGCCGGAAAGAGTGACCCCGGAGAGGGAAGAATCGATCGCCAGATACCGGCAGAGTCTGCCCGGACCGGAAGCCACGAGGAGACCGGGGGATTTCTCTCCCTCCGGAATCCCCGCTCTCAGCAGCACGGCCTCCGGCACGCCCTCCCTCTGCGTCACGACGTTCAGGCAGTAGTGCATCCCGTAGACGAAGTAGACGTAGGCGTGGCCGCCTTCCCCCCACATCGGCGCGACGCGCGGGGTCCTCCGGCCTCCCCACGTGTGGGCGGCGCGGTCCTCGACCCCGAGGTAGGCCTCCGTCTCGACGAGGATCACCGAGCGCGTGCTCCCGTCCGCGAATCGCCGCGTGAGGCGGCACCCGAGGAGCGCCCGCGCGACTTCGGCGGTCGCCCGGCGGTAGAACGCGACCGGGAGCGGCTTCGGCTCGCCCATTGCTATCCTCGGCCCATGATGATGCCCGAGACGCGCTCCGTCCTCGTCACCGGCGGGGCCGGGTTCATCGGCTCGCACCTCGCCGACGCGTTTCTCGAGGCGGGCGCGCTCGTGACCGTACTCGACGACCTCTCGACGGGCGTTCTCGACCGCGTCCCGGCCAGGGCCCGCTTCGTCGAGGGCGACCTCCGCACCTTCGACCTCGAGGGCCTCCTCCGCGCCGGGAAGTTCGACACGATCCTCCACCACGCCGCCCAGATCGACGTCCGGAAGTCGGTCGAGGACCCCGTCTTCGACGCGGAGGTGAACGTCCTCGGGACGATCCGGCTCGCCCAGGCCGCGCTCGCGGCCGGCGTCGCGCAGATCGTCTTCGCGTCGAGCGGCGGGGCGATCTACGGCGACCCGGAGGGCTTCGCCGCGGACGAAGGCCATCCGACGAACCCCGTCTCGCCGTACGGCGTCGCGAAACTCGCCGGCGAGAAGTACCTCTTCGGCCTCGCGCACGGCACGCCTCTCGTCGTGACGGCGCTCCGCTACGCGAACGTCTACGGTCCCCGTCAGGACGGCCGCGGCGAGGCCGGCGTCGTCGGGATCTGGATGGCACGCCTCCTCGAGGGCAGGCCGTGCGTCGTCTACGGCGACGGCCTCAACTCGCGCGACTTCGTCTTCGTCGGCGACATCGTCGCCGCCAACCGCGCGGCGGCGGCGCGGCGCCTCGGCGGCGTCTACAACGTCGGGACGGGAGTCGAAACGACGGTCAACGCCCTGTGGGACGGCGTCGCCCGCGCCTGGGGCTCGTCCGGCACGGCCGCCCACGAGCCCGCCAAGCCGGGCGAGCAGAGGCGCAGCGTCCTCGACGTGAGGAAGGGCCGCGCCGCCCTCGCCCTCCCCGAGCCCGTCAGTCTCGACGAGGGCCTGCGAAGGACGGCGGCCTGGTTCCGGGATCGCTCGCGTCCCTGATCCGGTGCTCGCCCGAGCCCTTCGGGCCACGCTTGATCGCGACGACCGTCACGTCGTCCTCCGGCGCGGCGCCCCCGCGCCACGACCTGACGGCGTTCGCGACGCGGTGCGCGATCTCGCGCGCGGGGTGGCGCCGGGCCTCCGCGACGAGCTTCCGGAGCCGCACGGCGCCGAACTCGCGCCCCTTCGCGTCGTGCGCCTCGACGACCCCGTCCGTGTAGAGGAGGACGACGTCGCCGGGATCCACGTGCGTCGCCCGGCGCCCGTAGACGGCGTCCGGCATCGGGCCGAGCACCATGCCCGTCGGCGTCAGCTCCGAGAACCCGCCGTGCGCCGCGTGGAGATGGAGCGGCGGCGGGTGCCCTGCGTTCACGTAGACGACGTCGCCGTTCGAGTCGAACTCGCCGTAGAAGAGCGAGACGAACTTCGTCGTGAGCCGGCTCTTCGAGAAGATGCGGTTCAGGCGCTCGATCGTCCGGGCGATCTTCATGTCGTTGCCGATCCCCATCCTCAGGCCCACGTAGATGTCGCGCACGAGGAGCGCCGCGAGGAGGCCGTGGCCGGACGCGTCCGCGATCGCGGCCCCGAAGCTCTCGCCGAGCGGGAGAAAGTCGTAGAAGTCTCCTCCGACGATCTCGCAGGGATTCGAGACGCCGAAGACGTCGAAGTCGCCGACGTGCGGAACGTGGCGCGGCAGGATGGACATCTGGATGCGGCGCGCGTCCTGGAGCATCCCTTCGAGGTGCCCCGTCCGCACCTTCGAGTCGAGGACGGTGCGGATGATGCCGAGGGCCAGGAGGAGGTCCTCTCCCTTCACGCGCGGGTGCACGTCGAACGAGAGGAGGTACCTCTCCTCGCCGAACGAGACGGCCGCGAAGCGCGTGACGCCGATCTTCTGCTCGAACTCGGGGTTCACGGAGGGGTCGCTGAGGTCGGTCAGGACGATGCCGTCCTCCTCCGCCCGCACGATCGGGCCGTAGTCGGCCGGCACCGTCAGGCCGGAAGGCGTCTTCTTCGATCGGCCGAAGCCCCGTTCCAGCATGTAGACGGCGTCCTGCCTCAGGTAGAGCCGGCCCCCGAGGATGCCGAGCTCGTTCCGGAAGTTCTCGACGACGGCCTCGGCGACGCGGAGGATCGTGAGGGAGACGTTCCCCGCGCCCTCGATCGCCTCGAGGGTCTTCTCGACGTTGCGGAGGAGAGAGCGGTAATCCACGTGCGGGCGGAGTGTAAGGCCTTGTCGCGATATTGTTCGCGCCATGAGCCCCCTCACCCGCCGCCAGCTCGTCGCCGCTTCCGTCGCCTCCGGGATCGCCGCCGCCGCGCCGTCCCGCGCCGCCGGCGCCGCGCCCGTCCCCTCCGGCGATCGCCCGTTCGACCTCGCCGAGGCGACGATCGCGGACCTTCAGGAGGGAATGCGGAGCGGGAAATGGTCCGCCCGCGCCCTCGCCGAGAAGTACCTCGCCCGAATCGACGCGGTCGACGCCGCCGGACCGTCGCTCCGGAGCGTCCTCGAGCGGAACCCCGAGGCCCTCGCGACCGCCGACGCGCTCGACCGCGAGCGGAAGGAGAAGGGCGCACGCGGACCGCTCCACGGAATCCCGATCCTCGTCAAGGACAACATCGACACCGCGGACCGGATGGCGACGACCGCCGGGTCGCTCGCCCTCGCCGGCTCGCGGGCGCCGCGCGACGCCTTCGTCGTGCGGCGGCTCCGGGAAGCCGGGGCGGTTCTTCTCGGCAAGACGAATCTCTCCGAATGGGCGAACATCCGTTCGAGCAACTCCACGAGCGGCTGGAGCGGACGCGGGGGCCTGACGCGAAACCCCTATGCGCTGGACCGGAATCCGTGCGGCTCGAGCTCGGGCTCCGGCGTCGCCGTCGCCGCCAGCCTCTGCGCCGCCGCCGTCGGCACCGAGACGGACGGGTCCATCGTCAGCCCGAGCTCCGCGAACGGCGTCGTGGGCCTCAAGCCGACCGTCGGGCTCCTGAGCCGGAGCGGCATCATCCCGATCTCCCACTCGCAGGACACGGCCGGGCCGATGGCGCGCACGGTGCGCGACGCCGCGGTCCTCCTCGGCGTCCTCGCGGGCGTCGACCCCGAGGACGCCGCGACGGCGGCCTTCGACCGCAAGGACTCCTCCGACTACACGCGGTTCCTCGACGCGGACGGCCTCGCGGGGGCCCGGATCGGCGTCGCGCGCAACTACTTCGGCTTCCACGACGGCGTCGACGCCGCGATGGCCGAGGCGCTCCGCGCCCTGAAGCAGCGCGGGGCGGACCTCGTCGATCCGGCGGACATCCCGAACATGGACAAGGTCGGCGACGCGGAGCTCTCCGTCCTCCTCTTCGAGCTGAGAGCCGACCTGAACGCCTACCTCGAGCGCCGCGGGCCGGAGTCGCCCGTGAAGTCGCTCAAGGACGTCATCGCGTTCAACGAGCGTCACGCCCGGGAGGAGATGCCCTACTTCGGCCAGAACACGTTCCTGAAGGCCGAGGCCAAGGGCCCGCTGACGTCGTACGAGTACCTCGAGGCCCTCGCGAAGTGCCGGAGGCTCTCGCGCAGCGAGGGGATCGACGCCGTCATGGACAAGCACCGGCTGGACGCCCTCGTCGCCCCGACGCTCGGCCCCGCCTGCGTGACGGACCTCCTGAACGGCGACCGCTGGCTGGGCGAGACGTCGACGGCGGCGGCCGTGGCCGGATATCCCCACGTCACCGTGCCAGCCGGCTTCGTCTTCGGGCTGCCGGTCGGGATCTCGTTCTTCGGGAGGGCGTGGAGCGAAGGGACGCTCCTGAAGCTCGCCTACGCCTTCGAGCAGGCGACGAAGCACCGCAGGCCGCCGCGCTTCCTGCCGACCGCGGACCTCAAGGCCTAGCCTCGCGCCGCGAGCTCCTGCAGCAGTCGATCCTGGAACGCGTGGCCCCGCGGCTCGCGGCAGCCGCCGTTCAGGAGGATCGCGAACGCGTACGTCCGGCCGCTCTCGGCGGTCACGTAGCCCGCGAGGGTGACGACGCCCGCGACGTTGCCCGTCTTCGCGAAGACCTTCCCGCAGGTCGCATCGGTCAGGAGGCGGTGGCGGAGCGTGCCGTCCGGCTCGCCGGAGACCGCGAGCGTCCCCCTGAAGTCCTCGAAATGGCTCCACCGCGTCGCGAGCGCGACGAGGAAGTCCGTGTAGGCGCCCGCGCTCGCGCGGTTCGTGTGGGCTCGCCCCGAGCCGTCCGCGAGCTCGTAGCGCGACGGGTCGAGCCCGAGCGACGCGAGGAAGGCGCTCACCTCGGCGCGGCCGTTCTCCCACGTTCCCTTGCCGCGCCTTTCGGCACCGAGAGTCTTGAGGATCTGCTCGGCGAAGAAGGACTGAGAGCGCTTGTTGCACACGGCGAGGACGGGGAGGAGAGGCGTCTCGTGGGAGTGGAGGAGGACGCCCGGTGAGCCCGGCGCCGCCTCCGTCCGCACGATCGGCGGCGCCGACACCTGGATGCCGTCTTCCCTCAGGACCTCCGCGAGCGCGCTCGCGAGGTAGAGGGGCGGGTCCGGCACCGTGACGTCACCCGTCCAGGTGCGGTTCTTCCCGACCGCGCCCGCGGCGACGACCGTGTGGCTCCCCGCTCCGCGCCGCACGCCGACCCACGTGCGCCGCGCGGCGGTCACGACCTGCGAGATGAGATCGAGGAGCGGCGGCCCGAGCGGGTCGAAGCCGAGGATCGCGGGCGCCCCGGGCCGGACGCCGCCCGAGGCGCGCACGAGGACGACGTTGTCGTTGTAGGAGAGGGCCGAGACCGGCGCCTGGTACCACCGGGCCTCCTGCTCGGCCGGCCAGTCCGGGTGGACCCGGACGTCGTCGAAGAACGAGACGTCGAGGAGGAGGCCGTCCCTCACGTCGCGCAGGCCCTTCCGCGCGAGGGACTGGGCCCAGGGCCGGAAGACCGCGAGCGGATCGTCGTCGTACCAGCGGCCGGAGATTCCGGGGTCGCCGCCCCCCACGACGACGATGTGTCCGGGAAGCATCCCGTCGGCGCCGATCTCCGCGTCGCGGTAGAGCCGGGTCTTGAATCGGTACCCGGGGCCGAGGCGGTCCAGCGCGGCCGCCGTCGTGAAGAGCTTCGTCGTCGAGGCCAGGACGAGCGGGCGGTCCGCGTTGACCGCGATGAGCGGCGCGGCATCGCCGACACGCACGACCACGATCCCCGCCTCCGACCGCCGCACGGGCGGATGCTTCGCGATCGCGAGGAGGCGCTGCTCAAGCGTCGCGGGAGCCGCGGCGGCCTTCCTCCGGGCGGCGGCGGCCGGAGGGGCCGCGAGCGCCGTGAACGCCAGAACGCACGCGATCCCTCCGGGAACGAGACGCCTCATGTTCGAATTTTAGCCTTCTTTCGCGGCCACACCAAGCCGCCGCCGCCCCCTACAATCGCGCGTGGCCCTCACGATCGACCTCGCCCGCAAGACGATCGCCGTCTCCCCCGCCGCGCTCCTCGGCGGCAGCGCGCGGCGGGTCGGGTTCGACCGCGGGGACGGCTTCGAGCGCCTGTGGATCGGGCAGGCGGTACATCGGCGCGTCCTCGGGGAAAATCTCGAGTCCGTCCCCGGATACGCCGTCGAGAAGGGCGTTCGGCTTTCCTACGCCGTCGACGACTTCGCGGCCGTCTTCGAGGGGCGCCTCGACGGGCGCTTCGAGGAGGGTGGCCGCGTCGTCGTGGACGAGGTCAAGTCCCTCCACTTCGCCGAGGACCTCGCGCGCCTGCCGGGCTCGCCGCGGCTGGAGCGCTTCCAGCTCCAGCTGCGCTGGTACATGCACGCGGTCGCCGCCGCCGAGGGACGCGAGGTCACGGGCCGGCTCATCCTCGCGGACATCGAAACGGGCGCCACGAAGATCGTCGAGGTCGGCCACGAGCCGGAGAAGACGCTCGCCGATCTCGTCCGCCGGACGCGCGCCATCCTCGACGCCTTCCTCGAGGAGAGGGCGCTCGCCGAGGCGAAGGCCGCCGAGGCGGCGACCCTCGTCTTCCCGTTCGAGACGTACCGCCCCGGACAGCGCGAGATGGCGGCCGCCGCGTCCCGCGCGGCCGCGCAGGGCGAGCACCTCCTCGCCGAGGCCCCGACGGGCATCGGAAAGACGGCCGCGGCGCTCTTTCCGCTCCTCCGCGGCGCTCTCGAGACGGGCCGCCGCCTCTACGTCCTCACGGCGAAGACGACGCAGCAGGAGATCTACGAAAGGACGCTCGAGAGGATCGCGGGCGACTCGTTCCGCTCCGTCCGCCTCCGCGCGAAGGAGCGGATGTGCGCGAACGACGTCGTCCTCTGTCACGAGGACCACTGCCCGTACGCGAAGGACTACGGGGCGAAGATGGAGGCGTCGGGCCTCCTCGAGCGGCTCGTCGAGTCGCACCGGCACCTCGACCCGAACACGGTCTTCGAGGAGGCCCGCGCCGAGACCGTCTGTCCGTTCGAGGTCTCGCTCGAGCTCGCCGGCCAGGCGGACGTCGTGATCGGCGACTACAACTACGTCTTCGACCCCGTCGTCGCGCTCTCGGACGCGCGCGAGAAGGACGCCCTCGCCAGCGCCTTCCTCCTCGTCGACGAGGCGCACAACCTCGTGGACCGCGGCCGCGGCTATTACTCGCCCGAGCTCGCCGAGGAGGACCTGAAGGCTCTCGAGCAGCGGATCGGCGTCTCGAGCGCCCGGACGGCCTGGGACGCCGGAGAGGCCGCCCGCCGGCTCCTGCGCCTCGTCGCCGAAGCCACGTCGAGCCTGCCCGCCGAGGAGCGCGAGGCGGCCGACCTCGTGACGCTCGACGAGGCGCGGCTGGACGATCTGCGCCTCGACATGGAATCCCTCCTCGTGCGCCATCTCGCCGAGCTCCGTGCGGGGGGCGAGCGCGTGCCGGACGACCCCGTCCTCGACCTCTACTTCACCTTCGCGCGGTTTCACGACGTGTCGAAACTCGTGCCCTCGCCGAGCCGTTCGGATACGGAGCCCTTCGACGTGTACGCCTCGAGGGGCCCGAAGGGCGGGAGGCTCGCGATCCTCTGCAAGGACCCGTCGCGCCTCCTCGGCGAGACCCTGAACGCCGCCGCCGCGACGGTCTCGATGTCCGCGACGCTCTCGCCGCCGGAGTTCTACCGCGACCTCCTCGGGCTCGACCCGGACCGGACGTCCGTCCTCCGGCTCCCGTCCCCCTTCCCGCGCGAGAACCGGGCGATCCTCGTCGCTCCGGACGTGGACACGACGTACGCCGCGCGCAGCCGGGGCGCGCCGCGGATCGCGGCCCTCGTCGCGAACGTCGCGCGCGCCTGCCCGGGAAACATCCTCGCCCTCTTCCCGTCCTACCGGTTCCTCGACGACGTGCGCGCCCACCTGCCCGCGCTCGCGGGGCGTCGCGTCCTCCGGCCTTCGGACCGTTCGAGCGAGCTCGAGCGCACCGGCGTCCTCGCCGCGATGAAGGACCGGGGCGCGCCCGTCCTTCTCCTCGCGGTCTCGGGCGGGGCCTTCGCCGAGGGAGTGGACTACCCGGGCGAGATGCTCTCGGCCGTCGTCGTCGTCTCGCCGGCCCTCCCGATGGTGCGCTTCGAGCAGGAGCGCATGCGCCGCTACTTCGAGGACCGCTTCGAGCGCGGCTTCGAGTACGCGTACGTCGTCCCCGGCATGACGCGCGTCGTGCAGAGCGCGGGCCGGCTCATCCGCTCGGGCTCGGACACGGGCGTCATCGTCCTCGCGTGCCGGCGATTCCTCCAGGCGCCGTACAGCCGCTACCTGCCGGCGCACTGGTACGACGAGGACCCTTCCGAGCTCGCCTGCATCGATGTCGGAACGAAGACGAGAGAGTTCTTTGAAAGGGTAAGAGCCGGAGATCTTCCCGTGGTGATTCCGCAGAAAGCGTAGCGGTGCGGCGTCGTTATCGCGCCTGGACGCGCGCCTCGAACGCCTCGGAGAGGAGGCCGTCCGTCGTGAGCGCGAGGACCCGGTAACGGTAGCGCGCGCCGGCGCGCGCGTCGCGGTCGACGAAGAGGTAGTCCGTCGCCTCGGGCGACTCCGAGGCCGCGGGCAGCGTCTCGACGGCCGGCGCCCCGTCGCCGTCGGGCGACTCCTCGCGCCGCTCGACGACCCACGCGAGGAGGTCGCGGTGCTGCGCGGTCGACCACGCGACCTCGACGGTGCCGCCCTTCCACTCCGCGCTCGAGGCCGCGAGGGCGGCCGGGTACTCCGGGACCCGCCGGACGCGGAGCGGGGCGTCCGACCCGTCGCCGCCGGCGAGGACGATGTGGAGGCCCGTCGTTCCCGCCGCGGGAAGGACGCGCGTCTCGCCGGGCGAGAGCGGCACGGCGTCGAAGTCGCCCGCCTCGCCCCGGTAGAAGAGGAGCGCCCTCCCGGACCGGAAGCCGGTCTCGGGCAGAGTGATCTCCACGCCGCCCCGCTCGTCGTCCGTGCGCAGCGACGCGCGCCGCCAGCCGAGCGGCGGCGGAGGAGCCGGGATCGCCGAGCCGAAGAGCCACGAGCGGCGCGCGATCGCCGCGGACGGGGCGCCGCGCGCCGCCGCCGCGGACGCGAGGCGCGAGACGACGGTCGCGGCGAGCGCATCGGCGAGGCCGCCGGCGGCGCCGGACCGGCCCGCGACGTCCCTGAGGAACGGCTCCGCGTCGTCGCCGGCGGCGAGTCCGGCGGCCTCCCACGCCTCGCGCACGTCGGCGACCCCCCTCGGGAGCCTCGCCTCGAGCGCGTCGAGGAACGCCGCGAGGACGGTCGGACTCTGCAGGGAGCCCGCGTCGTCGAGGAAGACGTCGTCCTCGGGTACGGGCGGGCCCGCGAGACCGGCGGCCCGGCGCGCGGCGTACTCCGCGACACCTTCGGCGGCCCACGCGGCCTCGTCCGGCGCGGCCTGGCGGACCGAAAGGACGGCAACCTGGTGCAGGGCGTCGAGAAGGACGGCCCCCTCGTCGCGCCGGGAGGCGGACACGACGGCCACGGCGGCGCGCAGGGCGCCGTCCTTCTCGCGGCCGTCCCACCCGGCGGCGCTCCCGGCGGACCCGGAGACGACTTCGAGGAGGAGCGGCGAACGGGGCGAGAACGGCCTGGGCCAGCCGTCGCGCTCGAAGAGGGCGGAAAGCGCGGCCGGAAGGTCGCGCAGAAGAGCGTCGCGCGTCGCCGGGGCGAGACCCGCGTCGGAGGCGAGAACGACCTCCCCGCCCCGGAGCGGCCTCCGGTCCGTCAGGAGCGCGTAAGGCGAGCGCACGATCTGGGCGCGCCGCCGGGCGGCCGCCGCGTCCGAGGGATCGCCGGAGGCGCTCTCGTGGAGCGCCGCGACGCCGCCGCCCGCGAGCCGTCGGGGAGGGAACTGTGCCTCTCCGGCGGGAGGGGCCCCCGCGGCGGGCAGCGCGAGCAGAAGGAGGCCCGCGAGGCGGGCGGGTCGGACCATCAGCTCCCCGAGTGAGGGACCTTCGGGGGGCCTTCCAGGCTTACGGCCGTGCTCTCTCCGGAGCCCGTCCGCGAGGGCCGCGCCTCGGCCTTCGCGTCCCGGACCTCTCCGCGGGCCGGACCGGCGTCCTTCACCTCGACGAGGATCGCCGTGATGTTGTCGACACCTCCGCGCGCGTTCGCCTCCTCGACGAGCGAGCGGACGATGCCCTCGAGCGGGCCGCCGTCCTTGAAGTGCCCGAACAGCTCCTCGTCGGGGACCATTCCGGTCAGGCCGTCGGAGCAGAGGATGTAGCGGTCGCCGGTGCGGACCGGCACCTCGATGAGGTCCACCGAGACGTGCGCGGCCCCGCCGAGCGCGCGCGTGACGACGTTCTTGAGCGGGTGGCTCTTCGCCTCGTCCTCGCTCAGGATTCCGGCGTTCACCTGCTCCTGGACCCAGGAATGGTCGTCCGTCAGGCGGCGCAGCTCGCCGTCGCGGAACAGGTACGCGCGGCTGTCGCCCACGTGCACGAGCGTCGCCCGGTCGCCGTCGAAGAGGGCCGCGACCACCGTCGTTCCCATCCCCTTGAGCTCCGGCCTGTTCTGGACGGCGCGCATGACCTTCTCGTTCGCCTTCTCGACGGCCGTCGTGAGGCGATTGCCCTCGAGCGAGACGCGGCTGTTGAAGCCGAAGGGCCAGGAGCTCTCGTGCTCTTCCTCGGTCGCCGCGATGTACTCCTGG
>Ga0335085_10001434_pt1 | contig 50724 bp, 55 predicted proteins | sample Lox_Sample_45_FD_206712 | JGI IMG/M metagenome (GOLD analysis project Ga0335085, IMG submission 206712) | Soil microbial communities from Loxahatchee National Wildlife Refuge, Florida, United States - Lox_Sample_4.5 | ecosystem: Environmental > Terrestrial > Soil > Wetlands | place: USA... | reverse complement strand
GCGCTGTGCATCGCACGCATCTCGCCGAGCATGTCTTTCAGGCCATCGGACAAGGTCTCGTAAGCCAGGTATTGGTTGGCGAACATCGTGTCGCCGCCATAGGCCGGCACCTCGCGGGCATAGAGCACCGAACCGAGCGCCGGCTTTTCGAGGTAGCTGACATCACTGTGCCAGCCGCCGCCAAAATTCCGCATCTCATCGGCTTCCTTGCGGACTTCGAGAATTTCCTCGTTATCCGCCATGCCCTCGACAAAATCATGGACCTGTAATTCGCCAAAGCGGCGCCCGAATGCGAGATGCTGGTCGGGCGTCAAATTCTGGTTCCGGAAGAAGATGACGCAATTCTCGACCAGCGCCTGGCGGATTTCGCCGATCACTTCGTCGTCGAGGTTGCTGCGCGCGAGGTCGACACCGGATATTTCGGCGCCGAGCGCGCCGGCAATTTTATTGACCGCGATCGTGCGATACGTCATCTGCCAACCCCTTCCGCTGAGATTGCTGCGCTGCTCGACGCAGCGTGGCATGTTGCCGCCCGCCATGCCAGCCTGAAGGCATGCGACACGCTTCGCTGAAGGACGAAATTTGATGATCGACGCGGCAATCGTCGGCCTCGGCCGCTGGGGAAAAACCCTGATCGAGGCGGTGCAGGGTAAAAGCGATAAAATCCGCTTTACCCGCGCGGTCAGCCGCGACCCGTCAAAGCACCGCGAATTTCTTGAAACGCAGCACCTGTTCGGCGGCAGCAGCCTGGCCGATGTGCTGGCCGACAAGTCGATCAAGGCCGTGATGCTGGCGACGCCGCACACCCAGCATGTCGATGAGGTGATCGCCGCGGCCGGCGCCGGCAAACATGTGTTTTGCGAAAAGCCGTTGGCGCTGACCAAGGCAGGCGCGGCCCGCGCGATCGCCGCGTGTCGGGAGGCCGGCGTCGTGCTCGGCATTGGCACTGACAAGCGCTATTTCCCGGCGATCGCCGAGGTGATCCGGTTGGCTGGCAGTGGCGAGTTGGGACCGCTCATCCATATCGAGGGTAATTTCTCGAACGAGGTCGCGGCTGGGTTCGCCGCGTGGCGCGAGAGTTTTGACGAGACGCCCGCCGGCGGTATGACCGGTACGGGCATCCATGTGCTCGACGCGATGGTGAAGATCGCCGGGCCCGTCAGCCGGGTGTACGCGCGGTTGCTGTCGCTGAAGCCCGGTCCCGACCCGTGGGACAGCCTATCCGTGTTGCTCGAGTTTGCCTCGGGGGTCGGCGGTACGCTCGCCTGCGTGCGCTCGACACCGATGTTTCTGCGGCTGCATGCGTTCGGACGCAATGGCTCGGCCGAGGCGGTCAGCCGCCACGACATCATCATTCGCAAAAGCGGCGCGGAGCCAATCCGCCTCAAATATCAGGGCGTGGACACCGTTCGGGTGAATCTGGAAGCATTCGCCGACGCGGTCGATGGCCGTGTGCCCTATCCCGTCTCGCCGGATGAGATCGCGGCGGTCACCAATACGTTTGTGGCGATCGCCGACGCGATCCGCACCGGAGTTGCCATTCAGGAAGTATAGAGTATTCACAGCTCACGTGGGCGGGGTGGGATGGATCGTCCCAGTTCGCTGGCATTCGCGGAAATTACGCGGATAAGGAATCGTAAATGCACGAAACCCTTCCTTACGGCGCATGGAAATCGCCGATCACCTCGGATCTGATCGTTGCCGAGACGATCGGCCTCGGCGGTGTTATCGTCGATGGCAGTGACATTTACTGGACCGAAAGCCGCCCCGGTGAAGGCGGCCGCAATGTGCTGGTGAAAAGCGGCGGGGATGATGTCACCCCAGCCCCCTACAATGTGCGCACGCGCGTGCACGAATATGGCGGCGGTGCGGCCACTGTGCATCAAGGCACAGTGTATTTCAGCAATTTCGCGGATCAGCGGCTCTATCGGCTAACCGCTGGCGGAACCCCGGAGCCGTTGACGCCCGAGCCCGACCACGACACGCGGTGGCGTTATGCTGATGGCGGCATTGACCTATCGCGGCGGCGCTGGATCGGCGTGCGCGAGACGCATGGGAACGTCACCGAAGTCGATAATGCCATCGTCGCGGTTGATCTGGCGGCGGCGCCCAATCCTGGCCGCGTGCTTGTCGAGGGCAGCGATTTCTACGCTGCGCCCCGGCTCTCGCCAGACGGGAAGATGCTGGCCTGGTTGAGCTGGAACCATCCCAACATGCCGTGGGTCGGCACTGAGCTGTGGGTCGCTGAGATCGCTAAGGATGGTGGGCTTGTCCACCGCCGCAAGGTTGCCGGCGGCGAGGCAGAATCGATCGCCCAGCCGCTGTGGTCGCCCGATGGCGTGCTCTACCTGATCTCCGACCGCAATGGCTGGTGGAATCTTTATCGCTGCGATGTGCGTGGCGATGCCACATTGCGGCCGATTTGCCCATACGCGGCCGATTTCTGCCCGGCACAATGGGTTTTCGGCCAGTCGAGCTATGCTTTTCTGTCCGCTGGCCAACTCGTCTGTACTTATGCCGAGGGTGGGCGAACCCGGCTCGCCCGTCTCGACGTAGACAGCGGCAAGCTCTCGCCCTTAACCCTGCCGTATAGCGAATTCGGGTCGGTCAAGACGTGCGGCGGCAAGATTGTTTGCGGTGCCGGCTCGCCGACCGGTCCCGGGGCGATCGCGGTCATCGATCCCGATACGGGGCACGCCGAGGTTTTGCGACAGACATCGGTGGCGGCGGCTGACCCCGATCTTCAGCGTTATTTTAGCGCGGCCCAGCATCATGAATTTCCCACCGAACAGGGGCAAACAGCCTTTGCCAATCTCTACGCGCCGCACAATCCGGATTTTGTCCATCCTTGGGGCGAAACACCGCCGCTTGTCGTGAAATGCCACGGCGGGCCGACCTCCTCGGCCTCGTCGAGCCTCAGTCTCGGCATCCAGTATTGGACGAGCCGGGGCATCGCGGTGCTCGATGTCGATTACGGCGGCAGCACCGGTTACGGGCGCGCCTATCGCGACCGTCTGAAGGGGCAATGGGGCGTCGTCGATGTCGATGATTGCGTCAACGCCGCGAAATATGCCGCGGCCGAGGGCATGGCGGATGCCGAGCGCGCAGTGATCACCGGCGGCAGCGCCGGCGGGTATACCGTGTTGGCGGCACTCGCCGGCCGCGATTTCTTCAAGGGTGGCGCCAGCCATTACGGCGTCAGCGACGTGGCCGCGCTCGCCCGCGACACCCATAAATTCGAGAGCCGCTATCTTGATTGGCTGATCGGCCCCTATCCCGAGCGCGCCGATTTGTACGCCGAGCGGTCGCCGCTGTCGCATGTCGACGGTCTGGACCGTCCGGTGATTTTCTTCCAGGGCAGCGAGGATCGCATCGTGCCGCCGAACCAGACCGAGATGATGGTCGACGCGCTGCGCGGCCGCGGCGTCCCTTGCGGTTATCTGCTGTTCGCCGGCGAGCAGCACGGGTTTCGCCGCGCGGAGAACATCAAGCGCGCGCTCGACGCCGAGCTCTATTTTTATTCGCAACTGGTGTTCAAGACCCGGCTCAGCTTTTGAGTGCTGTCGACCGCCCCCGAGCGTCATGGCCGGGCTTGACCCGGCCTTCTGATCTCTGGGTCAAGCTCGGGGAAGACGAAAGAAGAGAGTGATCGTTCCGAAACCGCGCTATGGTGGGTCGCGACGACTGACCTATCGGAGCCGCCATGCCGATCATTCCCGAGGTGTTGGAAAACCTCGATGAACTGACCCAGACCCGCCGCGATATCCACGCCCATCCCGAACTCGGCTTCGAAGAGGAGCGCACCGCCGACATCGTCGCGGCCAAGCTCGCGGAATATGGCTGCGAGGTCCATCGCGGGCTGGCGACGACCGGCGTTGTCGGCACGATACGGCGCGGCAATTCACTAAAGGCAATCGGATTGCGCGCCGACATGGATTGCCTGCCGATGCAGGAACTCAACGATTTCGCGCATCGCTCGATGCATGACGGCAAGATGCACGCCTGCGGTCATGACGGGCACACGACGATGCTGCTGGGCGCCGCCAAATACCTGGCGAAGACGCGCAATTTCGACGGCACGGTGCATTTCATCTTCCAGCCGGGTGAGGAGGGGCATGGCGGCGGGCGGGTGATGGTCGAGCAGGGCCTGTTCGATAAATTCCCCTGCGGCGCCGTTTTCGCGATGCACAACAAGCCCGGCATCCCGGTCGGCGCGATGGCGACCAGGGTCGGGGCCTTGCTCGCCGCGACCGACCGTTTCGACATCACCGTACGCGGGCAGGGCGTCCATGCTGCTTACCCGCATCTCGGGGTCGACCCGTTTGTCGCCGGAGCGCAGATCGTCACCGCGCTGCAGAGCGTTGTTGCGCGCAATGTCGAGCCGATCGACTCGGCCGTGGTCACGATCGGCTTTATGAAGGGCGGCAGCGCCTACAACGTCATCCCAGACGAGCTGCAGATCGGCGGGACGGTCAGGAGCTTCCGGCCTGAGACCCAGGACATGATCGAGCGGCGGATGGACGAGATCGTCCGCGGCACGGCCGCGGCTTGTGGCGCGACGGCGGCCCTGACCTATCGCCGCGGCTACCCGCCGACCGTCAACCACGCTGCTGAGGCCGAATTCGCCTGCGATGTCGCGGCCGAGATCTGCGGCGGCGACATGGTCAATCGCAACATCGCGCCGACGATGGGCGGCGAAGATTTCTCCTACATGCTGCGGGCGGTGCCGGGTGCGATGATGTGGCTCGGCAACGGCTCCGGCGAAGGCGGCTGCTATCTGCACAACGCCCGTTATGACTTCAACGACAGCGCGCTGCCGTACGGGGTGAGCTTTTTCGTACGCCTCGCCGAGCGCTTCCTCGCAAAGATCGAATAGGTAGGAGAACCATTCTCATGAGAGTGCATGTCGTCAACGTGATGCGTGGGACGCCCGATATTGCCGGGCATACGCTCGACCGCTTTACCAATTTCGCCCGCGCGGTCGAGGAGCGCGGTTTTGACGGGTTGTGGATGACCGACTCGTTTGGCCGCGGCCGCGCGACGCTCGATCCGATCGTGCTCATGAGTGTCGCCGCCGCGGTCACCCGCAAAGTCGAGATCGGCACCTGCGTGCTCCAGGTTCCGGTTCGGCACCCGGTCGAGCTGGCGCATCGTTGTGAAGCGCTGCACGCGATGCTCGGTGATCGGCTGATGCTCGGACTCGGCTGCGGCTCGACCAAGGCCGATTTCGACCTGGTCGGCGAGGATTACGAGACGCGCTTCAAGACGCTGATGACCTCGCTTGAGATCATGCGCGAGGCTTGGGCCGGAAAGCCGCTCCCCGGCGGTCAACTGACGCCCTGGCCCGGCTGCGAAAGCGGGCCGAACCTGATGTTGGGTGCTTGGCGCAACAAGCGCTGGATTGTCTACGCGGCGGAGCGCTGCGCCGGATGGATCGCCTCCGGCCTCTACAGCCAGCCCGAGGAGCTGGTGAACGGTGTCCAATTTTATCGCGATGCCGGCGGCAAACGCGCGGTGCTGTCGAATGTCATCGTTGAGCTGCAAGGCGATGTCGCCAACATGCCGCTCGCCGGCCGCGCGACAATGCAGATCACCAGCGCCGAGGAGGCGCTCGACCGGCTGAGGCGCATCCGCGCGGTCGGGTTTGACGACGTGCTGTGCATGGTGCGCCCGGAGGGCCTCGACGACCTCGCCCGACTGCGGGACCAGCTATAGAGGCTGCGAACGGTCGCTCCCCGGGGGAAGCCGGAGTCCACTCTTCCGCGTCTCTGGCTGTTGAAAAATGGGGTTCGGCTGTCGCCGGGAAGGGGCAGTAGCCAGGCAGCGGTGATGACCCGGCGTCGTCTTGCTAAGGGTTGTGTGCTCGGCATTGACCTTGGCTTTCCCGGCGCTTACGTACCGTTCCCATGGCTGTTCTCCCGATCATTACCGCCCCCGATCCGCGTCTCAAACTCGTCGCCAGGCCGGTCGACAAGGTCGACGGCAAACTCCGACGGTTGATGGACGACATGCTCGACACGATGTACGGCTCGATCGGGATCGGGCTGGCGGCGCCCCAGGTTGGCGTGGCGCAGCGCGTCATTGTCGTCGATGTCGCCCGCGACGGCGAGAAGCGACAGCCGATGCGCATCGCCAACCCCGAAATCATCTGGCACTCGCCGGAGCTGACCGTCGCCAATGAAGGCTGCCTGTCGGTGCCCGAGCATTACGCCGATGTCAGCCGCGCCGCCGCCATCAGGATGCGTTACCTCGATCACGAGAATGAAATCCGCGAGATCGAGGCAGAGGGGCTGCTTGCCACCTGCCTGCAGCACGAGATCGACCATCTCGACGGCGTGTTGTTTGTCGATCACATCTCGGCGCTGAAGCGCGGGATGATCCTGCGTAAGCTCACCAAGGCTAAACGCAGCCGCGCGCTTGCGCCAGCGTGACATAGATCGCACGGCCATTGCGTCCTTCGAGACGCGCCTGACGGCGCTCCTCAGGATGAGGATCGTCGTTCTATGGCATTATAGGAGTCCCTCATCCTGAGGAGCCCGCGGAGCGGGCGGGCGTCTCGAAGGACGCAAGGAAAGCCGACCGAGTCTCTAAGCGATGCCTACGCCGCTCGATCTCGTCTTTATGGGTACGCCGGAGTTTGCGGCGGTGATCCTCGATGCGCTGATCGCCACCGGGCACCGCATCAAGGCGGCTTATTGCCAGCCGCCGCGACCGGCGGGCAGGGGCCATCGTCTGCAACCGTCGCCGGTGCAGGCGCTGGCCGAGTGTCGCGGCATTGCCGTGCGCTATCCGTCAAGCCTGCGCGATCCCGCGGCGCAAGCCGAATTCGCAGCGCTCCGTGCCGACGCGGCGGTGGTCGCGGCCTATGGGCTGATCCTGCCGCGGGCGGTCCTTGAGACGCCGCGGCTGGGTTGCATCAATGTGCATGCCTCATTGCTGCCGCGCTGGCGCGGTGCGGCGCCGGTGCAGCGCGCGATCCTCGAAGGCGACGCGCAAACTGGCATCACGATCATGCAGATGGACGAGGGACTCGACACCGGCGGGATCCTCTTGCAACAAGCCGTGCCGATCACCCCGACGACGACCGGCGGCGGGTTGACCGATCAACTCGCGGCGCTGGGCGGTGCGTTGATCGTGGCTGCACTGGACCGTCTCGCGGTGGGAGAACTACACCCCTGCCCGCAACCTGAGACCGGCGCGACCTACGCCAAAAAACTCAACCGTGATGAGGCGCGGCTTGATTGGCGCGCGCCCGCCGACCGGCTGGAGCGCCAGGTGCGCGCGTTTGATCCTTGGCCCGGTTCCTATTTTCTCGTCGGTGACGAGCGTATTCGCGTGCTCACGGCCGAAGTCAGCGGCGAAATCGGTGCGCCGGGCGCCGTGCTCGACGACCGCCTGACCATCGCTTGCGGCAGCGGCGCGCTGCGGCCGCTGCGCGTGCAACGCGCCGGCCGCGCGGCGATGGAGACAGCGGCGCTGCTGCGCGGCTTCGCGTTACCGCCCGGCACGGTGCTGCCATGCCCCGCTACAAGCTGACGATCGAATATGACGGCACCGGGCTTGTCGGCTGGCAGCGCCAGGCGAGCGGGCTTTCGGTGCAGGCCGCGCTCGAAGACGCGTTCGAGAAATTCTGCGGCGCGGCCGTTCGGGTGCATGGCGCGGGGCGGACCGATGCCGGCGTGCACGCGCTGGGGCAATGCGCGCATGCCGACCTCGCCCGCTGTTACGACGGCGACACGATCCGCGGCGCGCTCAACCACCATTTGCGGCCAGCGACGATCAGCGTGCTGTCGGTCGAGCCGGCCGGCCCCGACTTTGACGCGCGGCGCTCGGCGATCGGGCGGGTCTACCGTTATCGCATCCTCAATCGGCGGCCGCCGCCGATGCTCGACCGGTTGCGGGTCTGGCATGTCGCACCGCCGCTCGACCTTGCCGCAATGCAAGCGGGCGCGCGGCACCTCATCGGTCTGCACGATTTTTCGACCTTCCGCGATTCGCTGTGCCAGGCGAAATCACCGGTCAAGACCTTGGATATGCTGGAGGTCACGCGCGCGGGCGAGGAAATCCACATCGAAGCGCGGGCCCGCTCATTCCTGCACCACCAGGTGCGCAACATGGCCGGGACATTAAAGCTGGTCGGGCTCGGCCAATGGTCGCCGGACGATGTTGCGACCGCGCTCGCCGCCAGGGATCGCCGCGCCGGGGGGCCCACCGCGCCGGCCGAGGGGCTGTATCTTGTCGAGGTTCGGTACGCTCAATAGAGCGACGAGCTGATATGGCTCAGTACCGTGGCGAGCACCACGTCGAAAACGACCACCAGGACTGCGCGCGGCCGGCTCACCGCCAGCGACACATACGAGATATACCATTCGTAGACGAGCGCCGCGACACCGACCACCAAATCGGCGATCACCATGCCGTCTTTCGACAGCAGGCCGATGGCGCCCACCAGCGCGACCGCGGCAAAAGCCGCGGTTTGCGGCACCTGGCACCAATTATACGCGGTCATGAAAATGAAGTAGCGGTCGCCGCGCTGCAGCTTATCGACGAGCGGCACCATCAACAGCGGAAATGCCACCCACGAAATCACAAAGTGAATGGTCTCGATCAGGAAGACGCGCCAAGCGTCAAACTCCGGTGGCGTACCAAGCTCGATCGGGAAGGCGAGCAGGATCAGATAGAGCGGGTAGCACAGCGCCGCCGCGCGGAACGAGTGCCAGAACCCTTCTTCCGACGGGTCGAAATAGCCAAGACCACTGGTGTCGCCGCGCGCCAACCGCAGCGCACCGGTGAGGGCCAGCCACGCTTCCGCCCAGGCCGCGGCCGCCATAAAGCCTCACGCGTTGCCGAAAAAGCGATCGAGAAAACCTTCGTAGATCGCGACCAGCCGGGTGATATCGGCAAGCTCCACGCGCTCGTCGATCTTGTGCATCGTCTGGCCGACCAGACCGAATTCCGCGACCGGGCAATGCGCGTGGATAAACCGGGCGTCCGATGTGCCACCGGTGGTGCTGAGTTCCGGCGTCAGGCCGGTCACGTTCTCGATCGCCGCCGTGAGGCAATCGCTGACCTTGCCGGGCGGCACGAGAAAGCTCTCGCCGCTTACTTCCCAGGTCAGTTGATAATTCGAATCAATAAGATCTAGCGTGTCTTTCACCCAAGATTTGAGCTTGTCGCTGGTCCACAAATCATTAAAGCGGATGTTGAACACCGCTCTTGCGATGCCGGGGATTACATTGGTCGCCGTGTTGCCGATGTCGATCGTCGTGACCTGCAGTCCCGATTTCTGAAAGTGCTCGTTGCCGTCGTCGAGAGCGCGGGCGGTCAGCCCGCCGAGCAGCGTGACGAGGCGATGCGCGGCATTGTCCGCGAGATGCGGGTAGGCGACATGACCTTGGACGCCTTTGACCGTCAGCCGTCCCGTCATGCTACCGCGGCGACCGATCTTGATCATGTCGCCGAGTTGGGTCGCCGAGGTCGGCTCGCCGACCACACAGGCGTCGATTACCTCGCCGCGGCGGCGAAGCCAGTCGAGCACCTTTTTGGTGCCGTTGATCGCCACGCCCTCTTCATCGCCTGTAATCAGCAAGCTGACCGAACCGGTAAAGCCGGGACCGCGACGCGAGAGGAACGCCTCGGCAGCGGTAATAAAAGCAGCGATCGCGCCCTTCATATCGACCGCGCCGCGGCCGCACAGCACGCCGTCTTGCAGGACCGCGCTGAACGGCTCGAATGACCACTGGTCCGTCGCGCCGGCCGGCACCACATCGGTGTGTCCGGCAAAGCAGAAATTGGGGCTGCCGGTGCCTTTGCGCGCATAAAGATTGGCTATCGGGTCGAAGCCTTCTTCCTCAAAAATCAGGCGGTGACAAATAAAGCCAAGGTCTTCGAGGGTGCGCGCGACGATTTCGAGCGCGCCCTCGTCTCTGGGCGTAACGCTCGGCCGGCGTATCAACTCGGCTGCAAGAAGGCCGGGGTCAATGGCGGGCATCAAACTAACATCCCGTTTGTGCCCGGCCTTGGGCCGGGCATCCACGAGGCCATCGCACGGCTTTCGTGGATGGCCGGGCCAAGCCCGGCCACGAACAATTGGAGGAAATACACTGCATCGCTAATCGCGCAGCAGCTCGTTGATCGACGTCTTGGCGCGCGTCTGTTCGTCGACCTGCTTGACGATGACCGCGCAATAGAGGCTCGGGCCGGGCTGGCCATTGGGCAGGGCCTTGCCGGGGAGCGATCCCGGCACGACGACCGAATAGGCCGGCACCCGGCCGGTGATGATTTCGCCGGTGTCACGATTGACGATCTTGGTCGTCGAGCTGATGAAGGTGCCCATCGCCAACACCGCGCCCTTCTCGACGATCACGCCCTCGACCACCTCGCTGCGCGCGCCGATAAAGCAATCGTCCTCGATAATCACCGGCTCGGCCTGCAGCGGTTCCAGCACGCCGCCGATCCCAACCCCGCCCGATAAATGGCAGTTCTTGCCGATCTGCGCGCAGGAGCCCACCGTCGCCCAGGTATCGACCATCGTGCCGGTGCCGACATGGGCGCCGACATTCACAAAGCTCGGCATCAGCACGACATTGGGCGCGATATAGGCCGAGCGGCGGACGATCGCGCCCGGCACCGCGCGAAACCCGGCGTCGCGGAAGCGGTTCGGCCCCCAGCCGGCGAATTTCGACGGCACCTTATCCCACCATTTCGCCCCATCCGGACCGCCGCCGATCTCGCTCATATCGTTGAGGCGGAAGGACAGCAGCACCGCTTTCTTGAGCCATTGATGCACCTGCCACTTGCCGCCCGCCGGCTCGGCCACCCGCAATTCACCCGAATCCATACCGTCGAGCGCGCTTTCGACCGCGTCACGATATTCGCCTTTGGTTGTGGTCGAGATCGTGTCGCGCGCATCCCAGGCGGCGTCGATGGTCCGGGCGAGATCGGCTTCAGTCATGGGAATTCCGGGAAATGCTGAAAAAGGCTGGCAACCATGATAGAGCCATAGCGGAAGTGTCAACCGCAGCGTCCCCTTCATACGATGAGTTTTCCCGAAAAGCCCTACCTCACCGCCGGCAGTTACATTGCCGGTTATCGCGACGAGATGGCCCGCGCCTGGGGAAGTATCGACCTTGCCGCCTTCGACCGTGCCGCGGCGATGCTCGACACCGCGATCCGCGCCCGGCGCATCATCTACGCCTGCGGCAATGGCGGCTCCGCCGCGATATCGGGGCATTTGCTGTGCGATTTTCTCAAGGGCATCCAGACCGACACGCCGTTGCTGCCGCGCGTGGTGAGCCTAGCGTCGCATTTGGAACTGATCACCGCGATCGCAAACGACATCGCCTATGACGAAGTGTTCGCGTACCAGCTTCGGACAATGGCGGGGCAAGGCGATGTGCTGATCACGATCAGTTCGTCGGGCAATTCCGAGAACATCGTGCGCGCGATCGATTGGGCGCGCGCGAATGGCGTCGGCACGATCGCGATGACCGGCTTTTCCGGCGGGCGCAGCGCCCAGCGCGCCGATGTCGTGCTGCACGTGGCGGCGGAGAACTACGGCATCACCGAGGATATTCACCAGTCGATGATGCATTGCCTGGCGCAATACCTGCGGCAGCGGGCGATGACGCCGGGGCATGTGGTGACCCGGGTGTTTTAGACGCAACCGTGTTCTACAGGACAAAGATCAGTGCCGAGCCGGCTCCCGCCGCCCAGCAATAGATCGCGAACGGCACCAGCGCGTCGTCGAAATCGTGGCGCCGGAAGTACCGCATCAGGAAGGCGATGCTGAGATAGGCCGTAATCCCGGCGACAACTCCGGCGCCGACCGCCAGCAAGCTGAGGCCATGGTCGGGCAGCGCGATCAGCTTTGGCACCTCCAGCACCGCCGCGCCGAGAATGATCGGGGTGGCGATCAGAAACGAGAAATGCGCCGCCTCGGCGTGCTGTAGGCCGCTGACCAGTCCGCCGACCATGGTTGCGCCCGAGCGCGAGATGCCGGGGATAAAGGCGAGGCACTGCCACAACCCGATCGCAAGCGCCCCGCGCCAGGTGAGGCTGGTCGCTGCCCGCCCGCGCCCGACGCGCTCGATCGAGCGTGTGCGCAGCCACTCGCCGATCAGCAGCAGAAATCCATTGGCGATGAGAAACAGCGCCGCCACGAGCGGCGAGGCGAAAAGGCCGCGTACCAGCTTTTCAAACAAAAAGCCGATGATCACCGCCGGAATCGTCGCGATGACGATGAGCCCGAGCGCCCGCCAGGCATCGGAGGAGGCGGGGCCACGCCGCAAGATTCCCAGCGCGATCGACAGCCACTCGCGCCAAAAATAGATGAGCAGCGCGGCCGCGGTGCCGATGTGAAGCACCACGACGAACGGCAGAAATTCCGGCGAGTGCTGGTCCATCGGCCAGCCGAGCAAAGGCGGCACGACCACCGCATGGCCGAGGCTCGATATCGGAAACAGCTCGGTGATGCCCTGCAAAATCGCCAGGGCCAGGGCGTGAAACACACTCATGGAATATCCCGCTTTGCTTTGGGTGTCGGTTATCGCGCCGGGCTGAACCCCTTGGCATCCATACAGGAGGAGAGGATCGCCTGCGCGCGGTCGCGATTGCTGCGTTGGCTGTCGCGCAGCGTTGCGCCGGCAAAGGCGGAACGCTGCGTGTCGCTGCCGCGGCTGGCGGCGATGTCCTGGTCGATGTCGAAATCCTTTTGCGTCGCGGTGTTGCTCATCGCCTGGCAGTCGGCAAAAGCGCTGTTGACGGTCGCGGCATCGGCGCCGGGTCTGGTCCAGGCGGCGGCGCTTGCCGCGCGCTCGGGGGCAGGCTTTGGCAAGCCCGGCAGGCTGATATCATTGCACCCGGCAAGCAGCAGTAACAGGGCCAGGCTGGCGAGCCTAAGCATTCCGCTTCCTTTCGGCCGTCGAAGCACGCCGCGTCGCCAACACCGCGAGCATCGCGCGCTTTTCCGCCGGGCTCGCTTCGTACCAATGGGCGATCTCTTCGACCGTACGCAAGCAGCCGCGGCATTGCCGTGTCCGCGGATCCATGATGCAGATGCCGAGACAGGGCGAGATGGGCGTCGGTTCGTTCATCTCAGCTCGTTCAGCTTCCTCGCGGCAACAACAGATCGGACAGCGTCGTGCGCAACAACTTGGCGCGTGCCGCCGGGATCGCAAAGCGCCATGGCGACAGTTTCGCGTTCAATGCCCTGGCTTCGGCCTCACCCTTGCCAAAGCCGGTGACCTCGATCGCCAGCCAATCGCCCGCCTCGGGTGGCGTCAAGCGCAGCCCGATGACAAGCCCGCCGAAGGTGATAAACGACGCGGTCGTGCCGTCTTTTGGCATCGTCGGTGCCGTCGACGCCGGCCTCACATCCATAAGCAGCAGCCCGTCGAGCGCTCCGGTCGGCGCGGCGAGCGCGTCATCAGGCTTCGGGTTCGCGTTGAGGGGCGGTTTGTCGATGGAGAAAGGCTGATCGGCGGAAACGCGCGATAGGGTGACGGTTCCGCCGTCGGCTGGGGTCAGCACCACCGAGGCGAGCCGGCCCGGTGGGATGTCGATGATGCGACGATCAAGCCAGGAAAGCGCGTCACCGCCGAGCTCGAATGCGCCACGGGCCAGCCAGGCCTGGTCGCTGCCGGCGCGTCTGATGTAGACGCCCGCTTCCCCCTTGGCGATCTCGCTGGGCCGGCTGCGCCCAATGATGACCTGCCCGACTGTAGTGCCATTGCGGTCTTGGGCGGTGATCTCGGTCGATTTGCCATTCGCCGGATCGTCGAGGTCGAGCCGCGCCAACAGTTCGGGCCGGTCGGTCTTGGGTTCGATCAGCTCCAGCTCCGCCAATTGCAGCAATAGTTTGCGGATTCGGTTCGCACCGGCTGGGTAATTGCCCTTTTCGACGACCACCCAGTTTTTGTCGATTTGCTTGAGATTGACGGTCACGGTCCCACGCGACACGCGCAGAAAAGCTACGGTTCCCAGCCGATCGGCAAGGCCAGGTAGCGCGCGCCGATCCGTCGGGGGACGGCTCACCTCGCGGTCGCCATGCGTTACCGTGACGATCGCCAGCACGGCGATGATTGCGGCCGCGGCGATGAGTGCGAGAAAACCGCGCCGCTGCATCGTGGCCCTCAGGCGCGGCTCAGGCGCCGGCGGCGCAGGCGCAGCGCGGCGACAACGATCGCGGCGGCAACGACGATGATCGGCATCAGCGCGATGTCGAAGAATTCGAGCATGATCTTGAGCCGCTCAATATCCTGCCGCAGCGCCGCTTGCACCTGACGCAGTTGTTGCCGCGTCGCCAGCATCTCGGCGCGGAACTTGTCGATTTCCTTGGTCTGGTCGGCGGTGATGGAGGTGCTATTCGCCGGCCCTTCGCCGGCGGTCATGTCGTGCAACTTGGCCTCGGCCTGTTTCAGCTTGTTTTCAAGGCTCCGCTGCTCGGCGGCATAGCGATCATTGGCCTGACGCTGGAGACGCTGGACCACGACAAACGGCCGGGCGACCGTGCCGCGGCTGCGCAGCCCGATGAGGTCTTCGCCGCCGGCCAACACCTCGATCGCATTGGCGAGGAAGTCGCTGTTGTTGGCGAAGGGTTCGATCACGCGCCGGCCATAGAAATCGCGGCTTCGCGCCCAGAACCGGTCATCCAGCATATCGGTATCGGCGACGACGACGATGTTGACCGGCTGCGCCGATCGCTTGAGCACCGGTGCGGGCGGCGCTTCGCTGCTGGGCTCGTCGCTCGGCTTGCCTTTGGGGAATGCGGTTGCGACCGGCCCGGTAATTCGCGCGGCGAGCACAAACGCACGCTGCTCCGGCCGGAACTGCGCGAGCAGCGCCGCGACATCGGGCAGCCCCTTTACCTTGTCGACCGGGATTTTCTCGGCATCTGTCGAGGTCGTGATCAGCGGCTCGAACCGGGTCTTCGCGCCGTTCACCGGTTCGAGGATGCCCGCCGTTGCCAACGCGATCTGCGACAGGTCGGCGGTGATCGGGTCGTCGCGGCTCAGATTGGCTTTGGGCAGATCGAGCCAGCCGACATAATCCATCGCCTGCGAACCGCGCCCGGGGACCGGAACCGCGACCCGCCGCGCATCGAGCCGGTCACCGGCCACGACGCCCGGCAGCATCGTCAGCCCCCAGGCCTTGAACAGCGGTTCCAGGTCGCTCGCCGGGTCGGTGGCGGTGCCGGCATCGGCATGAGAATGGCCCGGCGGCATCGCCGCTTGGATTTCGGAATAAGGATCGACAAAGACCAGCGCCTTGCCGCCTTTCAGCACGAACTGGTCGATCGCGAACAAGGTCGCGTCGCTGAGCTTTTGCGGGTGGACCAGCATCAGCACATCGATGTTTTTCGGGATTGCGTCGATGTCGGGTGACAAATTCACGACATCATCGATCTGTTTAAGCTGGCTGATGATCGCCAGCGGCTCGGGGGTTTTGCCTTGCAACGCAGCCGTAGGGTCGACGACAAGCGGCAGCGAACTCATCAGCCCGACGACCGTGCGCTTCGGGAAAGCGAGCGCGTGGACAAGCCGCGTCAGATCGTATTCGAGAAAGCTTTCGCGCGACGGGTTGAAGAACGGTATGACTTGCTGGTCGTCGGTGGAGTTGGTCCCGGCGAGACCGAAATACACCGCCTCGCCCCGGTCGTTGAGCGGCACCGCCTGCAACCCGAAAGCGACCGCCCGATCCTCGGCATCGGAGTAGGGCTGCGGGTTGTAAACCTCCAGCCGGATTTTTCCCTTTGCGGCCGCGACGTACTGGTCGAGCAGTTCACGCACACGCTGCGCATAGACCGCATAGGACGGCGCGCTGTCGTTAAGGCGGGTCGAGTAATAGAAGCGCAGAGTGATCGGCTCTTCGATCGTCTTGAGCGTCTGCCGTGTGCCCTTGGCCAGCGTGTAGAGATGCTCGGCGGTCAGGTCGAGCCGGATCGTGCCGTAGCGCCCGATGATGACATTGCTGGCGACGAGAATGATCGCGATGGCGGCCAGCGCCACGATCGCGCGGGCACCGCGCGAGTTCACGCGCCGCATGTCATTCAGCCTTGGTTAGGTCGACGAGCACGGCAGTGGCGGCGAGAAAAGCGGCCATAATGGAAACGAAATAGAACAGGTCGCGGAGGTCGAGCACGCCGCGGGTGATCGCGGTGAAATGCCCGAACAAGCTCGCATTGGCCACGGCGTGGGTCAGGGATTCGGGCGCCCAGCCCTGGAACAAGCCGAGCACCGTTTGCGTTCCGGCCGCGGTCAGCACAAAGACCAGCGCAGCGGTGACGACAAAGGCGATGATCTGGTTCTTGGTCGCGGCCGACAAGGCCGCGCCGATCGCCAGGATCGCGCCCGCCATCAGCCAGCTGCCGATATAGCTAGCCAGGATTACGCCGTTGTCCGGGTTGCCGAGGAACAGCACCGTCAGCCAGAACGGAAAGGTCAGCGCCAGGGCAATACCGACAAAAATCCACGCGGCGAGGAATTTCCCCAGCACCGCCTCCGACTGCCGGATCGGCAGCGTCAGGAACAGCTCGATCGTGCCGCTTTTGCGTTCTTCGGCCCACAGCCGCATCGAGACCGTCGGGATCAGCACCAGATAGAGCCACGGGTGGAAGGTGAAAAAAGATTGCAGGTCGGCTTGGCCGCGTTCGAAGAAATCGCCGACGAAGAAGGTCAATACCCCGGCGAGGACGAGAAAGATGACGATAAAGACGTAGGCGAGCGGCGTCGCGAAATAACCGGCGAGTTCGCGACGGCAAATATACAAGGTGTTGTTGATCAATGGGTAAGGACCCGTTTGTTGAGAGTGTTTGTCAGCATGCGGCCGCGTGTACGGGAGGGATACTTTCAGGCGGCCGCTGGTTCCGGCCCATGCGGTGTGGTGATCGCACGAAACACATCGTCGAGGCGACCCCGTTCGACGGTAAACCCGCCAATATGCCATTCGCGGCCCTCGGCGAGGTCGGCGATGTCGCCGGCGATCGGCTTGTTGTCGCGGGCGATGATCAACAGCCCCCGTCCCTCGTCCAGCGTCTCGATCACGGCGATATCGGGGAGGGCGGCGAGATCGCTGCGGATCCGATTCTCATTCGCGGGGTCGATATCGAGCCGCACCGCGTTGTGGAAGCGCGAGCGCGCCGCCAGCTCAGACGGCGTCGCGTCGGCAAGGATGCGGCCGCGGGCGATGATGATCGCCCGGCTGCATACCGCTTCGACTTCTTCCAGGAGATGCGTCGAGATGATGATCGCCTTTTCCGCCTGCATGCTGGCGAGGATGCTCCGCATCTCGTATTTCTGGTTGGGGTCGAGTCCATCGGTCGGTTCGTCGAGGATGACCACCGGCGGGTCGTGGATCAGCGCCTGGGCGACGCCGACGCGGCGGCGAAAGCCCTTGGACAACGTCTCGATGCGCTGCTGGTAGACCTCGTCGAGATGCACCAGGCTCACGATACCGTCGATCCGCGCTTGTGCATCCTTGCCGCGAAACCCGCGGATATGCGCGACGAAACGCAAAAAATCGGCGACCGTCATGTCAGGATAGGCCGGCGCGCCTTCCGGCAGATAGCCGAACTGGCGCTTGGCGGCGAGCGGCCGCTCGCGGATATCGGCACCGCAGATAACCGCGGTCCCCGCCGTCGGCGCGAGGAACCCGGTGATCATCTTCATCGTCGTCGATTTGCCCGCGCCATTGGGGCCGAGAAAACCCAGCACCTCGCCTCGCGAAACCGTGAACGAGACATCGTCTACCGCCACCAAAGGGCCGAAATTCTTGTAGAGGTTGCGGATTTCGAGCATTTCCATTCCCGGGCGCCCGCCTAGAGGAGCGCGCCTCGCGGCCCAGCGCGGAGCATGATAGCAAGCACCGCCATTCGCCGATACCGACGGCCCGGCTCCGGCAAGGGGCGGCGATGATCCGCCGCATCCGCCTGATTTCCGGGCTGGTGATGCTGGCTTATGTGTCGATGCACCTGCTCAACCATGCCCTCGGTCTCGTGTCGATCGCGGCGATGGGTTGGGCGCTGACGCGAATCGTCTTCCCGATCTGGTCGTTTCCGCCGATGCAGGCAGCGCTCTACGGCGCATTTCTCGTACATTACTCGCTGGCGCTCTGGGCGCTGTGGCAGCGCCAGACGCTGCGGCTGCGGGTCGGCGAGGCCCTCCAACTCCTCCTCGGGTTTTTGATCCCGATCCTCGTCGCGCGCCATGTGGTCGGCACGCGCGTCTCCGACAGCTTCTTTGGCACTTACGACCTGTTCTACCGCTATGTGCTCTGGGTCTACTTCGTCGGCTCGCCGACCTATGGTCTGATCCAGCTGGGGACGCTGACGATTGCCTGGATGCATGCGATGCTCGGCCTGCATTTCTGGTTGCGTATCCGGCCGTGGTACGTGCGCTGGCGCGAAGCCGCGCTGGTCGGCGCGGTGCTGGTTCCGGTTCTGTCGCTGCTCGGCACGGTCGAGGCGGGCCGCCAAATCGTCGCGCTGAGCGCCGATCCTGCCTGGACCGCTCAGGCCTTCGCCGAAATGACGCTGCCGACCCGCGAGACCGCCGCGACGCTCGGAATGATCACCACTGCCCTCACCTGGTTTTTTATTGCCGCAGTCGTTGCGGTGCTGCTGGCCCGGGTCGCGCGCCGCTTCTGGCGGCGACGGCACGGTCTCATTCGCGTGGCCTACCCTAACGGCCGATTTGTCAATGTCGTGCGCGGGACGAGCGTGCTCGAAGCCAGCCGGCTCGCACGCATTCCGCATGCCTCGATCTGCGGGGGCCGTGGCCGCTGCTCGACCTGCCGGGTGCGAGTGCGCGCGGCGTATCCTGGCCTGCCGCCGCCGGCCGAAGACGAACAGCGTGTCCTCAACCGCATCGGCGCGATGGCGAATGTGCGGCTCGCCTGCATGCTGCGGCCGGCGGTCGAGGTTCAGGTGACGCCGCTATTGCCGCCGCTGGCACAGGCGCAAGACGGGCTGACGCGCGTCGATGTCGCCCAAGGCAGCGAGCGCGAAATCGCGATCATGTTCGCCGATATCCGCGGCTTTACCGCGCTCAGCGAAGGCCGGCTGCCCTACGATGTCGTGTTTATCCTCAACCGCTATTTCGCCGCGATGGGCCGGGCGGTCGAAGGCGCCGGCGGGCGCGTCGACAAATTTGTCGGCGACGGGATCATGGCGCTGTTTGGCGTCGAAGATGACCTCGCCGCCGGTTGCCGCGCGGCGCTGGCTGCGGCGCGGCTGATGTCGGAGCGCCTCGTCGAGTTGAACGACACCCTCGTGGCCGAGCTGACCGAGCCGCTGCGCATCGGCATCGGTTTGCATGCCGGGCCGGCGATCGTCGGCGAGATGGGTTACGGCAGCGCCAGCGCGATCACCGCGATTGGCGATTCGGTCAATACCGCCAGCCGGCTGGAGGGGCTGGCCAAGGAATACGGCGTCGAGCTCGTCGTTTCGGCGGAAGTGATCGCCGCGGCCGGGCTCCAGCTATCTGCTGGCCGCCGCGGTGAGATCGAGCTTCGCGGCAAGCAGGAAAAGCTCCGTGTTGCCGTCTTCGCCAGCGCCGGCGAACTGCCCGAGACGCCGGGGGAAACACCGGCCGCGCCGGCGGCGGCGGTCGTTATCCCAGCAGCTTCTCGATCTCCTGCGTGATCGCCTTGTCCCGCGGTCCGACCGAGGACGGCCAGGCGCCGGCAAGCTCGCCGTCCGGGCCGATCAGGTATTTGTGGAAATTCCAGCGCGGCGCCGCGCCTTCGCCGAGCGTCGCCGCGACCCAGGCGTAGAACGGGTGGGCGCTGCCGCCAATCACCCGGTACTTTTCGGTGAGTGGGAAATCGACGCTGTAGCGGCTTTCGCAGAAGCTCTTGATCTCAGCCGCCGTGCCTGGCTCTTGCGCGCCGAAATCATTGGACGGCACACCAAGCACGACCAAGCCCCGGTCGCGGTATTGCTGCCACAGCGCCTCAAGGTCGCGGTATTGCGGCGTGTAGCCGCAATAGGAGGCGGTATTGACCACGAGGATCGGCTTGCCGGCCCAGGCCGACAGCGGCAGGTCGCCGCCATCGATCGCGGCGAAGGTGAATTGATGGGCGGTTTCGCTGCCGGACATCGTCATCCTCTCCTGGTTGATCTGCGATCGAGCCTCTGCATTGCTGCCGATACCATAGCGCAAAGCGCCAAAGCGTACAGGCGATCGCCGTCGGACCCGGCATTTACCTTGCACGGGACGGGCGCTTCACAGAGACTGCCCGCGACCGCGGCGGGGAACGAACAGGGATGCTGATTGGCTTTTTGCTCAAGGGAATACTGGTCGGCATTGTCATCGCTGTTCCAGTAGGCCCGGTCGGCATCTTGTGCATTCGCCGCACGATTCTCGATGGCCGGCTCGCCGGGCTGTTCTCCGGGCTGGGGGCGGCGACCGCGGACTCGGTGTTCGGCATTGTCGCCGGCTTTGGGCTGACGGTGATCTCGGATTCGCTGTTCTACTATCAGGATTATCTGCGCGTCGGCGCCGCCGCGTTCCTGCTTTATGTCGGCATCAGCGCGCTGATGTCCGACCCGATGTCGAAACGCTCGGATGATGATCCGCACGGCCTGTTCGGCGATTTCGCTTCGACGTTTGTGCTGACCATTACCAACCCGGTGACGATCCTGTCGTTTCTGGCGATTTTCGGTGCGATCGGCTTTACCGGCGAGGAAGCCACGATGGCCCACGCGGCGATCCTTGTCGCCGGGGTGTGGGGCGGTTCATTTTTGTGGTGGATCGGACTGATCGCCGCGGCCGGGCTGTTGCGCCTGTCGTTCCGCCGGCAGCATTTGGTGTGGATCAATCGCGGGTCGGGCGGGGTCCTGGTCGCGGCCGGCGTGCTGCTGCTGTGCAGCCTTGTGGTCGAGCATTGGATATAGGCCGTGGTCTATCTGCCGCCGCATTTCACCGAGACGCGCGAAGAGGTGTTGCTCGCGCATATCGAGCGGCATGATTTCGGCCTGCTGGTCACCCAAAGCGGGGGACTGATCGCCAGTCAGGTGCCGTTTCTTGTCGAGAGGCGCGACGGCAAGCTTTATCTGCTCGGCCATCTCGCGCGGCCCAACCCGCAATGCGCCGCTCTCGACGCCGGCGAGGCGCTGGCGATCTTCCCCGGCCCGCACGCCTATATCTCGCCGAGTTGGTACGAGAGCGGGCCGGCGGTGCCGACCTGGAACTACGCCAGCGTTCACGCCTACGGAGCGGTACGAGCGATCGCCGACCGCGACTGGCTCAACGACCTGCTCGGCCGGCTGTCGGCGCGGCACGAGGCGCGCGAGGCGGCGCCGTGGCGCATGGAGGACCAACCCAGGGCGTTTCTCGGCGGCATGTTGGGGGGCATCCTTGGCTTTGAACTCGCGGTCGACCGCCTCGAAGGCAAGTTCAAGCTGAGCCAGAACCGGCTGGCCGGCGACCGCCCGCGCATCATCGCCGCGCTTGAGGGGCGCGGCGATGACGAGGCCCGCGGGGTTGCTGCCCTGATGCGCGAGCGCGAAAAACCCTAGGCATTTTCGCGGCGCCTTCTCCGGCTTGCAGGAAGACCGAACGGAGGAAACGTCCATGCTGATTGTCGACGGACAGATCCACCTCTGGCAGAAGGGTATGCCGTCCCCGCCGCACCGTCAGGCGCCGTATTCCGCCGCGCAGGCGATCGCCGATATGGATGCGGGCGGTGTCGATCGGGCGCTGATCCATCCTGTGTTGTGGGACCGGGATTCGAACGAACTGGCGGCCGAGGCGGTTCGCCAATACCCGGACCGGTTCGCGATCATGGGCTGGTTTTATCTCGATGACCCCAAAGGCCCGGACCTCGTCGCGCATTGGAAAGAGCGGCCGGGAATGCTCGGCCTGCGCTTTTATTTCAACGACCGGCACAAGATCGAATGGGTGACCGACGGGACGCTCGATTGGCTGTGGCCCGCGGCCGAGAAGGCCGGCGTGCCGCTGGCACTTGCCTCGGCGCTGTTCCTGCCGACGGTCGCCGGGATCGCCGAGCGCCATCCCGGTCTCAAGCTCATTGTCGACCACATGGCCGTCCCGCCGCGCAGCCAAGGGGAGCAGGCATATCGTTTCCAGCCGCAGCTGCTGGCGCTCGCCAAATACCCCAATGTCGCGGTCAAGGCGACCGGTCAGCCCGGCTATGCGGAGGACGGCTATCCGTTCCGCAGGCTGCACGACCACCTGCATCGCTGCTTTGACGCCTTTGGGCCGGAGCGGATGTTCTGGGGCACCGACATCACCCGCATGCCGTGCTCATGGCGGCAATGCGTGACCCTGTTTACCGAGGAATTGCCCTGGCTCAAGGGCCGCGACCTCGACCTCGTGATGGGCGAGGCGCTGTGCAACTGGGTTGGCTGGAAGCTGCCCGGCGCCTGACGCTCACGTGGCAGGTTTGCCGCTGCGCATTTTCGGCTCGTCACGCTAGACTGCACCGATCTCCATCAAAAGGTGAAGAAGATGGCTGGCGAAGACGAGGCCTTGTTCCAAAAGGGCATGCCGATCCGACGCGAGGTACTCGGGCCTGAATATGTCGACGCGTCGATGGTGCGCGCCGACGATTTTATGATGTCGTTTCAGCGCGCCACCACCGCTTGGGCGTGGGGCTGGGCCTGGGGGGAGGGGACGCTCGATCGCAAGACCCGCAGCCTGATGAACCTCGCGATGCTCACCGCGCTCAACCGCGCGCCGGAAATCAAGCTGCACGTGAAAGGCGCGCTCAATAACGGCGTCACGGTCGAGGAAATCAAGGCGGCGCTGCTGCACGCGACGGCCTATTGCGGCATCCCCGCCGGGCTCGACGCATTTCGCGCGGCGCATGAAGTGCTCGTCAGCGAAGGCGCGCTCGGCGGGAAGAAATAACAGGAGAGGCCAGCACAATCCTTTAATTCATGGAGGGAACATGCATTGCGTTCGCGCCGCCGACGATTTTGATGTTATCCGCGCGCGCCTCGCGGAGCTGCGTGGCGAACGCGCGCGGCCCGGCGATGCCGTGTCGCCGGCCGAGCCGCCCGTGCAACTCCCCGATGCAGTGGCTCATGTGCCAAGCCATGTCATCGAGCGGCTCCTCGCTCGGGCACGGCGATCATCAATGCGCTAAAGAAAGCGTTGCCAGATAGCTGTCTGTCAGTATGGGATGCCGCCCTTGACGACGTTGCGGTGCATGACCCGCCGGTAGCGGGTCATCTCGTAATTCGCCACCGCACGGTGAAGCGTGCAGCGGTTGTCCCACATGACAAGGTCGCCCGCCCGCCAGCGATGGGCGTAGCTGAAACGCGGCTGCGTCGCGTGTGCAAGCAGTTCTTCGAGCAGCGCCGCGCCTTCCTCCTCGTCCATGCCGGCGATCCGCAAAGCGTGGTTGCCGAGATAAAGCGCTTTCTCGCCGGTATCGGGATGGGTGCGCACCAGCGGATGATCGACCGGTGGCAGCTCATTCGCGTAATAGCCGGGCCGCCGGCCACGCTCCCACCGGAAGATGACGCGTCGCCCGTCGATCCGCCGTTTGGTCACCTCGGGCAGCGCGGCGTAGGCGAGGCGGGTATTGGCAAATTCGGTATCGCCTCCTTCGGGTGGCAGTTCTACGGCGTAGAGCGTCGTCAGCGCCGGCGGTGTCCGGTAGTAGGGCTTATCCGTGTGCCAGCGGTAGTTGGCGCCTTTCGCGAAGCGGTCGCTGGGGTTGCCGTCGCCATCGAGATTGGCGGTGACATGCGCCACGTCCTGCCGCTTACCCGGCCGCCCGCCGCCATGCGCTTCGACCTCGCCGAATTGTGCGGTAAAGGCGTATTGCTGCTCGCGGCTAAGTGTTTGGTCGCGAAAGATCAGGAATTTATATTCGAGGAGCCCGACGTAAATTCGCTCGATCGCTGCTTCCGATAATAGCCGGGACAGATCGACGTCGGTGATCTCGGCGCCGCCGGCGGGCGAAAGCGGACCGTGAACCTTCAAGTCGTCATGGCCGGACTTGATCCGGTCATCCACGTGGATCCCCGGGACGAGCCCGGGGATGACGATGAGGGGAAACCGGCTCAACCGGGCGCCGCCATTCTCAATCGTGCAGCTTGTGCAGAAAGCCAGTGCGCGACGCCGCGCCGGCGCTCATAAACTGCGCGTCCTGGCCCGCAAGGATGAAGCGCGCGCCAAGCTCGATATAGCGCGGCATGATCTGCTCGTTATAGACGCCGGCCATGCCGGGAAATTTGCCGTGCTGCTTGCAAGCGGCGATCATCGCCTTGTAGGCCTCCGCAACCTTGTCGTTGCCGAAATCGCCATGGATGCCCATCTCGGCGCACAAATCATTGGTTCCGATCAACAGGACGTCGACCCCCGGCACCGCGGCGATCTCGGCCGCGTTGGCGATCGCGGTGGGCGTCTCCAGCATGACGATCGTCAGGTTCGCGGCATTGAGCGCGCTCGCGGCCTCGCCGCTCGATGCCGACCGCAATCCGTAATGAGGCCCGATCCCGCCCATCGAACGATGCCCGACCGGCGGGTATTTCAAGCGATTGACGACCTCGCGTGCCTCTGCGGCGGTATCGACATGCGGCATGACGATACCTAACGCGCCATTGTCGAGCGCCCGCGTGGCGATCGCGTATTCGCCGTTGGGAACACGGGCAATCGGCGCGATGCCGGCATCGAGTGCGGCAGTGGAAATCTGCGCGCAGGCTTCGAGCGACATCACGCCGTGTTCCATGTCGAGGAACAGCCAATCAAACCCCGCCACCGCCATCGCCTTGCCGATCTCGACGCTGCGCGTCATGCGGATGCCGACGCCGACCGACAGCTTGCCCTGCTCGAGCTTTTCGCGGGCGACGTTGCGGACGGTGGCGGGCATGGCAGTTCCTCTCTAGGTAAGCGTTTCGATCGCCGTGGCGATCACGCGGTTGAGCGCGGCGAGGTCCATCGGGTGCGCGGTCTCGTTGTTGACCGCGACGGTCAGGCGATGCCGGCGCAGGATAAAGATGCGCTGGTCCGATGCGCCCGACGCCCACGCCGTATCCGGCGGCAGGTCGGGGAAGGTGCGCTCGATGTTCGAGCGGAAGCAGGCCGCATAGGGCGTGCCGGTATGCGTCGGGGTAAGCGCATAGTCTGGCCAACCTTGCGGCAACAGGCGGTCGTGGTCCCACATCCCGTCCTGCAAATAGAGCACACCGAGCTTGGCGTAATCGCGCAGATGCGCGAAACCGGCGCCCGAAGCGATCAGGTTGCCCGCGATGTCGGCCGAATGCTGATAGCTCCGCATGCCGAGCCGGTCGATCAGCAGGCCGTAGGCAGTCTGGTGATAGGGCAGGCCGCGGCGCTCGATCTGGTCGCGAATGACCGAGCCCAGTACGTTGGGCCCGGCGTTGATGTAGCGGTAGACCGAACCCGGCACGGTCGCGACGATCGAACGCTGCGCCGCTTCATAGGCGTCGCCGGCATCCTCATAGACCGAGCTGTTCTCGAACCCGATCGTCGTCGCGCCGTCACCGTGCTGCACAGGAAAACCGAGGCCGGCCCGCATGCGCAGCAGGTGATCGATCGTGATCAGGTGGTGGATTGAGCGCGGGTCGGTCCAGAGCGGCGCCGGCGCCGGGTCATGGACCGAGTGCAGCCAGCCATCATGGATCAGCCGGCCGATCACGGTGCAGGTGATCGCCTTGGTCATCGACCAGCTTGGCGTCACGCGGTCCGGTCCGCTCCACGGCGCATAACGCTCGCACAATACCCGTTCCGGCGTCGCGATGAGGACGCCATAGGCCCCGGATGACGAGGCGAAGAATATGTCGAGCGCTCGGCTGAGCGCGGCCGGCGGCGGCTTTGGCGCTTCCACCGCGTCGCCATACGGCCATGCCCGTCCCGGCTCTCCTCTCCCTCTGTCGATCGGCCTGGGATCGAAACCGAATTCCTTGTGCGGCCCGAGCTGGATACCGCCATAGCCGGGCCGCGCGATCGCGCCGCCGACCACCGGATCGCCAAAAACGGGGTCGTTCCAGGTGACGGTGACTCGCCGGTCGGCGTCGTTCTGCTCGATAGTGATTTTGCCGTCGCGCTGGAGGGCGGCGAGAAAGCCCGCGTCCGGCGCCGCGTCGCGCGCCGACAGTCCGCCAGGCGCCACGGCGGGCCGCCAGCGAAAATGGCGCTCTTCCGTCGCGCGGTCGAGGCCACTCACATAGCGCATGTCGGTCATCCGCTTGGCCGCGAAATTCACCGTCCGCTGCCGCAATGCGCGCGGCGACGCATCGCACACAACAGGGTCGGGCAACCCGGCGCCGAACGGCGGCGGTGACTTGTCGAAGGTGGGTTCGAGCGGTAGGACCGCGGGGATGGATGGCTGTCCGTCGGGCATCGCCGTTACTCTGGCTTGCGGCAGTAGCAGGCGAGCTTGTTGCCGTCGAGGTCGCGGCAATACCCGGCATAGGCGTTGGGCCAGAACCCGCGCGGGCCGACCGCACCTTCATCCGTGCCGCCCAAGTCGAGCGCCGCTTTGTGGAAGGCCGCCACCGCGGCGCGGCTTGGCGCTTCGAAGCTTACCGTGCCGCCATTGGCAGGCGTGGCGGGCTTGCCGTCGGCCGGCGTCAGCACAATGAATTCCTCGCTGGTGACGCCCCAGCAGGAGCCGCGATCGCCGAGATCCTTTAATCGCTTGAGCCCGAGCGGCGCAAGTACCGCATCATAAAACGCGCGCGCCTTGGCAAGGTCGTTGGTGCCGACCGTCACATGCGTAAAGATGGCCATTATTGCCTCCCTGTCTTGGTGTGGCATCCAGCCTAGCACGCAAACGATGGCAAAGGAGAGGCATCGAGGCCAGGCGGTCAGCCTTTCCGCTGCAACTCCCGCAGCACCAGCTTTCCCAAATCTTCGAGCACACGAATGCTCGCAGCATCGAGTTCGCGCGGCCGCATGTCGACGATGCACAGCGTGCCGACGCAGGCGCCGTTGTCGAGCACCAGCGGGCATCCCGCATAAAAGCGCACGCGCGGCTCGCCAGCGACGGCCGGGTTGTCGGCGAACCGAGCATCGAGCAGCGCGTCGGGCACGACCATGACCTGGTGCGCCAGGATGGCATGGGCGCAAAACGAGATGTCGCGTGATGTCGGCGATGCGGGAAAGCCACACGCCGATTTGAACCATTGGCGATCTTCGTCGATCAGCGAGACCAATGCGACCGGCACATCGAACATCGCCGTGGCGATGCGGGTAATCCGGTCGAACCGTTCCTCGGGCTCAGTGTCGAGAATACCCAACTCATGTAGCGCCGCCAGACGCTGCGCCTCGTTATCCGGCCGGCGCGGCTGGACCCATCGGCAATTCATCCGCATCAGCCAAGCGCGCAGGCGGGTCCGCGCATAGATCTCAGAGAAGGGTTTGACGAGCCAGTCGGTGACGCCGACGGCGATGCCGGGGCCGACCTCCTCTCGCGAAGCGATCATGATGATCGGTATGTCCTGAGCGCCGGGTTCGCCGGACATCCGGACCGCATTGCAGGCTTCGAGGCCGCCGCCGGGCAAATCGTGGTCGAGCACGATCACCGATGGGCTGGTGGTCCGCATCAACGCCACTGCCGCCGCGCCCGAGGTGGCGTGGGCGACCTTGACGCCGTCGTCGTGCAGTACCCGCAGGAATTCGTCATAGAGGGTGGTGTCGGCGATGCCGACCAGGACCGTGTGGTCGGAAAGCTGGGGCGGCGCTGCGATTTCCGCAGCAAGCTGGTCGGGCAACGGCTTGTGCACTTCACCCGGCATCGCGCGAAGCTCGATGGCCTGCCCCTCGGCGGCGGCGTAAATGTTCAGCGGCGAACCCGCGGCCTGCGATGTGTCGCGGAGTTGCGCTACCTCGCGGTCGATCGTGTCGTCATCGCGCAGCGGATCGTGATGCGTGAAGGCAAGGGTCTTCACCTCGGCGAGCCGGGCGATCGCCATCACGTATTCGAGCGTGCTGTGTCCCCAGCCCATCTTTCCTTCATATTCCGGCGCGCGATATTGCGCGTCGTGGATCAGCAGGTCGGCGCCCTGGATGAACGCAATATGCTCGTGATCCTGATCGCCGATTTCACCCTCGCCATAGGCCAGCGGCCGAGAATGCGGTTCATGATCGCAGCAATAGGCAAGGGAGACGCCGTCGACATCGAGCCGATAACCGAGCGTCAGTGCCGGGTGGTTCAGGTAGCGCGATTGAACGCGGATATCGCCGACGGTAAACGACCCTTCCGTCAAATTATGATAACGGATCGTCGCACCGAGCTGGCCGAGATCGACCGGGAAATAAGTGTGCTGCATCTGACCCGCGAGGGTCTCGCGCACGGAATGCAAAAAGCCGTGCGGGGCGTATACATCCCACTCGTTGCCCGGCACGAACAGCGGCACAAAAAACGGCAACCCTTGAATGTGATCCCAATGCGTGTGGCTGATCAGCAGGTGACCGCGTATTGGTCCCTCGCCACGATGCATCAGATCGGCCCCGAGCGAGAGCGCACCGGTGCCGCAATCAAGCACGATCGTCGTTCCCGCGGCGGAGCGCACCTCGACGCATGAGGTATTTCCTCCGTAGCGGACCGTTGTCGGTCCCGGCCGCGGTATTGAACCTCGTGTGCCCCAAAATTTAACGTACATTGAACTATTCCCGCGGCCAGTCGGGACCCGTCACGGTCGCGTCTCGTTGCTAGGTTCCCACGAGACGCCGGTCTTCGCCAGAGGCGCCGCTTCGCGGGGAAACTCGTCGTCCACTGTGTATTCGTAGCAGCGAATAAGCGCTGCGTCAGGATAGGCTGTGTCGATCGCGGTCAGCGCGTCACCCAATGAATCGAAATCACCGGTGAACTGCAGCCGACTGTTCCACACCCCCTTCGCCGCGCGGGTCAGCAGGCCGCGGGTCGGCGCGTCGGTCTCCGGCATGCGATCGATATAGGCGGTGATTTCGATACCGACCGGTTCCGAAAGGTTCCATTCGTCGCGCGTTATCTCGACGCGGAAGGTGAGATAGCTCATCATCCGAACTTATACCGCTGGCAGCGACGCTGCACTAATATGACAGCCAATGGCAATCCAGAATCGGGAGGATGCGATGATGAAGTTGGCCGGTATCGGGCACGTGCTGTTGCGGGTCGCTGACGAAGAGGCCTCGAAGCGGTTTTACTGCGATGTCCTCGGCTTCCGTGTCGCCGAACAGGATCCCGAGCATGGCGGGGTGTTTATGACCCTCGGCGACGGCTTCCATGCGATCGACCTCACCCAAGCGCCGGAAGGGGCAGTCCAGCCCGAGCGCGGGCAACGCGGCCTCGTGCACATCGCCTTCAAAGTCGCCAGTTATCCCGCCTTGCGCGACGCCTACACCCACTTGCTCGACCACGGCGTCGAAATCCAGCGCGCCGTCGACCATGTCTGCCAGCGCAGCGTCTATTTCACCGACCCGGATGGCAACGGCCTCGAAATATACTACGAAATGCCGAACGCGCTTGCGCTGTTCCCGAACGGCCGCGGTGACGAGGACGAGCGGCTGGCGCTTACGCGCGCCGGCGAGCCGCTGCCGGCCTGGCTCGCGGAAGACTGGCCAGGCGCCGCGGCGATGGCAAAGGTGGAGCGACTGGCGCACGGAGCGGCGGTTGCCGCGGAGTAACACGGCAAGCGCAGAGCATTCTTCGCGACAGTTGTAGCTCTAGACTCAGCACCGCAAGTGAATGCCGCGTTGAAAGAATTGGGGCCGCTCTTGTGGAGCGGCCCCTTGCTGTTACGTCCCGCGCGAAAGCGGGATGGGATTACGAGTGCCAGCGGAACGCCTGCTGCTTGCGCTGCGAACCCTGGCTGAGCTTGATGTTCACAAGGCCAGGGCCAGGCGTGTTCATCAGCTCGTCGAGCGCGCCGCGCACGTCCTTCACATCCTCGACATAGGCACCGTAGCCGCCGAACGACTGCATCATCTTGTCGTAGCGGGCGCCGTAGATCAGCGTGTTGGGCCGCATGTTGAGCATCGGGTTTTCCGGGATTTCCGGCATGCCCGGCCCGATGCCGCCATTGTTGAGGACGACGATCTTGCCCGGCATCCCGTAGCGGCACATCGTCTCCATCTCCATGCCGGAGAACCCGATCGCCGAGTCACCCGAGATGTGGACAACAGGCCGGTCGGGATGGACGACGCAGGCGGCGACCACGAGACCGAGACCGACGCCCATTGTGCCGTAGCTACCGGCATTCATGTACGAGCGCGGGTTGTCGAGCGGCATCTGCGTGCCGCCGATGTCCATTGTCGTCGCGCCTTCCGAGCACAGCACGACATCCTTCGGCAGCCACTCGCGGATGTCCTTGAACAGGCGGTAGTAGCCGCCCGGCGAAGAGTCGTCGTTGATCTGCGGGGCGATCATGTCGGCGTTTTCCTTGGCCTTCTGGGCCAGCGCCTGACGCCACGGCGAGCCTTCCGGATGGAACCACTGGCGACCCTGCAGCGCCTGGTTCATCTGCTGCATGATCGCCTTGCCATCGCCGAGCAGACAGACATCGGAGGGTTTGTTCTGGTGCATCGACTCCGGTGAGATGTCGAGCTGAACGACCTTGAGGTCTTTCGCGTAGCGCGGCGGCAGGCCGAAATGCAGGATCCAGTTGAAGCGCGCGCCCATCAGGAAAACGACGTCCGCCTGCTGCAGCGCCAACGTGCGCGCCGCACCCGCCGACAGCGGGTGATCGTCCGGCATGACGCCTTTGCCCTTTGGCGTGCGGACAAACGGGATCTGGGTCTTTTCGAGGAACTTGCGGACCTCTTCGGTGGCGCCCGAATAGGCCATGCCCTGGCCGATCAGCGCGAGCGGCCGCTGCGCCGTCTGCAGCACGGCGAGCGCTGACTCAACGTCGTTCGGCATCGCCATCGTGCGCGGCGGCTCGGGGCATTTCGCGGCCTCGACGACCTGGCTCTCGTCGCACTTGCCGCCGATGATGTCGTCGGCGATGTCGAGATAGGCGCCGCCCGGCCGGCCATAGATCGAGTTGCGAACCGCCATCTCGACATAGAACGGGATGCGGTGCACATGCTCGATCGCGTGCGCGAACTTACAGAACGGGGTCGCACCCATTACTTGGCGCTCTTCCTGGAACGCGCCCATACCGTTGCGGTAGGTTTCTGACGCGCCGCCGATCAGCAGCATCGGCCAGCAATTCTGCTGGGCGTTGGCGAGGCCGGCGATGCCATGGATGACGCCGGGGCCGGTGACGGTGATGCAGGCGCCCGGACGGCCAGTCAGAAAGCCCACCGCACCCGCGGCGTAGGACGCCGCCTGCTCGTTGCGCATGCCGATATAGGGCAGGCCGGCGCGCTGCGCGGCCTCGGCGATCGGGCCGACGGGAAACCCGACAACGCCGAACATATATTGCACGCCTTGCTGCACGAGACTTCTCGCCAAGACATCGGCGCCGACAACTTCAGCCATAAGTTCCTCCCCTGGGATAGAGCGGGCCCGGATGCGGGGGTGCTTTCGAGCCCCGTCACTAAAACATCGGGCGCAGATTACGCATTTATTGCGCAGACGGGAAAGCCCGTCTGCGCAAGGCAGCCTCTATTCGACGGGGGTATCGCCGCCGGAATGAGCAATGCCCTCGCTCTTGCCGGTCGGTCGCGGATGGGGGAAATTCTCGACGTCAGAACAAGGGAGGCCGCCAATGCGCCGGGTCGGACCGCACAGCTTTACCGAAATCTACTACGCGGGCTGCAATCCCAGCTTTGTCGAGACCAGCGACGGCTATGTGATGATCGACACGCCGCAGCAGCCGATCGACGCGGTACGCTGGCGCGAAATGCTCGAGGAAAAGGCGCCGATCCGCTACCTCATCAACACCGAGCCGCATGGCGACCACATCTCAGGCAACGCCTATTTCCCCAATGTGCCGGTGGTCGGCCAGGTCAAGCTGCAGGAGTGCTTCGAGCGCTACCTCGCGCAGTTCGGCACGATGGAGGAAAAGCGCGAGAGGCTGAAGCAGATGGACCCGGACAGCGTGTTTCTGCTCGGCCATCCTGATTACACCGACCCGCACGGGCCGACCGTCACCTTTACCGACGGCATGACCCTCAATGTTGGCAACCATACGTTCCAGATCATTCATCATCCCGGCCATACCGCGCCGCAGACCTCGGTCTACGTGCCCGAGGAGGGGGTAGTATTCACCGGCGACAACGTTTTCCACAAATGCCGGTCATGGCTGCAGGAATGCGACCCGTGGGAGTGGCTTGCGGCGCTGAGAAGCATCGAGGCGCTCGACGCAGAGGTGATCGTGCCCGGCCATGGCGAGCAATGCGGCAAGGCCTATCTCAAGGATCAGGCGCAGGTCGTCGAAAACTGGGTCGGCTATATCGAGCGCTTTGTCGATCGCGGCGTCAGCCCGGAGGAGATCCTCAACGACAAGGTCGCGGCTACCCAGCAGGACCCGTATCCGATCGGCCAGCGCCTTTTCATGCATGACCAGCGTCTGACCGGGATGATCGTCAACAACTTGCACCGCCGCATCAAAGAGAAGAAGGAAGCCGCAACGGCTTAGGGCCGCCAAGTGTAAAAGGACTGATCAAACCCAATCCGGCTTTTTCGGCGCGATGTAGGTGTGCAGGATCTGCAGCGTCAGCTTTTCGTCGCTGGTGAGGTGAGAGCGTCGGTTGAGGTCCTCATAGACGAGTTCGAGCCGCTCCTTGAGCAGCAGCAGCGCTTCGACGACGCTGGTGCCCGTCGCGTTGGTATCGAGATTGTGGACCCAGGCGGTGAAGGCGTTATCGCCGACCGGGTCGATCGCCACTGGGATCGGCTCGATCAGCATGAGGTTCGGCAGTGAATCGATATTGAGTTCGATGCGGTGCGGGTGGTCCTGCTCTGTCTTGTCGCGATCGACCGGGCAATAATCCGGCTCATTTCGGCCCAGCCAGTCCTGCGCGGGGCTCGTCGAGCGCATTGTCGCGTCCGACGCGTTGACAAACCTGATATCACCATGATGGTCGCCGCCGAATACCAGATGAAGCGTTGGCATCGGTAGGCTGGCAACGCTCGCCAGCGGATCGTCCGTGCTGGTCGTCAGCACAACGCTTGAAATCGCCGATGCGGTGCTCTGCCAGACGCCGGGGCGAGTTCGCCCGGCGGTATGTCTGCTCATGCGAAATCGGACGGCGGTTTGCCGCCTCTTACATCGGTCACGAGTGTCGATTTCAAGTTGTAGACCGGCTCGCCATCGCTCGCTTCCGCTCCCTCGACACGCGTGATCGAGATCAAAATCGGCTTGACGCGCAGCACGGTTCCGTCAGCGAGCTGATATTCGCTCCAGGCTTCCCGGGCCTCGACTACCTCGACATCGGCCGAGCGCGACAGCGCGGCAAAGGAGTCAACGCTCACGATATTCCCCTGGTGCGAACCTCGTCGCGAACACGATGCACGCGTATCATTGATGAAGGCTTAAGCCTGTCCCGACATCGTACCGCGCGGCATGATTGCGCCGCGCGGGAACGGCCCTGTTGCATAGGCGCGGACAGCGGGCAGCTTGCTCCGCAAGCAGCGCAAGGCGGCCATACGATTTCCGCCGGGTCGCCTTGGCAACAGATCGTCGTGTCCGGCCGTATGGAATTGCAACGTGGGTGGAGCGTTAGTTGACCGAACAGAGCGGGATGCGACCGACGTCAGTCGTCCACCCCCATCACATCGAAGAGGACAGTACCATGACCCTGAGCAATCTTTTTGGCCGGACGGGTCGGACAATTGCCTTCGCCACCGCGCTGGTGGGTGCGATCGGTTTGACCGTGACACCGAAGCCAGCGCACGCGTTGGACACTGGCGCGGCGGTGGGCATTGGCCTTGGCGCATTGGCTGTCGGCACTGCGCTCGGCGCCGCATCGAACCCGTATTACGGCTACCCCGGCTACTACGGCTACTACGGTCCGGCTTATTCTCCATATGGGTACGCGCCGCGTAGCTGTTGGAATCCGTATTACGGCCGCTACTATCCCTGTTGAGGACAGCAAATGAGGAAAAGGCGAGCGGATTCTGCTCGCCTTTTCGTTTGAACGCGACGCCGCGGAATGCGCTCAAAGGGTATTGTAAACGCCACCGTAGCGATCAAAATAGAGGTTAGATCACAGGGCGGCAGGTCGGCAGCGCCCGCATCAGGGGAGTGGACCATGATCGGCGGATTTGTTAAGCGGTTGGGGTTGGGATTCGTGGCCTCCGCGGCGGTGTTTTTTGCGGTCGGCATGACGGTCGCGCCCGAGCCGGCGCACGCGGTCAGCACCGGTGAAGCCGTGGGTATCGGCCTCGGCGCTTTCGCGCTGGGCTCGGCGTTGTCGGCGCCTTACGGTTACCCCGGTTATGGCGCCTATCCGACGTATCCGGCTTATTATTACCCGCCCGCGCCGCCAGCTTATTACTACCCGCCGCCACGGAGCTGCTGGAACCCGTACTACGGCCGCTACTACCCCTGCTAACGCGCCGGGTTCTATACGAAGAGGCGAGCGGGGCCGCCCGCCTTTATTTCCTTCCTCAGAGGTACTTGGTTGGCTGCCGCAGGGTGCGCCACATATGCGCGCTCGGGCTGTCGTCAAAGCCGAGCCCTTCCTCAGGCTGGCGGAAATTGCGGCCGATAATGTCTTCGAACTCCTCGAGCTCGACATGCACGTCGGGGTCGAACGAATAGAGGTCGTGCACGCAAATCATCCGCGCCGTGCCGTACCATTTATGCGCTCGCGCCGCCTTGTAGGCGCGTTCGATATGCGGCTCGGGCTGATAGTCTTCGCCGAAATACGCCTTGTAATTGTCGGGATAGGCGTAGCCGAATGATTCGTCGGGGTAGAAACGCAAGGCCTGATGCGCGCGAATGGCCCAGGTGACTTCCTCGGTGACATAGGGCTCGACCATCTGGGCGCCCCAATAGCCGTGGTCCGAACGGATAAAGCCGAGCACGGCGATGTCGTGCAGCAAGCAGGCGAGCACGACATGCTCCGGCATGCCGGCGACCTTGGCGTGCCGCGCGCTTTGCAGCAGGTGCATCGGCGGCGCGAGCCGCAGCCGGAAGAAATCGATCAGCGTCGGCTTGTCGGGCATTTTCGGCAAGCGCGGGTCGTCGCTCATCAGCATCTTTGCGCCGGGATTCTCCTGCTGCAGCTTGACGCCGTTGGGCATTGCGAAATCGGCCTCGGCCAGAAGAAACAGGCGTGACTTCACGCCGATAGCCTTTGCCAGATCATCCATCAGCTTGTCTTCGAGCGCGTCCGCCTTTTGCGAGGCGGTCATCAGGTCATTCATCGTCCTCTCCTTGAGAGTGGGTCCGGCCGATCCATTGCCCATAGTGTGCCAGCCGGATCGTGATGCAAAGGACGGCATTCGATCAATTAGGTTCGATCCGCTGCAACCTAGCTTACGTATTGCCAATGCGACGCACCCTGTTTTCTTGCGGTTTGGCATCGCGTCGCACCGCGAAGAGGGAGCAAGAGCGATGGCTGCAAACCATTTTATTCTCAAAGGTTCGGGTGTTGAGGTCGACTACACGATCGGCGCGAATCCCGGCTTCACCGCGCTCACCTACAACTCGGGCGCTATTGTCAAACAATACAAGCCGGCACAAATCGAGACCGACAAGACCGGTCTCGGCGAGATGGTCTCGGTCGCGTTGACCTTGACAGTGGACAGTGGTGGTGAGCGATTTGGCGTCTTTCTCCCGGTGATCGACGTTCCGCGGGGCCAGAAGGCCACATTCAAGACGATTGGGGTCTACGAGACCTTCAGTGGCCCCAACTCGATTCCTCACCGGCCACCGACCTGGCGCTGCATCGAGTTGAACGGGACTGCGCAAACCGTCATCGTTCCGCTGGTTGAGCCCGCAATCGCCTGACCTCGCCAAAACTGCTTCCTCTCCCTGGCTTTTGGGCTTTTGGGGGAGGGGAAGCGGTGAGCGGCGGCACCAGTTACAGATATTTCGCTGGCCGGATCATGGCCCGCCACATATGCGCAACCGGTGAGTTGTCGAAGCCGAGGCCTTCTTCCGGCTGCTTGAAATTGCGGCCGATGACATCCTCGAATTCCTCAAGCTCGACATGGACGTTGGGGTCGAACGAATAGATGTCATGCACGGTGATCATCCGGCCCGACATGTACCATTTGTGGTTCCGCATCCGCTTGTAGTCTTCCTGGATATAGTTGTCCGGCATGTAGTCCTCGCCGAACCCGGTGATGTAGGATTGCGGGTATTCGTAGCCGACCGACTCGTCGGGATAGAAGCGCAGCACCTGGTGCGCCCGAATCGCCCAAGTGACCTCCGGATCGACATAGGGTTCGACCAGCTGCGCTCCCCAATAGCCGTGGTCGCCGCGGATGAAACCGGCGGTCGAGACGTCGTGCAGCAGGCAGGCCAACACCATCTTCTCCGGCAGCCCGCCCTTGACCGCATGCCGCGCGCTTTGCAGCAGGTGCATCGACGGGCCAAAGCGGTACTTGAAGAAATCCATCAAGGTCGGCTTTTCCGGCATCGCCGGCAGGCGTGGATCGTCACCCATCAGCACCTTGGCGTTGGGGTTTTTCTTGCGCGCCTCGGCCGGGTTTACCGACGGACCCATATCCCCGTCCGCCAACTGATAGAGGCGCGACTTGACGACGATGTAATCCAGTTCGCGCGCCATCTGTTCTTCGAGCGCATCGGCCTTGTGCGACAGGCTCATAATGTCGTTCATGGCAACTCTCCTCGCCCCGGGACCTGCGTTAATACGAAGCGTAGCAGATCGTGCGGGCGAGAGGCATGCCGAGTTGTTATGACCCCGGCGTGCCTTTGGCGCGGGCGTAGCTGTCGCGCAGTCCGATCGTGCGGTTGAAGACGAGGCGCCCTGGGGCGCTGTCGGAATCGCGGCAGAAATAGCCGAGCCGTTCGAACTGCACCGCCGCGGCGGCGTTGCTGGTGGCGAGCGCCGGTTCCAGTCGGCAGCCGGCCACCGTTTCGAGCGAGTCGGGGTTGAGGTCGGCGAGCAGGTCGCTGCCGGCGCCGGGATCGGGCCGACCGAATAACGGATTGTAGAGTCGGACCTCGGCTTCGGCCGCGTGCGCCGCCGAAACCCAGTGGATCGTGCCGCGCACCTTGCGTCCGTCGGGCGCATCACCCCCCTTTGTCGCCGGATCGTAGGTGCAGCGCAATTCCGTCACCTCGCCGGCGGCGTTTTTCACCACATCGCGGCAAGTGACGAAATAGGCATAGCGCAGCCGCACTTCGCGTCCCGGCGAGAGGCGGAAGAAATTCTTTGGCGGATCTTCGAGAAAATCGTCGCGTTCGATGTAAAGCTCGCGCCCGAACGGGATCTTCCGCGACCCTGAAGCGGGGTCATCGGGGTGATTGACCGCGTCCAGTTCTTCGCTCTGGCCTTCCGGGTAGTTCTCGATCACCAGCTTGAGCGGCCGCAAAACTGCCATGCGGCGCTGCGCGGTGCGGTTGAGCTCGTCACGCACCGCGTGTTCGAACATGCCGACATCGACGGTGCTGTTGGCGCGCGCGACACCGACGCTTTTCGCGAAATTGCGGACCGCCGCCGCCGGGACGCCGCGCCGCCGCAGCCCGGACAACGTCGGCATTCGCGGATCGTCCCAGCCGGAAACGCGGCCGTCGTCGACCAGCGATTTGAGAAACCGCTTCGACATCACCGTATAGGTGAGGTTCAGCCGGGCAAACTCGTACTGCCGCGGGTGCGACGGCACCGGCAGATGCTCGATCAGCCAGTCATAAAGCGGCCTGTGGTCCTCGAATTCGAGTGTGCAGATCGAGTGCGTCACGCCCTCGATCGCATCCGACTGGCCGTGCGCGTAATCATAGGTCGGGTAGATGCTCCATTTGTCGCCGGTGCGCGGGTGGGTCGCATGCAGGATGCGATACAGCGCCGGATCGCGCAGGTTGATGTTGGGTGCGGCCATGTCGATCTTGGCCCGCAGCACCCGCGCGCCGTTGGGAAACTCGCCCTTTCGCATGCGGCGGAAAAGGTCGAGGTTTTCCTCGACCGGGCGGTCGCGAAAGGGGCTGTTCCGGCCGGGCTCGGTCAGCGTGCCGCGCGCGGCACGCATTTCCGCCGGCGACTGGTCGTCGACATAGGCGAGGCCGTGCTTGATGAGATGCTCAGCCCAGGCATAGAGCTGCTCGAAATAATCCGACGCGTGATAGAGGTGCTTGCCCCAGTCAAAGCCGAGCCAGCGCAGGTCGGCCTCGATCGCGTCGATGTATTCCTGTTCTTCCTTGGTCGGGTTGGTGTCGTCAAAGCGCAGGTGGCAGCGCCCGCCGAATTCCTGCGCGACACCGAAATTGAGGCAGATCGATTTGGCGTGGCCGATATGCAGATAGCCGTTCGGCTCGGGCGGGAACCGCGTCACCGGCCACAGCATTTTGCCGGAATCGATATCCGCCTGGACGATGTCGCGAATAAAATCGCGCCCGGCTTCTCTCGCTTCCGCCTCGACCGCACTCATCTGACGCTCCGCTCGCCAACCTCCTTATGTGGCCGATAACGGACGAAGCGCCAAGCCTGTTCTCTCGAAAGCGGGTCAGGTTCCCACTTTAGCAATGATCTCGGCCCAGCGGTCGAGCAGTGGCAATATCTTGTCGGCCGGCTCCGCGGCGAGCTGCACGACACCGCGCGCGACGCCTTGGTCCTGATACCGCCGCACCCGGTCGATATCGGGCTGGATGCCCCACACCGTCACCGGGCAGGTGGCGAGGTCGCGGCCGGCTTCGGCCGCCATTTTGCGGAACTCGGGCAGGAAATCGGTGACATCCTCGTATTGCGGCCGGCGCAAATGCGGGATCCAGCCGTCGCCATAGCGGATCGCGCGGCGCGCCGCGTGCGGGAACATGCCGCCGATAATGACCGGCGGGTGCGGTTTCTGCACTGGCTTCGGCCAAGTCATCATCGGCGTAAAATCGACCATCTCCCCGTGATATTCGGGCTTGGTCTTGGTCCAGATTTCCTTCATCGCCTCGATGCGTTCGCGCATCAGCTTGAAGCGGGTTTTGAAGTCGGTGCCGTGATCGGCCATCTCGTCGGCGTTCCAGCCGCCGCCGACCCCGAACAGGAAACGGCCGTCCGACACCTGGTCGATCGATGCTACCAGTTTGGCGGTTTGGATCGGATCGCGCTGAGCGACGAGGCAAACCCCGGTCCCGACCTTGATCGTCTGGGTCACCGCCGCTGCATAGGTCAGCGACACGAAGGGGTCCATCACATCGTAATATTGCTTTGGCAGGTCGCCGCCCGAGGGGAAGGTCGATTGGCGCGACAGCGGGATGTGCGAGTGCTCCGGCGCCCAGACCGATTCGAAACCTCGATCCTCCAGCGCCCGCGCCAGCCCCCCCGCACCCATCGAGTAGTCGGTAAAAAACATCGATGCGCCGAACAGCATGATGGGGCTCCTGCGTTGATCGGGACAGTGCGCCCGTTACCTTAAAACAACATCGCGTCAGGCCGAACAGGCTTTCACCGCTTGGACGGGTTGGCCCGCATGCCAACTCACGACAAGGCGTTCGATTTCGTCGGCATGCCGGCATTCCATCGCAACGTTTGCGGTCCTCCTGGAGAACCCTCTATGTACGGATCCGTACAAAAGGGCCGGAGGACAGGTGGGTGCGACGCTTTCCCTCGTTGGTGTTCTCGTCGGCGGCGTAGGCGGGTTTGTTGTCGCCACGACCTACGAGCACACAAACCCAGTCGAGCGAAAGGCGGGGCTCACGATTGGCGGCTGTCTTATGTTGATTGGCATCGGCTTGTTCGTTGTCGGGTGGTTCGCATAAATCCCCCGACGATCTGTGCGGTCCTAACTCAGGCAGCTTGTTCGAGCGTCGGGCGATCGTCAGCGACGGTCGTGCGATGCAGTTCGCGCACCTCGCTCGGGTCATAGCGCCGCGCACGGTGCATCATCGCGCGATTGTCCCACATCACGAGGTCACCGACCCGCCATTCATGCGCGTAGACGAATTTGCGCTGCGTCGCATGCTCGGTTAGGTCGCGCAACAGCGCGCGGGCTTCCGGCACCGGCATACCGCGAATAGCCCCGGCATGTGCCGAGAGGAACAGCGACCGCCGATTGCTGCCGGGATGCCGGCGCACCAGACGCTGCGGGACGGGCGGGTTTCGCCGCCGCTCTTCCTCGGTGAAATCGAAGCCGAGCACGCCGCGCGAATATTGCTGAGAATGCTCGCAGACAAGATCGTTGATCTCGGCCTTCACGTCGTCGTCGAGCGCGTCGTAGGCGGCGCGCATATCGGCGAATTCGGTGTTGCCGTTACCCAACGGCCCCGGCTTCGGCAGGATGCGCGCGTGCAGCAGCGAATACTTGGCCGGCGTCGCCTTGAACGAACTGTCCGAATGCCACAGCATATTGCCGAGGCTGAACAGCCGCCGGCGATCCTCGCGCGACATGATGTCGTTGCTCTTGCCCAGGTTTGAGATGTCGGCGATTTCGGGCGCGAGCCGTCGATCCTCGTCGCGGCGGATATCGGCATTGGCGATTTCCAGCGTGCCGAAATTGCGGCTGAAGGCAAGTTGCTGTTCGTCGGTGATCTGCTGGTCGTGAAAGACCAGCACCGCGAACCTGTCCATGCCCTCGACAATCGCCGCAACCTGCTCTGGTCGCATTGGCTCGCGCAGATCAATGCCCGCGACCTCGCCGGCAAAAAACGGCCGGCTCACCGGATCGATCGGGTGAATTGAGAGAGACATCGCGTTCGGCTCCAGGCTTACGATGGGGCGGCACGATACGTCCGCCGGTTCGGCAAGGTTAGCGCAAGCCGCGTCGTGCTAAAATGCCGCCATGGCCTCCGATGTCGTCGATCTCCGTGATTTTTACCGCACCCCGCTCGGCCAGGTTGCGCGGCGGATGATCCGCCAGGCGCTGCGCCGCATGTGGCCGGATTTGCAGGGCATGCGGCTGCTTGGCATCGGCTATCCGGCGCCGTTCCTCACGGCGATCTCACCAGAGACGGAGCGGACCCTTGTGATGATGCCGGCCTCGCTCGGCGTACTGGCCTGGCCGTCCGACAGCGCCAACCTCGCGCTGCTCGCCAACGAAGACGAACTTCCGTTCGCTGATTTCTCGATGGACCGGGTGCTGCTGATCCATGCGCTCGAGACCAGCGAGCAGGCCGGGCCGCTGCTCAAAGAGGCATGGCGTGTGCTGGCCGGTGGCGGGCGATTGCTGGTGGTCGTGCCCAATCGGCGCGGCATTTGGGCGCGGCTCGACCGCACCCCGTTCGGCTCTGGCCGGCCCTACACCCTGTCGCAGCTTTCGCAGTTGATGCGCGACGAGTTGTTCACCCCGGTCGCGACCGGCGCCGCCCTGTTCGTGCCGCCGAGCCGCAGCCGGATGGTGCTGCGTTCGGCGCGTGCTTGGGAACGGCTCGGTGCGCGCTGGTTCCCCACCTTCGCGGGGGTGGTCATGGTCGAGGCGACCAAGCAGATCTACGCCAAACCTGCCGCCGCCCGCGCTCCTCGCCGGCGCTTTGTCTATCGGCCGGCGCATTCGGGCATGTGACCGGCTGCCGCGGCGCTCAGCTTGCCAGCAACTCCTTTACCGCCGTTTCGATGAACTTGGCGTCTTCGGGATTGGCGACCGGGTTGCCGGCGCGGTGGCCCCAGATCGAGGGGATCGGCCGCAATTCGGCATGGGGCATGCGCGCGACCTCGCGGCGGTTGTCCTCGACCGTAAAATAAAGATCGGTCTCGCACGGCATGACGATCGCCTTGGCCGTGATCGCGCCCAGCGCCTTGTCCAGGTCGCCGCCGTAAAGCTCGTTGGCGCTGATATCGGCGTGCTGCCACATCCACAGCATCGCGAGCAGATCGTTGGCATCGCGGCGGCGGAAACCCGCTTCCCACGCACCGACGAGAAAATCCTCCAGCGAGGAAAATCCGATCGTCCGCCACACTTCCTCGCGATAGAACGCCTGACTCAGTCCCCAGCCGGCGTAAACCCGGCCAAAGGCCTGAAAGCCGCGCACCGGCTGGGTCGCGAACCAGCCATCCTGCCACGCCGGGTCGGCGGTGAGCGCCGCCTTCACCCCTTCGAGAAAGACAAAGTTATGCGGCGAGGTCTTTGCCGAACCGCAAATCGGCGCGATGCGCTCGACCCGGTCGGGAAACAGCGCGCCCCAGTGAAACGCCTGCTGCCCGCCCATCGAGAAGCCGTAGACGAGGCACACGCGCTCGATGCCGAACACTTCCTGAAGCAGTCGCTGCTGGACGCGGACATTGTCGGTCATCGTCCAATAGGGATAGCGGCCGCGGTCGAAGGGCGGCGGCGTGTTGCTTGGGCTTGACGACAGACCATTGCCGAATTTGTTCATGATGACGATGAAATATTTGGTCGGGTCGAGCGCCCGGCCCTCGCCGATCTGCCATTCGAGATCGGGGTGCTGCGCGCCAAACGAAGTCGGATAGACGATTACGTTCGATTTCGCGGCGTTGAGCGTGCCGAAGGTTTTATAGGCGAGGCGGGCGCTGCGATAGGTCAGTCCGGATTGCAGGACGACATCGCCGGCCTCGAAGATGGCATGATCCGACATCCGCACTTCCTTTGATGGTGGTGCGCTGACCGTATCGCGCGTGTCAGCCATTACCAAGCATTGCTGCGTTGGCATCGTTTCTGCGTGACCGGGGCATTCGCAACTTTCGCAGAAAGATGCTTTGATGCCCGTTCAGCGCTCCTTGACCCGCCGTCGCGCCTTGGCAATCGCGGGGTCCGCTGCCGTTGCCGGCGGCCTTACCGCGCCTCGCCTCGTTTACGCGCAGCAGAAGCACCAGATTAAGTTCACCCTGCCGTGGGTGGCAGAGGGCAGCACGCTCTATACTTATGTCGCCAAGGGGATGGGGTTCTGGGACAAGCATGGGCTCGATGTCGACATCGCACGCGGCTCGGGCTCGGTGGCCTCGGCCCAGGCGATCGGCGAAGGGCGGTTCGATTTCGGCCTGTCGACACCGTCGATCTCGATCCCGCAGGCGATCAAGGGGCTGCCGATCGTCTCGATCGCCTGTTGCTCCTATGACGCGACGATGGGCGTGTGCGTGATGAATGACGGGCCGATCAAGACGCCGAAAGACCTCGAAGGTCACACGATCGCCTCGGTGCTGCTCTCGGCCGACTACCCGTTTTTCGCGCCGTTCGCCGAAAAGACCGGCATCGACACCAAAAAGATTACCCGCATCCAGGTCGACAACAAGGTGCGCAACCGGCTGCTGCCGGACGGCAAGGTCGATGCCATTACCGGGTTCGCCAGCAGCGTGATGCCGGTTTACGCCGCAACCGGAGTCAAGGCGCATTTCATGCTCTACAGCGATTTCGGCTTGGTCAATTACGGCACCACAGTGATGACGCAGCCGCAACGCATCGCCAGCGAGCCGCAACTTTGCGCCGCGTTCACCGACGGCCTGCTCGAGGCACTCAAATTCACCATGCTGTCACCGGAGGAGGGGCTCGACGTCTTCTTGAAGCAGGTGCCCGAACTGGCGCTGGCGCCGCACGCTCGCGAGGAGGCGCGGGTCGGCGTCGGCATCCTGATCTACACCGTCGCTCGCGATCTGGTGAAGGAGCATGGGGTCGGCTACATGGATCCGAAGGATTTCGACATCATCGCCGACATGGTGATGAAATACCTTGCCAAGCCCGGCGATTCCCGCCCTGACCTGACCAAGCTGATGACCGACCAGTTCGTCGGCAAGGTCCAGCTGTCACCAACCGAATGGCAGCAGGTGCTGAAGAACGCTGCCGAGTTCAAGGTGTATGTGAGCTGAGTTCGGTTGACGCCCATACCGATCGCTCCCCGGCGGAAGCCGGGGTCCATTTCCGCAACGTTGGCGACGCTGTCAAGTGGGTCCCGGCTTGCGCCGGGACGCGGTGAAAGGAGCGCTTAACACCCCTAACGCATGCGCGAACCCGGGTCGCGACCGAGGAAAACGCGGCCGCCGATCGGATACCATTCGGGCGCCAGCGTCACCGTCTGGCCGACCGTATGCAGGTCACGCCAGCATTCGGCGAGGCGGCTTTCACGCTTGAACGAGGTGCTGCCGCCGTGGCGATACACGAGGTCCATGGCCTCGCGCGCGCAATCGGCAGCGTGGCTGGCGGAAAGCCGGCAGCGTGCGCGCTGTTCCAGCGTCGTTTCCTTGCCGGCGGCGACGGCGTTCCACACATCGGTGACCATTGCGGTACGATGGCTGCGTCCGGCGGTGAGGATCGTGTCGGCGCGGCCGACCGCGTCCTGCACTTGCGGGCTGTCGCACAAGAGGCCCGTCGGACGGCCGCGCGGCTGCTTGCCGCCGGCGAGGTCGATCAGCGCCTCGATCCCGGCGCGCGCGATGCCGGTGATGACGGCACTGTGGTGCGGTCCGACCCAGGCCGCCGAAGGCAGCTGATATGTCGTGCCCGGCCAGCGGCTCCACTGGTTGTCGAGCGGCGCCCCGGCATGGATCATCACCCGCCGCTCGGGCAGGAACACATTGTCCACTGTCCAGTCAAAGCTGCCGGTGCCGCGCAGCCCGGCGACATCCCAGCTGCCGGGGACGATCTCGGCTTCTGAGCGTGGGAAAATCGCGCGCCAATAGGTGCCGGTGCCATCCGCGCGGGCGACCGGCTTGCCGTCTTCCATGATCTGGAAGCTGCCGAGCATCCAGGCGCTTTCCTGGCAGCCGCTGCCGAATTGCCAGCGCCCGCTGACCTTGTAGCCGCCGGGCACGCGCTCCCCCTGGCCGCCGCCCTGCACCGCCGTGCCGGCCATCACCGCGGGGCCGTTGCCGTAAAGCTCGTCGGTTCCTTCCGGCGGAAGCCCGAGCGTCACCAGCTGGCCGATGCTGTTATTGGCGATGTTCCAGCCGACCGAGCCGACCGTCTCGGAGAGGATCTCGACGACGCGCAGATAGGTCAGCGGATCGACTTCGAGGCCGCCATGGGCGCGCGGAATGATCAGGCGATAGAACCCGGCCTCGCGCAGCTGCTCGAACAGGGCGCGTGGCATCCGCTGCTCGCGTTCGATCTCGTCCTTGTACGCCCGGATCGTCGACTTCAACGCGACTGCAGCCTGTACGATCGGCTGGGCGTCGATATCGGCAGGGAGTTGCGATTGCTGGGCGATCGTTTCGATTGTGTCCATGGCGGCATTCCTCCTGCCGCTTATTAAAGACCCAGTTCGCCGGTTTGCGCACCCTCTTCCCGAGGTGTTGCCCCGAGAACGCCGCATGCCGCCTGTGAGCCAAGCGCGCATCGGCCGGTAGCCTCATTAGTCCGGCCCTGCGTTTATTACCGAGCGTCTGCCGCTTTTTTGGGCGGCTTGCCGCGCCGTGGCACGTCGATTGCGTGCGTTAACGGCCAGTCATCTTTGTCGCGCGAGGATCATAATGCGCCTCACCCGCCGGGCTTTAATTCAAACGACGACTGCTGCTTCGCTGAGCCTGTCGGCCCCGCGCGTCTTCGCGCAGAGCCAGGTCACGTTGAAGATGGGCGTGCTGAAGCTCATCCATTCGATCACGCCCTATTTCTATGAAAAGTTTCTCCCTGCCGGTTACAAGATCGAGATCATCCCGTTCTCGACGCCGACTGACGGCAAGGACGCGGTCGTCACCGGCTCCGTCGATTACGGCACTTTCGGCATCGCCGCTGCGATCCTCGGTGCGGTCGGGCATCAGCCCGTTCTGGTCTATGGCTCCGAGTGCAACAAAGGCATGGCGATCGTCGCCCGCAAGGACGACGCTTCAGTGACGACGCTCAAGGATCTTAAGGGGAAGAAGATCGGCATTCTGCCGGGCACGACCCAACAGGTGTTTTTCTACGAGCGCCTCAACATGGAAGGGATGAAGGGCGACGACATCAGTGCCGTCCGCGTCGCCTTCGCCGACATGCCGGCGGCGCTCGCGCGCGGCGACATCGACGCCTATGTCGGCGCCGAACCCGGCCCCGCGCTGTCGCTGGTCGACGGCAGCGGCAAGATTGTCGAATACCCGTATTCGACGCCGATGGGCAGCCTCAACATGGTGCTTGCCACCAATCGGGACAATCTTGGCAAAAAGAACAAAGAAATCCTGATGATGCTCGACCTGCAGCGCCAGGCGAGCGCCTATGCAATGGCGCATCCCGATGAGATGGCGGCGATGACCGTCAGCAAGCTCGGCCTCAACAAGGACGCGGTCGCCAAGGCGGTCAGCAATGTCGAGCTCAACTGGCAGATGACGCCCAAGATGATTGGCGAGGTGCACGCCTATGCCGAGCACATGGCTGACATGAAGCAGATCAAGAACCTGCCTGATTTCGCCACGCTGCTCGACCCGAGCTTCTCCGACCAGCTCTCGAAGCACGCCTGAGCCGGTCGCCTTGACGAGCCCTTCCTTTGCGTCCCCTTGGCCGGGCTTGACCCGGCCATCCACGTCTTCCGTTCGGGCGATCGCGGATGAAGACGTGGACCCCCGGGTCACGCCCGGGGGAGGTTTTTCGATCTGAGGCCGGCGCGATGGTCGCCGCGCTCGTGCAACGGAAGAGCTGGCTGCCGGTCATCCTGCCTGTGGTGTTGCTGGGCTTGTGGTGGGGGCTGACCTTGCCCAACCCCGACGGCCTCATTCCCCAGCCAGGGCAGGTCGCGCACGAATTTGTCGATTTCGCCGGTTTTGCCGGCAACAACGATTCGTTCAGCGGCACGTTGTGGCGCAACCTGCTGGCCTCCGCCGAGCGGGTCTATGGCGGTTTCCTGCTCTCGGCCACGATCGCGCTGCCGCTAGGCTTGCTCATCGGCCAGCTGCCGGTGTTCCGTCGCATGCTTGATTCGACGCTGCAGGTGCTGCGCCCGGTGCCGGTGACGGCGTGGCAGCCGCTGTTTCTGATCCTTTTCGGCCTCGGCTCGCAGACAGCGTTGTTCCTGGTGACGCTCGGCTGCTTCTACCCGATCCTGCTCAATACCGTGCTCGGCGTACGCAGCGTCGAAGCCCGGCTGTTGGAGGCGGCGGCGATGCTTGGCGTCTCGCGCTCGGCGATGTTCCCAAAGTCGTTCTTCCAGCGGCACTGCCGGGCATCTTCACCGGCCTCAGGATTGGCCTCGGCTTTGCCTGGGTGGTGATCGTCGTCGGCGAGATGAGCGGCGTGCGCACCGGGCTCGGCGCGATGATCACCGACGCGCGCGAGGTATCGCGCACCGATGTCGTGATCGTCGGCATGATCACGATCGGCCTCGCCGGGTTCTTTTCCGACCAGATGGTTCAAGCCGTGAGCCACCGCATCTTGAGATGGAGCCCGCGCCATGCCGGCGCTGATCGCTGAACGCCTCTCGCCCGTCCTCGCAGCCGAGGCACCGCCGCTCGAACCCCTCCTCAGGATCGAGGGCGTGCACAAGCGTTTTGCCGCCAACGGCCGCGAGGTCGAGGCGTTGCGCGCGGTTGATCTCGATGTCGCTCCCGGCGAGTTCGTCTGCATCATCGGCGCGTCGGGTTGCGGCAAGTCGACCCTGCTGCGCCTTGTCGGCGGCTTCGATCGCCCAAGCGACGGCCGGATTTTGATGCGCGGCCTCCCCGTGACCGGTCCCGGCCCTGATCGTGGCATGGTGTTTCAGGATTACGGTCTGTTCCCGTGGCTCACCGTGCGCCGCAATGTGGAATTCGGCCCGACCGCGCGCGGCGTGCCGCGAGCTGAGGTAGCCGCGATCGGCGAGCGCTTTATCGAGATGATCGGCCTGACGCGTTTCGCCAACGCCTACCCGCATGAGCTGTCGGGCGGCATGAAGCAGCGCGTCGCGATCGCGCGCGTGCTCGCCAACGAAGCGGCGGTCGTGCTGATGGACGAACCGTTTGGCGCGCTCGACGCGATGACCCGCGAGCGGCTGCAAATCGAGCTGCTGAGCATTTGGGAAGCCTCGGAACTGAGGGTGCTATTCATTACCCACGCGATCGAGGAGGCGATCCTGCTCGCCGACCGCATCGTCGTGATGTCGCCGCATCCCGGCCGCATCGCGGCGATCCACCGCGTCGACCTGCCGCGTCCGCGCGACGTGTCCTCCCCCGCCTTCAATGCGCTGCGCCGCGACCTCGGCGCGATGCTGCACGCGAAGGACGACTAAGCCGTCAGCACCTTGAGCGCCGAAGCCCAGGCCTCGCGGGTGAATTTCACGTCGTCGGCGGTGTGCGCGAGCGACACATAGTATTTCTGCTCGCCTTTGAGGATGCCGCGCTCGCGCAGCAGTGCGTTGAACCGGCGGACCATCGTCATGTCGTTGTTGAGCATACCGCGATAATCGGTCACCGGCTCCGCGGCGAAGACGACATCGAACAACGGCGGCTCACCGATCACCTGAGCAGCGATCCCGGCGTCGCGCAACAATTGCGACAGCGTCGCCATCAGCTCGCGGCCGGTGGCGTGGATCTGCTCATAGGCGCCGGGCCGGCGCAAAATTTCCAGCGTCGCGAGTCCGGCGGCCGCGGCGACTGGGTTGCCCGACAGCGTGCCGATCTGCATCAGGAAAGCGTCGTCCCCGACCTTGCCCTTGTCGAAATGCGCCATGATGTCGGCCTTGCCGCTGATTGCCGCCAGCGGGAAACCGCCGCCGATCACCTTGCCAAGCGTGCAGAGATCGGGTTCGACGCCGTAATATTCCTGCGCTCCGCCATAGGCGAGGCGGAAGCCGGTGACCACCTCGTCAAAGATCAGCGGCACGCCGTTTTCGGCGGTGACCCGGCGCAATGCCTGCAAAAAGCCGGGTGCGGGCGGGATGATGCGCTGAAACGGCTCGACAATGACCCCGGCCAGTTCGTCGCGATGTTCGCGCACCAGGCTGGTCACCGCGTCGATATTGTTGAACGGCGCGATCAGCATCTCGTCGCGCAGGCTGCGCGGGATGCCGGCAGAATCGGGGATCGCGCCCGGAAAATTCGAGGTGCGCTTCGGCGCCAGGCTCATCAGCGAATAATCGCTCATGCCGTGATAGCCGCCCTCGAATTTGAGGATTTTGTCGCGCCTGGTGTAAGCGCGCGCCGCGCGCATCGCGTAGAGATCAGCCTCCGATCCAGTCGAGACAAACCGCACCTGCTGGGCGCACGGCACCGCGTCGACGATCGCTTGCGCGAGTTCGATGCCCCAGCGGTTGTTGGCGAAAAACGTCGTACCTTGCGCGACGCGCGCCTGCGCCGCGGCGGTGACCTCGGGATGCGCATGGCCGACCAGCATCGGCCCCGAGCCGAGCAGGAAATCGACATATTCCTTGCCATCCTCGTCCCACACCCGACCGCCGCGCCCTTCGCGGATGACCACATCGCCCGGCAGATTGCCGAATGTTCCGCCCGGCAGCACGCGGTTGGCGGTCTCGATCAGGCCGCTTTGGATCGCACCGTCTGGTGGGGTCATCTCCGTGATCTCCGCGTGGTTCAGCTTGGCGTTGGGGCGTCGGGATGCAAAAGCCCGGCCTGCCGCAGATCGGACCATAGCGCAGACGGGATCGGATGGCGCAACAGTTCGAGGTTCTGGGTGAACTCGGCGGCGTTGCGCGGGCCGGGGATGATCGCCGCCACCGCCGGGTGCGCCAGCGGGAATTGCAGCGCCGCCGCCGGCAGCGGAACGTTATGGCTGTCGCAGATCGCCGTGATCACCTTCACCCGCCCGACGACATCGGGCGGCGCCTTCGCGTAATTCCAGGTGTCGCGGCCGGCGAGGATGCCCGAATTGAGCGGCCCGCCGACAACGATCGAGGTTCCCGCTGCGGTGCATTTCGGCAGCAGATCGTCAAGCGGTGCCTGTTCCAGCAGCGTGTAGCGGCCGGCGAGCAGAAACGCGTCCCACTGGCCCCATTCCATCGCTTCGAGCAGCACTTCGCGCTCGTTGACGCCGATGCCGAACGCCGACACCGCGCCCGATGCGCGCAGTCTCTCGAGCGCGCGATAGCCGCTGTCGCGCAGGATCTTCATATGGCCGGGATGGGCGTCGCCATGCTGGTAGCGGCCGATGTCGTGGACATAGACGATGTCGATCTTCGCGAGGCCGAGCCGCTGATAGCTGTCCTCGAACGAGCGCATGATGCCGTCATAGGAATAGTCGTAGACCGGGTCGAACGGCAGCGGATGGGTGCGGCCGTCGCTGAACACGCCGGTCGGGTTGGGCTTGAGCAGACGGCCGACTTTGGTCGACAGCACCCAATCGCCGCGCGGATGGTCGCGCATCGCATCACCAACCGCGCGCTCGGCCTGCCCGACGCCGTAAAACGGCGCGGTGTCGATATAGCGGACGCCCGCATCCCAGGCTGCCGCGACAATGTCTTCCGCCGCTTGCCGTGCGACCCCGATGCGGCTGCCGCCCAAGGTCGCGCAGCCGAGCCCCAACTCGGTGACTTGCAGCTTGGTGCGGCCGATCGGCCGCCGCGCGAATTGCACCATCATGTTCTCCGTTCCAGCCCGTTCGGAAGATGTTTCCGAGAATATAGCTGGCGGAGCCGGGTCGCGATCAGGACGATAACATCAGCCGAACCATTTGTGGTGCGGTCTATCGGCGTGCTGCCAACCGCGGGCCAGCGCGTGCTCGGCGGCCATCGCGTTGCCGCGAAGTCCAAAGAACACACTGGCCGCCAACCCGATCAAGCTGGCCCAAGCGTATATATTCACGGCGGTATCGGTGTGGATCCATCCGACGATGAATGTGGCGATGTCAAACACCAGCATCGCCGAGCCCCACACCGTAAGGCCACGCTTAAAGAGCGGAATGCCGAGTACGGTTGAGCCGAAAAAACACGACCAGCTCCAACCCTCATCGAGGACCCTGACT
>Ga0335085_10001433_pt1 | contig 50835 bp, 34 predicted proteins | sample Lox_Sample_45_FD_206712 | JGI IMG/M metagenome (GOLD analysis project Ga0335085, IMG submission 206712) | Soil microbial communities from Loxahatchee National Wildlife Refuge, Florida, United States - Lox_Sample_4.5 | ecosystem: Environmental > Terrestrial > Soil > Wetlands | place: USA... | reverse complement strand
GGCGTAGGGCACGATGCTCACCGGCGAGTCCTCCACGTCGAGCCGGCGGCCGAGGGAGAGTCCCACCGGCACGATCAGCTCGGACGCCTGCGAGACGAGGCGCGCGCCGGCGCCGATGATGAGCGCGCCGTCGAGGGGGAAGTCCTGGTTGTGGGTGATGACGCGCTCGCGCCCTTCGACGCCGAGCAGCAGGGCGGTCTTGGCGCCGTTGCCGGGCGCCCAGAGGCCGCCGCGAAATCCGATGTCGAAGGCGCCGCTGGAGACGCCGTAGCGACCTTCGAAGGCGGTGCCGCCCCCGTCGGGGAACGACACCAGCAGGCCGAGCTCCGACTGGCTGAAGGCGCGATAGGGCGCGTTGAACGTGGTGGTGCCCGTGGCCTGGGCGGCGAGCGCGCCGCTCCAGGCCAGAGTCACCGACAGCACCGTAAGAATTCGAGACGCACGCATGCAGGCTCCCGTTGCGAGTGAGCGGATACGCGTCCGAGGTACCCGATCGCTCCGCGCGCGTTCCGGCTCACGCGACCCGTTCGCCGGTGACGCGCGTCACGGGGTCAGCGCCAGCGGCCTTCGACCCAGTACCAGCGGCCGCCGCGGTGGCGCCAGCGTCCGGGTTCCCAGCGGTGGTAGCCCCGTTCGGCGCGGGCCCAGCGGCCGCCGACCCACACGAAGTCGCCGGCGGTCCAGCCCCAATGCCCGGCGATCCAGACGAACCCCGGTCCGGGCGCCACGCCGACGACCTCGACGCGGTCCGGAGGCGGGCGGCGCTCGACCACGACGGCGCCCGGGGGCGGCGGGGGAACGCAGGCTACGGCGGTGGCGAGCATCACGCCGAGGGCGGCGAGGGACACGGTGTGCAGGAATCGTTTCATCGTCAGGGCTCCGGATGGTGGGAGTCGTTCGGCTGTACCCGGGAGACGGGAGGACCGTTCCCGCGTTAAGGCGTGTGCCCGACCCGGCGGGTGGTGACTGCGGTCACAACGGAGGGCGGGGGATTCGAACCCCCATGGGGTTGCCCCCAGCGGTTTTCAAGACCGCCGCCTTACCAATTAGGTCTAGCCCTCCCGATGCGCCATCCTAGCCTGCCCGCACCGCTCCCGTCAACGTGACGGGGCGGTGTTCCGGAAGGTCGAGTCGGCCCGCGCCGACAGGAGCGCCGAGAGCGCGGGATTCTTCGTCTGCAGCGCCTGGGCGAGGTTCTGGTAGAGGATCCCGTACGTGTAAAGGATCCCCTCCGAGGGCTTGTCCACCCAGCCGCGCGGCCGCTGGCGGGTGGTGGTGGCGTGGTGGTAGACGTCGTCGAGCAGGACGGCCGAGCGCGCGGTGTTGACGTAGCCCATCTCCGGCGTCAGCACGATGCTGTCGTTGGGCGCGAGAGGCGTGGTATGCAGCTTCCGCGCGAACCCCTGGCCCTCGAGATAGGCGGAGAGCCCGAACTGGTCGGGATAGTAGCCCGTGGTCCGGGAGAAATAGATGGGCCGCCGCCCCAGCTGGTCCCGGATGATCATCAGGACCACGATGTCCGCGCGTTCGAGATAATCCTTCCGCAAATATTCCGGATCGATGATCACCGGCAGGGAGCCGAAGTGGAGCATCGACTTCTGCTGGATGGGATAGGCGAGCGGAATGGCCGCCGCCGAGTCGGGGCTCATGTTCATCGGCGGTCCCGACGGCAGGGGGCCCGCCATCGCCCGGTAGAACGCCGGCGCGTCGGCCGGGTTGAAGGCGGTCTCGGGCCGCCGCTGCATCTGCCGCAGGTACCAGTCGGTGTTCGCGAGGGAGAGATTCACCACGGTCACGTCCTGCCGGACGTGCTCCACTTCCTGGGCGTACCACAGGGGGAAGGTGTCGTTGTCCCCCGCGGTCACCAGGATGCCGTACGGCTCGACCGACTGGAGCAGGTCCACCGCGAAGTCCCGCGCCAGCGTCTCGCCGTGACGGGAGGCGGTGAGGCGGTTGCCGAAAAGGGGAATGAGCGCCACCGCCAGCACCGGCGTCGCCGCCATCCAGCGTTTGTGCTCCGCGGGCTCCCGGGCCTTGAGGCCCTCCTGGAGCCACTCCATCACCGCGGCCAGCCCCATCCCGACCCACACGCCCCAGAGCGCGAACGAACAGATGAAGAAGTAGTCGCGCTCGCGCACCTCACGCTGGATGCACCCGGGCACCGGACTGGCGTCGCAGGTGGAGAGCGACGAGAGCTGGGAGTACCCGTACTTGAAATTGAGGTAGGTGATCAGGAGCACCGTGAAGGTCAGCATCAGGAGGGTCATCGCGATGGCCTGCCGCCGGTTGGCGCGCCAGTGCCGGTACGCGCCCCCGAGCCCCAGCACCCCGAAGATCACCGCCATCGCCGCCTGGATGCCCGGCTTCCAGTCGTGGGCCCACTGCCAGCCGAAGTACTGCACCCACATCCCGAGCTGGGCCGTGAGCGGGGCCTGCCGGTCGGACAGGGGCGGCTTGCCGTACTGCGCCCGGGTCAGCACCGCCTTGAGCGCGTCCCAGGTGGTGGGCTCGCCCTCGTTGATCGGTGGAAAGTGCGCCGCCCGGATGGGCAAAAAGATGTATACCGAGGTGCCGAGCGCCGCGACGCCCAGGGCCACGAGCGCGAAGCGCCAGCTCTTGGCGTGGACCGCGTACGCCAGCGCCCCCGCGAACGCGACGAGCGCGAGCTTGAGCGGGATGAACTGCTCGCTCTCGAGGCCGGTGCTGACGATGACGGCGTAGACGGTGCAGAAGGTGAGCCACTGGCTCCACTCCCCCCGCCGCGCCTCGGCGCCGGCAGGGCGGTTCGACATCAGGGGGGGGAAGAGGAGCACCACGACCACGGGCCCCACCAGCACGCCCATCATGTGGTTGGTCGCCGTGAGCGCCAGGAGGTAGACGATCATCAGCAGGTGATGGTCGTGGGCGTCCCCCGGGGCCTGGTCGTCCCACCGCACGATGAGCCAGAGAATGAGCGCGATGGAGAGGAGGCTGAGCGTGTAGACCTTCTCGTTCACCACCGACTGATTCCAGACGGTGAACGCGGTGGCCGACACCAGCGCGCCGGCCAGGGCCGCGAGCCGCCGCGGCCAGCGGGCGGGGACGATGGCCCGCATCCACCGCTCTCCCACCAGGAACCAGCACCCCGCCGCCACCGCGCTGGTGGTCGCCGCGAAGAAATTGATCCGGGTCGCGTACGCCGCGGCCCACGGGATCATCCCCCAGACGTGCGCCATCATCGTGAACAGGGGGTTGCCCGGCGGGTGCGGGATGCCCAGCACCTTGGCGGCCGCGATGTACTCGGACGTGTCCCAGAACTGGGTGGTGGGCGCCAGCGTCAGGATGTAGAGCAGGAGCGTGCCCAGCACCACGCCCAGGGCCATCCGGTACGGGGGTCGCTCGTTCGCGGCGGTGTCGTCCATCACGGTTCGGGTTTGAGAGGCCTGAAAGGTAACCGCTCACCCTCCCGGGGTGGGCGGCACCAGCTGGAACTGGAAGGCCGTGTTCGCGAGAATCGCCTCGGCCAGGGTGTACGCCTGCCGGGCCCGCGCGGGATCCGTCTTCGCGAGCGCCTCGGCCATCGTGTCGTAGGTGATGATGTAGGGCACGAGCACGTTCTGGGACGCCGCATCCACCCACCCCCGCGGCCGCACCCGGGCCGCGCCGGCTCCGTGGTAGACGTCGAACGCCAGGGTCTCGGTCAGGGGCACGTTCAGGAACCGCCCCTGGAGCGGGCTGATCCGGATGGAGTCGCCGAGCGCCACCGGCTTGGTCAGGAGGTGCCGCACCATCCCCTCGGTGACGAGGTAGGGGCCGAGCCCCAGCTGGTCCGCGTAGTTCGCCGTGGTGGTGGAGAAGTAGATGGGCCGGCGCCCCAGGTCTTCCTTGATCATCTGGAAAATCGCGAGGTCCACCCGGGTCAGGTATCCGGGCTGGGGGAGCTGCCGCGGGTCGAGGGTCACGCGCAGCGGCCCGAGGTTGCCGGTCACCGAAGAATCGAGCCCCACCGCCTCGGGCAGCGTGTCCCCCGGCGTGCGGTAGTACTGCGCGAACCACGGGCGGTCGGGCCGGGGCCAGGCCCGGGTCCGCAGGAACGCCGGCGCCGCGGCCGCGTCGAACGTCGGCACCGCCCGGTTCTCCATCTCCTCCAGGTACCAGTTGATGTTGCCCAGCGACGTGACGACCACGGTGACGTCGGGGCGCACCTGGTCCACCTCCTGCGCGTACCAGAGCGGGAAGGTGTCGTTGTCGCCGCCCGTGACGATCAGCGCGTAGGGCTCGACCGAATTGAGGAGATCGTGGGCGAAGTCCCGCGCCATCGTCTCCCCCCGGCGGGGCGCGCTCAAGTGGTTGGTCCAGAGCGGGATCAGCGCGACCGCGGCGAGCGGCGAGACGACGGCCCAGCGCCGGGCCTCGGACGGCACCCGCACCGCGAGCCCTTCCTGGAGCCACTCCATCACGGTCGCGAGTCCCATCGCGATCCACACGCCCCACGCCGAGAACGAGACGATGAAGAAGTAGTCGCGCTCGCGGACTTCGCGGATCAGCTGCTGGCCCGGGAACTGCGAATACCCGTACTTGAAGTTGAGGTAGAAGATCAGCGCGATCGTGACCGTGAACATCATCGCCGTCATCGCGACGGCCTGCCGCCGCTCCGCCACCCAGTGCCGGACGGCGCCCAGCACTCCCAGGACGCCGAAGAGCGCGGCCAGGAGACCCTGGAGACGTCCGGCGCCCAGGTCCCGGCCCCACTGCCAGGTGAAGTACTGGAGCCACATCCCGATCTGCGCGAGGAAGGTGGCCTGCCGCGCCGTGACCGGCGGCTTGCCGTATTGCGCGCGCCCCAGCACGTCCGACAGCGCCTGCCAGGTCTGCGGGTCCCCTTCGTTCAGATAGGGGTGATGCATCGCCCGCAGAGGCATGATGAGGTACACCGTGAGGGCGAGGGCCACGGCGACGGCCGACGCGACGAGCACGCGCGGTCGGATCATCACGCGCCAGTCGGTGGCGAGGACCAGCGCCAGCACGGCGGGTCCCGCCAGGAGCCCCATCTGGTGATTGGCGGTGGTCAGCACCAGCAGATATACGATGAGGATGATCAGGTTGTCCCGCCGCTCGCCCGCGGGCTGATCGGCCCAGCGGATGGCGAGCCAGATCACCAGCGTGATGGTGAAGAGGGAGACGGTGTAGACCTTCTCGTTCACCACCGACTGGTTCCACACCGTGAAGGCCGTGGCGCCGGCGATCGTGCCCGCGAACGCCACCAGGCGCCGGGCCAGGCGCGCCGGCACGACGGGGCGCAGCCAGCGCTCGGTGATCAGCAGCCAGAACCCGGCGGTCAAAGCGCTGGTGAAGGCCGCGAAGAGATTGATGCGCTTGCCGTAATCCGCGGCGAGCGGCAGCAGCCCCCACACGTGCGCCATCAGCACGAACAGGGGATTGCCGGGCGGATGGGGGATGCCGAAGCTGTGCGCCGCCGCCATGTATTCCGGCGCGTCCCAGAACTGGACCGTGGGGGCCAGGGTCAGGACGTACAGCACGAACACGGTCAGGGCCGTCAGCGCCCCGAGGTCGTACGCCGGTCTGGTCTCCCGCTCGTCCATGTCGCCTCTCGTTAGTGTCGGAATTGCCGCAGGCCCGTCACGACCATCGCCATCCCGTGCTCGTCGGCCGCCGCGATCACCTCGGCGTCCCGCACCGAGCCGCCGGGCTGGATGATCGCTCCCACGCCCGCCGCCGCGGCCTCGTCCACGCCGTCCCGGAAGGGGAAGAAGGCGTCGCTGGCGAGCACCGCCCCGCGCGGATCGTGCCCCTGCTGGCGCGCCTTGTGGACCGCCAGGAACGACGAGTCCACCCGCGACATCTGTCCCGCCCCGATGCCGATCGCGGCCTCGCCCCGGGCCAGGAGGATGGCGTTGGACTTTACTACCCCCACCGCGGCCCACGCGAACCGCAGGTCCTTCCACTCGGCCTCCGTGGGGCGCCGCCGGGTGGGCACCGTCCAGCTGGTCTCGGCCTCGGGCCCGCCGGGACGGAACCGCTCCTGCACGAGAAATCCGCCCCGCACCCGCTTGTAGTCCCAGGTCGGGAGGGCGCCGGGACGGGGCAGGGTCACCACGCGGAGGTTCTTCTTCTCGCGGAACACGGCCAGCGCGTCCTCGCCCACCGCGGGCGCCACCACCACTTCCACGAACAGCTCCCGCATCGCCTCGGCCGCGGCGCGGTCCACCGGCACGTTGTACGCGATCACCGACCCGAACGCCGACTGGCGGTCCGTCGCGAGCGCGCGGGCGTACGCCTCGGCGGGCGTGTCGGCGAGCGCCAGGCCGCACGGCGTGGTGTGCTTGATGATCGCGCACGCCGGGCGGCCGGCCCAGGGAAGCACCGCGCTCACGGCGGCGTCCACGTCCAGAAGGTTGTTGAACGAGAGCTCCTTGCCGTGGAGCTGCTCCAGCTCCCGGACCCCGTGCGCCTCGTCCGTGGCATAGAGGGCCGCGGGCTGATGGGGGTTCTCGCCGTAGCGCAGGGCCTGCCGGCGCTCGAGCACGAGCGCGACGGACGGCGGGAAGGGGTCGCCCGCCTGCGCGGCCAGATAGGTGGTGATCGCCGCGTCGTACGCCGAGGTATGCGCGAAGACCTTGGTGGCGAGGCGGCGCCGCTCGTCGGCCGGCACCCCTCCCGCCCGGAGTCCCGCGATCACGCCGGGGTAGTCGGCGGGATCCACCACCACCACCACCGCGGCGTGGTTCTTCGCCGCCGACCGGAGCATCGACGGTCCGCCGATGTCGATGTGCTCGATGGCGTGGGCGAAGGTCGTGTCCGGCTTGGCGACGGTCTCGCGGAACGGATAGAGGTTCACCGCCACGAGGTCGATGGGGGTGATGCCGTGCGCCCGCATCGCCTCGACGTCGGCCGGGTGGTCGCGCCGGGCGAGAAGGCCGCCGTGCACCTTGGGGTGCAGGGTCTTCACCCGGCCGTCCATCATTTCAGGGAAGCCCGTGACCTGGTCGATCGACACGACCGGAATCCCCTCCCGGCGGAGCGCGTCGGCGGTGCCTCCGGTGGAGACGATCTCCCAGCCGAGCTGGACGAGATCCCGGGCGAAACCCGCGACCCCGCGCTTGTCGGACACCGAAATCAACGCTCTCACCGGTCGCTCTCCTCCAGTCGCACCGCACGGCTCGGCAATCCCGCGCGGGCCAGCGCGATGACGACGCGCGGCAGCAGACGGTGCTCCGCCGAGAGCACCCGGGCGGCCAGGGTGTCCGGGGTGTCGCCGGGGAGCACGGGAACGCGCGCCTGGGCGATCACCGCGCCCCGGTCGTATTCCTCGGTGACGTAGTGGACGCTCGCTCCCGACTCCGCCGCGCCCGACGCGAGCACGGCCTGATGGACCCGGGCGCCGTACATCCCGGGTCCGCCGAAGTCGGGGAGCAGGGCGGGATGGATGTTAACCATCCGCCACCGGAACCGCGATACGACGGGGGCCGGGACGAGCTTCAGGTATCCGGCGAGCACCACGAGCTCGGCGTCGCCGAGCGCCGCGAGGCACTGACCCGGGTCGGCCGCGTCGGCGAGGGCCACGGCGGCCAGCCCGGCCCGGCGGGCCCGCTCGAGCGCCCGCGCGTCGGCGCGATTCGAAACGACCCGGGTGACCCGGGCCGGCGAATCGGGCGGCCCGTTGAGGGCGTCGAGCAGGGCCTGGAGGTTGGTCCCGCCGCCCGAGGCCATCACGGCCACCCGCACCGGGGGCCGGGCGGTCACGCGTGCTCGAGGATGAGGTCGGCGGCGGTCTGGAGATCGGCCGCCACGGTGAACCCGGCCTCGATCGCCGCCTGGGCGTGCTCGGCGCCCCGCCCGGTGCGCACCAGGATCCCGCGGCCCGCCAGGGCCCGGGCGGGCTCGATGTCGGACATCCGGTCCCCCACATAAAACGAACGGCCGAGGTCGAGGTCGAGCGCCGCCGCCGCGTCGCGGAAGAGCTTGGTGCCGGGCTTCCGGCAGTCGCAGGGACCGCTGAAATCGGGATGATGGGGGCAGGAGAAGGCGGCGTCGATCCGCGCTCCCGCGCCGGCCAGCAACTGGTCGAGGCGGGCCTGGACCGCCTCGTACTGCGGCACCGTGATCAGCCCGCGCGCGATGCCCGACTGGTTGGTCACGACGACCACCACGAGCCCGGCCTGATTGAAGCGCCGCACCGCCTGCGCCGCGCCGGGGAGGAGCTTGACCTGCGCGGGGTCGGAGAGAAAACCAGGATCGTCCACGAGGGTGCCGTCCCGGTCGAGGAACACGGCGCGCCGCCGCCGTCCCGGCTCAGCCATCGAGCGCCGAGCGGAGGGCCCGGGCGGTGGGGGCGATCTGGTCGGGGAGAATGGTGCGGGGGTCGAGCACCACGTGCCCGTCCGCGATGCGCGCGATCACGGGGGGCGTGCCCGCGCGCAGGCGGAGCGCGAGCTGGTCGGCGGGCACCCCGGAGCGGACGCGGACGAGCCGGGTCGCGAGCGTGACGCCGGGGAATGACCCGCCGCCGACCTCCGATTCGCCGGCGATCAGATCGGTCTCGGCGCCCACCGCTTTCCCCAGTGCCTCCGCGTCACGCCGTATCTCTTCGGTTCCCTTCGTCAACATCCGGAGGACCGGGATCTCGCGCCGCGCCGCCTCGGGATCGCGATAGAGGCGGAGCGTCGCCTCGAGCGCGGCGAGCGTGAGCTTGTCGGCCCGGACGGCGCGTGCCAGGGGATCGGTGCGGCAGGCCTCGATCGCGGCGCGGGAGCCCACCAGGATGCCCGCCTGCGGTCCGCCGAGCAGCTTGTCGCCTGAAAAGACCACCAGATCCACCCCGGACGCGACCGCCTCCTTCACGAGGGGCTCGCCGGTGAGGCCCCAGGGGGCGAGGTCGAGGAGGAGTCCGCTGCCGAGGTCGTACACCGCCGCGGCGCCGCTCGCGTGGGCCAGCTGGGCCAGCTCGGCGGCGGGCACCTCGGCGGTGAAGCCGGACACCTTGAAGTTGGAGCGGTGGACCTTGAGCAGGACGCGCGTGCGGTGCGAGACGGCGCGGGCGTAATCGTCCGTGTGGGTGCGGTTCGTGGTGCCGACCTCCACCAGCCGGGCGCCCGAGCGGCCCATGACGTCCGGAATGCGGAAGGCGCCGCCGATCTCGACCAGCTCGCCTCGCGAGACGACGGCCTCGCCTTCACGCCCGAGAGCGGAAAGGGCGAGCAGCAGCGCGCCGGCGGCGTTGTTCACCACCAGGGCGTCCCCGGCGCCGGTCAGCTCCACCAGCACGTCGCGGCAGTGGAGGTGCCGGGAGCCGCGCGCGCCGGCTCCGACGTCGTACTCGAGCGTCGAGTAGCCGGCGGCGATCCGGGTCATCGCCTCCACGGCGGCCGGCGCGAGCGGAGCGCGGCCCAGGTTGGTGTGGAGCACGACGCCGGTGGCGTTGATCACGGGCTGAAACGACGGAGCGGCGAGGGCGGTGAGGTGGCGCCCGACGGCGGCGGCCCACCCGCCCGCCGGCTCGGCGCCGCCTCCGGCGCGGGCGTCGTCCAACGCCCCGCGGGCGGCGCGGACCACGAGCGCGCGCGGGTGGGCTCCGAGCAGGGCCACGACGCGCGGATCGGCGAGCACGGCGTCCACCGAGGGGAGTCTCCGGCGGGGGTCGGTCACGGGTGGCGGGTCGTGTCCGCGGGCTGCTTCTTGGGCGCCGGCACCGCCAGGACGCCGACCGCGTCCGTCGAGACTCCGGCGAGGTTGGTCACGTCCCGGATCCGGATCAGGTACTTGGTGGTCGGCTTGAGCGGCACCGCCGTCCGGACCACGAGCCGGTCGGTGGGCACGGGGCGGGTGGCGAGGAGCTTGATCACGGTGCTGTCGGGCCCCGCGGCGCCCGGGCCGCCGCCCGGGTGTCCCGGCACCGGCGGGGAGGCGGGGGCGCGGGCGGGCCGTGCCCGCCTGGCCGTGTCCGCCGCCGGCGCCGTGGGGAGATGCGGGGCGGGACGCTTCGTGGTGTCGGCGGCCGGGTGCGTCGTGTCCGCGGCCTGGCGGGCCGAGTCGGCTTCCGCGCGCTGACGGGCGACCAGCGAGTCGTTGGCCGCGGGGAGCAGGACGGCGCTCAGCGGCACGGGCACGGTGTCCGGAAGCTGGAAGAACCGGACCCGCGCCGTGTCCGGCAGGCCGGTCACGGCGAGGGGCTCGGTGAAGTTCAGCCGGAAGGACATCGAGTCGAGCAGATCCGTGGCCTTGAGGCGCGGGCCGACCGTGTCGTGCACGAAGGTCCACAGGGTGGCCCGCGCGGTCGAGTCGAGGGACACGGTCACCGAGTCGTACGCTTCCCGGTAGTCGAGCTGGCGGTTCGAGTTCTGGTCGTTCACGGCGTAGACCACGTAGGTGCCCGGCGGCACGCCGTCCAGCCGGAAGCGCCCGGTCGAGTCGGTCAGCGCGAGATAGGCGATGGTGTCGGGCTCGAGCACCGCGCGGATCAGTCCCTGGGGCAGGGCGCGCTGCTCCACCCACGACAGCACGATGCCGGACAGGGACGCGGTCGGAATGGCGGGGCCGGTGGAGAAGAGGATCGTCTTGCCCCGCTTCAGCACGTTGCGCTGCAGGTCCACGATGCCGGGGAGGAGCTGGAGGCGGTACACCCGCCCCGGCTTCCAGCCTTCGCGCGGCTTGACGTGGATCGAGGAGCGGTGCCAGGAGACCGAGACCTTGCCGGCCACGGGCGAGAGCAGGACCTGCTTCGCCAGGCCGGCCACGGCGCCGCCGCCCGAGCCTCCCGATCCCGCCATTTCGTCGATCACTTCGTCGAACTGGATCACGGCGTCGCCGGAAAACGCCGGGAGCACGGCCCCCGAATCCGGGGTGGTCATCAGGAGCACGGGCGGCACGAGGCGGGGTGGGGCGCCGGGGGGGGCGCCCATGTTGGCGCACGCCGCGCAGGCCAGGAGTACGGCGAGCGCCGTCAGGCGCACCCGAGCGCCCGGAGCTTGTCGTTCAGCGCGACCACCTGGGTTCGCCAGGACCGCTCTTTCTCCCGTTCCCGGGCCACGACGTCAGCGGGCGCGCGGGACGTGAATCCTTCGTTCGCGAGTTTGGCGGTGAGCACCGCGAGCTGCCGGTCGAGCCGGTCGCGGTCGCCGGTGAGCCGTTGGCATTCCTGCGCCACGTCGATCGAGCCCCCCAGCGCCACGAAGAGATCGCTGCCGTCCTTCAGCACCGCGTGCGCGCCCACGCCGTTCGGCACGGGGCCGAACGTGAGCGCTGCGAGGCCGGCCAGACGGGTGATGGTCTCGGTTTCCGCGCCGTAGGTCCGCGCGTCCCGGCTGGTCAGCGCGGCCTCGAGCTTCGTCTTCGGCGCGATGCGATACTCGGCCCGGATGCCGCGGATAACCGTGATCAGCTCCTGCACGCGGCCGAAGGCGGTGTCCGCCGCGGCATCGGTCAGGCTGGCATCGGGGGCCGGCCAGGCGGCGGCGGCCAGCAGCTCTCCCGGTTTCCGCCCAGGGAGCTTCTGCCAGAGCTCCTCAGTAATGAAGGGCACGACCGGGTGCAGCAGCCTCAAGGCCGTATCGAAGCAGCCGGCCAGGACCGCGTGGGCCGGGGATCCCCCGGCGAGGCGGGGCTTGACCGCCTCGAGGTACCAATCGGCCAGGTCCCCCCAGACGAACTCGTAGCAGAGCTTCGCCGCCTCGTCGAGCCGGTACTGCTCGTTGGCGCGCGTGGCCGCCGCGATCGTCGCCTGGCAGCGGGACAGGATCCAGCGGTCCGCGAGGGTCAGCGTCGACCGGTCCACCGCGCCGATGGACGGCGCCGTTGCGGGCAGCTGCGACAGGATGAAGCGACCGATGTTCCAGAGCTTGTTCGCGAAGTTCCGGCCCGGCGCGAACGTGGCCTCCAGGTCCTCGTTGTCGAGGATCAGGTCCGAGCCAAGGGACACGCCGGCGATGGCGGTCCAGCGGAGCGCGTCGGCGCCGTAGAGCCGCACCACGTCGAGCGGGTCGATCCCGTTGCCCAGGGACTTCGACATCTTGCGGTGCTTCGTGTCCCGCACCGTGCCGTGCAGGTAGACCGTGGCGAAGGGAACCCGCCCCATCACGTGGATTCCCGCCATGATCATCCGGGCCACCCAGAAGAACAGAATCTCCGGGGCGGTGACCAGCGTGTGGCCGGGATAGAAGTGGCGGAGGTCCGGCGTATCGTCGGGCCAGCCCAGCGTCGAGAAGGGCCAGAGCCAGGAGGAGAACCAGGTGTCGAGCACGTCGGGATCCTGCGTCACCGGGCCGCCGCACGTGGGGCAGGAGGCCGGGTCCACGCGGTCGGCCCACTGGTGCCGGCACGCGGTGCACGTGAACACCGGAATCCGGTGTCCCCACCAGAGCTGGCGCGAGATGTTCCAGTCCCGGATGCCTTCGAGCCACTGGGTGTAGGTCGTCTCCCAGCGCTCCGGCACGAAGCGCACCTCACCCCGCCGGAAGGCCGCCAGCGCCGGCTCGGCCAGCGGCTTCATCTTCACGAACCACTGGTCCGAAAGCCGGGGCTCCACGATGCTGTCGCAGCGATAGCAGCGCCGCACCGCGTGCTGGTGCGACTCGACCCTGGCGAGCAGCCCCTCCGACTCGAGCATCTTCACCGTCTTCTTGCGAGCGTCAAAGCGATCGAGGCCCGCGATCTCACGGGGCAGACGACTCCCGGCTCCCGGTTCCCGGCCGTCACCCATCCGCCCGTCTTCCGTCATGATCAACGGCATCGCGAGCCCGTGCCGGAGCCCGACCTCGAAGTCGTTCGCGTCGTGCGCGGGGGTGACCTTCACGAAGCCGGTCCCGAACTCCTTGTCCACGCTCTCGTCCGCGAGGATCGGGATCTCGATGCCGGTGATCGGGAGCAGGGCGGTCCTGCCGACGTACGGCCCGCCGCGCGGGTCGTCCGGATTGACCACGATCGCGGTGTCGCCGAACAGGGTCTCGGGGCGGGTGGTGGCGACGGTGACCCGGCCCGAGCCGTCGGCCAGGGGATAATGGATGTAGTAGAGGTGCCCGCTCGTTTCCTGGAACTCCGCTTCCTCGTCCGAGAGGGCCGTGAGGCACCGCGGGCACCAGTGGATCACGCGGTGGCCGCGGTAGATGAGCCCCTCTTCCCAGAGGCGGACGAACACCTCCCGGACCGCCCGGGACAGCTCGGGGCTCAAGGTGTATCGGGTGCGGCTCCAGTCGCAGGAACACCCGATGGTCTTGAGCTGCTCGAGGATGGTGGTGCCGGTTTCACTCACGAAGGCCGCCACGCGCTCGACGAAGGCCTCCCGGCCCAGGTCGAACCGGGTCTTGCCCTCCGCCGCCAGCTGTTTTTCCACCACGTTCTGGGTGGCGATCCCGGCGTGATCGGTGCCGGGGAGCCAGAGCGCCTCGCGGCCCCGCATCCGCTCGAACCGGATCAGGGCGTCCTGGAGGGTGTCGTTCAGCCCGTGCCCCATGTGCAGCACCGCCGTCACGTTGGGCGGCGGGATGACGATCACGTAGGGCCGCTTGGGCGACTCGACGTGGGCGGTGAAGATCCCGGCGTCGAGCCAACGGCTGTAGAGCCGCCTCTCGACCGACGACGGGTCGTACTGGGGGGGTAAGGCAAAATCGGGCATGGGGTAAAGCTAAGGGGCTAAGTCAGCAGGTGACCACGTGGCCCCTGAAGCCCACTTAGTCACTTCGCCCCTTAGTCACTAGCTTTTAGCATGCCCTCCGACTTCGATCTCATGCCGGTCAGCCGCCTGGTGCGCTGGGGCGCCGTGGCGCTCCTGATTCTCCTGGCCATCGCCTTCTATTTCCGGGACGGCCAGCGCATTCCCACGATGGATGCCGGGGCGTCCTCGGCACAGCAGGAGTAGGGGAGATGGCCGACATCCAGGTCACGCTCCCCGACGGGAGCCGCAAGCCGCTGCCCGGCGGGGCCACGGGCGCCGATCTGGCCAAGGCGATCGGACCGGGGCTCGCCAAGGCCGCCCTGGCCATCCGCGTGAACGGCGAGGTGCGGGACCTGTCGCGCCCGCTCCCCGACGGCGCCACGGTCTCGATCCTGACCGACAAGGATCCCCAGGCCCTCGACGTCCTGCGCCACTCGTCCGCCCACGTGCTGGCCACGGCGGTGCGGCAGCTCTTCCCGCACGCCAAGATCGGGTTCGGGCCGCCGATCGAAGACGGCTTCTACTACGACTTCGAAGTCCCGACGCCGTTCACGCCCGAGGACCTCGAGAAGATCGAAGCCCGGATGAAGGAGGTCGCGGCGGCCGATTACCCGTTCGTGCGTGAAGAAGTGAGCCGGGCGGAGGCGAAGAAGCGCTTCACGGACGATCCGCTGAAGCTGGAGCGCATCGACGACCTGGGGGAGAACGAGACCATCTCGGTCTATACCGACGGTCCGTTCGTGGACCTCTGCCGCGGGCCCCACGTGGGCAGCACGGGGCGGATCAAGCACGTGAAGCTGCTCCACGCCGCGGGGGCCTACTGGCGCGGCGACGAGCGGCGCCAGATGCTCCAGCGCATCTACGGGACGGCCTGGTTCTCCAAGGAGGACCTCGAGGCCTACCTCCACCGGCTCGAGGAGGCGAAGAAGCGGGACCACCGGGTGATCGGGAAGCAGCTCGACCTGTTCTCCATCCAGGAAGACGTCGGGCCCGGCCTCATCTTCTGGCACCCCAAGGGCGCGATGGTGAACTTCCAGCTCCGCCGCTTCATCGAAGACGTGATACTGGAGCGCGGGTACAGTCTGGTGTACACGCCGCACCTGACGCGCGAGCAGCTGTTCATCCGGTCGGGCCACATTCCGCTCTACGCCGAGAACCAGTTCCCCCCGATGTCGGCGGGGGAGGGCGAAGGGGAGGACGTCCGGTACCGGCTGAAGCCGATGAACTGCCCGATGCACATCCTGGTATACGCGTCGCAGCAGCGGAGCTACCGGGATCTCCCCATCCGGCTGGCCGAGATCGCCAACGTCTACCGCAACGAGCGGTCGGGCACCCTGCACGGGATGCTCCGGGTGCGCGGGCTGTCGATGGACGACGCGCACATCTTCCTGCGCGAGGACCAGATCGAGCAGGAGATCTTCAACCTGCTCGACATCGTCGAGCTGGTGCTGGGCCGGACCTTCGGCCTGACGTACCGGCTCGACTTGGCCACGCGGCCGCCGGAGAAACTCGGCGCGGACGCGATGTGGGACGTGGCGGAGCGGGGCCTCGAGCAGGCCCTGAAGCGGCGCGGCATTCCCTACCGGCTCGACGCGGGGGGCGGGGCGTTCTACGGTCCCAAGATCGACGTGAAGTTCAACGACGCCATCGGGCGGGAGTGGCAGGGCGCCACGATCCAGCTCGACTTCCAGCTCCCCGAGCGCTTCCAGCTCGAGTACACGGGCGCCGACAACAAGCCGCACCGCCCGGTGATGATCCACCGCGCCATCTACGGCACGCTGGAGCGCTTCGTCGGGTTCCTGATCGAGCACTTCGCCGGCGCCTTCCCGCTCTGGCTGTCGCCCGAGCAGGTGCGGGTGCTGCCCATCGCCGACGGGCAGCTCGCGGCGGCGAAGCAGACGGCCGAGGCCCTGCGCGCCGCGGGCCTCCGCGTCTGGGTGGACGACCGCAGCGAGACGCTGAACTACAAGATCCGCGACGCCGAGACCCACAAGGTGCCCTACATGGCGGTGGTGGGGCAGCGGGAGGCGGACGCCGGCACCGTGGCGATCCGGGCGCGCGGGGAAGGGAAGAAGCAGGTGGTGCTTCCGCTGGCCGAGTTCGTCAGCAAGCTGCAGGACGAGGTTCGCACCCGGGCCCTCACCTCGTTAGTTTGAGGGCGGAGACTCCCATAGATGAACGACCAGACCACTCCCGTCATCCTGAGCGCCTGCCGCACCGCCATCGGGAAGTATCTCGGCGGGCTGGCGCCGCTCGCGGCCCCCAGGCTCGGCGCCGTGGTGGTGCAGGAGGCGGTCCGGCGCGCCCGGGTGGACGGCGGCGCGGTGGAAGAGGTGATTCTCGGCAACGTGCTCCAGGGCGGCGTGGGACAGGCGCCCGCGCGCCAGGCCGCGATCCATTCGGGGCTCCCGGGCGTCATTCCGGCGCTCACCATCAACAAGGTGTGCGGCTCGGGCCTCAAGGCCGTGATGCTCGCGGCCCAGGCCGTCAAGGCCGGTGACGAACAGTGCGTCGTGGCCGGCGGGATGGAGTCAATGAGCAACGCCCCGCACTACGTATATGGCATGCGGAGCGGGATCAAGGCCGGCGACCAGCCGCTCGTGGACGGAATGATCCGCGACGGGCTGTGGGACTCGTTCTCCAACCAGCACATGGGCAACCTGGCGGAGTACACCGCGAAGAAGGCCGGCGTGTCCCGTGCCGACCAGGATGCCTTCGCCCTGGCCAGCCACCAGAAGGCCGTGGCCGCGATGGAGGCGTGCCGCTTCAAGGCCGAAACGGTGCCGGTCGAGATTCCCGGAAAAAAGGGGGCGACCGTCATCGACAAGGACGAGAGCCCCCGGAAGGACACGACCCTCGAAGCGCTCGCCGCGCTCAAGCCCTCCTTCGAGAAGGACGGCACCGTGACGCCGGGGAACGCGCCCGGTCTCAACGACGGCGCGTCCGCCCTGGTGGTGGCGTCGCTCGCGTTCGCGAAGGCGCACGGGCTCACGCCCCTCGCGAAGGTCACGGCCTACGCCACGGGCGGCGGGGAGCCGAAGGACCTGTTCTTCGCGCCCATCGTGGCGGTGCAGAATTTGATGGCCAAGGCCCGGACCCGGATCTCGGATTACGATCTCATCGAGGCCAACGAGGCGTTCGCGGTCCAGGCGCTGGCCGACGGCCGGGCGCTCGGGTGGGACTGGGACCGGGTGAACGTCAACGGCGGCGCGGTGGCCCTGGGGCACCCGATCGGCGCCTCCGGCGCCCGGGTGCTCACGACGCTGCTCTACGCCCTCCGCGACCGGAAGAAGACCACCGGACTCGCGACTCTCTGTCTCGGCGGCGGCAACGCCGTCGCCCTCAGCGTGGAGGTTCTGTGAACGAAGTCTCGTCCGTCGCCGTCCCCGCGTCGTCCCGGCTCGCCGCCCGCACCGTCGCGGTCCTCCTCGGCGTTGCGCTGATGGCGGTCTCGGCCCACGTGGCGATTCCCGTTCCCGGCACTCCCGTGCCGATGACGCTCCAGCCCCTCGGCGTCCTCCTCGTGGGCGGGGCCCTGGGCGGCGCGCTCGGCGCCTCGAGCCTCGCGCTCTACCTCCTGCTTGGCGTCGCCGGCCTCCCGGTGTTCTCGGCGTTCGGCGGCCCCGGTGGGGTGCTGAGCCTCGTCGGGCCCACCGGCGGATACCTCCTGTCGTTCCCGCTCGCGGCGGCGGCCGCGGGATACATCGCGGGCGACGGCCGCGGCACCCTGCGGGTCGCCGCGGGCGCGCTGGGCGGCCTGCTCCTGATCCACCTGGGCGGCCTGGCGCAGCTGGCGCTCCTCACGGGGAGCGTGAAGGAGGCCGCGATCCTCGGAACCTGGCCCTTCCTGCTGGGAGACGTGGGCAAGCTCGCGCTGGCGATCGCCCTGCTCCGGCCGACCATTCCCTCCCTCCGCGCGCGCCTCTAGGGCGCGCGTGGTGTTTCCGGGGGCGGGGGAAGGGGAGCGGGAGGGTCGATGAGTCAGGCCGCGGTGGTCGGGGCGGGCACGATGGGCAACGGCATTGCCCACGTGTTCGCGCAGGCCGGGTGGAGCACGACCCTCATCGACGTGGCGCCCGAGGCCCTCCAGCAGGCGCTGGCGACCATCGGCGCGAACCTGGACCGCCAGGTCAGGAAGGGCGCGCTCACCGCGGAGCAGAAGGCGCAGACCCTCGCGCGGATCCGGACCGAAACGAGCCTGGCCGCGGTAGCGGGGGCCGAGCTCGTGATCGAGGCGGCCACCGAGCATCCGGAGACGAAATTCGAGATCTTCCGGAACCTCGACCGCCACGCCGCTCCCGCCGCCATCATCGGATCGAACACCTCCTCCATCTCCATCACCGCCATCGCCGCCCGGACCCGCCGCCCCGCGCAGGTCATCGGGATGCACTTCATGAACCCCGTGCCGGTGATGCAGCTCGTGGAGATCATCCGCGGCCTCGAGACGTCGGACGAGACCACGCGGCGGGTGGTCGAGGTGTCGAAGGCGCTCGGGAAGGTCCCGGTGGAGGTGAACGACGCGCCCGGGTTCGTGTCGAACCGGGTGCTGATGCCGATGATCAACGAGGCGGTGTTCTGCGTGGAGCAGGGCGTCGCGGCGCCCGAAGCGATCGACACCGTGATGAAGCTGGGGATGAATCACCCCCTGGGCCCCCTCGCGCTGGCCGACCTGATCGGCCTCGACGTGTGCCTCGCCATCCTCGAGGTCCTCCAGCGCGACCTGGGCGAGGACAAGTACCGGCCCGCGCCCCTGCTCCGGAAGATGGTGGCGGCGGGGCGGCTGGGCCGGAAGTCGCTCCGGGGGTTCTATGAATACGGCGGTTGAGCGGCCCGACCTGGCCGAGGCCCGGCGGGAGATCGTGGCCCTGGCCCGCGAGTTCGCCCGGACCCGCATCGAGCCGCACGCCGCGGAGTGGGACCGGACCCACCACTTCGACCGGCCCGTGATCGACGAGCTGGGGAAGCTCGGCTTTCTCGGCATCGCGACGCCGGAGGCGGTGGACGGACTGGGGCTCGACACGACGACGTATCTGCTGGCGCTCGAGGAAATCGCCGCGGCCGACGCGAGCATCGCCGTCTCGGTCTCGATCCACTGCGCCATCCCCACCACGATGCTCCTGAAGCACGGCACGCCGGCGCAGCAGGAGCGGTGGCTCAAGCCGATGGCGCGCGGAGAGCTGCTGGCGGGGTTCGCCCTCTCCGAGCCCGACTCGGGGTCGGACCCGGCGTCGCTCCGCGCCCAGGCGGTGCGGGACGGGGAGGGCTGGCTGCTGAACGGGACCAAGGCGTGGGCGACCAACGGCGGCACCGCCGACGTGATGATGATCATGGTGCGCACCGACCGGCCCGACGCCCGCCGGGGCGCGAAGGGGATCTCCACGTTCATCGTGCCCACCGACACCCCGGGGTACCGGCCGGCGCGCCCCGAGGACAAGATGGGGCTGCGGGCGTCGAACACCGTCGGGCTCACGCTCGAGAACCTGCGCCTCCCGGCCGACGCCCTGCTGGGCCAGGAGGGCATGGGGTTCGTCTACTCGATGGAAGGCCTGGTGGCCGGCCGCCTGGGCATCGCGACCCAGGCGGTGGGCATCGCGCGCCGGGCCCTCGAGCATTCCCTCGCGTACTGCCGGGAGCGGCGGCAGTTCGAGCGTCCGCTCGAGGACTTCGAGGCGGTGCAGTTCCGGCTGGCGGACATGGCGACGCGGATCGCCGCGGCGCGGGCGCTGACGCACCAGGCGGCCGCCGCCAAGGACGCGGGCCAGGACGTGACCGCGGCGGCCAGCATGGCCAAGGTGTTCGCGTCGGAGACGGCGATGTGGGTCACCACGCAGGCGGTCCAGCTCTTCGGAGGCTACGGATACATGCGGGATTTTCCGGTCGAGAAGCTCTTTCGTGACGCCAAGGTCACCGAGATCTACGAAGGCACGAGCGAAATCCAGCGCCTCATCATCGCCCGGGGGCTGACCCGCCATGATTGATTCCCGCGCCGCCGGCCTGTTCGCGGCCCTGAGCGAGCACGGCCACGAGCAGATCAGCTTCTTCACCGAGCCGTCCTCGGGGTACCGGGGCATCATCGCCGTGCACAACACCACGCTGGGGCCCGCCCTGGGCGGCACCCGGTTCTGGCACTACGCGTCCGACGCCGACGCGATCACGGACGCCCTCCGGCTGGCGCGGGGGATGACGTACAAGGCCGCCGTGGCCGGCCTGAACCTGGGCGGCGGCAAGAGCGTGATCCTGGGCGACAACAAGACCACCAAGCGGGAGGCGCTCTTCCGGGCGCACGGCCGGCACGTCGAGTCGCTCGGCGGCCGCTACATCACCGCCGAGGACGTGGGGACCTCCACGGCGGACATGGAGTTCATCCGCGCCGAAACCGAGCACGTGACCGGCCTCCTGGGCAAGTCGGGGGATCCGTCGCCGGTGACGGCCTACGGGGTGTACCGGGGGATGAAGGCGGCGGCCCGGCACCGCTGGGGGTCGGACTCGCTGGCGGGCAAGACCGTCGCGGTGCAGGGGTGCGGCCACGTGGGCTACTACCTCTGCAAGCTCCTGCACGAAGAAAAAGCCCAGCTCGTGGTCACGGACATCGATCCCCAGCGGGTGAAGGCGGTGACCCAGGACTTCGGCGCCCGGGCCGTGGGCGCCGAGGAGATCTACGCCCAGGCCGCGGACATCTACGCGCCCTGCGCGCTCGGCGCGGTGATCAACGACGACACCATCCCCAGGCTCAAGGCCGCGATCGTCGCGGGCGCCGCCAACAACGTCCTGGGCGAGGACCGGCACGGGGACGAGCTGGAGAAGCGGGGAATCGTGTACGCCCCCGACTACGTGATCAACGGCGGCGGGCTGATCAACGTCAACGCGGAGCTCCACGGCTGGTCGATGGAGCGGGCGCGGGCCAAGGCCGGCGAGATCTACGACACCATCCTCCGGGTGTTCGAGATCGCCACGGAAGAGAAGATCCCCTCCTACCGCGCGGCCGACCGGCTGGCCGAGCAGCGGATCGAGGCGGTCGCGAAGGTGAGGCGGAACTTTGTCTGAGAAGATCTGGATCGGGGCCGATCACGCCGGCTTCGCCCTCAAGCAGGCCCTCGTGGCCGAGCTGAAGCGCCTGGGCTACGAGCCGGTGGACGCGGGCCCGGCGCGGCTCGACCCGGCCGACGACTTTCCCGACTACGGGAAGCCCGTGGCCGAGGCGGTCAGCGAGGGCGTCGCGCGCCGGGGCGTACTCACCTGCGGCACCGGGCTCGGGATGTCCTACGTGGCGAACCGGTTTCCCCAGGTGCGGGCGGCCGTGGTCTGGACGCCGGAGATCGCGGCCCTGTCGCGCAAGCACAACGACGCGAACATCCTGGTGCTGCCGGCCCGCTTCATGAGCGAGCAGCAGGCGCTCGACACCCTGCACACCTTCCTCGACACGCCGTTCGAGGGCGGGCGGCACGAGCGGCGGGTGGAGAAGATCGAGCGTGAGTGACCGCCTGGCGCCCCTGCGCGAAGTGGATCCGCAGATCGCGGACCTGGTGCGGCGTGAGACCGAGCGGCAGGAGCACGGCCTGGAGCTGATCGCGAGCGAGAACTTCGTGTCGATCGCCGTGCTCGAGGCGATGGGGACGGCGCTCAACAACAAGTACGCCGAGGGCCTGCCGCGGAAGCGGTACTACGGCGGGTGCGAGGTGGTCGACGAAGTCGAGCAGCTCGCCATCGACCGGGCCAAGCAGCTCTTCGGAGCCGAGCACGCCAACGTCCAGCCGCACTCGGGCGCCCAGGCCAACATGGCGGCGTATCTGGCGGTGCTGAAGGTGGGGGAGACCCTGATGGGTCTCGCGCTCCCGCACGGCGGGCACCTCACCCACGGCGCTTCGGTCAACTTCTCGGGGTCATTGTTCCGGTCGGTGCAGTACGGCGTACGGGAAGACACGGGCCGGATCGACTACGACCAGGTCCGCGAGCTGGCGCGGAAAGAGCGGCCGCGCCTCCTGATCGCCGGCGGGAGCGCCTATGCCCGGACCATCGACTTCCCCGTGCTGCGCGCCGTCGCGGACGAAGTGGGCGCCACCTTCCTCGTGGACATGTCGCACTTCGCGGGGCTCGTGGCCGCCGGGGTCCACCCGTCGCCCGTGCCGCACGCGCAGATCGTCACCACCACCACGCACAAGACGCTGCGCGGCCCGCGCGGCGGGATGATCCTCTGCCGGCAGGAGCTGGCGAAGGCCGTGGACAAGTGGGTCTTTCCGGGCACGCAGGGAGGGCCGCTCGAGCACGTGATCGCCGCCAAGGCCGTCGCGCTGGGGGAGGCCCTGGACCCGTCGTTCCGGGGCTACGCCCTGCAGGTGGTGAAGAACGCGCAGGCGCTCGCGGCCGCGCTGACCGCCCGCGGGTACGCCACCGTATCGGGCGGGACCGACACCCACCTGATGCTCGTGGATCTCCGCGCCAAGGGACTCACCGGGAAGGAGGCGGAGCAGCTGCTGGACCGGGCCGGCATCACGGTGAACAAGAACACGATTCCCGGCGATCCCCAGTCTCCCTTCGTGACGAGCGGAATCCGGCTGGGCACGCCGGCCGTCACCACCCGGGGGTTCAAGGAGCCCGAGTTCACCCTGGTGGCGGAGCTGATCGACACCGCGCTCACGGGGCGGGACGATGCCACGCTGGCGCGCGTCAAGAACCGGGTCCGGGAGCTGACCGACGCCTTTCCCCTCTACGCCGGCTCCCGCCGGTCGCCGGCCCGTGTCTGACGAGCCCGGCGCGCTGGACCAGGCCTTCGCCCGGATCCGCGCGCAGGACGGGACCTACCACGAGCGCGCCTACCTGTTCGTGCTCGCCGCCCTGGAGTTTGCGCAGGGGCGCCTGCCGGCCCGCCGGCACCTCTCGGGCAACGAGCTGGCCTGGGCCTGCCGGGACTTCGCGCTGGAACAGTTCGGGCTGCTCGCCGGCGAAGTCCTGGCTTTCTGGGGGATCCGCACCACCGCCGACTTCGGCCGCATCGTGTTCCTCCTCATCGACGTGGGGCTCCTGGCGCGCCAGCCGTCGGACCGGGTCGAAGACTTCGACCAGGTCTACGACTTCGCGGACGCGCTCCGGGCCGGGTACGGATGGCCGGGGTTGGGAGGCGCGCCGTAGGCGCCGGGCCGGGGTCGGTGACGCCGCGGTGAGATTTCCGTGAATCCGATTCCCGTCCTCTCCGCCCCCGAGGCCGCGCTCTGGGACCGGCTGGCCCGGACCCAGCACCGGATTCCGAGCCGGGTCCTGATGGACGCGGCGGGCCGGGCCGTGGCGGACGCCGCCGTCCGCGAGTTCCCGGACGTGATCCGCCGCGGCGCGCTGGTGGTGGTGGGCGCGGGGAACAACGGGGGCGACGGCTGGGTCGCCGGGCGGGCGCTGCACGCGGCCGGGATCCCCGTCTGGGTCGCGGGCCTCGATCCCAAGACCGACGACGGGGCCGACAACCGGACCCTGGCCCGCTTGGACGGCGTGCGCGAGGTGGGGCCGGGCGAGCCCTGGCCCGCCTGCGGCCTCGTGGTGGACGCCCTGCTCGGCACCGGCGCGAGCGGCCCGGCGCGGGGCGACGTGGGTGCGCTGGCCGGGCAGGTGGCGGCGTACGGCGCGCCCATCCTCGCCGTGGACGGCCCCACCGGCCTCGACCTCTCGAGCGGCGATGCGCACGGGCCCATCCGCGCGCAGGTCACCGTCACCTTCGGCGGCCCCCGGCGCGGCCACCTGCTCGCGCGCGAATGGTGCGGGAAGCTCGTCGTGTCGGACATCGGGTTCCCGCCGGCCGAGCCCGCCTGGCCCGTGCTGGTCACGGACCGCTGGGCGGCGGGGAAGCTGCCGCCCCTCGAGGCCCGGATGCACAAGGGCGACCGCGGGCGCGTCACCGTGGTGGGCGGCGCGGCCGGGATGTCGGGCGCCGCCCTCCACGCGGCCCGCGCCGCCCTCGCGGCGGGCGCCGGTCTCGTCAAGCTCGTGGCCGGCGCGGAGACCGTGGCGGCCGCCCGGGCCAGCCTCCCGGACCTCCTGACCGTCGAGTCGGCGCTCGAGGGCGGCCTCGAGCCGAAGGCGGCCGAGGCGCTGGAGTGGGCCGACGCGCTCGTGATCGGCCCCGGGCTCGGCCGCGAGGCCGCCCGCAAGGGCGTGCTGCACGCGGCCCTGCGTGCCCGGGCCATCCCGACCGTGGTGGACGCCGACGCGCTGGTGCTCTGGGACGGGGACGGGGCGGGTGACCGCGCCCTCGTGTTCACCCCGCACCTGGGCGAGTTCCGCGCCGCCCTGGGAGACCAGCTGGCGGACGAAGTGGCGAACGACCGGTGGACCGCCGCCGAGCGCGCGGCCCAGCGGCTCTCGGGCACCGTGCTGCTCAAGGGGGTGCCCACGGTGATCGCGGATGGCCACGGTCCGGCGCTCGTAGTCGCGAGCGGAAACCCGGGGCTCGCCACGGGCGGCTCCGGGGACCTCCTGGCCGGGTTCATCGGCGCGTTCCTGGCACGCGGCTGCTCTCCGGCGGAGGCGGCGGGACTCGGCGCCCACGCCCTGGGACGGGCGGCGGAGCAGGGCGCCCGGGACTGGACCGCGCGCTCGCTCCGGCCGGCGGACGTCCTGGCCGCCCTGCCCGCGGTATGGCGCGCGTGGCGCGACTGGAGCCCGGCGGCCCCTCCGGTGCTCGCCGTGCTCGACGCGCCGGAGACCGCGTGAAGCGTCTCCTGGCCGCGCTCCTGTTCCTCGGGGTGCTGCCGTCGGGGTTCTGGCGCCCGGGGGACCGGGTGCTGCTGTCCGATTTCTCGGTGGTCACCGCGGTGGCCGCGTCCCCGTTCACGGTCTACGCCGCGACGCCGAACGGCCTGATCATCTACGACCGCGGGGCCGATCGCTGGGCCGTGCCGCAGACGCCTCTCGACGGATACCCCACCGCGCCGGTACGGCTCGCGATCGCCGACCCCGTCGGCAACGGGGTGTGGCTCGGGACCGCGGACGGCTGGGCCCACTTCGATCAGGATCTCAATCAGTGGGAGCAGGGGATCGTGCCCGGCGGAGTACGGGACGCCTTCCTGGATTCCCAGGACCCCACCGGGGGGTTGTACGTCCTCGGGTTCAGCGGCTGGAGTCTCGTGCCCCGCGGCGGACTGATCGTGACGCCGGTGCGGGCCCTTCCGCCCGTGAACCGCCGCGTGGGCCCGCTCGGCATCGGGACCGCGCTCGCCCGCGCGCCGATGGTCGACGCGTTGCGCGCCCGGCTCCTCACCGACTCCCGCCTGCGCACCTATCAGTACACGGCGGCCGCGATGACGCCGGAGCGCCCCGGCGAGATGTTCCTGGGCACCACCGGGATGGGGCTCCTCCGGGTGGACCCGACGACCGGACAGGGTGAGCCCCTGCCGTTCGGGCTGCCCAACACCGGCGCGTCGGTGGTGGCCGCGGGGCCCGCGGGCGTGTGGACCGTCGGCTCCGCCCGCGCCGGCGAACGGCGGGGCGTGACCTGGGTGGCGGACGACCTCTCGCGCTTCACGCTCAACGAGGACGCGCTGGGACGATCGGCTTTCGTGCTGCTCGCGCGGCGCCTCCTCTACGCCGGTGAGGCGCTGTGGCTGGCCACCGATCGCGGCGTCTACCGGATGCCGGCGGGAGAGGGCGCCGGCCGTCTCTTCGATCTCGGCGCCGGGCTTCCGGGGGAAAACGTCCTGTCGCTCGCGCGGGCGCCGGACGGCGTGTGGGTCGGCACGACGCAGGGACTCGCCGTCATCACGGGGGACGGCGCGGTGACGCGGATGCTCGGCTATGACCGGCCCGTGCTGGCGATGACCGCTCAGCGCGAGAGCGTGTGGGTCGGGACCGCGGAGGGACTCGGGCTCATCGCGCCGGGCGCCCAGGCTCCGGTGGTGCCCCCGGAGCTCGCGGCCCAGCCGGCACTCTCCGCCGAGATCGTGGCCCTCGCCAACGCGCACGACACGATCGTCGCCGCGACGCCGGACCAGCTCGCCTGGCGCGATCCCGCGACGGGCGCGTGGACCGTCCTGCGTCCCCGGGCTCCCCTGGGGACCGTCACGGCGCTGGCGCCGGACGCGGGAGGCGTGTGGATCGGCGGTACGGCGGGAGTGGCCTTCTGGGACATCGCCCACCAGACGTTCCGCGGCCTGAGCGTGCCCAACGACGTCCCGGCGGCCATTCGTGATCTCGCCGTGGAAGGCGACTACCTCTGGGTCGCGACCGATGCGGGACTTCTCCGGATCTCGCGCGACGCGGCGCTCCACCGGTGACCGGTCTGCCGCTCGGTCCCGGCGCCGAGTTCGACCGCATCCGGGCCATCGCGCGGCGCCTGGGGCCGGCCGCCCGCGGGCTCGGGGACGACGCCGCGGTGATCCCGATCGGGGGCACGAATCTCGTCGTCAGCATCGACGCCAGCGTGGAAGGGGTCCACTTCCGCAGGGACTGGATGACGTTCGAGCAGATCGGATACCGCGCGGCCGCGGCGGCGCTGTCGGACCTGGCGGCCGAGGGCGCCAGCGTGATCGGAGTTCTGGTATCGATCGGTGCCCCGGCGGCACCGCCCCGGGGGCCTGATCCCGTCACGGACATCATGGCCGGCGTCGCCCAGGCACTCCTCGACGTGGGCGGAGCGGTTCTGGGGGGTGACCTGGTGCAAAGCGACCGATACATCGTCGACGTGTGCGTGCTCGGAAGGACGGACCACCCGGTCACGCGGGCGGGTGCCCGTCCCGGAGACGGCATCTGGGTCACGGGAAAGCTCGGCGCTCCCCGGGCGGCGCTGGAGGCGCTCGAACGCGGTGGCGCCCCCGATGAACGCTTTCACGCCAGGTTCACCAATCCCGATCCGCGGATTCACGCCGGTGCGTGGCTTGCGGCTCACGGCGCGCACGCGATGATCGACGTGAGCGACGGACTGGTGGCCGACCTTGCTCACCTGGCCGCGGCTTCGGGGGTCGCCATCACCATCGCCTTGGAGACGGTTCCCTTGTGGCCCGGCATCGACGACGCCGCGGCGGCGGTGGCGAGCGGTGAGGAATACGAGCTGGCCGTCGCCCTCGCGAGCGACTTCGGTCCCGCGGAGGCCAAGGAGTTCCAGGCGACGCACCTCGGTCTGCTGACCCGCATCGGCGAAGTGACGGCGGGCAGCGGAGTGCGCGTGTTCCTGAACGGCCGACCGGTCGACGTCCCCGCGGGATTCGATCACTTCCGATGATCCGCCTGCTCTGGTACTACGTGGTCCTGGTCTGGTCGAGCGTGGTCCACGCGGTCGGGACGATTCTGGCGTCGCTGTTCCGGGTCTCCTTCACACCCGGCGGCGTGTACGACTGGGGCACGAAGGACTGGTCGAAGCAGATCCTCTGGGGCGCCGGGACGCCGATCGAGATCCGGGGCCTCGAGCGCATCCCCGCCGGGCCCGTGGTGTACGCCTCCAATCACTCGTCGATGTTCGACATCTGGGCGCTCTCGGCGGCGCTCCCCGGATCGACGCGGTTCGTGGCCAAGCAGGAGCTGGGGCGGATTCCGCTCGTGGGGCCCGCGATGAAACGCGCGGGCCACGTGATGATCAACCGGGCCGTGAAGGCCCAGGCGATGGAGTCGTACGCGCAGGCCGGCGAGAAGATCAGGGGCGGCATCTCGCCCATCGTGTTCCCGGAAGGGACGCGGAGCCGCACCGGCGAGATGCTGCCGTTCAAGACGACGCCGTTCGCCCTGGCGATCGCGGCGCAGGTGCCGGTGGTGCCGGTGTACGTGCACGACACCTTCAAGATTCTCCCCAAGGGCGCCTGGCGGATGCGGGCGATGCCCATCCGGGTCCGCGTGGGTGAGCCGATCCCCACCGCGGGGCTCGGGCTCGACGACCGGAGCGCGTTGAAGGACCGGGTCGAAGCCGCGGTCCGCGCGCTCAAGGCACGCGTTGACGCGGGCGCGCTCCCCGCCTAAGGTTCGGGCCATCTATGAGCACGATCATTTCCGTCCACGCGCGCGAGATCCTTGATTCCCGGGGCAATCCCACCATCGAAGCCGACGTCACCCTCGCCTCCGGCGCCCGGGGCCGCGCCGCGGTGCCCAGCGGCGCCTCGACCGGCGAGCGGGAAGCGGTGGAGCTGCGCGACGGCGACCAGCGCCGCTACGGCGGCAAGGGCGTGCTGGAAGCGGTGAAGAACGTGAACGAAGTGATCGGCCCGCGGCTCGAGGGACTCGCCGCCGACGAGCAGATCGGGGTCGACAGCGCGATGCTCGAGCTGGACGGCACGCCCAACAAGAGCCACCTCGGCGCCAACGCCATTCTCTCGGTGTCGCTCGCCACCGCCCGAGCCGCGGCGGACGAAGCCGGGCTGCCGCTCTACCGGTATCTCGGCGGCCCCCTCGCGCACGTCCTGCCCGTGCCGATGATGAACATCCTGAACGGCGGCGTGCACGCGTCGAACACGGTGGACTCCCAGGAGTTCATGGTCGTGCCCATCGGCGCCGAGTCGTTTCCGGAGGCCCTGCGGATGGGCGTGGAGGTGTTCCACGCGCTCAAGAAGGTCCTGGCGAAGCGCGGGCTGTCGACCGCGGTCGGGGACGAGGGCGGCTTCGCGCCCAACCTCCCGCACGACGAGGCCGCGCTCGAGGCCATCATGTCCGCCGTGGAGGCGGCCGGGTACTCGGCGGGCAAGGACATCGCCATCGCGGTCGACGTGGCCGCGTCCGAGCTTTTTGAAGACGGCGCCTACGTGTTCAAGAAGAGCGGCGGCGGGAAAAAGTCGGCCGACGAGATGATCGCCCTCTACAAGAGCTGGGTGGACCGCTACCCGATCGTCACCCTGGAGGACGGCCTGGCCGAGTCGGACTGGACCGGCTGGGCCCGGCTGACCGAGGTGCTGGGGGCCCGGGTGCAGCTGGTGGGCGACGACATCTTCTGCACCAACCCGGACATTCTGGCCCGGGGCATCGACGAGGGCGTGGCCAACGCGATCCTCATCAAGCTCAACCAGATCGGCACCCTGACCGAGACCCTCCAGTGCATCGAGCTGGCGCGGTCGAACGCCTACGGCGCCGTCATCTCGCACCGCTCCGGCGAAACCGAAGACACCTTCATCGCCGACCTCGCGGTGGGGAGCGGCGTGGGGCAGATCAAGACCGGCTCGGGTTCGCGGACCGACCGGATCGCCAAGTACAACCAGCTGCTCCGCATCGCCGAGGAGCTGGGCGACGCGGCGCACTACCCGGGCCGGGACCTCTACGGCCTGTGAAACCCGCCGCCCGCCTCGCCGCGCTGGCCGGCGCCGTGGCCCTGCTCGCGTTCGCGGTGTTCGCGGGTGAGTACTCGACGCCCGACTGGCTCAAGCTCCGGCGGCAGCTGGCGCAGGAGCGGGACTCGGTCCGGTCGCTCGAGGGGCAGGTGGATTCGCTCGGGCGGGCGGCGCACGACCTCGAGACCAACCCCGCCACCCAGGAGCGGGTGGCGCGCGAGGAGTTCGGGATGATCCGCAACGGCGAGACCCTCTACCGGCTGGTCCCGCGGAGCCGCCCGACGCCCTAGCGGCGCGAGTATCCCACGCCGAAGCGCACGCGGTTCACGGTGTCGAGCCGGGACCCGTCCCCCAGCCGGATCTGTTCCACCCCGTATCCCAGCGTCAGCCACACGGGCCACCGCGGCGGCGTCAGGCGCAGGCCGACGTTCCCGCCCTGCCCGCTCGAGAAGGGCTGGACCACGTTCACCGAGGTGGCGGCCACGACCCACAGCTCGCCGTATCCGCTCACTGTGCCGGCGACGATGGGCTCCTCCACCCGGGCCTGCACGCGCCAGGTGAACCAGCGCTCCGTTCCCGCGGGCGTCGTGTAGGCGCGGGCGTAGGGCCCGCCCGAAATGGTCAGCCATTTCGCCGGCGCCACTCCCAGGAGCGCCTTGCCTTCCACCACGTCTTCGTCCGCCGCGGGTCCGTTCTGGGTGGTCAGGCTCCCCTGCCAGTAGCCGAGGTCGAGCCGCACCGGGCCGAGTCCCAGCCAGCCCTCGCCGCCGAAGGTGGAGCCCGAGAGATAGCTGTTCACGGCCCCGATGGCCGGCTGCGACGACAGCGCGGCGCCGTCCAGCTCGACGTCCACGCGCAGGCGGGAGCTCTGGGCGGCGAGCGGCGCGGCGACCACCACCGCCGCGAGGAGGGCGGCGGCCTTCACTGCGCCTCCCGCGAGATGACGAGCGGCGCGGAGGCGCGGATGCGCTCGAGCACGGCGGTGCGGCGCCGCGCGTTCTCCTGTTTCGTGGTTTCGATCTGCCGCTGCCAGAGCGCCCGGCGTTCGGTATTGCGGACGACGTTGTCGGGGAGGGGGGTCCCGGGCCGGTGCCCCAGGAACCCGGCGATCCCGGAAACCGTGAGCGCGCCCACCACCACGAACCGCCCGTCCGAGGCGTGGGCGCCGGACGCCATCACCGACGGCAGGACCAGCACCGCCGCGGCGCCCAGGAGTCCGCCCCCGAGCGCGCGCATCGCGGGTCCGCTCGTGGCCCGCTCGGGCAGGAGGGCGGTATCGGGCAGGCCGGGCCAGGGCAGGGTGTCGGCGTGGGTGGCCCGGATGTCCAGCGGCACCCGCACCACCCGCACCACTTCCCCCCCCGGGGTGGGCCGGGAGGTCACGGTGAGGACCAGCGGTCCGTCCCCGGGGGGCGCGCCCGCGGAATCCAGCCCGTCCCAGTTGACCGTCAGGGAGTCGCCGATGGGCCCCGCGTAAATGCCGCGGAGGAAGCGCCCGTCGGTGTGCTCGAGGGCCACGACCACTTCGTGGAACGAGCTGGCGTACATCCGGATGGGATACTGGTCCCGCCCCACCCGGAGCGTGGTGTCCGCCGGGGGCTCCACGGCCACGACCTTGATGGCCCGGCGCTGGGACTCGAACACGGCGGTGACTTCGGGCGGGAAGATGAGGGGATCGGGCCGGAACCGCGGGTCCTCCCGGATCAGGCGCCGGAAGACCGCGTCGGCGGAGTCGCGCCGGCCGCGGTAGAAGTCGCTGGCCGCGAGATACGTGAGCGCCTTGGGGCGGAGCGCGTCGGGGATCGTGTCGGGGCTCGGCGCCTCGACGGCGAGCACGCGCCGGAGGAGGGCGGCCGCGGTTTCGTAATCGAGGTTCTGGTACGCCTCCACCGCGGAGGCGACGGCGTGCGTGGCGTCCTGTGCGGCGGCGGGACGGGGGGTCGCCACCGTGACGGCGAGTGCCGCCGTCACCAGCAGCCCGGCCCTCCGCTTCATCACGGCGTGGCGGGCGAGAGGACGATGCCGGTGAGCCGGACCGAGGCGCCCGCCGCGACGGTGACCGTCGTCTCAAACGGGCGGAACCCGTCGCGCACGAAGCGGAGCTGGTGCGTGCCGGGAGTGACGGGCAGGTCGGTCTTGGGGGTGTTGCCCACCGCGACCCCGTCGAGGTACACCTCGGACCAGGGTTGCGTATTCAGGAGCAGATGTCCGTCGGGCGCGGGCGGCGGGGCCGGGCGCCGGGGCGCGGCACGGGGCGCGAGGCGAGGCGCCGGCGTGACGGGGGTCGAGGCCACCGGGCGCGTCGCGGGAGGCGTAACCGCCGTCGAGCCCGCGGGCGCCGCCGGCCGGGTCACCACGGGCGACGGGTTCGTGGGCTGGAGCACGAAGGTGCCCGGCATCGACCTCGGGGCGGCCTCCTCGTGGAGCCACCACCAGGCCGCCGCGGTCACGCCGCCGAGCAGGAGGGCGGCCGTGAGCAGGGTGGCGCCGATCCGCCGGCGGTGGGGCACGCCCCGCGAGGGGCGCGGCAGCCGGGGGGGCGGGGGCGCGTCCGAGTCGATCACCACCAGCGGCGCGGCCACGGCGCCGGGGGCCGCCACGGCCACCGACGAGCGGCGCACCGGCGGCGGCAGGGTGACGATGGGAACGGGCGCGGCCGTCTCCGCCTCGAGGGCGCTGACGAAGTCGAGAATGGTCGCGAAGCGCTCGCTCGGGTGCTCGCTGGTGGCGCGCTGGAGCGCTTCGAGCACGTGCGGCGTGGGGGCCGCGCCGCGGAGGCAGTCGTGCGCCACCACCGCCAGTCCGTACTGGTCCACGCTCGGCCCGGCGAGGTTGCGCGACGCGAACTGCTCCGGCGCCAGGTAGCGCTGTTCGGCGGGTGCATCCGCGCCGAAGACCGCCTGCGGGCGGCCGAAGGCCCGGGCGATGCCGAAGTCGGTGACCCGCGCCCAGCCCCGCCCGTCGATCAGGATGTTCCCGGGCTTCACTCCGCCGTGGGTCATCCCGCGCCGGTGGGCATAGTCGAGCGCGCTGGCCACCTGGTGAATGATGCGCAGGCACTGCGCCCAGTCGGGCGCGGCCTGGTCGGTCGACGCCAGGGCTTCGGCCAGCGAGTGGCCGTTGGCGTACTCCATCACGTACCACAGGAAGATGCGCGTCGCGCCGGCGCGGTACACCGGGACGATGTGCGGGTGATCGAGCGACGAGGCCAGCGACGCCTCGCGCTGGAGCAGGCCGTCCGCCTCGGGCGCGGTGACCGCGGTACGGGGGATGATCTTGAGCGCCACCAGCCGATCCCGCTCCCGCTCGAGCGCCAGGTAGACCACGCCGCGCGGTCCCTGACCCAGCACGCCCTCGATCTGGAACTCCTGCTCCAGGTCCTTCCGGGCGCTCGCCTCGAGCTCCCGCGGGAACGGCGCGGTGAGCGTCGCCACTCCGGCGGGGGAGAACCCGCAGAGGGTGCATTCGTGGGTCTGGTCGGAGATCTCACCGACCGCACAGCGGGGACAGATCATGGCGTAATGTTAAACAGATTGCTGACGACAGACAGGGCCCCGGACGAGGCCTGCAGGGTGAAGCCGTTCCCGGGCAGGTCGATCTGGAGGTCGCCGAAGGTGGCCACTCCCGCCACGGCCGTCTGGGTGGTCGTCCCGAGCAGATCGCTCAGGCCGCCATTGGGGTCGGCGTCGATCGCCACGGAGACCGAGCTCCCGAAGGTCGGGTCCACGTTTCCGAACCCGTCCTCCGCCTTCACCACGATCGCCGGAGTGATGTTGGTGAGCTCCGGCGTGTTGGAGGGCTGGGTGGTGTAGACCAGCTGCGTGGCCGTGCCCGCGTTGACGACCACCGTCGCAGTCTGGGTGATGCCGATTCCGTTGACCGTGGCCGACACCGTCTTCGATTCCGCGGTGGTGGACGAGAAGGTGGCGGTCGAGACCCCGGTGCCGTCGGTGTTCGGCGGCGAGCTGAGGGTGTTGTTGCTCCCGGTCGCCCCCAGCACCACCGTCGCGCCCGAGATCACGTTTCCGAACCCGTCCTTTGCGGTCACCGTGATCGTGCTTTGACTCGTGCCGGACGAGGCCTCGATCGGCGACGAGGCGGTGACCGTGGACTGCGAGGCCGACACCGGTCCCACCGTCCCGGTGACCGTGAAGGTCACGGGGCTCCCGCCGAGCGTGCCGGACGCGGCCTGGACCGTGTTGGCGCCCGGCGCGGTTCCCAGGGTCCAACTCGTGAGGGTCGCGTGTCCCGTCCCGTCGGTCGAGATGCCGGCGGGGGACGCCGGGTTGATCGCGCCGCCGCCCGCGGAGAGGGTGAAGGTCACGCTCACGCCCGATACCGGGTTGCCGTGCGCGTCGGTCACGAGCACCGACGGCGCGGTGACGCTCGAGCCGACGGTCGCCGTCGCCGGCGGCGAACTCGCGGCGGCGATGGTGGTCGCGGCTCCCGCGGTCACGTTGAAGGCGGGGCTCGTGGCGGTCGTCACGGTGCCGGACCGCGCGGTCAGCGTGTAGCCCGCGCCCGCCTTGTTGATGCTCAGCCCGGCGTGCGTCGCCACGCCCGCGGTGAACGCCTCGATCGAGTCGCCCGCCAGGACCCCGGACGCGGGGTTCGTGCCGATGCGGATGGTATCGCTGCCCACGAACCCGGTGGCGGTGTTGTTGAACTGGTCGAGCGCCGTCACCACGACCGAGCCCAGCAGGCCGCCGGCCGTGTCGCTCACCGGCCCCGCGGTGAACACGAGCTGGCTCGCGGCGGCCGGGCCGACCACGACCGCGGCCGTCTGCGTGATCGCCACCGAGTTGATCGTCGCGGACACGGTCTTCGACTCGGCCACCGTGGACGACAGGGTTCCCGTCGCCACGCCGCTCGCGTTGGTGGTGCCCACGGGCTCGGTCAGGGTGTTGCCGGAGCCTGTCGCGGCCAGGACCACCGTCGCGCCAGCGATCGGGTTCCCGCTCCCGTCCTTGGCGGTCACCGTGATCGTGCTCTGGCTACCGCCTGAAGACGCCGTGATGGGGGAAGTCGCCGTGACCGTGGACTGCGCGGCGGACACCGTGCCCGCGGTGATGGTGAACGCCGAGCTGGTCGCGCCGGCCAGGCCCGTGGCGGAGGCGGCAAGGGTGTAGCCGATGCCGGCCTTGTCGATGGCGGCGTCGCTGAAGGTCGCCACGCCGCTCACCGGCGTCACGTTGGTCACGGTCCCCGACAGCGTCCCCCCGCCGGGGTTCGTGCCGATGGCGAGCGAGACGGCATTCGCGGCCGTCGTGACCCGGTTATTGAACGCGTCCCGGATCTCGACCTGGAACGGGGCGATCGCCACGTTCGCCGTCTGGCTCGCGGGCTGGACCACGAAGTTGAGGTTGTTCGGGGCGGCCGGGGCGACGACCACGATCGCGGTCTGGGTCACGCCCACGGCGTTGATCGTCGCCGACACGGTCTTCGACTCGGCCACCGTGGACGACAGCGTCCCCGTGGCCACCCCGCTCGCGTTGGTGGTGCTCAGGGGCTGGGTCAGGGTGTTGCCGGTGCCCGTGGCCGCCAGGGTCACCGTCGCGCCGGCGATCGGGTTGCCGAGGGCGTCGAGCGCGGTGACGGTGACCGTGCTCTGGCTCGCGCCGGTCGAGGCCGTGATCGGCGACGAGGCGCCCACGGTCGACTGGGCCGCCGAGACGCCGCCGGGATTGACCACCACTGTCGCGGTCTGGGTGATAGCGACGCCGTTGACCGTGGCCGACACCGTCTTCGATTCGGCGAACGTCGCGGAGAGGGTCCCGGTCGCCACGCCCGTGCCGTCCGTGAGGCCGGGCTGGGTCAGGGTATTGCCGGTCCCCGTCGCGCCGAGCACCACGGTGGCGCCCGACACCGGATTGCCCAGGGCGTCCCGCGCCGTGACGGTGATCGTGCTCTGGCTCGTGCCCGAGGACGCGGTGATGGGCGACGTCGCGGCGACGGTGGTCTGCGCCGCCGAGACGGCGCCGGCGGTCACGGCGAAGGCCGTGCTGGTGGCGCCGGTCAGCGTGCCCGAGCGCGCGGTGAGGGTGTAGCCCGGGTCCGCCTGGTTCAGCACCAGCGCGCTGTGGCTCGCCACGCCGGACGCGAACGCCTCCACCGTGTCTCCGGACAGCGCGCCCGTTCCGGGGTTGGTGCCGATCCGGATCGTGTCGGCTCCCGCGAAGGCGGTCACGACGTTGTTGTTCGCGTCCAGCACGGTCACGGCCACCGCGGGAGCGATGGACGCGCCCGCCACGACGGTCGAGGGCTCGGCGGTGAAGGCGAGGTGCGTGGCGTTCCCCGGCGTGATGGTGAACGCCGCGCTGGTGCCGTCCGACAGGCCGGAGGACGACGCACCGAGCATATAGCCCGTGCCGGCCTTGTTGATGGAGAGGCCCGGGAAGGTCGCCACGCCGCCGGACGCGGCCACGCCGGTGGTGCCGGAGAGGGTGCCGCCGCCCGGATTGGTCGAAATGGCGAGGGTCACGGTGCCGGCGAACCCGGTGGCCGTGTTGCCGAAGGCGTCGCGCGCCGTCACCTGAATGGAGCCGAGCGGGCCCGCCGCGGAGTCGCTCACCGGCTGGACCGTGAACGCGAGCTGGCTGGCCCCGGCGGGCGTGATGGTGAACGCCGTCGAGGTCGCGCTCGCGAGGCCGGTCGCGGAGGCGGACAGCGTGTACCCGACGCCGGCCTTGTCGATGCTCAGGTTGGAGAAGTTCGCCATCCCCGCCGCCGCCGTGATGGCGGTGGTTCCGGAGAGCGTGCCGCCGCCCGCGTTGGTGCCGATGGCCACCGTCACGGAGCCGCTGAAGCCCGTCGCGGTGTTGCCGTTCGCGTCCTGCGCCGTGACCTGGACCGCCGGCGTGATGCTCGCGCCGGCCGCCGTGGCCGTGGGCGCGACCGTGAAGGCGAGCTTGGTGGCCGCTCCCGGCGTGATGGAGAAGCCGGTGCTGGTGGCCCCCGCCACGCCGGTCGCGGACGCCGCGAGCGTATAGCCCGTGCCCACCTTGTCGATGGAGAGGCCGGCGAAGGTCGCGACGCCGTTCACGGGCGTCACTCCGGCGCCGCCCGAGAGCGTGCCGGCGCCCGCGTTGTTCGCGATCGCGAGCGAAATGGCGCCGGCGAATCCGGTCGCGACGTTGCCGTCCGCGTCCAGCGCCGTCACGGTCACGGCGGGGGAGAGGGCCGCGCCGGACGCGGCGTCCGTGGGCTCCTGGGTGAACGTGAGCTGGGTGGCCGCGCCGGGAGCCACGGTGAACCCCGTGGACGTGGCGCCGGTCACGCCCGTGCTCGAGGCCGCGAGGGTGTAGCCCGCTCCAGACTTGTTGATGGACAGCCCGGAGAAGGTCGCCACCCCGGCCGCGGCGGTCACGGTCGTGGTCCCCGACAGCGCTCCGCCCCCCGGATTGGTGCCGATGGCGAGCGAGACGCTGCCCGCGAAGTCGGTCGCCACGTTGCCCTGGTTGTCGAGCGCGGTCACGACGATCGCCGGCGTGATCGCGAGGCCCGCGGTGGCGGCGGAGGGCTCCTGCGTGAAGACGAGATGATCGGCGGCTCCCGGGGTCGCGACCGCGGTGAAGGTCACCACGCCGGCCGTGGAGGTCGCCGTGAGGGTGTCGGTCTTCGCCAGCGTTCCCAGGGTCCAGCTGCCCACCGTCGCGATGCCGTTCGAGCCCGTGGTGGGCGTCGCGGCCGTCACCGAGCCGTTCGAGGCGGTGACCGCGAAGGTCACCGCGACACCGGGCACCGGGTTGTTGAGCACGTCACGGACGATCACGGCGGGCGGCGTGGTGACGGCGGTCCCCACCGTCGCGCTCTGGCCGGTCCCGGCGCTCGCCGTCATCGTGGCGGCGGCGCCCGGATTCACCGTCACCGCCGCCGTCTGGGTGACGCCGACGCCGGCGACGGTCGCCGAGACGGTCTTGACCTCCGCCACCGTGGACGAGAGGGACCCGGTCGCCACTCCCGATGCGTCCGTGGTGGTCGCGGGCTGGGTCACGGTATTGCCGGACCCCGTGGCCGCGAGCACCACGGTGGCGCCCGCCACCGGGTTCCCGTTCGCGTCCCGCGCCGTCACCGTCACCGTCGAGGCCGGGCCGCCGGCGGTGATGGGCGTGCCCGCGGCGACCGACGACTGCGCCGCGGACACCGCGCCCGAGGTCACGGTGAACGCCGCGCTGACCTGCCCGGCGAGTCCGGAGGACGAGGCATCGAGCGTGTACCCGGTGCCGGTCTTGTTCAACGAGGCGGTGGGGAACGACGCGACGCCGTTCACCGCGGCGACGCTGGTCACCGTCCCCGACAGCGTGCTCCCGCCCGGGTTGTTGCCCAGCGTGAGGCTCACCGCGTTGGACGCGGTGGTGACCGGGTTGGCGAAGGCGTCGAGGATCTCCACCTGGATCGGGGGCGCGATCGCGGCCCCGGCGGTCGCGGCGCTCGGCTGGACCAGGAAGGTGAGCGACTGGGCGGCCGCGGGATCCACCACCACGGCGGGCTGCTGGGTGATGATCACGCCGCCCACCGTCGCCGTCACCGTCTTGGACTCGGCCTTCGTGGACGACAGGGTGCCGGTGGCCACGCCGTTGTCGTTGGTGGCGGCCGCGGGATTGGTCACCGTGTTGCCGGTGCCGGTAGCCGCCAGGGTGACGGTCTTGCCCTTGATCACGTTCCCGTACTGATCGCGGGCGGTCACCGTGACCGTGCTCTGGCTCGACCCCGTCGAGGCCGTGACGGGGCTCGAGGCGGTGACGCTGGTCTGCGCGGCGCTCACGGCGCCCGGCACGGTGAAGGCCGTGAAGGTCACGGGAGAGCCGACGCCCGTGGCCTGGACCAGCTGGGTCGAATCCACCGGGCTCATCCCGGTGCCGAGAGTCCAGCTGGTGGACGCGATGCCGCTGGCGTTGGTGACCGAGGTGAGCGGGCCCACCGAGCCGCCGCCGTTCAATACCGACCAGCTGATGGTGACGCCGGAGACGGGGTTGTTGAGGGCGTCCTGGACCAGCACCGAGAGCTGTACCGGGAGGGTCACGCCGACCGTATCGGTCTGCCGGTCTCCCGCGTTCACCTTCATCTGCGTGGCGCCGCCCACCTGGGCGGTGACCGCGAAGGTATCGGCGGTCGGCGTCCCACCCAGGGTCGCCGTCGCCGTGGTGGTCTCGGCGCCCGGCGCGGCGCCGAGGGTCCGCGTGGCCTGGGCGTGGCCGGTCACGTCGGTCTGGTCGCTGGTGGGCGAGACGCTGCCGCCCGACTGCGCCGCCCAGGTCACGGTCACGTTGGGGACCGGATTGCCGTTGGCGTCCGTGATCAGGACGTCGTGCGGGGTCGAGAGCGTACTGCCGACCTGGCCCACGAGGTTGTCACCCGAAAACTTCGTGATGTGCGCCGCCGCGCCCACCTTCGCGGTGTCCACGAAGATGAGGGGCGAGCCGGTGAGCCCGGTGGAGGTCGCGGTCATGCTGTCGGGCTTCGCCGTGGCGCCGAGGGTCCAGGAGCCGACCGTGGCGACCCCCGAGGCGTTGGTGCTCGGGTTGGGGCCGGTGAGGGACCCGTTCGCTCCCACCGAGCCGGGCAGGGCGAAGGTGACGCCGACGCCCGCCACGGGATTGCCGCTCTCGTCCGTGACGATCACGGACGGCGGCGTGCCGACCGCCGTGCCCGCCGTCGCCGTCTGGTGGTCTCCGCCGTTCACGGCGATCTGCGTCGGGGCGCCGGCCCCGACCGTGACGGTGCCCGAGGTCGCCGCCGTGAGCGGCGGCGCGGTGAACGTCAGGGTCCGCGCGCCGACCAGCCCCGTGATCTTCAGATTGGTGAAGGTGGCGAGCCCGCCCGCGTCGGTGACGGCGGTGAGCGTGCCGCCGAGCGTGCCGGCGCCGGTCGCGAGCGCCGCGGTGACGGTCGTTCCCGACTGGCTCACCGGGTTGCCGCTGGCGTCCTGGATCTGGATTTCGGGCTGCTGGCCGAAGGCCACGCCGTTCGCAGCGGAGGCGGAGGGCTCGGTCGTGAGGCCCAGCCTGGCCGCCGCCCCGGTCTGGACGTTGAAGGCCGAGCTGGTGGCCGCGACCAGGCCGCCGGCGGACGCGCCCAGAGTGTAGCCCGTACCCGCGCGGTCGATACTGAGGCCGGAGAAGGTGGCCACGCCCGCGACCGCCGCCACCGTCGCCGTGCCGGAGAGCGTGCCGCCGCCGGGGTTGGTGCCGATCGCGACGGTGACGTTGCCGGTGAAGCCGGTGGAGACGTTCTCGTTCGCGTCGTGGGCGCTCACCTGAAGCGCCGGCGTGATCGCGGCGCCCGCCACGGTGTTGGCGGGCTCGACGGAAAAGACGAGATGGGTGGCCCCGCCGGAGGTGACCGCGACCGTGTCCGTGGCGGTGACCGCGACGCCGCCGATGGTGACGCTCACGACCTTGGCGCCCGCGACCGTGGACGACAGCGCGCCGGTCGCGATCCCTGAGGCGTCGGTCGGGGCGGGGGGCTGGGTGACCGTGTTTCCGGCCCCCGTGGCCGCCAGCACCGCGGTCAGCCCCGAGATGGGGTTCCCGTACGCGTCCCGGGCGGTGGCGGTGAGGATGGCGCTGCCGCCGCCCGCCGCGACGCTGGTGGGTGACGCCTGCAGGGTGGACTGGGCCGCCGAGATGGCGGCCGGCGTGACGGTGACCGGCGCCGTCTGCGTGATCAGCATCCCTCCCACCGTCGCGCTGATCGTCTTCGCCTCGGCCTTGGTCGACGTGAACGAGCCGGTGGCGAGTCCGGAGGCGTCGGTGGTCGTCGCCGGCTGGGTCACCGTATTGCCGGTGCCGGTCGCCGCGAGCACCACCGCCGCGCCGGCGATCGGATTGCCGTGCGCGTCCCGGGCCGTCACCGACACGGTCGCGCCCGTGCCGCCCGCCGTGATGCTCGCGGGAAGTGCCGTGATGGTGGACAGGCTGGCCGATACGCCGCCGGCGGAGATGGTGAACGCGTTGGACCGCGCGCGCGTCAGCGCGGGCGCGGTGGCGGCCAGGCGGTAGCCGGCGCCCGCCTTGTCGATGGTGAGGGTGGAAAAGGTCGCCACCCCCTGGACCGCGCCGACGGCGACGGTTCCGCCCAGGGTCCCGCCCGCGGGATTCGAGTCGATCGCCGCGGTCACGGTGCCGGCGTACGCCGTGTCCGGATTGCCGAAGGCGTCGAGGGCGGTCACCACCGTCGCGGGAAGGACCGCGCCGGCGGCGGCACCCGACGGCTCGGTGGTGAACGCGAGCTGGGTGGCGGCGCCGGGCCGGATGTTGAAGGCCGCGCTCGTGGCACCGGTGAATCCCGACGCGGTGGCCGAGAGCGTGTACCCCGCGCCGGCCTTGTTCAAGGTCAGGCTCGAGAACGTGGCGACGCCCGCCACCGCATTGACGGAGGCCGTGCCACCGAGCGTGCCGCCTCCGGGATTGGCCGCGATCGCGAGGGTCACCGATCCCGTGAAGCCGGTCACGGTGTTGCCGCTGCCGTCCTGGGCGGTGACCTGGAGGGCGGGCGTGATGGCCGCTCCCGCCACGGCGTTCGCCGGCTGGACCGTGAACGCCAGCTTGGTGCCGGTCCCGGCGCTCACGGTGAACGCGGTGCTGGTGGCCGTGCCGGTCACGTTCGCGGCCGTGGCGGTGAGGGTGTAGCCGGCGCCGCTCTTGTCGAGGCTCAGGTCGGCGAAGGTGGCGACCCCGTGCGCCGCGGCGGCGGTGGTGGTGCCCGACAGGGTCGAGCCCCCGGGGTTGTTGCCGACCGCCACGGTGACGTTGCCCGCGTAGCTCGTGTCCACGTTGCCGAGGGAGTCCGAGGCGGTGACCTGGACGGCCGGGGTCAGCGTGGCGCCCGCGGAGGTCCCGACGGGCTCGACGGTGAAGGCGAGGAGCTGGGCGTGGGCCGGGAGAATCGTGACCGTCGCGGTCTGGGTGATCGCCTGGCCACCCGCGCTCGCGGTCACGTGCTTCACGCCCGCCATCTTGCCGCTCACCGATCCGGTGGCGACACCGGAGCCGTCGGTCACGGCCGCGGGCTGACGCAGGGAATCACCGGTGGCCGTGTCCGCCAGCACCACGGCGATCCCGGGAACCGGGTTGCCGAGGGGGTCGCGGACGGTCACGGTGATCGTGGCGAGGCTGTCGCCCCGGGAGGCGTGGATGGTGGCCGGGGCGGCGGCGACGGTGGACAGCGAGGGCGAGATGGATCCCGCGGTGACGTTGAACGGGCCCGTCTGCACGGACAGGGACGGGGCCGCGATCGACGCGCGGAGGCGGTAGCCGACCCCGGTCTTGTCGAGGCTGAGCGCGGGGAAGGTGGCGACCCCGGCGACCGCGGCGACCTTCACGCCGCCCGACAGGGTGGCGCCGCCCGGGTTCGAGTCGAGCGCCATCGTCACCGAGTCGGTGAAGCTCGCCAGGGTGTTGCCGAGTGAGTCCTGCGCCGCGACCTGCACGGCGGGGTGGATGGTCTTCCCGGCGGTATCCGCGGCGGGCTGGGCCAGGATGACGAGCTGCTGCGGCGCGAGGGCCTCGCGGAAATCCGCGGCGGTCTCGGCGTTGCCCCCGAAGGGCTGCCAGCGGCTGGTGCGCCCCGACTGGCTGACGGCGCGGTACTGCCAGTGGTAGCCGTCGTTGTCCAGCAGCACCGGGCTGGTGGCCTGGACGGTGCTGCCGCTCGTCGCCAGGACGCTCGTGACGGTCGCCGAATTGGTGAACGCGGTGCCCAGAGGCTCGAGCTCGATCTCGAGCCGCACGTGCTCACCCTGGGCCGGGTCCGCGACGGTTCCCTTGAAGATGATGGTCCGGGTGACGTTGGTGCCGCCGACGGGGAGCGCCGTCACGCCGTCCGATTTGAACTGGCCGGCGGCGGTGGGGGCCGCGAGCGAGTTCCCCAGCACGAAATCCGCGGCGCTCTCGGCGTTGCCGCCGTAAGCCACCCAGTTGCCGGGGCGGCCGGTCTGGTCCACCGCCCGGGCGCGCCAGTGATAGGCCGAGTCGTCGAAGAGCGAGGTGACCTGGACGTAGGCGGTGCGGCCGTTCGCGGCCGGGGCGCCGACGGTGGTGCCGGTCCCGGTGAAGGGGACGCTGGTGGGCTTCGCCTCCACCTCGAGGCGCAGGGAGTCGGGCCGGTCGGGATCCGAGACCACGCCGCGGAACACGAGCGCGTTCTGCGAGATGGTGTCGCCGGTCGGCACGGCGGTGACCGAGTCCGCGTCGAGCTGGGTGAGGCTCGTGGGGCCCGCGGGCGTACGAGGCGGCGAGACGGCGAGCGTGAAGGCGCCCGAGTCGGTCGGCGCATTGGTGCTGACTTCGACCACGTAGCTCCCGGTGCGGGGGAGCCGCTGGTAGAAGAGACAGGGGTTGCCGGCCACGCCCAGGCAGGTGCCGCTTTCGGCGAGCGCCGGCTTGGCGGCGGCCACCGCGCTGTCGAGCACCAGGTACCCGGCGGGGGCGGTGAGCTCGAGGGACACCGAGTCGCCGGCCGATCCGGAGAACGCGTAGAGGGCGGCCGGGTGGCCGGCGCGGTGGGGCGCGGCGCAGCTGGCGGCGCCGACGGTGCCTGCGACCTGCCCGCCGACGGCGACGGGGAGGACGGCGCAGGGCTGGACGGTGAGCTGGACGGGGACGCGCAGCTCGCCCGCTGAGGAGCCCGATCCCGTGACCACGATGGTGTCGCGGTAGGTGCCGAGCGCGAGCCCCGTGGCGACGAGGGACACGGGGAGGGTGTCGGGTGTCGAGCCGGTGGCGGCGCCGAGGTGGAGCCAGGTGGAGGAGCGCGCGGTGGTGGCGGTCCAGGTGATGCCGCCCGACGCCCCGTTGCCGACCACGACGCGCTGGGTCCGGGGGGCGCTCGAGCCGAGGGGAGCGGAGTCGGCGAGAGCGAGGGGGGTGACGACGAGCACGCCGCCGGTGGGCGGGCTCAGGAGTTTGTCGATCTGGCACTGCGAGACGAGGAGTGCCGCGACGGCGACGCCCCCGACGGGGAGGAGGCGGGAGAGGCTCTTCCGGCTCATCCCTTTCATCTATTGGATATCCCGTGCCGGGCCCGGCGCCCCGGATTCGTGGGGGCCTCGGGGGGTCCGTCGCCCGGCTGCGGCAGGACTCCTGTCGCAGGGGCGCAGCAGGGGAATAGTGGGCGGGCGCATAAGGGTCTGAAAAGTACCGGGGGGGTGGGGGAGGGGGGAGGGCCTCGGGGCGACCCCTGGCGGTGCGACGCGTATACCCCGGGCGGCGCGACGTTTCCCCGGGCGGTGCGACGTTTCCCCGGGCGGTGCGACGTTTCCCCGGGCTAACGCCCGGGGTTAGGGAGGATACTCTGGAGGTTCGTGGTCTGCGCCGATCACCGGGTCCAGCCGTCGATCAGCGACTACGACTATTGCCGCACGCGGGACGCGCTGGTGGGGATTCTGTTCACGAAGACCGGGGGCTCGCCGACGCGGGCGAAGCGGATCCGCAAGCGCCTGTACCGGGTGTGCGGCGCGGTCATGATCTTCTGCATCGTGGTGATCGGGTTGTATCACGCCGTGCAGAACGTTCGAGCGCGGAGGGCCTGCGGCCGGTGCTCTGGCCGGAGGCGACGGCGTTGTGGGCGTTCGGGTGGTCGTGGATGGTGAAGGGGGAGACGCTGTGGCGGGATCCCCCACTCCCACCGGGCCCGGCGGTCGGCTAGTTTCAGTCCCGGCAACGGGGCGGCGTAGCTCAGCTGGTTAGAGCAGCGGAATCATAATCCGCGGGTCGTCGGTTCGAGTCCGACCGCCGCTATAACGACTTAGGCCCCTCCGGGGGCCTTTTTCGTGCGAGCATCCAACGAAATATCCAACGAACCGTCGAAATCCTGCCTCGGCCGCCTGTTTGCTCTCCGAATTCGCCGTGTGTGCCTGCTAACGACACGCGGCCCAGTGTCCCTTACTTGATCCGGACGAACCTTGACGCTCCAGGCACGAGTGATGGCGGAAGCCTGTCGCAAGAACGCCCTCCCGTGTCGCAAAACCGCCCTAGCTCCAAAGGGAGTGCAGGGCATCGCTCCAGTGGGACGCCCTCAGCACTCGGCTGAGAAGGACACCCCCTGCACGCCGGCGAACGTGTGACAACTCGTCTCTCAGGCGTCTTATTCTTAAGAGACCTAGGAGCGAGCCACCTCTTGCAGGCGCGTGTGGGATGACAGAGGACGTGCCGGAGGTGCACATGTCTCTCTTTACGAGGGGCCCCCAGAGCGTGAGGGGGCTGTTGACGCAAGTGGATCGCTTTCAACCGGAGCCACGTATGTTGATTCCCTTAGCACTGGCAGGCCTATGCTTGACCGGAGCCTGCGAACGTCAGGAGCCAACCGCACCGGTGGTACCCGAGCTGACCGCCCAACAGGTCGCTGCCATTCAGGTGACCTATGTGTGCGGCACGACGTTCCGTGTACGGAATCCAAACCCGGCGCCAGTCTCCCTTGATTGGGAGATGACCAGCACCGGCGAGCGCGGGGCGGTCGCTGTTAGGGCCGCTACGGGTGGGAGGACTTACAGCGAAACCACCTTCGCTCCTGTGGACAGTGGCACGATTACGCTGCTGTATAAGGGGAACATTGTCCAATCTGTTCAGAACCACGGGGTGTATCCCTGCAATGAGGTGGCTGACAGCGCCTGGCCCGTACCGCCGCGGGGTTGGAATCTCCCGAAAGATTCCAGCATCACCGTCGCGTCGCCCATCGAGCCCGGTACGCGCTACTACCGGAACATTCTGAGCGTTCGTTTCGATAGGCGGCTGCCCGGCACATCGTTGAGATCGCTGGTCCGCAAGTACGAGGGAGTGATTATCGGGCAGATCCTCTCCGACGAGGTAGTCATACGCGTTCCTGATCCTGGACCAACGTTGGCCGACGCACGAACAATGGCGGCGCGCATCTCGCGGGAGCCAGGTGTAAGAAATGCTCGTCTCATGGCATTCCGGGAGCTCATCCACCTGCGAGGGCGATATCCAAACGATGGCAATGGCGCACATCGAAGTGATTGGTTTGGCACTGCCCTTAGTACTTGGGCTCGCCGATCGATTCACCTTCCCCTTGCGTGGGGGTGCGAGAATGGCGAATACGGATCCTCGCCAGTGAAGATCGGCGTGGCGGACTTCTACCTTGATAGTGGCAATCCCGACTTCGACTCGTCGCAGGTGACGGTCAACACGCCAAGTGGAACCATGACACCGTTTTCCCGTGCCACATTAGGGAATGTCGATCATTCACATGGGACGTTCGTCTCGGGTATCATGACCGCTGCTGGAAACAATGACACGGGCACGGCAGGCGTACTCTGGAAGACGCACCTCTATATGTACTCCTTCTGGAGGCAGGACTCCGTCGTATCCGACGGGGTTGCTCGCCTTGAGGAAATGCTCGATAGCGCGACCACTTCAGGCGTCAGGGTATTCAACGCTTCGTTTGGAATCGGAGCGTCCTCGGATACGTTGACCGTGAAGCGCATTCACGATGCGGTGGAGAGCTTCGTCCAGGGCGGCTCCGGGAACATCTTTGTCCTGGCTGCGGACGAGTCCCAGCCAGGCGGCCGGTCTCGACAAATCACGAGTCTTTCCGTTGTTCAGAACACGACGAGTTCGGATTACACCGCGATGGATCGGGCCGTTGCGCAACTCGTGACTGAGATTCCTGGGCAAGTCCTCATCGTCGCGGGGACGGACACGACGGGCGGACTTGCGTCGTTCAGTGATTTCTATTCAGGCGGGGGCACAGCAATAGCTGCTCCCGCCGAGAGTGTCTTGGCGACGGGAGATCCATCCGACTTTGCGGGCGGCGTGAGCCTCAGGTCGGGGACTAGCTACGCGGCACCATTTGTCGCCGGCGTCGCCGCCCAGTTGTGGGCATTGGATCCGGGGCTGACCGCTACGCAAGTGAGCGACTATATCCTTCGCGGTTCGCATCAAAAGCGCTTCAGCCGCGCCGCCGCAGACTCGATCCTGCCCACGGCCGTTCGCGACTCAACGTACCAGTTGGATGCTTACGGTGCACTCAGCCTGTTGGCGCGGGAACAGACCGGCATGCCCGTTTGCGGATCTCCTGTATGGGTCAACGGCGACAGTGTCGTAGTGGATCAGCGAGAGGGCGGCGATCGGGTGATGACGATTGCAGGAGCTGACCTACAGAGCGTCTCGGTGGCTCAGGGTGGGCGATTGATCTCCGTATTGACCTACACGGATAGCGATCAGCACTCGATTGTTCTTGACCAGACCGGATCCATCCTCCGAACGATGTCATTCAATGTGGAGCGTCGGTATCTTGAGCAAGACACGGTGGATCTGGCGATACCCGATACCGCCAGCTATCCCCTTCTCACCATTACTGGTCCGGTCTCGCCGCGCAGTAACTGGAATCCTACTGCGATTGCCAACGCCACGGCACCAGGTTGGGACATCGGATCGGCGGAAGTGGAGGTGTCACCCAACGCCGACTGGGTGGCCGTGAACGTTGCACAGTTTAGTGACACCGCGACGACGGAGTGTGATGCTCAGTTTGTTGCGTGGCGGTGGTACGCGGTTCAGGCCGGTACGAACACTGTGCAGGCGATCGACTCGACGATCCAAGGGGGGTGCCCCATTGCTACGCCCTTCAACACGGGGCCGACGTCGATAGCGTGGACGCACGACGGACGGCGAGTGTTTATCAACGACGCAGTGTGGGATACCACAAGTACTCCCTTTGACACGACCTACCTGTACACATTCGTCGTTGGGACGGGTTCGTCGCGTGTCGCGGTGTCCTGGGTTTACGTGAATGGTCTCTACTCCTCCGCGGATGATTCCGTGCTGATCGCCGGACGAACCCCAGACCTCAGCACGTGCTATGTCGATTTCCGGGACGATTCGGCCGTTGCAACCGTGCTGAAGTCCTACAGCGGCAATTTCTCAGTAGACTGCTACCCTTACTGGACAACTCCGAAGGAGATTCCGAGCGCGCCACCGTTGGCTGAGCGAGGGGCAACGGCCCACACCGGCCACGCAACCCGGCGCCCCGGTCGCCTATCGGGGCGCCGTCGCGCCGTAGCCTGGTCCAATTGAAATGCAGGTGGATAGTCACGCGCGCAACCAGGCCGACCTCTCGTTTCGGCCTGGTTCGCGCGGCGACAGCATCCAACGAATCATCCAACGAACCGGGCCGACCAGGGCTTGTCCAGGCTGACCCAGGGTTGTCCACACGACCGAGGAACCGTTGCTAGGCCAAGCTTGTATTGAGAGGGCCAGAGTTGACCACACATGGTGTGCCGTCGATCATAATCCACGGGTCGTCGGTTCGAGGCCGACCGCCGATATAACTGACCTTCCCCCCGAAAACTGGAGCATCCATTGTGGCACTTCCGCCCGCCCTGCGGGGCAGGAGGTCGTATGCGGAAGAGCCGCTTTACCGACGAGCAGATCGTCGGCATCCTGAAGCAGCATGAGGCCGGCACACCGACCGGCGAGCTGATCCGGCAGCACGGGATCGCCCGCGAGACGTTCTACCGCTGGCGTGGTCGACGCCATCGAGGCCGGCTATCGCCTCATCGATACCGCCGCCTCGTACCTGAACGAAGAGGCGGTGGGCAGAGGGATCAAACGAAGTGGCGTCGGCAGAGAGGAATTGTTCGTCACCACGAAACTCTGGATTCAACGAGACGGCTACGAAGGGACCAAGCGCGCGTTCGCACGCTCCCTCAAGCGGTTACAGCTCGACTACGTCGACCTGTATCTGATTCATCAGCCCTACGGCGACGTCTACGGTGAATGGCGCGCGATGGAGGACCTGTACCAGGAGGGCGCAGCCAAGGCCATCGGCCTCGCGAATTTCCATCCCGACCGGATCATGGACCTGATGATTCACAATCGGGTCGCGCCGGCGGTGAATCAGATCGAGGTCAATCCGTTCAATCAGCAGATCGACGCACAGCAGTTCCTTCAGGCGAACAACGTCCAGACCGAGGCCTGGGCCCCCTTCGCGGAGGGGAAGAACCACATCTTCCAGAATCCCCTGCTCCTGGGGATCGCCGAGAAGTACAAGCGGAGCGTGGCGCAGATCATTCTTCGCTGGCTCTCGCAGAGAGGCATTGTGGTCCTGTCAAAATCGGTCCGCAGGGAACGCATGACCGAGAACTTGCGTGTGCTGGACTTTGAGCTGAGCCGGGAAGACCTGGCGGCGATCGCCACGCTGGACACCAAGACCAGCAGCTTCTTCGATCACCGCGATCCGGAAAAGGTGAAGTGGCTGGGGACGAGAAAACTCGACGTGTAGGGTGCTCTTGCGTCCTGCATGCGGTTTGTGCAGCGTGTGCTCATGCGACTCGGTCCTGTTCCCTCACCGGGCTCGACAACCGCGCTTCTGGGCGCATTGGCCGCCGGCCTCGGGGCGGGGTGCAAGTCGAGCACGGCGCCGTCGAACCTCCCGTCCGGACCCACGGGCGAAGCGTTGGCCGTAGCGCCGGTGGTTGAGACGAAGTAGGCGACGAAGGCCTCGGGGCCCTCATCGCCCACTCGTCCTCCGTCACTTCGCCGGCGCCGCCGCCGCGGGGTGCTCCGTCGACTGAATGAAGCCCGCGATGTCGCCCTTCAACTGCCGGGCCGAGGCCTGATTCAGATAGGCCATGTGGCCGCTCTCGTAGTAGTGGAACTGCACCCGGTCCGCGTAGGTCTGATCGTATCCCAGGTGATCGAACGTGTACTCGGCGTTCGCGAACGGCGTCGCCATGTCGTAGTAGCCCGCCCCCACCATCACGTGCAGGTAAGGATCTTTCGCCATCGCGAGCCGCAGGGACTGGGACTCGCTGGGGAAGCCGTCGTCGCCGAATCCCGGCCCGGCCCCGGTGAAGTCCCAGTGCCCGGCGTGCCCGCCCATGTAGTACTGGAGATCCGTCTGGTAATTGAGATCCCCGTGCAGATAGCGCATGAAGGCGGCCATGAACGCGCCCGAGGGCGCCGCGTCCGACGGATCATAGTCCTGGCGCTGGCTCGCCGCGTTGCCGTTGATGCCGATCAGGCGGCTGTCGTAGCGCCCCACCATCTCGCGCTCGTCGCGCAAGAGCTCCGTGCGGAACATCCCGGCGTTGATCCGCAGGTTGGAGTTCAGCGCGAACTCCGCCGACACCCCGGTGAAGCGCGCCACCTGCGCGGCCGCCGCCTTCCGCTCCGCCTCCGTCAGGGTGTTGCCCTTGGCCAACGTCGAGAGGTAGTCCCCGAACGCGTAGGCGCGCGCCTGCTGCACCACCTGAACGAGCGGCAGCTGCTGGAGATCCGCGGGGAGCTTCTTGTGGTACCAGGCCGTCGCCGTATAGGTCGGCAGGAAGGTGGCGTACGCGATGTCGTTGGAGGGCTCCTGGGAGAGATTCTGGAAGTCGAGCACCGTCCCCAGCAGCATGATCCCGTTCAGCTCGATCCCTTCATTGTCCTGGAGCTCGCTGGCCAGACCCGCCGAGCGGAAGGTGCCGTAGCTCTCGCCGAAGAGGTACTTGGGCGACTGCCAGCGGCCGTACTTGTCGAGATAGTCCCGGATGAACTCCCCGAACATCTTGATGTCGTTCTGCGCCCCGGTGTACTCCGTGGCCTTCACGCCGGGCCCGGGCCGCGAGTACCCCGTCATCATCGCGTCCACCTGCACCAGATCGGTGACGTCGAGCGGCGTGTACGGGTTGTCCACCAGGTCGTACGGCGGCGCGGGCTCCTGGCCGCCCGGCCCCATGTCCGGGTGCTTCGGGCTCATGATGCCCATGTCGAGCCAGATGGACGCCGAGCCGGGGCCGCCGTTGAAGAAGAAGGTGACGGGGCGCGTCGCGGGGTCTTCCTGGTCGCGCGTGTACGAGATGTAGAACACCGTCGCCCTCGGCTTCCCGTCGGCGTCGTGCAGCACCATCGTGCCGGCTCGGGCCGTGTACGCCACGGCCTTGCCGTCGATCGTGATGGTATGCTGGGTGGTCGAGACCTTCTCGACCGCCGGCACTCCTGAGGCGGTGTCGGCGTCCGGGCCGCCGGGTCCGCGGCCCCCGGGCCGCTGGGCGAACGCCGGCGTGAGGGCCGTCGCGGACAGGGCGACGACCAGCAACGAGGGGCGGAAACGCATGGCAAGTTCCTCCGGTAGGTGAGTCGTTGTCATACGGGCAACGGGGCCCGCGGGTTGAAGCGGGGGCGCTTGACGCACACGGTCCGCCGGCCGCACCTTCCGCGCATATGCGCCGCGTGTTGCCCGCCCTCATCGCCGTCGTAGCCGTCGTGGCCGTCGTAGCCGTCCTGGCGGCCTGCAACTCCTCCACCGGCCCAGACGCCGACGTCACCGGCACCTGGTCCGGCACCTGGGTCACCACCATCCCCGCCGGGCCCACCGAGCCCTGGAGTGGCACGCTGGCGCAGAGCGGAACCGCCGTCACGGGCTCGGTGTCCTGCCAGGGGATCGAGACCTACACCGTGACCGGCACCAACGTCCAGAACACGCTGACGCTGGTCCTCGTCGGCACGCTCGCGGACACGGCCCGGTTCAACGGCGCCGCGTCGGCGAACAACGGCGTGAGCGCGTCGGGGACCTTCAACGACAACGACGGGGCGGGGTGCTTTTCGGGATACGGGAGCTGGACCGGAAAAGTGCAGTAGGAGCGGCTAAGGCTTCGGGCTCCACCCTCCATACGTAATCCGCCGCGACGCCCCCTCGGCGTGCCGCTGCGCCTCCCGCAACAACCGCTCGTAGTCGGGCCGCCACTCGGGCGGCAGGTGCGCCCGGAAGTGCGCCGCCGTCATCACCTCGCCCCGCGGCGCCTCGGCCGCCCCGAACCCCGTTCCCTCGACGTCGCCGAGGAAGCACGTCGAGCTTCCCGTGTCCATCGCGTTCACCACCCGGCACTCGAAGTGGGCGTAACAGTCGTCCAGCACCGGAACCCCCAGAGTCCCGGCCCGGTGCGGCACCGTCGCGAGCTTGTCCACCGCCCGGCGGCTCTGGAAGCCGAGGTGATGAATGAGGGGGTACTGATCGGTACGCAGCAGGTGC
>Ga0335085_10001432_pt1 | contig 50843 bp, 41 predicted proteins | sample Lox_Sample_45_FD_206712 | JGI IMG/M metagenome (GOLD analysis project Ga0335085, IMG submission 206712) | Soil microbial communities from Loxahatchee National Wildlife Refuge, Florida, United States - Lox_Sample_4.5 | ecosystem: Environmental > Terrestrial > Soil > Wetlands | place: USA... | reverse complement strand
CCTCATCGCCCCTCGCCCTGAAAGGGCGACACAATCTTCTCCATTCATGGAAGCACCCCGCGGTTCATGGAAAGAAATCATCTGATTCTGGAGAGAAATCGATCGCACATCCGACGTCGGATTAAGCCTAAGACTCATGTCTTTACCCTCGATTTCCACACAGGACCACCCTCTCCTTGGGGACTTGAGCCGCTTGGGAAGCGGCGAAAGGAATTGGGGCGAAGCCAAAGGCCCGCGAGGGCCGAGCGAGCGGGAGCAAGCGAGTCACTGGGCCGGGGTGAGGGAGGTCGAACCTCCAATTTCTTCTTAGGTTTGATATGGTTTCTACAAGGCAGACAGACATCTCGCCTGTCTCCATTTTCAATTTTAGCGCCGAAATATTACGCCAGTCCCCGCTCCCGCAATTGCGTCAGCGTCCAGTCGTATTCAGCGGCCAGTTGGTCCACCACGTCCCGGTCTTTCAATTCCGATGGCAGGACTTCCCAGGTGTAGGTTTCCATTTCCAGGTGGTTGCAGCATCCGGGATTTGCGGCCAGCAGGTCCATCGTCCCGAGAATATGGTCTGACGTGTTGTCGAAAAGCGTCGTCGACGGGCTGTGCAGTGGCACATGAAAGTGAATTCGCCATTCGGCCGCTCCATTCTCGGAAGGCTCGCTTTCCGGTTCCAATGGTTCGCCCGCGAGCGCTTCGCTCAGGTCGCGATAAATGAATCGTTGTCCATCGCCGCGGCAGACGACGACTTGATGCAAATAAACATCTTCAGCGAAGGCGTTGAGCGCTTCGCGTGTTTCCGCCGTGGGCTGGACCTTGAGCGCAGAACTCAAATGGAGCTTGCTGATTTTGATGCCGCGCTGAAGCAGGCAGCCGAGCGCATTCTCCGGCTCCTCAAACTCCACGGCGAAATGGCAGGTGTCGTAATTCACGCCGAGATGCTCGTTGAGACGCGGGTCCTTCGGATGCTCGGCGCGCATGCGGTCAAAGAACTGGATGGTTTCGCCGCTGCTTTCGAGCAGGCACAGCGGCTCGGGCTCGAGGCCGAGGTGCATTTGGCGTCCCGTTTGCTGGCTGACGCGCGCGATATGCTCGACGCAATGCCACAGGTTCTCGCGGATTTTTTTCAAATCCTCGCCGCGCAAGGGAAATCCCTTGAACGAGCACGGCAAGGTGCTCACGCTCGCCTCGACTCCCATTGGCGTAATTTGCGACAGCAGGTCGAAAAGGAGATTCGTGTAGGCGAGGCGCTCGGGAGTGGTCCAGTCCGGCGCGTAAACATTCTCCTTCACTTTCGCGCCATGAAATTGCCCGAACGGAAATCCGTTAATCGTGAATACGTAGCAGTGATTTTTTTCGAGCCAGCGTTGAAACTCCAAAAGTGTCGAGCGACGAGAGAGTTCCTTCGCAGCTTGTGCGCTCAGGCGGAGACCGATGGCGTACGGCTGTTTGGGACAGACGCGTTCCTTCACGCGCAAGGTATAGGAATTGAGCGACGCGAATGTTTCGGCCCAGGTCTCCCCGCGGTGTACATTCGTGCAGTAAGCCAGATGCAAACCCGCGCTGAGTTTCATTGGTTAAGCCACTCTACGCCCGGTTTCAAAATCGTGGAAGCAAATAGTGAATAGTGGCACCGGCGTCCTCGCCCGTGCTAACCCTCAGGCTTGCGCGTCAGAGGAAGGATGGTCGTGGGAATAAGAGAATTGCATTTCCTTCCTTCCTTCAGGAACGTATTTTTCCAAAAGCTGATCGCACGCGCGAGGACGCCGTGCCACTATTATGCTCAAAACTGGAATTCTCAATCCGCACATTCTTTCGCTTATCGCGCGCGTGCGGCACACGAACACAATCGTCATTTCTGACCGCGGTTTTCCGTTCTGGCCGCAAATTGAAACCGTGGACATCTCTCTCTGCGACAATATTCCCAGCGTGCTGGATGTGCTGCGCGCGCTGCGGCCAAATTTCGTCGTGGGCAAGGCGTGGATGGCCCAGGAATTTGTTCGCGCCAACACCAAGAGCACGCGAACGCGCTTTGTCACCGCGCTGAAAGGAGCCGAGTTGAATTTTGAACCGCACGTGGATTTCAAGAAGCGCGTGCCGCAGGCCATCGGTTTGATTCGCACTGGGGATACGGTTCAATACGCGAATATGATTTTGGAATCTGCCTGAGGCTGTTTCCTACTGTTTCAAAAACTCCACCTTCGCGCTCAGCTCCGGCGTGAGAAAATGGTCCGGGCCTAAAATCTGCACTTTGATTTGCAACGTGCCCTTCGCGCGATCAGCTTCGGGCGCAATTTCCGCGACCACTCCATCGTAGGTTTTGTCCGGATACGCTTCGGGGCTCACGCGGCATTTCTGCCCAAGTGAAATTTTGGAAAGGTCCGCTTCGTTCACATCAATTTCCACTTGCAGATCTTTTGGATCTGCGACCGCGAGCAAGGCCGTGCTCGGGCCGCGCGAACCGCCGAAACTCTGCGGCATGACAAGCTCGTTCGGGTTCACGAGTTTCTCGAGCACGACGCCGTTGATCGGCGAACGGATCGTGCACCAATCCACGTAAGTGCGCGCCACTTCTTCGGCGCCTTCAGCGGCCTTCACCGCCGCACGATCCGCTTCGAGCAATAGCCGCGCATCGTCTTCGGATTGTTTCGATTCGATTTCAGTCGCAGCCAGTTGATGGATGCGTTTGTAGCTCAGTTCATCTTTTGCAACCGTCGCCTTGGCGTTCGCCAACTGGCCTTCCGCCTGCGCGAGCCGCGCCTTGTATTCCGTATCGTCAAGCAGCACAACAACCTGCCCGTTCGTCACCGTATCGCCCTTCTTCACACCAATCCAATTGACGACGCCAAGAAAGCGCGGGCTGATTTCAATGCGTTCCCGATTGATGATGTAGCCGCTCACGGTCAGCACCACGTTATCATCCTTCGGAGCCGGGGAATTCGTGTCCGCGATGGCCGTTGCCGGCGCTGCCGTATCGGCGGGAACGGCATTGGTGTCCGGGCCGCCGACCGTTTTCATACGGCGCGTTTTTTCGGTCGACCACGGCCGCGCGAATACGAGCGCTACCACCACGACCGCCAGCACTGTCAGCACAATGATCCAAAACGGCCGCTGCCGCCGCTGTCTATGCTCTTGATCGATCTGCAACTCTTTCAATCTCTCGACACTCATTCGCGTATTAAGAATGAAGTGAACGGGGAATGCAGGAAAGAAGGAAATGCTGTAGTGGCACCGGCATCCTGCCCGCGCGATCACAGACAACTCACGGGGACGCCCCTGCCACTACGCAAAACAGGCGGACCGTTTCCGGTCCGCCTGCGCGTATTTAATTTTGCTGAAGCGTTTATTCCTTCGCTTCGTCCTGCTTCACCGCTTCGTCGGCGGCGTCGAAGGCGTGCTGGAGCGCCACGAGATCTTCGCCGGGCTTCAACGCATCGAGCGCGGCCTGTTCCGCCTTCAACTGCTCCTGCGAGTAGTTCGCGGCCTTGATCGAGAGGCCGATGCGGCGGTCGGACTTGTCGATCTTGATCACGCGCGCGGTCACTTCCTGGCCGACTTTGAGCACATTCTTGATCTTGTCCACGCGCTCCTCGCTGATTTGCGAGATGTGCACCAGGCCGTCGATGTCATGCTGCAGTCCCACGAACGCGCCGAAGCTCGCCAGCTTGGTGACGTTGCCGGTGACGAGGTCGCCAACCTTGTAAAGCTGGTCGATGTTCTCCCACGGATCCTGCGAGAGCTGCTTGACCCCCACGGCAATGCGCTGGTTCGTCTTGTCGACTTCGAGCACGATGGCTTCGACTTCGTCGCCCTTCTTGAACACTTCGGACGGATGATTGATTTTGCGCGTCCAGGAAATGTCCGAGACGTGAATCATGCCATCGAGGCCTTCCTCCAGCTCGATGAAAGCACCGTAGCTGGTGAGATTGCGAATCTTGCCTTTGACGCGGGTGCCGGGCGGATATTTTTCCTGGGCCTTGTCCCACGGATTGGTTTCGAGCTGGCGCACGCCGAGCGAGATTTTCTGCTCCTCACGGTTGATGCCGAGCACGACGGCTTCGATTTCCTGGTCCTGCTTGAGCACATCCGCCGGCTTGGCAATGCGCTTGGTCCAGGAAAGTTCGGTGACATGCACCAGGCCTTCGACACCGGGCTCGAGTTCCACAAACGCGCCGTAAGGCACGAGATTGACCACCCTGCCTTTCACCTTCGCGCCGATGGGGAACTTCGCTTCGATGCTGTCCCACGGATTGGCCATCTTCTGCTTGAGACCGAGGCTCACGCGCTCTTTCTCGCGGTTGATGTCCAACACGACCACGTCGATGTCCTGGCCGACCTTGAGCACTTCCGAGGGATGACCGATGCGGCCCCAGCTCATATCCGTGATATGGAGCAAACCGTCGATGCCGTTGAGATCGATGAACGCGCCGAAATCGGTGATGTTCTTGACCGTGCCCTTGCGGATGTCGCCCGGCGTCATTTCCGCGAGCAACTTCTGGCGGCGCTCCGTGCGCTCCTGCTCGATCAATTCGCGGCGCGAGAGCACGATGTTCTGCCGCTCCTGGTTGATTTTGACAACCTTGAAATCGTAACTGTTCCCCACGTACTGCTGGAGATTCTTGGGGGTGGTGATGTCGATTTGCGACGCGGGCAAAAACGCCTCCACGCCGATGTTCACCAGCAACCCGCCTTTGACCACGGCTTTGACCTTGCCGTTGATGACGCCGCCTTCATTGCAGATGGTCAGGATGCGTTCCCAATTCTTCTTGAATTCGGCCTTCTCGCGCGAGAGAACGACCATTCCTTCCTTGTCCTCGAGCTTTTCGATGAGGACGTCGATTTCGTCGCCGACTTTCACGGCCTTGATGTCATCAAATTCATTGCCGGGGATGACACCTTCACTTTTGTAGCCGATGTCCACGAGGACTTCCTTGGGGCGGACTTCGATGATAGTACCTTTGACGATTTCGCCTGCAGCAAAGCGCATGGACGCTTGCTTCATGGCTTCTTCCATTGTGAGCATAATATAATAACTGCAACTGACTGACAGAACTGAGGGAGGCTTGGGGAGCGGGATGGCTCTCGAAGCTCCATTGCCTAACGACCATCCGTCATCGCTCGCTTGCCGAGTGGGCCCAGCGGCGGGCAACAGAGGTTGAGGGTTAGGTTGTTCGTTAACTTCTTTTCTCAGCCTTAATGAACCACTTGCCTCGCCGTAGTTTCCTACGAAAAACAAGCCCACCCTCGAAGATTCCAACGAAGGCCGGGTCCGCACACGCGGTGTTCAGGCGACGCGTACAATAGTCCCCAAATCTACGGAATCAAGGGAAAAAGAGGGGATTTTTGGGGAACATCCAACATCCAATCCCGATTGACTGGGAACGACCCGTAATGGCATACAGCCCGGAACTCTCTCCAAACCAAGGTGTAATGACGGACATCCTCTCCCCGGGGGAGAGGACACAGGTGAGGGCGAGCGTAAAGGTTCTCAAATCCAAAATCTTCAAATCTCAAATCCCCTGGCACCCGCGCCCGTCCCCCCCCAAGCCCCGTAGGCGGCGAAATATTTGTAGCCCGGGGTAAGGCTGCGCAGCAGACGCCACCCCGGGTTAATCAATCAAACACCCATCACTTTCCGGCGCAGCCGGGCGAGCGTAGCGAGTATCTCTGCTGAGAAACGAATTTGTACCGCCGCGCCGTGTTGCCTCCCGTCTTTGTTTCCTTCTGTTAAACGTTTTTGGTTCGAATCCGTATTAACAAATCATCCAACGTTTCCCGGGTGGCCTCACTCGGCAATTCCGGTAACTGGCTCGCCTGATGCGCCGCCTCCAGCACCTCACGTAACCGTTGGTACTCCCCTTCGTGAAAGGCGGTTTCGGAATCGAGCAACTGACCGACGGAGAGGTTTTCGGGGCCGGCAAGTTTTCGCGCGACCAGATCGTTGATGTAAGGAAGGCGAAACTCTTCGTTGAGCTTCACGATGTTTGCTTCGATCACACCGGTTCGCATCAGATGGATGCCGGTGAGCAGGACGCGATAAACATAGAGCAACGGTTTTACACGACGCGGCGATTCCTTGAGAAACAGTTTCCACTGGGTTTCCGCGAATCCGAAGTAATGATGCGAGTGGTGCTTCGTGATGCAGCCCCGCGCGATTTCTTTCAATTCGGCGTGTTGCGGCGCAGCGTGAACGATCAACGGCGAAAAAAGCTGTTCCAACACATAACCGTTCTTTTTGAGCAACAAGCCGAGGAATTTCCGAACGTCGTGGCTTACGATGTCCATGTCGAGCCCGTCAATGATTCGCGAGTCCTGAATTGTTTCATCGTGGACGTCGAGGCCGATCACTTTTTCCAAAGGCAGCACGTGTGCGCCACGGAGATCGAAATCCGAATCCGGCGAGGGAAATCCGTAGAGATGCGCGCCGCTGATGGTGGCGAAGAGCAGCGGGTACGGTTGTGCCGCGACGATGGTGCGGAGGCGAGGGTCAATGGTCATAGTTAACTATTCTCTTTCGGACGTAAACCCTCCGGCGCCTCCGAGCCATCCATCGGAAACCACCGAATCAATCGGCGTGGTGGTGAGCTGACCCCCTTTTCAACATGAAACGCCTGCCAATTAATATCTCCGGGGCCGTTCATCGTGTCCTTGTGTTTTACGACTTCCCCCGCATTCAGCAGATACAGGCTGCAATTTCGTAGAAAGCGGGAAACATCCTGGGGATTGTACTTACTTGAAGGGAAACACGCTTCGAGGTCTGGGTGGTCCAATTGCTCCATGCCAACTGTGTCCATCATCAACCATCCGTTGTCGAGTTTGAACAGGCGTATATTCGTCCAGATATCGAGCGGCGGCTGTTGATGCTGCGCATAAAATTCCAATGAATTTCGTAGCAATTTTTCATCCGCCAGGATTTCGCCGTTTGAATTAAAATACATCAGCGCATCGGGATGTTTTAAAAGCGCGAGCACAATGCGTGTGACGAAATGCATCTCGGGAAGAGCGGCATAATCCGCAGGCAGAATCTTGAGGTCTTTGCCCGCGCCAAAAATATAACTGGTCGAGATATGGAGAAATGCCTCGTGTCGTCCGACAATTTCTTTGCCCTCGGGCCATGCCCAAAGCTGTTCACGCGCGCGACGCAGTCCGTTCGGAAATGTGTAAGGTCCGTAATGTCCCATGGTGTCCAGGCTCCGAACAGCATCGGTTCGGTTTTGGGATGTCCCATTGAATCCGGCCATTTCTTGTTGCGTATATCCACGCTCACATAGCCATTGACCTCTGGACGGAAAGACAGAATCAATGCTGGGCCACCGAGATCCGGACTTTTGGGTTCGTCCACTCGCTTCGCAATCTTGAATTCCGAAAGCAACGGTGCGATAGCATCGAGGGACGTTGGTTTGGATAACAAAACACTTGCACTTTGAGTAAATAATCCTTTAGGCATAAAAGTAGTTCACGAGTTTTGGGTGTCATCTTCCTGCCAGGCTTCTTCCCTCCTTGCCCTGACCAAAAACGCATTTGCGCGTTCGTAGTCCGGGCGTTCGGGGAGTTTGGTTTCGGCGAGGGCGCGTTCAAAGTCGCGGTGCAGTTCTTTGCGCCAGTCGTTGAGGTCGTACCATTCTACTTCGCCGCGTTTGACGGATAACAGGCGGTCGCGGTGCGATTCTACTTTTACGGGGATGCGGCCCTGTCGCAAGGCGGCGGCCCCGGTGAGCAGCAGGCGCAGCAGGTGCATGGCGTGTTTCCATTTGATGGCTCCGGAATTGCGCAGGTCCTGCTCGATCTTCTTGAACTGGCTCATGGCGTAGCCGTTGAAGGTCTGGAAAATCATCTGGCTCAGGAAACTTTCACGGATGGCGAGGAGTTCTTCGCCCAGGGGCGTGGCTTTTTCCACCATCGGCGAATAGAGGCATTCGAGAATATTTGGATTCGCCTTGAGCGCCATCGTCAGAAATTTTTGTAATTCCCAATAACAACTCTGGTTTGCGTTGTCCTCGAATTGTTCCGGTGCGCCGAATAACGACCACTGCAATTCGGCGGGGGCGAGATAAATACCTCGCCGGTCGGTGTCCGAATCGTCTGTGTCCAGCCCATAAGCCCGGGAGCCCACCACGCAGCGATAGATGATGAAAGATTCGAGATCAAAATCTTTCGAGGGGTTTTGGCCTGCGGGAGTCAACCTGTCTTTAAAATGCTTCAACACTTCCAGTTGTTCTCCTGAAAGCGATGCTTCGAACCCGTCTGGAAACCGCACGAGGAAATGACTTTCATCGCCCGCCGGGGTTCGTGTCACGACGCCCACCGCGCCGCGGGGATGCACCAGCGAATTGTTCGTTCCACGCACTTCCACCAGTGAAACAACCTGTGTGCCAGCGCAAATATTACTAGGCTGATGTGCCATTGCTATCTGCAGAACTAAGGGGGTTTTGAGGGTTTTGCAATGATGTTCGGAGATGAACGCATCGCACGTTCCAGCTACTGCGCGGCAAGCGCAGGCTTGAACGATTTGAACTCCCAAACTGTCTAACGTATCAGAAAGGAGCAGGCATGAGGGACATCGAGAGCGCGGGCCAGAAAAGTGAGGATCCAATCCTCCATCGTTCTTCATTCCCATCTGTTTTTTGGAGCCTTTTGGAGAGTTTTGGAGCAATTTGGAGCCAATTTTTTTCCGCTTTCGGTCCCCCTTGTCGCCCCGAAACCTTGGCGCAGGCGCGGATCAACCCTCAACTGTGTTTTCTAACGGTGAATCACGCTAAATCACGCCTAATCACGCTGGATAAAAGGGGGTGCCCCTCACGACTTCATATCCCGCACTTGGAATCCCATCGCGCCCCCTCAAGCCGCGACCGCAGCGCGGATTTTTCTCTGGGAGGCGTGCCTGACGACTTCTTTGAGCGGGCCGGCGCCTTCGGCCAGCTCGGTCAACAGGGTATGGGCCAGTTTTTCCTGGTTCAGCGTGGAGATCAATATGGCCAGTTCGTGGAGGTAGCCCATTTCTCTCGCCCAGCGGCACAGGGTTCCGTACGAGGCGATTTCGTAATGTTCGATTTTACGTGCGGCGGCGATCAAGGCCGCATCCAGCACCGGGGATTTTATGTTTTTCAACGTGGCGACGACGCCTTCCCTGAGGAGACCCCGCATGCCGTAAGAGGTTTTTTTGCGCAATCTGACGCCCAGGGAGTCCGCAATCTGCTCCGCGGCGTAGGCGTGGCCTGTGGTTTCTTCCAGGTGGGTCTCCAAAAGTTCCTTGAGGTCCTCGGATTGAGCGGCTTTCGCCATCAGGGGCAACGCTTTGGCGAGTTGTGTTTCCGCGCTGTACATGTTCGCCAATTCGCTGAGAAAGAGCTGGTGGAGCGGGTGTTCGATTTCGCTAGCGGACAAATTTCTCGATTTCATATTCAGCAATTATCTTTCGGTCGCAATCAATCGGTTCCTCCTCGAGAATTCAGCAACCATAAGACAACTTACTCCGTGTGCCGCGGGTGGAAATGGGGTGTAGGGCTCCTAATCAGGGGAGAAGGGAGAGGGGCGAGGGGGGAGGGAAAACGTGGAGCGCGGAGCGGGGAGCGCGGAAGGGGGGAAGAGAAGAGGCCAGGTTCCAAGGGATCCGTTAGGTTCCGAAGACCGAGTGCAGTACTTGTGTGGCAGCGTTGCCATAGACTGGGTCGTTGACCAGGGTTTGCAGTATCGGCTCGTCGTCGGTGGTCCACCAGGGTTGCGGCAATGGCATGATCACCGAGGGCTGCTGGCTGAATTGGAAGTCCGCGTGGGCGCTGAGTGGCACATTGATGGCGCTCATCGACTCCAGCAGCTTGAGGGCTGTGGAGCGCTGGGTCATGTAATTTATGGCCGAGTCGGCGTAGACGCCTTGCAGGCTGAGCGATGCCCAGGTGGTGCCGGTGGCGCCAAGGGGCTTTTTGCGGACGGTGAACCAGGGCCGGGAGACGGCTCGCGCAATTCCCGCTGCCACATCCGGGGGGTAATTGGTGAGGCTGTCGAGGAAGGCCGTGTTTACCGACCGGTTAAACCAGTTCCGGCGAATCTTGTTCTGAAGCGATTTGCCGTCTTTTTTGACGATGCCCGCCAATTTGTCATCGGTCAGGTTGTCGGGGAGCGACGTGTTGGTGACGCGCATGAGCTGGAGGATTCGGCCGTCGGCATCCGACGATGCTTTGATCACGGCCGAGAGTCTTTTCTTGCCGAGAACCCTGAAGAATTCCTGCTTGAGCACTTCCGGCCGATCGCTGGCGGCGATGCCGGGGATGATCTGATGCACGAGATTGCTGGCGCTGTCCGGCGTGAGATTCGCGTACTGTATGAACGAATCGATGAGACCTAAAGTCGCACTGTCGGATGAGGTCTGGCCTCTGCCGGCGAAAGGCAGGAGGGCGGCTGTTATGAGTGTCGCGGTGGCGATGATGAATCCGCGGTTCATAAGCTCCATTCGGCACAATTCCTGGTCATCCTGGGTAAGCCTATTGTATATAGGTTTTTTCCGGACAGAGCAAGATTCGATAATTCCTCGTGTCGCCGGCCAGGACTTTCGTTTACGACTTGATGTCTCTTACCTGGAATCCCGCCGCGCCGATGATGAAGGCGGTGGTGCTGATGGCGATGAGGGTGATTTGGGATTGGAGGAGTTGGGACCAGGGCGTGGGTTGTTGGAAGATCAAAAACCAGCTTTCAAAATGATAGGTGACGAACCAGTTCTGGTATTGCTCAAAGAGCGGGATGTGTTGCATGACCATGTTCATGAAGAGATAGGAGAGCGCAAGGATGGTGGCGGCGGCGGGTTTCATGTTGAAGCTCGAAAACATAAAGGCCACGGACAGCAACGTGACGGCATTCATCACCATGAACAGGACGGAAAACGCATAGAGTCGCATCCCCTGGCTGGCGGAAAAGGCGCTGAATATTGTCCCGTCCGGGCCTGTTTGGGTATTGCCAAAGACAAACATTCCTTTCCACGGGAAGAGCGTGCGCGCGGCGAGCAGCGCGATGGCGCCGAGCACGACGACCAGCACGGTCGAGAAAATGATTCCGCCGATCCATTTCACCGTGAGCAATCGCACGCGCGAAATCGGCCGCGACAAAATCATGCGCAGCGTGCCGTCCTCGGCTTCCTTGGCCACGAGGTCGCCGCCGACCAGCGCGACATACAACGGCATGAGCAACACCACTTGTGGGAAAAGCATGATGATGGAGACGGTGAGCGCGGACATGTATTCGGAGGCGAGATAGCCGTTGCTCCCGAGCATTTTTTCCAGGTTTTCCCGCGCGTGGGAGTGGCGGAAGAAATACATGACGGTGATTTGCATGAGCACGAACGCGCCGAAACCGATGTAGGTGCGTTTCTTGCCGAAAAGTTTTATGAGCTCGTTGGTGAGTTGGGCGAGGAACATGGGCTAGTGGTTGTTCGGCGCGTTTTTCACGAGGTCCAGGTAAAAGTCCTCGAGGGTTTGTTCGTGCTGCCAGATGCCGTCGAGCGGGATGTCCGCGCTCACGAGCGCCCGGGCGGCGTCGGCCGTGCTGCGGCCGGCGTTCAACTCGATGTATTTGCCGTCGACGACGCTGGAGATGATGCCTCGTTCGCGCAACAGGCCGGTGGCGCGGGCGAAATCGGGCGTTTTGAGTTGGATGCGGCCGCGGCCGGCTTTCACTTCCGCGATTTTGCCTTCAAAGACTTTCCGGCCCTGGTTCAACACCGCGATGCGGTCGCAGAGTTGTTCGACTTCGCCGAGCAAATGGGAGGAGAGCAGGATCGTGAGGCCGAGTTCGCGGTGGAGGCGCGCGATGGTCTGGCGCATTTCGGCGATGCCTTCCGGGTCGAGGCCGCTGCCGGGTTCATCGAGAATGAGCAGTTCCGGTTGGGGCAAGAGAGCCTGGGCAATGGCCAGGCGCGCGCGCATGCCGTGCGAATAGGTTCTGACCTTGGACTGCACACGGTTGCTGAGACCAACCCAATCCACGACCTCACTGATGCGTCTGGCGGAAGTGGGCGCGGAGTAATGGCTGAGGATTTCGAGGTTTTTCCGGCCGGAGAGATAATCGTAAAAGGCGGGCGCTTCAAAAATAGCGCCGACTTTTTGCAATGCGCGCGCACGGTGCGTGGTGACATCGTGGCCGCAAATTTTCAATTCGCCGCGCGTGGGCCAGACCTGGCCGAGCATCATGCCGATGGTGGTGCTTTTGCCGGCGCCGTTGTGGCCGAGCAGGCCGAAGATTTCGCCGCGCGGGACTTCGAGCGTGAGTTTGTGCACGGCTACGCGCGTGCCGAAGACTTTATGGAGACCGCGCAGTTCAATCATGGCGGCAGCGTCCCTTCCATGGTAAGCAGGTCTTTGATGTGGCTGTCGGCGTACAGATAATTGATGGCTTTATTGGGGCCGCGCGCGGCGTGAAAGCCTTGTTTGTCGAAAAACACGGGAATGGCGTGCGGGGAAAAATTCATGCCGAGAACCACCAGCTTGTCCGCGTTCTCGCCGTTCAAGAGGCTGTTCCAGGCGTAGCTCGATGCGGTTTGTTCGAAGACGTTCTGATTATCAGAGGGGCAGCGCAGTACATTGACATTGCCGAGTTCGGAGCGCAGGACGACGTCAGGGCTGGGCAAGGGTACGGAGTTGGTGGTTGGGGCGTTGGTTTCGGCGGAGCGGTCGCGCATGATGGGGAGCAGATTGTGATTGGCGTCGACGTAGATTTGGAGCGCGAGGCCGATTTGGTGGAGGTTGCTTACGCACGCGGCGGCTTTGGCGGCTTCCCTGCCTTTGCTCAAGACGGGCAGCAACAGGGCGGCGAGGATGCCGATGATGGCGATGACGACGAGCAGTTCGATGAGGGTGAAGGCCAAAATGGGGCGTTTGCACTCTCCGGGATCTGTCGAAAGGAACCGATATACTCGCTGCGCTCGCCCGACGGAGCCGGAAAGTGTGGGATTTTTTTGTGACACAACTCCGGGTGGCGTCCGCTGCGCGGACTTACTCGGGGCTACCATCCGTCGCCCCACCGGGGTTTTAGTTTGTGCCGACTGATGTCGGCGGTTGCAGATGAAATGAGCCAGCGCAACGATTCGTGTTAACGCGTTTGGGAATTCCGTTCCGTCCGCTGGACGCGGACGGGGATGCCGCAGCGTGGCGTCCCTGCCATGTATCGAGACGGCGGTCATTGGCGGCGCAGCATCCTTCCCGATTGCATGGTCTTCTGCATTTCCTCGAGGACGGGGGCGAGTTCGGCTTTGGTCTCGGCGGAACTCTGGCTGTAAAACGAGTTCAGGCCGATGGTGCGGATTTTGGCCTCGAGTTCCGGGCTGATGGGGGGTGCGTTGGTGTTCATGCGCGCGACGCCATTGGTGGCGGCGCGCTGGTTGGACTCACGCAACTGTTTCAAGGTGTCGTCGACGACCTGGTGGCGTTTGTCCTCGGGCAATTGCTCGAAGGCATTGAGCATTTGTTTGATGCCCGTCGGCATGGTGGCCTGGACGAATTGCGCTTTTTCGTCTTCGGTCATTTCGGCAAACCATTTGTCGATCAGCCGTTCGGCGCGGAGGCGCTGGCGTTCCTCGTAGGAAAGGGCGTTGAGTTTGTCCTCGAGTTCCTTGAGGGCCTTTGCGCGGGCGCTGCCGGTGAGATGGGCGAAGTCGGTGGACTCGATGTAGGCGCGGACTTTGTCGGCGGTCATTTTCAGATGCTCGAAATACTTTTGCGCGCCCCAGGCGACGACCCAGATGCCGGCGATCGCCGCGATGGCCCAAATCAGAAATCGTTGGCGTTGGTTCATAAAGAGAATTCTAGCGCACCCACCGGGAATTGGACAATGATGCGAGTGGTTTGTTTTGAGAGGAGAGATGAGAAACATCCAACATCAAATGTCCGGGCGAAGAAAAAAACCCACAAAAAAACTGCAAAAAACCGCAAAAGTGAAACAGGAGCGAGGGTCAAGGGGAGACGAAAACATCCATCCTCGAAAACGGGAAGCGACGCTTTGATTTTCATTTCTTCTTCACTCCCGACTCCTTTCGCGAATTGGACAGCTTCCCAGAGGCGATGTTCAAGCGAGGCCAAAGTTAAGGGCAATCGCACTAAAGGATTTTTCGTGGGGCGGTGGCGAGTTGCGGGAAATTGTTTCGTCGTGTCGTTTGAGGCGTTTAATGTGTTGCTTTCAAAGATTTCGGAGGGGCCCCGTTCTCCTGTGTTCAATAATTGGGTTGTTTTTGCCAAAAGAATGGCAAGAAAAGGCTTTTTTATGGTCGATAACGATATCGATTCGATTTTCAATGAAAACGCCATGTTGGGCCTTTGGGCTGTTTTGCACGCGGAAAGAAGTTCGGGGGTTTTCATAGGAGCTAAAGGCTTAGACGGGACCATACGTAAGCCGTACATCGTATGGAAGAACTCCATTTGTTCGTAGTAACGTTTCAAGTCGTAAACCCAACAAAATCGGCAGCGTTCTCGATGTGACCGCAATGGCGGCCGTTGTTGACTCATCCCACAAGTCATCCGAAGGAGAGCGGACGGAATACTGCATCCCACTGGCAGTTTGGATGGATAATTGGTTTTTGCGAAAATGATTATGAAAACGTGGTGTTCGCTGACCGTATTCGTGGCATTGCTGTTGCCTGGCACAATGAAGAGTCAGGTCTTACCCTTGCAGCGCCAGACCAATGGGAATGTGAGCTTCACTTTCAACGGAAGTCCCGGGCACTTTTATGCGGCGGAGTCTTCGAGCAGTCTGGATCCTTCGGCGACGTGGACGGGGTTGAAGACGAACAATACCGCGATGACGGGGTTGGTGACGTTCACGGATCTGCCGCCGACGGGTTCGGCGAGATTTTATCGGGTGCGGTCTGATTCATTCCTGCCGCCGCTGGTTTTTAATACTGAATTCCGGGGGACGAATTTCGCGGCTCCGCCGTTGCCGACGCTGGCGAATCTTCCGCTGATTCAGACTTTGCCGGATCCGTTCGCTTGGGCTGCGGATCCTTTTGGAAGCACGCGCAGCACGGACTACAGCGATTGGAGCCATCATCGGGCGGAGATTCTGGCGCAGATTCAGAATTACGAGATTGGCGCGAAGCCGATGGTGAATCCGACGAATCTTTATGCCAGCTATTCCGCGAGCACACCGACGAACGGGACGTTGACAATCGTCGTGACGAATTACGTTTCGGGCATTGCCAAGAAGCTCACGTTGACGTGTGCGGTGGTCCTTCCTGCGGGGACAGGGCCGTTCCCGGCGATCATCGGCATGAACAGTCCCAATGGCAGTGTGAATCCCGCTTTGTTGACCAGTGTGGCAAAAATCACATACCTGCATGACCAGGTGACGGTTTACGGCAATCCGCAGAATACAAATGCGTTCTTCCAGCTTTATCCCACTAACAACACGAGTAACACGGGACAATACGCTCCCTGGGCGTGGGGGGTGAGCCGTATCATTGACGGCTTGTACAAGGTGACCAATGCGCTTCCGATAAAACTGGACCACATTGCGGTGACTGGTTGCTCGTATGCCGGCAAAATGGCGCTTTTTGCGGGGGCGATGGATGAGCGAATCGCGCTTACGATCGCGCAGGAATCCGGCGGCGGCGGGGCCAATTCCTGGCGTTACAATCACACTGAAGCGGCGGGGTCAGTAGAGGACATCGATAACACCAGTTACCAATGGTTCAGCACGAGCCGTCTGCAGCAGTTTGCGGGGAACAATGTTTCCTATCTGCCCGAGGATCACCATATGTTGGACGCGTTGGTCGCGCCGCGTGCGTTGTTCGTTTCGGGAAATCCGGATTATACGTGGCTGGGAAATCCGTCCTGTTATGTTTGCTGCCGGGCAGTGGAGCAGATTTACGGCACGTTCGGCATCCCGGATCGGTTCGGCTATAATATTTTAGGCGGGCATGCGCATTGTTCCACGACGACGACGATCGACAATGAAATGGGGGCGTTCATCAACAAGTTCCTCCTGGATCAGACGAACGTGAACACGCTCATCCGGGATTACGACAGTTCGTACAGCACGGTCGACTACGGGACGTGGTATTCTTGGTGGGGGCAGGCCAATTATGTGGTCCAGCTGGAACCGGAATGCGGGACGGTGGGAGCGGATTGGAGTGTGTTCAATAATGTGACGGTGTCACATGGAAAATATGTGACCGCCGCGTCCGGCTTGAGCAGTCCGACGAGTCCGCCACCGACGACCGCGGATTGGATTGCCATGCCTTTTTCCGTGACCAACAGCACGACCTACAACCTGATTGGGAGAATGAGTTGTCCTTCCCCGGGCAGCGATTCCTTCTGGGTGAAAATGGATGATGGCGGGACCTGGACGCTTTATGACGGGTTGCAGACCAGCGGTTACCAATGGAAGGCGATGGGCAGTTATCAGCTGACCGCGGGTTCGCATACGCTTTACATCGGCTATGGCAAACCCGGGGCGCTGCTGGACAAGGTGAGCATTCAAACCGCCACCATTCTGCCTACGGGATTGGGGATACCGGCACAGAATCTTTGTCCGTAGCGGAGATTGGCGGCGGTCCTAGACCGCCGCTCCATGGAAAAGGAGACTGCCCGCGCGAGAGGCCGGTTTTAGCGTCGATTCGCGGGGATTGGCTCAATTTACTCTTTTTTTGCCATTGCCAAAGCAGAGTTTGTGAAAAAAATCACAAATTCAACTTGCCTGAGTTTTTATCGCCTATTAGGTTCCCTTCGCCGGCCTCATTCGAGGATTGCCGGATTATGCAAACGAGCACGAACACTGAATTTGGTTTTGACACCAGGGCCGAAGGGAACGTGATCCACACGCGCTCGGATACGGCCATCGATTGGCTGCGCAACAATGCCGACAAGGGCATCAATTTTTTCCGTAAAAATTCTCTTTGGCCGATGCCCATGGGGCTGGCTTGCTGCGCCATTGAATTGATGGCGGCGGGCGCGAGCCGGTTTGATATCGCGCGCTTCGGCGCGGAGGTGATGCGGTTTTCCCCCCGGCAATCGGACGTGATGATTGTGGCGGGGACGGTGACTTACAAAATGGCGCTGGCGGTGAAACGCATTTATGACCAGATGGCCGAACCCAAATGGGTGATTGCCATGGGCGCGTGCGCATCGACGGGCGGGATGTATCGCAGTTACGCGGTGTTGCAGGGCGTGGACAGGATTTTGCCGGTGGATGTGTATGTGGCGGGCTGCCCGCCGCGGCCGGAAGCGCTGCTGGACGCGCTCATCAAGCTTCAAAACAAGGTGCAGCATGAGCCCGTGATTGCCACGCAGAAGAAGGTGGCGGCGTGATGAGGGCTGAAAATCCGAAATCCGAAATCCGAAATCCGAAGGAAACCCGATTTCCGAACGGGAAGAGTAGCGGGCATTTTTCGCAGCGAATTCGGATTTCGGGCTTCGAATTTCTTTCGGGCTTCGGGCTTCGGGCTTCGGAATTGTCCTAATGACTGCAAACGAATTGGCAACCCAACTCAAAGCGAAATTCGGAGACTTGATTTCCGAACCGGTGGAATTCCGCGGCGAGCTCACGTTGAAATTGGCGGATGCGGAGCGCATCGCGGAGGTTTGCAGTTTTGCGAAGACAGAGCTGGGGTTTGATTACCTCACAGACGTTTCGAGCGTGGATAACTACGGGGACGACCCGCGTTGGACGGTGGTTTATCATATTTACGGTTACGGGCATCGCCAGCATTTGCGAATCAAGACGGATGTGAGCGAGGAGAAGAGCGAGTTGCCGACGGTGACGACGGTGTGGCGCACGGCGGATTGGCACGAGCGCGAGATTTACGACATGATGGGGATTCGCTTTCGCGGGCATCCGGATTTGCGGCGGATTTTGATGTGGGAAGGGTATCCTTATTTTCCGTTGCGAAAGGATTTTCCGCTCGCGGGCAAATCGAGTGATATGCCGGAAGTGGCGTTCAGCCAGACGAGCCCGATGGCGGGTGGGCCGTTCGTGACGATTGCCGGCGGCAAAGACACCATCGCGCGCGAGCCGCGTGTGCGGATTCCGGAAACGGATGCGCTGGCGACGACGGGTCGCGTGGAGCGGCGCGCGGATATTAAAGACGCGCATGGCGAAGGACATGGGCCCGGGCCGATTGAGCCGAAGAAGTGATTTTGGGAATGAACGAACAGGAAAAAGCCGCAGAGATGTGGGAAAAAATTCCGTTCGAACGAAAAGTTGAAATTGATATGGCGATTGGGCAAGGCAACAAAATTGAAGCCATAAATCGCTGCATGTGTGCGGCAAAAGGATTCAATCTTTTGGATGTCACAAAAGTAGTTGAAAAAAGATCGGCAGAATTGAAGCGTCGAGAAATTCCTCGCGCGAGTGGTAGTAAATGATTTTTGAAACGCACGGGCGAGACGCCCGTGCCACTATTAAAAATGCCTGAAGTTCGCGACATTCAAATTCAAGAGCCGGCCGCGCGTGTAGCGTCGGCAAGGGATGAATGGCAGGACATGCAGGGCGAGAAGATGGTGCTCAACATGGGGCCATCGCATCCCGCCACGCATGGCGTGTTGCGCATCGTGCTCGAATTGGACGGCGAAATCATCACGAAGGCCGGGCCGGACATCGGTTATCTGCATCGCGGGGATGAGAAAATTGCGGAGAACATGACTTACACCCAGTTCATTCCTTACACGGATCGGCTGGATTATCTCGCGCCGCTGGCCAATAACGTGGCTTACGCGCTGGCGGTGGAGAAGCTCATGGGCATCGACAAACAATTGCCGCCGCGCTGTCAGTTCATCCGGGTGATTTGCTGCGAGTTGGCGCGGATTTCGTCGCACTTGCTTGGCATGGGCGCGTTCGCGCTGGACATCGGGGCGATCACGATTTTTCTCCATACGTTCACGGAGCGGGAGAAGCTTTATAATCTTTTCGAATCACTGACGGGGGCGCGGTTCACGACGAGTTACACGCGCATCGGCGGGCTTTCGCGCGATTTGCCGCCCGGCTGGGTCGAGCAATGCCGCAAGTTTCTGGATGAAGTGGTCGTGAATTTTGACGAGACGGAAACGTTCCTGACGCGGAATAAAATTTTTACGGACCGCACGCAGGGCGTCGGCGTAGTATCGCGCGAGGACGCGATTGATTTTGGGTTGACGGGCCCGAACTTGCGCGGCAGCGGTGTGGATTATGATTTGCGCAAGGCGCATCCGTATTTGGTTTACGATCAGCTTGAATTTGAGGTGCCGCATGGAACCGCGGGTGATGCGTATGATCGTTATTTGATTCGCATTGAGGAAATGCGCCAGAGCGTGAAAATCGTGCGGCAATGTTTGGATAAGCTGCCCGGCGGCCCGGTGAACGTGCCGGATATGAAGATTGTTCTGCCGCCGAAGGAGCGCGTGCTGACGAAGATGGAGGAGTTGATCCATCATTTCATCAACGTGACGCAGGGCGTGAACGCGCCGCCCGGTGAAATTTATTTCAGCGCGGAAAATCCGAAGGGCGAACTCGGCTTTTACATTCACAGCAAAGGCGGCGGCACGCCGTATCGCATGAAGATCCGTTCGCCCTCGTTTTGCAACCTGAGCATCATGGCGCACCTGCTGCCGGGTCACATGGTGAGCGATATCACGGCGATCCTGGGGTCGTTCGATTTCGTGATGGGAGAATGTGATCGATGAGAGGGGAAATGAAATCCGAAATCCGAAATCCGAAATCCGAAAATGCTTCGGACAATTCGGAAGTTTTTCGGTTGTGGATCATTCGGGATTCGGCGTTCGGGATTCTTTCGGATTTCGGATTTCGAACTTCGGATTTTCGCGCATGAACGCCACAGTTACAGAAACAATTCCGAATCCGCTGCAGCGGCAGGACGGCTTTGCCGTGCCGGCGGCGCTGGAGGCGGAGATTGACGAATTGATCACGCATTACCCGGTGAAGCGCAGCGCGTCGTTGATGGTGCTGCATGCGATCCAGGAACATTTCGGCTGGATTTCACAGGATGCAGTGGAGTGGTCGGCGAAGAAATTGGGTTTGCAGCCCATTAATATTTACGAGCTCGTGACGTTCTACCCGATGTTCCGGGCGCATCCGTCGGGCAAATATCAAATCAAGGTTTGCCGCACGCTGTCGTGCGCGCTGGGCGGGTCGCATCAGTTGCACAAACGTTTTTGCGAGAAGCTGGGTCTGGACGCGCACGCACACGGCCCGCAAACGACGAAGGACGGAAAGTTCACGGTCGAATTCGTCGAATGTCTCGCCAGTTGCGGCACTGCACCGGTGATGATGTGCAACGACGCCTTTTACGAAGCCGTGAGCAACGCGAAGGCGGACGAAATTCTGGGAGGGTGCAAGTGAATTGGCTGCCCGACATGGATTTGAACCATGACAAACAGATCCAGAGTCTGCTGTGCTACCGTTACACCATCGGGCAAGCCGGTGCGTTTGGTAAACTAAAGAGTTTTGTAAGCGAGTCAAGTTATCAGCGTAGGACAGGCGTCTCGCCTGTCTCTAATTTTTCTTTCAATCAGAGACGGGCTGGAAGCCTGTCCTACAGTTAAATTAACCATGCCGTCTGAATTCAAATTGGTTTTGAAGTATGCCGATCAGCCCGGTTACACGCCGGACATCGAGTGCTATTTGCGGAATGGCGGCTATGAGGCGCTGAAAAAGGCGCTGGCGATTCAGCCGAGGGATTTGCCGGAGGGCAAAAAAATGTCGGGGCCGGAGCAGATTCGCGACGATGTGAAGCTGTCGGGATTGCGCGGGCGCGGCGGCGCGGGTTTTTCGTGCGGGCTGAAGTGGAGCTTTGTGGACCGCCGGAGCGGCAAGCCGATTTATCTGATTTGCAACGCGGATGAATCCGAACCGGGCACATTCAAGGACCGCCAGATCATTCACAAGGACCCGCACCAGTTGATTGAGGGGATGATCATCTCGTGTTACGCGAACGACGTGAAGCTTGCGTATATTTATATCCGCGGCGAAATGCCCGAGGGCGCGAAGATGTTGAACAAGGCGCTGAAGGAAGCGCGCGCGAAGAATTTTCTGGGCAAAAATATTTTGGGCAGCGGTTACGATTTGGAGATCCACGTGCATCGCGGGGCGGGGGCTTACATTTGCGGCGAGGAGACCGGGCTGATTGAATCGCTCGAAGGCAAGCGGCCGTATCCGCGCATCAAGCCGCCGTATTTTCCGGCGGTGCTGGGGCTCTACATGTGCCCGACGATCGTCAACAACGTGGAGACGCTTTGCAACGTGAAGCACATCGTTTCGATGGGCGCGACGGAATGGGCGAAGCTCGGCACGCCGAATAACACGGGCACGCGCATCGTGAGCCTGAGCGGGCAGGTGAAGAAACCGGGATATTACGAAATTGAAACCGGCAAGGTGACGATCGGGCAGCTCATCAATGATCCGGCGTTTGGCGGCGGGCTCAGGGACGGGCGCAAGCTCAAGGCTGTGATTCCCGGCGGTTCGAGCGCGAAGGTTTTCAAGGCGGGCGAGAAATTTAAATTGAAGCGCAAGGTGGATGGCAAGGACACCGAGGTGGAGGTCGACATGCTCGATTTGCCGTATGATTTCGATTCGCTGATTGCGGCCGGTTCCATGAGCGGATCGAGCGCGATCATTGTGATGGACGACAGCGTGGACATCGTCGAAGCGCTGGCGAACATCAGTGAATTTTACGCGCACGAAAGCTGCGGCCAATGCACGCCGTGCCGCGAGGGCTCGTTGTGGATGAGCAAGGCGCTGCATCGCATGACGCATGGCGAGGGCCGCGCGATCGACGCGGATTATCTCGTGAAGATCGCGGATAACATTCCGGGCGGCCGGACGATTTGCGCGTTCGGCGAAGCCTGCTCGTGGCCAGTGCAAAGTTTTGTGGCGAAGTTCAAAGATGAATTTGTGGCCAAGGGGAAAGCCGATGAGGAACGGCGCGCGAAGCAGACTGCGACGCCGGCGGAGCGGAGCGAAATGGCTACGGCAGCAAAATGAGATTGTTCAACGCAAAGACGCGAAGGGTTAAAGTCGCAAAGAGTTTTTTTCTTTTCGCCTCCGCACCTTTGCGCCTTTGCGTTAAATAAAATGTCAGCAACAACGACAACTGAAAAACCCGCGCCGCCGCCGGTCGAGAAGATCAGGGTGAAGGTGGATGGGCGTGAAGTCGAGGTGCCGAAGACGATGCCGGACCCGATTACCGGCAAGCCGATTCCGACGACGATGATCCAGGCTTGCGCGGCGACGAAGGTTGATGTGCCGCATTATTGTTATCATCCCAAGTTACCGGTGTCGGGCAATTGCCGCATGTGTCTCGTGGAATTCGGCACGCCGGCGATGGGGCCGGATCGCAAGCCGATCATGAACCCGGACGGGACGCCGAAGATTGCGAAGTCGCCGCGGCCGGCCATCGCGTGCGCGACGCCGATTTCGCCGGGAATGGAAATTTACACGAACACGCCGGCGGTAAAACAGATGCGTGAGGGCGTGCTGGAATTTTTGCTGATCAATCATCCGCTGGATTGCCCGATTTGCGATCAGGCGGGCGAATGCAAGCTGCAGGAATATTCGGTGGATTACGGCAAGTCCGAGAGCCGGTTTGTGGAACCGAAGGTTCACAAACCGAAGCGCGTGGAACTCGGGCCGCGCATTGCGCTCGATGACGAGCGTTGCATTCTCTGCACGCGCTGCATTCGTTTTACGAAGGACATCGTTGGCGATGATGCGCTGGGGATTGTGAATCGCGGCAGTTACAACACGCTCACCGCGTACCCGGGCAAGGAGTTCGATAATAATTACACGCTGAACACGGTGGACATTTGCCCCGTCGGCGCGCTGACGTCGAAGGATTTTCGATTCAAAATGCGGGTTTGGTTTTTGAAGGAAACCAAGAGCGTCTGCACAAGCTGCGCGACGGGCTGCAATACGATCATCGGTTCGCGCGAGGAAGTGATGTATCGCTACGAGCCGCGCGAGAATGACGCGGTGAATTCGACGTGGATGTGCGATTGCGGGCGGCTGAATTACAAGTGGATTAATCGGGCGGACAGGCTGGCGCAAATCCGAGGCCCGAAATCCGAAATCCGAAATTGGGGCTCGGCACTTAAGGAAATTTCTGAGTTGTTAAATAAAGCGCCGCAAGGTTCGGTGGCCATTATCGCGTCGGCGCGGCAGACGAATGAGGAATTGTTCCTGCTCAAAAAACTGGCGACGAAGCTGGGGGCGATTGCCGATTCGATTCCGCGCACGGGCGAGAGCGACAAGCTGTTGTTGAATGCGGATCGCAATCCGAATTCCAATGGCGCGCGGCTGACGGGAATTTGCTCAGAAAAAATGGGCGGGCAGATTCCGAACATTGCCCGGGGCATCGAACAGGGAACCATCAAGACGCTCATCGTGTTTGGTGAAGACGTCACGAAGCACGGCATCGGCGCGAATTTGCTTGGCAAGCTGGAGACGCTGATTGTCAGCGATATTTTGCCGAACGAGACGACCAAGCTCGCGCATTATCTTTTGCCCGGCTGCGCGCATGCGGAGAAGCGGGGGACGTTTACGAACACGAAGGGCCGCGTGCAGAAATTTATGAAGGCGCTGGAACCGCGCGGTGATGCCCGGCCGGAGTGGGAGTTTTTGCATGAACTGGTTTTCAACGTCACCGGCCAGGATGGCTATGCCACGATTGAAGGTTTGTTCAATTTGATGGCGCGGGAAGTGCCGGCGTTCAACGGGCTGACATGGGCCGGGTTGGGCGACACGGGAGTGACCGTAGCGATATGAGGACGCGATTTATGTTTTACGCTCGCCCTCACCCCGGCCCTCTCCCCCGGGGAGAGGGAGAAACTTTGTCAGGGCGTTGGAGTGATCGTTCGTCGATGACTCGATCCAACGGCGGAGTGGCGTCTCTGCTTGCGGCGGCAGATTTGATTTTGTGAGCTAAGCGATGGAACCAAAACATTTCATTCTGTTCAGCGTCGTGAAGATCTTTGTGGTCTTCTCGGTATTGATGACGATTGTGGCCTACGCGGTGTGGGTGGAGCGCAAAGTGTCCGCGGCCATCCAGGATCGACGCGGGCCGAATCGCTTCGGACCGTTCGGCCTGCTGCAACCGGCGGCGGACGCGGTGAAGGCGTTTCTGAAGGAGGATTTTACTCCGGCGCACGTGCGCAAGGTGTATTTCTGGCTCGCCCCGGCGATCACGATGATTCCGGGTATTGTGGTGGTGGCGGTGATTCCGTTTGGGTCGTATCTCGGGCATCAGAAAATGGTGATCGCGAATCTGGACGTGGGAATTCTCTACACGTTCGGCATTGTGTCGCTGGGCGTTTATGGAATTGTGCTGGCCGGCTACGCGAGCAATTCGAAATTTCCATTCCTCGGCGGGATTCGTTCGAGCGCGCAGTTGATTTCGTATGAGATCGCGATGGGGATGTCGGTGGTGGCGGTGTTTTTGTTGACGGGCACGTTGAATCTCAGCCAGGTCGTGGAACAGCAGGCCGGGTGGTGGTTTGCATGCATACCCAATTGGCTTGTATTCAAACAACCGCTGGCGTTCATCATTTTCGCGGTGGCTGCGCTGGCGGAGACGAATCGCACGCCGTTCGATTTGCCGGAGGCGGAGCAGGAATTGGCCGGCGGGTACAACGTGGAATACAGCTCGATGAAATTCGCGCTGTTTTTCATGGGCGAATATGCGAACGTCACCGCCGCGTCGGCGATGATGGTGACGCTGTTTTTCGGCGGATGGAGTCTTCCGTTTGCGGGATTGGATCATCCGGCCGAAGTGAACCAATTCGGATTGGGCATCGCGCATATCCTGATTTTCCTGGCGAAGACGTGTTTTATTTTGTTCCTGATCATCTGGGTGCGGTGGATGTGGCCGCGGTTCCGGTATGATCAATTGATGGATTTGGGCTGGCGCCGCTTTTTGCCGCTGGCGCTCGCGAATATTATCGTGACGGCGGTGGTGTTGTGGGCCATTCACATGCACCATGCGTCGTACGCCATTACGCAATGATCGTTAAACGTAAAAAGTTAAACCTTTGGGAACGGCTTTACCTGCCGGCGGTTATCGGCGGGTTCAAGGTCACGCTGCGGCACTTTTTCAAAAAGAAAGTGACGATGCAATATCCCGAGGAGCGCTGGGTGGTGCCGGAGGGTTATCGCGGCGCGCCTTACCTGGTGAAGGACCAGGAGGGAAACACGAAATGCGTCTCGTGCCAGCTGTGCGAATTTGTCTGCCCGCCCAAGGCGATCAAAATCACGCCGCCCGGCGAAGATTGGAAAATCGCGGATCGTCCGAACGCGGAAAAAATGCCGCGCGAATTTGAGATCAATATGCTGCGCTGCATCTTCTGCGGCTTTTGCCAGGAAGTGTGTCCTGAAGAGGCGATTTTCCTGCAGAAGGATTATTCGCTGACGGGCACGTCGCGCGAGGAATTGATTTACAACAAGGAAAAGCTGCTGGCGCTCGGCGGCAAGCACGGGGGCATCCAGAAGTGGAAGCACAAGGCCGAGGAAGCCAAAGAGCAGGAGAATTTTCCAGTCAAGCCATAGGATGAAATCCGAAATCCGAAATCCGAAATCCGAAAGAAATTCGAAATCCGAGAACTCGCAGGAGAATTCGGAAGGGCATAAGTTATTTCGCCTTCGGCCTTCGGTGTTCGGGATTGATTCGGATTTCGGATTTCGGATTTCGGATTTTTGACCATGGCTTCCACCGACATACTCTTTTACGTCTTTTCCGCGCTCGCACTGGCCTGCGGCATCATGATTCTCGTGAGCCGCAACCCGGTGAACAGCGCAATGTTTCTCGTGCTGACAATCGGGTCGCTGGCGGGCTTGTTTGTGTTGCTCGAGGCGTTCTTCCTGGCGGCGATTCAAATTCTCGTTTACGCGGGCGCGGTGATGGTGCTGTTCCTGTTCGTCATCATGCTGCTGGATTTGAAGGTGGAGGAGCGGCGGCGGATTAAAATTCTGGGGATCGCGACGGGAATCATCGCGGTGGGAGCGATCGGCTGGATTTTTTTCAGGAGCCTGGGCGCCACGCCGCTGAACGCGACGCGCGATCCCAATTTCCACGCGGGGACGATCGATCTCGGCCAGAAGCTGTTTTCGCAATACCTGCTGCCATTTGAAATCGTTTCGATTTTGCTGCTGGTCGCGATGGTCGGTGTGATTTTGCTGAGCAAGAAAGATTTGAAATGAATTTAGAATTTAGAAACTGGAAGTTAGAAGGTGAGAACACACTCCGGGCGTTCTCTCCGAACTTCCAACTCCTTTTAGTATGCACGTAGGATTACAACATTATCTGGCCGTGAGTTTCCTGCTGTTTGCGCTGGGACTTTTCGGCGTGATCATCCGCCGCAATGTGCTGGTGATATATATGAGCCTCGAACTGATGCTCAACGCGGCGAACCTCGCGCTCGTGGCTTTTTCGCGTTTCAACAACAATCTCGACGGGCAGGTTTTTGTGTTTTTCACCATTACGGTCGCGGCCGCGGAAGTCGCAGTGGGGCTGGCGCTGATTGTGGCGTTGTATCGCAAGCGGCAGACGGCGCACACAGAAGACCTGACGACGATGAAGCTCTAATTATGAAGAAACATCGAACATCGAACATCGAACGCCGAACGCCGAACGAACGGCTTCCGAGATCGTTCGATGTTCAGAGTTCGATGTTCGGAGTTCGATGTTAGCACCAATGAATTTGGACTTTATACCCTGGATAATCCTGTTCCTGCCGCTCGGCGCGGCGGTGATCATCACGCTGTTCACACTGCGAAACCGGCAGGTGAGCGCCACGTTGTCCGTGGGCGCGGTGGTGACGGGATTCATCTTGAGCGTCATTTTCGTCAAAGTGAATGGCTGGCAGCCGGCGAATTCGGAAGTGGCGGTGAACTGGCTCTCGATCGGGCCGTTGCAGGTGGATTTCGGCCTGCACTTTGATCCGCTCAGCCTGGCAATGATGCTCGTCGTGACGGGGGTGGCGAGTTTGATTCACATCTATTCGATGGGTTACATGCACGACGACGAGAGTTACTCGCGGTTTTTCGCGTGTCTGAGCCTGTTCACATTCTCGATGCTCGGCATCGTGCTGGCGAACAATTTTCTGCAACTCTTCATCTTCTGGGAATTGGTTGGTGTCTCGAGCTATCTGCTGATCGGGTTCTGGTATGGAAAAGCCTCGGCGGCGGATGCGGCGAAAAAGGCGTTCATCACGAATCGGCTGGGTGATTTTGGATTTATTCTTGGAATCCTGATTGTCTGGTTCACGCTGCACTCGCTTAAATTTGTCGACCTGTTGGACATTGTGAAAAACAACCCGGCAGCGCTCGGCGCGGTGGCGACGGCGGGCGGCCTCCTGATTTTCTGCGGCGCAGTCGGCAAATCCGCGCAATTCCCCCTGCACGTGTGGTTGCCGGACGCGATGGAGGGTCCGACGCCGGTTTCCGCGTTGATTCACGCCGCAACGATGGTGGCGGCGGGCGTGTACATGCTCTGCCGCGTTTTCTTTCTACTCGATCCGACGGCGTTGCAGGTCATCGCTTACATTGGTGGATTCACGGCGTTGCTGGCGGCGCTGATTGCGATTCAACAAGACGACATCAAACGCATCCTGGCGTATTCCACGCTGTCGCAACTCGGTTACATGGTGATGGCCGTTGGGCTCAAGGGCCCGCCGGCGGCGATGTATCATTTGACCACGCACGCGTTTTTCAAGGCGCTGCTGTTCCTGGGCGCGGGCTCGGTGATTCTGGGCGTGCACCATGAGCAGGACATCTGGAAGATGGGCGCACTCCGCAAAAAAATGCCGGTGACGTTCTGGACGTTCATGGCGGCGACGCTAGCGCTCGCCGGGTTGTGGCCGTTCAGCGGATTTTTCAGCAAGGACAGCATCCTCGGCCAGGCGTTTGGGCAGCATAATTATATTCTCTTCATCACTGGCGTGTTTGTGGCGATGCTGACTTCGTTCTACATGTTCCGGTTGGTGTTCGTGGTGTTTTTTGGCTCGGCTAAGACCGACGAAGCCCGCCATGCGCATGAATCGCCGGGCGTGATGACCTGGCCGCTGCGAATCCTGGCGATGGCCAGCATCTTCGCGGGCGGATTCATCGGCGTGGAAAATATTTACCTGAAACAATTCCCGTCGGAAACGGCTCCGCAGGCAGAAAGTTTCTTTGAGCACCTGGTCGGGCCCTTCCGGGAGGCGCCGGCCGCCGCGTGGGGTGGCTTTGCCGTGCTCGTGCTCGGATTCTTTGCGGCTTACGCGCTTTATGCCAGGGCGGGAAAGGATCCGCTGCCGGAAAAACTCGGGGGGCTTTCCCGTGCCATGCGCAACCGGTTTTATTTCGATGAGATTTACGACGCCACTTTCATTCGTCTGCACAACATGCTCGCGGCGATTGCCGGCGGAATTGATTGGTGCATCGAAAACATAGTTATCGGCCTGGTGCGCGGCGGAACCGATTTTGCCGGGCGCGCGCTGCGGTTGCTCCAGACGGGCAATCTCCAGCACTACGCCTTCCTGTTCGCGCTGGGCGCGGCGCTGGTGCTGTATCTGGTTTTGGGAAAATGAATATGAACCTGAATCAACGCAAAGACGCAAAGGTGCAAAGGCGCGATGGGAAGCGGGCTGAAGCCCGCGCTCCGATCGTTTCGTTGCGTCTCGGCAACTTGGCGTCTTTGCGTTAGGCATGAGCATATTGACTTACATTATCGGTTTGCCGCTGCTCGCAGCGATTGTGCTGGCGTTTGTGCCGCGCAGTTTCGCGGTGGTCATGCGCTTTGTCGCGGTCGCCACGACGCTGGTTTCGGCGGTGCTGGCGGTCATTGTGTTCGCGCGTTTCCAAACGAACACGCCGGGTTATCAATTCGAGCAACAGATCGATTGGGTCCAATCACTCGGCATCAGCTATCACGTGGGCGTGGACGGCATCAATGTGGGCCTGGTGTTGATGGGCGCGATTGTCGGTTTCGCGGCGGCGTGTTGCTCGTGGGAAATTAAGTCGCGCGAAAAGGAATTTTACATCCTGCTGCTGGTGATGACCGGCGGCATCTTGGGCGCGTTTGCATCGCTCGATTTGTTTTTCTTTTACTTCTTCCATGAATTCGCGCTGGTGCCGACGTTCATTATGATTGGCCTGTGGGGCCGGGGCGAAAAACGGAACTACGCCACGTTCCAAATCACGTTGTATCTGAGCGTCGGCGCGTTGATTGCATTGATCGGGTTGATCGCGCTCTATACACAGGTAGGCGCGCACACGTTCGACATTCCGAAGCTCATTCAATATGTCCAGGAGCCGGGTCATCAACTTTCGGCGCAGAGCCAGAACTTCATCTTCCCGCTGCTGCTGTTTGGCTTTGGAATTTTGGTTTCGCTCTGGCCGTTTCATACGTGGGCGCCGCTGGGTTACGGTTCCGCGCCGACGCCGACGGCCATGCTGCACGCGGGTGTGCTGAAAAAATTCGGCCTTTACGGTTTGATTCGCATCGCGCTGCCGTTGCTGCCGCAGGCGGCGCATCGATGGGTGCAACCACTGGCATGGCTCGCGCTCGGCAATCTTGTTTATTGCGGCTGGGTGGCCATGCGCCAGAAGAATTTCAACCGGCTCATCGGCTATTCGAGCGTGGCGCACATGGGCTTTGTATTCCTCGGCATCGCGACGCTGAGCCTCGTCGGCGTGACGGGCGCGGTGGTGGTGATGATCGCGCACGGGTTCCTGGCGGCGCTGACGTTTGCGTTGAGCGGTTATCTCTATCAACAAACGGGCACGCTGGAGATTTCGGATCTGGGCGGGTTGCTGCGCAAGCTGCCGTTCATCGGCACGGCGCTGGTGATGGCGGCGTTCGCGGGCTGCGGGTTGCCGGGTTTTGCGAATTTCGTGGGTGAAGTGACGGTGTTGTTCGGCGCGTGGAGCGTGTCGTCGCTGCACCTGATCACCGTGTTCGCCTGCTGGGGCGCGTTGATCATTGGAGCGGTTTACATGCTGCGCGCGGTGCGAAATATTTTGCACGCGGACCTGCCTTCGCGGTGGGCGAGTGTCGCCGATGCGTCGAGCGCCTGGCGCAAGCTGCCTTTCGCGCTGCTGCTGGCGAGCCTGATCGTGTTCGGATGTTTTCCTCGGTTGTTGACGGATAAACTTCAGGGGCCGGTGAATGCGATCGTTCAAATGGCGAATCCCCCGGCGGCTCCGGAGCAACCGGCCCCGCCCGCGCAAGTCAATGCCGGCGGCCAGGTTGTTTTTACGTCGGCGTCCGCGAAATAACGATGAACTTTTCTTTGATCAGCCTTGAAGTGTGCGTGATGGTGCTCGGCCTCGTGCTGTTGCTGGCGGATTTATGGACGCCGGCCGACCGCAAGAAGCTGCTGGGCTACGCGGCGGCGGCGGGACTTGGTCTTTTGCTGGTCGTGAACCTCGGCGGGCTCGGCCATTGCACGACTCCAGGCCAGGCGTTCGATGGCATGTTCGTGCAGGATGCGCTTTCGATCTTTTTCAAACGATTCTTTCTGCTCGCCGCCATCATCGTGTTGTTGATGATTGCGGAATTCTCGGACCAGGTCGCGGCGGGCATTTCGGAATATTATTCGCTCGTGCTGTTCGCGCTGGTGGGAATGCTCTTTGCAGCCTCGGCCAACAATTTCGCGCTGCTGTTCGTCTCGCTCGAACTCATCACGGTTTCGTTTTATGTGCTGACGAGTTTTCAGCGCGGGCGGGTTGTTTCGCTGGAGGCGGGCGTGAAATATCTCATCATCGGCGCGCTTTCGACGTCGTTCACGATTTTCGGCATTGCGCTGGTGTGGGGAACTTCGGGGAAATTCAGTTTCAGCGAACTCGCCACGGTGGCCGGGCAGATGGCCGGCAACAGGCTGTTCGTGTTTGGCCTGTTGTTTGTGATGGTGGGGCTCGGGTTTAAAATCGCGGCGTTTCCGTTCCAAATCTGGGCGCCGGATGTTTACCAGGGCGCGCCGACGCCGACGACTGCGTTTCTGGCAGTGGGCTCCAAGGCGGCGGGATTTGTCCTGCTCCTGCGCGTGTTGTTCGTCGCCGTGCCGGCGATCACCTCGCAGCAGGTGGACGTGCTGATTGTCATTTCGGGCATCACGATTCTTTACGGAAATCTCTGCGCCATTCCGCAGCGCAATGTGAAGCGCCTGCTCGGCTACTCCAGCATCTCGCACGCGGGTTATTTACTGCTCGGAGTGGCGGCGATGGCTGGCGCGAAATCGACCGATGGGGCGACGGCGATGCTTTATTACCTGCTCGGCTATCTGTTCACGGTGCTGGCGGCGTTCATGGTGATCACGATCGTGATGCGCAAGCTCGAGACGGAGGATGTCTCCGGACTCGCGGGTTTGGGCCAGCGCTCGCCGCTGCTGGGGGCGACGATGACATTGTCGATGGTGTCGCTCGCCGGGCTGCCGCCGCTGGCGGGATTTTTTGGGAAATTTCTGCTGCTCAAATCCGTGATTGATCTGGGCCCGATGAACCACGGTTATTATTGCCTGGCGTTCACGGCTTTGGTGGGCGTGGTGATTTCGATTTATTATTACTTCGGCGTGGTGCGCGCGATTTATTGGAGCCGTTCGAATGACACGCTGCCGATCCAGATTTCCGGGCCGTTGCGCGGCGCGATTTTTGTGTGCATCGCGGGGATGTTCTGGCTGGGGCTGTTTCCGAGCTGCGCGCTGCACCTGGCGAGGAACGGCGCGGCGATTTTGGGACTGCAGTAATTAAGGCTTTTTCTCCCGGGTGGCTTTGAGCAATTCACCGGCTGGATCGTAGGCGAATACCGTCACGCTTTGGCCGGTGTTGGGGCCGAAGGCGAATGGGAGCGCTCCCCAGAGCGAGGCATAAAAACCCGCGCCCGCATCTTCGTTCATGGTGGTCAGCGAGCCGAAAGGCGGGATGGAAAATGTCTCCAGTTCGACCATCGGTTCCTTGAGCGGGTACACGTTCGAATTCCCGGAAGGCATCGCGACGTAGTCTCCTTCGGTCAGCCCGAGCTTTTGCAAGTCCAGCGGGGTGGCGCCGTTTTGTTGCATATAATATTGGAAACCCCAATGGCCTTGAAACCAAATGCGGTGGTTTTTGTCGCCGTAAGCCGATTGGATGGCGCGCGCGGCGATCGGCGGTGCGCTCGCAAAAAAATAATCGGCTGTTGTGACCCAGATCGCCAGCACCCCTCCCGCCAGGGCGGGCATCAGCAGGAGCCTCCACGGATATTTCACGCCGGCGCTTTCGCGTTGCTCAAGCCGGCGCGCAACGAGAATGGCGGCGGGAATTGCCATTGGCAAAATGGAGCGGCCGTTCACCGTCCAGTTGAAGAACGCAGTGAACGCGAATGTGCCGAGCATCCAGCAGCCGAGCAGCAATGAGTCCGCATCGCGCTGCCGATGGAAATCCGCGATGGCCAGCGCAATCAGACTGATTCCACCAGCGGCCCATACAAGAATTTGCGTGATTTCCAAGGCGCCTGCGTGCGCGGGAAGAGTGCTCCGGATGGCAAGGAATAAAATCGCGGCAACGGCGAGCGAACTCACGGCGCCGATGAGTAAACTTCTGCCCGTCCAGAGCATGGGCGCAAAAAATGTGGCCGTGGCCAGGCAGCCGCCAGTGAACGTGAGCGCGACGAGAACGAAATTGAGATTCAACAGGATGGAGGATTTATGGATGGCCGTGGCATATGCGCCGGCGCCAGTGAGCAGTCCGTGGCCGTAGAGCGCCTTCGTGATCAGTTGATACGCCGCCAGCGCCAGCACGGGTATCGCCAGCCAGCCCAGCCATTCTCTGACGGGTTGTTTTCGCCGGATGCTCCACGCCGCGACGAGCGGAATCAGGCACGCGCCGAAATATTTCGTCAGCGACGCGAGTGCAATCAAAATGGCGGCGAGCGCGAGCGGCGCGGCGCGTTCGCGTTGCGTTCCTTCCATCCAAAAAATGAGCGCCCAGACCCAGAACGCGAGCATCATGACATCGCACATGAGTGTTGTGCTGGAGAGCAGGAAAACCGGCGTGAAGAGCGCGAGGAACGCGGCGAGGAGCGCGCGTTTGCACAAATGCATTGCGAGACGATATGTGCCCACAACCGCGGCGATGCCCGGCAGCAGGAACGCCGTGTGCAACGTGAATTCGCTCCAGCCGAAAATGCCGCCCACGAGCGCGAGATAATAACAGGCCAGCGGGGGGTTTTGCGTGGTGGCCGACATGGAAAGATCGTAGCCGTACCAATTCACGTTGAAGCCGTAGGGATCCAGCGGATGCGCGTGGATGTGTTGCGCGGTCCAGATGAAAAGCGGGTCGTCGATGTTGAATGGCTTGCCGGCGAACGGCAGGAGGGCGAGCACGGTGGCGAGTGCCAGCAGCCAGGCGGGCTGTTTTCCAATCCACGCCATGGGGACGTTTTGCGGCGCGGCGCGTGGCTGCGGCGTGGGCGCTGCCATGCTATTGCTTCACGACTTTCACCTGGCCGGTGGACGGGTCGTAATCCAGCTTCATCCCGTAGGGAGCAGCGGGGATTTTTCCGAGATACTTCTCCTGCACCAATTCATTGAGGTCCTTGGGGAAGCGGCCTTTGTCCACTTGAAACATCTGGATGGCCTGGTTCAACGAGGCGATGTCGGCGGTTTTGCCGGCGTTTTGTTGCGCGGCGCCAAGCGCGCCAACATAATCAGCGGGCGCCTGCAGGACGCTGCCGCTGCTGTTGGTGGAAGTGGAGGATTGCGAATCGCCGGATCGTTTGCAGCCCGTGGCGAGCAATAAAGCCGCAAGGGGAAGGAGTGCGATGCTTTTCATGACGTCAATGTACCGCGTGGAAACGAAATTCCAAGCTTGCAATGACGCGGGCAAAAGCTCGCCGCTCAAAAAACACGCCGGGCGCGGCAGCACGGCGTGTTTTTGATGGGAAATGTTTACGGAGCGTTTGTGGTCGCCGGAGCGTTTGTCGCGGGAGCCGGAGTCGGAGTCGATTCGTTATTGCAACCGGTGATCACCGCGCTTAAAGCGAGGCCCAATAGCACCACCAAGGATAGTTTCTTCATAGGTAGCGGTAACCTTTACCGGTTGCCAGAAAAGCACAAGTATATATTCACCCCATCCGTGTGACGATTTCGCGGGCCTTCCGAATCAGGTCCAGGTCGTTGACGAGGTCGCCAAAGCGAAAATTCGGCATGCCGCTTTGCTCGCGGCCCAGCAATTCGCCCGGTCCGCGCAATTTCAAATCCGCCTCGGCGATTTTGAAACCGTCGGTTGTCTCCTCCAAAACTTTCAATCGCTTGCGCGTGCCGGGATCATCCGCCTCTGAAATCAAAATGCAAAACGATTCGTGCGCGCCGCGCCCGATGCGCCCGCGCAACTGATGCAATTGTGCGAGGCCGAACCGCTCCGCGTTTTCCACGAGCATGACGGTCGCGTTCGGGACATCGACGCCGACTTCGATGAGCGAGGTGGCAAGGAGGACGTGCGTTCGGCCGGAACGGAAGCCGGCCATCACTTGTTCCTTGTCGCGCGCGCTGAGTTTTCCGTGCAGCAAGCCAACACGAAACGGTGCGAGCAGTTTGGTGAGATGAGAGAACTCCTTCGTGACGGCTTTGATGCCGGTTTCGCCGGTGTCTTCAATGCGTGGATAAACGACGTACGCCTGCCGGCCGGCGGTGAGCTTCTCGCGCACGAAAGACCACGCCTGCGGCAGTTTTTCCGCGGTGCGAACGAGCGTCTTCACGCGACCGCGGCCGGGCGGCAATTGGTCGATTGCCGAGACATCCAGCTCGCCGTAGAGCGTCAGGCCGAGCGTGCGCGGAATGGGAGTGGCGGTCATCACGAGCAGATGTGGATAATGGCCCTTGCGGACCAATTGCTCGCGCTGCGCGACGCCGAATTTGTGTTGTTCATCAATGATGACGAGGCCGAGGCGGGGGATTTCGAAGCCACCGGTGAGCAAAGCGTGCGTGCCGACAAAAAGGGTCGCGGGTCGCGAGTCGCGGGTCGGGGACTTGCCTGATCTTGATTCGATATTCGACGTTCGATGTTCGACGTTCGATGTTTTCTTGCTGCCGGTCTGCAACTCGACTTGGATCCCGAGCGGCGCGCACCATTTTTCAAAATTGCGAAAATGTTGTTCGGCTAGAATTTCCGTGGGAGCCATGAGCGCGACGTTGTAGCCGCTTTCGAGGGCCATCAGCGCCGCGCAGGCAGCGACGGCTGTTTTGCCCGAGCCGACATCGCCCTGGAGCAGGCGGCGCATCGGATGGGCGCCGCGCATGTCGGCGCGGATGTCGCGCAGGACGCGCGTTTGCGCGTCGGTGAGTTTGAAGCCGAGCGCGGCGAGGAAGGGTTTGATGAGATGATTGTCCCCGCCGCAGGGAAGGGCCTGGGCGCTGGCTTCGAATTTTTTCCGGCGCTCGCGGATTTGAAATTGAAGCGCGACGAATTCGTCGAGTGCGAGCCGTTGGCGCGCGATTTCGATGTCTGAGAATTCCTCCGGAAATTGAATCATGCGGACGGCGTTGGTGCGGGATGGCTCCTGATGGAACTGCGGTTCGGGAATGTCCGCTTCGAATTTTTCCAGCGCGCGCCAGACGAGCGTGCGCATCACGCGCGCGGTGAGTCCTTCCGTGAGCGGATGGATGGGTGCGATGCGATGGACGTGGATGAATTCATCATCGTCGGGTTCCACGAGTTCGGTCTCGGGGTGATCGATCGTGCGCGGCCGCAGCGATTCGACTTTGCCAAACACGACGAATTCGCGCCCGACCGCAAAATAATCCTCCATCCATGGCTGCGCCTGCCACCAGCGGCAATGCAGCAGGGCGGTGGCATCGTCGAACACGCATTCGAACATGGCACGGGTGCCTTTTTTCCAGCGTTTGATTCCGGCGGCGACAATTTTCCCGCGCACGGTGGCGGTTTCCTTGACCTTCAAATCGCGGATGGCGAGAAATTTCTGGCGGTCTTCGTAGCGGCGGGGTTTATGGAGCAGCAGATCTTCGATGGTGAAAATGTTCAGGCGCGCGAGCAGTTTGGCGCGTTCCGAGCCCACGCCCCAAAGCGCCGTCACCGGCTGCGCGAGCGGCGAGGAGTTTTGATTCGCGGACGTGACCGTCATGGGTTGGCACAATACAAACGGGATGGCGGGGCTTCAACGGGAAAGCGCGGCTCGTGAGCACGCTCGCACCACCAACGATGGACTTAAAAGCGGCTCACCGACTATATTTCCATGACCGTGATCTCCGGCCGGCAGTTGAAGCGAATGGGACATTCATACCAGCCGATGCCGGCGTTCACGTAAAGCGGGCCGGCTTTTGTGTGGTACAGACCGAGATCGTATTCATCGACCGCGAAGGGCACGATGAGGGGGCCGTAGAAAGGAATTCGCACCTGGCCGCCGTGCGAGTGTCCGGCGAGGAGGAGATCGAATTTCTCGTCAAACTGCTTGGCCCAGGCAGGGTAGTGAATCAGCAAAATATTTTTCACGCCGGGGATGGGCGAAGGCAGCGGATGCTTCGGCCCGAGATGCGCCATGCCAATGAGATTGATTTTGCCGCCGGCGATGAGACGCTGTTCATCCACCAGCCAGGCGCCGCCGGTCGCAGCGAAGCATTTGCTGATGTCAGCGAACGGCGCCTTGCTCCAGTAATCGTGGTTGCCGGGCACGCCGTACATGGGCGCTTTGATGCCGGAAAGAATTTCGAGGGCTTCGGGCAGGAATTTTCCGTCTTCGATGATGTCGCCGGTGAAACACACGAATTCAGGTGAAAGTGAATTGATGGTGTCGACGACCGATTGCACGTGGGCGCGGTCGCCTTTGTAGTGCAGGTCGGTAAATTGGACGAAGCGATGAGCGGGTTGGTCCGAGAGACGAAGGTGCGTTGTTTTAACCCATTGTGGCTCAACCCAGCAGGCATCGCCAATGACCGCGCCGGGACTTGCCAATAATGCGGCAAGAAGGAATCGGCGGCGGCTGAGCTTTTTGAATTTCATCGTTGCTCCCGGCGCATTTATTGTAAGCGCCGGGGGCTAAAGGTGCAAGAATTGTGCCGCCCTATACCGGTTGGTTGGGTCTCTTGATCCTCCCGGCGTTTTCGATGGTAGCTACGGGGTGCTTGTTTGCCGTCGTTTCCAGAGTTCGTAGAAAAGAACCACCAAGCCAAGCATGACCATGACATCTGCCAGGTTGAATATTCCTGTGTGGAGGGGACCGACGCGAATGAAGACGAAGTCTGTGACAAGACCTTGCCTGGTGATGCGGTCAATGAGGTTGCTCGTTCCCCCAGCCCAAATCAGTGCAAGACCAATGAAGTAGTAGCGGCCAAGCCGAGTGTGCACTAAATACGCGAACAATCCGAGCAGGCACACGCCGGTGCCGACCGTGAACAACGCCAGCCGTAATTGTTTCGGAAGCGAGCCTCCAAAACTGAGAAAAGAGCCTGGATTTTCGGCAAGCCGCAACTCAGCAAACCCGCCTGGTAAAGTGATCGAGCCGAAATGATCAAGTCCTGAACGGGCGAGATGCTTTGAAGTTTGGTCGCATCCTGCAGTACACCCCAAGACCAACAATAAAATGGATAGTCGAATCGTGCGTGAAAAATGCATATCGTTTCGAATGGGTGTTGATACAGGAACAGCGGTTAATTCGTTAAAATACACGCAGTCCTTCTGGGCGGCAAGGGTTGCGGTCCTGGCGTCCTGGCGAGCACGCTCGTCCCACCGACGCAGCCCACCACCCGAAGTGCGAATGATTGCACCATTCCCAACTGCGAGCTAAGATGAATCCAGTGACAGAAGCCCGCAGTGAATCGAATGCCATCCCCGCCCCGTTGATGCTGCTGTTGCGCATTCATCTTCTGCAATCGTGGCGGAAGCTGAGGGCGTTGCGTGAGCAATCGCGGCTGCTCACGGGCGTTATCGGGATCTTCATTGCTGGTTACCTCGTTCTTTCTTTCGAACTGTTTTCATGGGGGTTGAGATTCATCGCGAGTTTTCCCGGGTTGGGCACGGTGCTTACGGAGCGGCTCATGTATTTGCTGTTCGCATTTCTGTTCGCGCTGCTGCTGCTGAGCAACCTGGTCATCGGCTACACGAATTTTTTTCGCAATCGCGAGGCGGCGTTCCTGCTGACGCAGCCGGTGCCGTGGCAAACGGTTTTTCGCTGGAAATTTATTGAATCGATGCTGCTGGCATCGTGGGCGTTTCTTTTTTTAATTGCTCCGATGCTGGCGGCATTTGGATTGATTCGCCATGTGCCATGGCATTTTTATCTGATCACGACGGCGCTGACGGGGATGTTCATCGTGCTGCCGGGAGTGATGGGCGCGTGGGCTGCGATCGGCCTGGCGCGATATTTGGATCGGCGCAGTTTTCAGATCGCGCTTTTGGTGACTTCCATCGTGCTGCTGGGGGTGGCGGCGTTTTGGTGGCAATCGCAGACTGCGAGCGATGATATGCTGGAATCGCGCGTGCTTGAAGTGCTGGACCAGTTGCTCGCGCGCACGCGGTTCGCCATGTTTCCGCTGCTGCCGAGTTACTGGCTTTCCACCGGAGTCCTGCAGTGGGCCGACGGCGCGGTTTCATCCGCGGTGTTTTTCGTGCTGGTGCTGCTGAGCAACACGCTTTTTTTCGGGCTGATCACTTTCACCCGTGTGGGAAATTTATTTTTCGACACCGCCTCGGCGGTGCAAAGCCGCGCGGGTGGGCGATGGAATGAAGTTTTGGCGGAGAGCTCGAAGGTATTTCCGCCGCCGAGTGTCGCGGAAAGAACCGTCGGCCTTTTGCCGTTGATGAGCCGCGACACGCGCGCGCTCGTCATGAAAGACACGCGCATGTTCTGGCGCGACACGACGCAATGGGGCCAATGCGTGATGCTCTTCGGTTTGCTCGGTGTTTACATCCTCAACCTGCGCCATTTCACGGAACGGTTGAACAATCCATTTTGGATCAACCTGGTCGCCTACCTGAATCTCAGCGCTTGCGCGCTCAACCTGGCGACGCTCACGACACGATTTGTGTATCCGCAATTTTCCCTCGAAGGCCGCCGGTTGTGGATCATCGGGATGGCGCCGCTGGGATTGAAACGCGTCGTGAAGATCAAGTATTGGCTTGCGAGCCTCGCGGCGCTGGCGGTGACGCTGACGCTGATCACGCTGTCGTGTCACCTGTTGAAAATGAGCTGGGACCAGGTGGCGTTTTTCGGCTCGATTGTGACGGTGATGACGTTTTCGTTGACGGGTCTTGCGGTTGGGTTGGGTGTTCTTTATCCGAACATGAAGGACGCGAATCCGAGCAAAATCGTGAGCGGTTTTGGCGGGACGCTGTGCCTGGTGCTGAGTTTTCTTTACATTCTCGGCTCCGTGCTGCTGCTGGCCATCGGCACGGCCGGTTTTCACGCGCACGTTTCGTGGATTGTGGCGAGCATTGTTTTGTTTGTGATGTTGTCGGCGATGATTGGCTGGCTGCCGATGGAATGGGGTTTGCGGCAGCTCGAGAGAATGGAGTTTTGAAATTTTGTGGATGGCGATCCCCCACAGCGGGACGGCGTCTCTACCTTAACGGATGGATTTTTCCAAGGCCGCAAACAGAGCCGGTTTGTCGGCGAAATGCGTACTGGTGCCGTTGCGGGCGACGAGGCCGAAACCATCGCCATACGAGGGACCGTTGGCGACGCATGCGTTGGTGAGGCATTCGGAGATTTGCGCCTGCGCGGCGCGGATCACGTCCGCGCGCTGGCCGTCGACTTCATATTTCCACCCGGTGATGATGGCTTTGGGAAACCAGATGCGTAAATTGGCGATCACTTTTTTCGTCGGCACCAATTCCGCGATTAGCGTGCCGAATTTGGTGGAAATTTTTCCGGAGCGCACTTCGGTTAAATCCCCGTCGGACGAGCGCGACCAGACTTTGCCGAAAGCGAAATCGCTGACTGCCGCGGAGTGAAAGACGGCGTCCACGGCATTGCCGCCGAGCGCTTCGAGCTTCATGCGCAGGTTGTCGGTGGTGGTGAACGTTTCAATTTGTTGCGCGCGGCGTTCGCCGGGATGCGAAGCTTGCTGGCCGATGAACAAGGTGACTTGATGCCCCTGAGCGGCGAGAAAATTGGACAATTCCGTCCCAAGCTGTCCGGTGGAAAAATTTGTCAGCCGACGCGCCCCATCCAGCGGCTCGTAGGTTGGCCCCGCGGTCACTATGCAGTTCACAGGTCAGAAATTAGCGTAAACCGTTCCAAAAGCACAAAAAATTTTGGAATCCAGCCTGGGCAAAAGTTAAAACTGCGGCGGTCATAGACCGCCGCTACAACTTATGGAGGAAAAAATTTCGCGAATTCGTATGTATTCGTGTCTATTGGTGGTTCAAATTGAGCGCACTCGCATGAGCAAAATTGTCGGCATTGATTTGGGCACCACGAATTCACTCGCCGCCACGGTGGATTCGGGCATTCCGCTGGTGATCGCGGATGCGGACGGGCGGCGGCTGACGCCGTCGGTGGTCCATATTTCGGCGCGCGACGCCGAGCCGGTGGTGGGCCAGGCGGCGAACCGTGTGCGGGTCATCAAGCCGGCGGAAACGGTCTATTCGGTGAAGCGTTTCATGGGCCGGCGCGGCGGGGAAATTTCCGGGGAAGAAAAATCGGTCACGTATCCGCTGGACACCTCCGGCGGCGGGCCGGTGGCGATTCCGATTCATGGCAGAAATTTTTCGCCAGAGGAGATCTCGGCGGAAGTGTTGAAAAAATTGAAGCGCGATGCGGAGGCGTATTTTGGGGAGTCGGTTACGCGCGCGGTCATCACGGTTCCGGCGTATTTCAACGACGCCCAGCGGAACGCCACCAAGAAGGCGGGCGAACTGGCGGGCTTCACTGTCGAGCGCATCGTGAACGAGCCCACGGCCGCAGCGCTGGCGTACGGGTTGAATCGATTGCACGAGCGCGCGAAGATTGCGGTTTATGATTTGGGCGGCGGGACGTTTGACCTGTCGATTCTGGAATTGAACAACGGCGTTTTTCAGGTGCTGTCCACGAATGGGAATACGCGATTGGGCGGCGATGATATTGATCGGCGAGTGGTGGATTTTCTGGCGGCGAAAATTGCGGAACGGGGTGGGCCGAACATCGTAGGACAGGCATCTTGCCTGTCTCCATCTTCTGAAAGAAGTCAGAGACAGGCCGGAGGCCTGTCCGATATTGAAGAATTAAGTTTGCGGTCGCGCCTGCGTGAGGCGGCTGAGGAGGCGAAGATCAACCTTTCGACCGAAACGGAAGTTGAAATTACACTGCCGTTTTTGACGTCGGAGTTCAGTTTCAATTACCGGCTGACGCGTGCGGAATTGGAAAATCTGGCGCACGATATTGTTTTGCGGACGCGCGAGCATTGTTTGCGTTCGCTCGCGGATGCGAAGCTCGAAGCGAAGGATTTGGACCAGGTGATTCTGGTTGGCGGGCAGACGCGCATGCCGCTCGTGCGGGAGTTGGTCGTGGAATGGTTTGGCTGCGCGGATTTTGAGGAGACGCGCGGCGGCATCCGGCTCGGGGCGGAATACCATAAGGGCGGCGGGCCGCAGCTGAACACGTCACAAAATCCGGACGAGGCGGTGGCGCTTGGGGCGGCAATCCAGGCGGAAATTCTTTCGGGCGGTTTTCAAAATGTGTTGTTGCTGGACATCACGCCGCTGTCGCTGGGCATCGAGACCTTTGGCGGATTGATGAACGTGATCATTCCACGCAACACGACGATCCCGGTCAAGGCCGGCGAAATGTTCACGACGGCGGTGGACAATCAGCGCGACATGCTGATTCATGTGTTACAGGGCGAGCGCGAGCGGGCCAAGCACAATTGGAGCCTGGGCAAATTTACAATTGAATTCGCGGCGGCGCCGCGCGGCGTCCCGCGTGTGGGCGTGCAATTTGAAATCGATGCCAACGGGATTCTGCACGTGCTCGCGCGCGACATCGCAACAGGGAAACAGAAAGTCGTGGAAATGAAATCGGCGGTGGATGTGGACGACGCGGCGGTGCTGCAGATGGTCGAAGAATCGGTGGAGCACGCGTTTGAAGACCTGGCGGTGCGGCGGTGGATTGAGGCGAAATTGAAGGCGGAACAATTGGTCACCGCGACGCGCAAGGCATTGGCGGATTGCGCGGGGGAATTGGATTCAGAATATGCGGCGCGAGTGGAAGCGGCGTTAAAGGTGGTCGAGACAACGCTTGCGAGCGAGGATGCACAAACCAAAATCGGAAATACGAAACAGCTTCAGGCCGATTGCGCGGCGCTGGATGAGGTGACGAAGCCGCTGGCGGAGATGCTCATGGATAAAGTGACCGAGGCGATGTTGCGCAAAAGAGGGTTGGTGTAGTGGCACGGGCGTCCTGCCCGTGAGTTCGGGTTATTCTTCGGTTCGCACGGGCAGGATGCCCGTGCCACTACTTTAATGCTTCGCCACGGGTTCCACCGGCAGCGAGATGCGCACGATGCCGGATTGGCCGGTTTTGCGCGGCACAATTTCCAGTTTTCCGTGGTGGGTCTCGATGATTTTGCGGCTGACGGTCAGGCCAAGTCCGAGGCCGACGTTGCGCGTGGTGAAAAACGGCGAGGGTGCTTTCTGCGCGGCTTCCGGAGTGAAGCCGGAACCATTATCCTGCACCTCAATCTGCAAATCGTGGATGATGCCGTTGCCGTTCGCATCCGTGTGCAGCCGCACGCCGATCTTGGGATCGGCCGGGTTGGCTTGCAGCGCGTTGAGGATGACTTCCGTGAGCGCGTGCTTGAGCGCGGCGCGGTCGCCGGTCATTACGATCGGCTTGGCTTCGTCCTCGTATTTGAATTGAGCGGATTTGACCGGCTGATGCTTGCGCGCTTCCTCGTAGGCTTCCTCGATCAGCGGGTTCATCGGGAACGCTTCCTGCGAGATGACGCTGTCGCGCGCGAGGAAACGCATCTGGTTGATGAGGCGAGTGACGCGTTTGACGCCGTCGGCGAGCGCGGCATCGAGTGAGGCGCGGAATTCCGGGTCTTTATATTTATCAGCCAACAGCTGTTGATGGGTCGAGAGCGGCACCATGGCATTGCCGACCTCGTGAGCGAGGCGGTCGGCCATGGTGCGGACAAGGCGCAGATTGGCGGCTTCGACTTCGAGCCGGCGCAATTGTTCGCTTTGAGTGAGATCCTCGACCATCAACAGGGCTGAGGCTGGTTGGGCTGTGTTTTGGCGCTGGAAAGGAACAATGGTGACGTTGTAAATCGTGCCCGGCTCGGGTTCGAACTTGAAAGTCGGAATGGCGGTGCCGGTCTTTAACACCTGGTAAATCTTCGTGCCGATGGCCTGCGGGAGGTCGCTGAATTCCATCTCGCCCGTGCGTTGATTGGAAGTGCCGAAGAAACGGCGCGCCGCCTTGTTCGCATGCAGGATGGCGAGGTCGCGATTGACCACGACGCAGGCGCTGCTGAGTTCGCGGAGGATTTCCGCCATCATGCCGTGGCTGCTGGAAAGCTGGTCGTGCAGCCAGATGTTTTTGACCGCGAGGCCGAGTTGCTCGAGCAGATGAAAAATCAGTTCCAGCTCGGGATTGGAGAGCGGTTCGCCGGTGATGTGGCCGTCGAACACGGCGACGCCGATGACGGTTTCGCGGTCGAGGATGGGCACAGCCACCTGGGCGCCGAGCAGTTCAAATTCTTTTTGTGCTTCGACGTCGAGGCGGGCTTCATCGCTGCCGCGGCGGAGTATGCGGCCGAGACGCGAAACCTGGCCGCCAATGCCGGTCTCGAAGGAGAGTTCAAAATGTTCGAGCAATCCCGGCGAAAGGCCGAGCGCGCAGGCGGCGCGCAGGCGGCGATTTTCGTCCAGGCGCAATTCCTCACCAATCCATTCGGAAGGCTGGCGCAGGAAAACAGCGGCGCGATTGATGCCGATGAGTTCGCGGAGGAGCAGCAGGAATTGCTTGAGCATCGCATCGGCATCCAGCGAATGCGTGAGAATCGCCGAGAAACCGCGGAGCGGGCTCAGGCTTTGAAAGGAAGTTTGCGGCGCGGGTGCCGCTGGCGCTTTCGCATACTCCGGCAGGGATGATTGCGCGGGTGAAGGCGCAGGCAGCGGCGTTCCGGGAATTTCCCAGAGGCGATCCAGCAGGGCGGTGAGCATCCGGAGGCGGACGGGCTTGGTCAAAACATGGGTTGCGCCGTGGAGATAGGCTTCCTCCTCCCATTCCCATTGCTTTGCGCCGGTGTAAACAATGAGCGGGCACTTGGCGGAACGGCGGCGAAGTTTCTCCAAAATCCAGACACCTTGAACGGTGGAAAGCTCGACATCAACAATACACGCATTCGCAAGACCATGTGCCAGAAGCGGTTCCGCCTCATCAACAGTCGTGCGATGCACGATCCGGTACTGCTCCGGACTCAGTCCTGTCCGGAGGGATTCGGCCAGCTCCGGATGGGGCGCTAAAACCAAAAGCGTCTTCATTTTTCGAGCGGGGCGGCATGTGTAAAGAAAAGCTGCTGGCGCTTCGGCTTGGTAGCCGGCTGCTGAACGCCTGTGCGAGTCACCAGTTTTTTGCACCCGACAACCTCTTTTCCCCGTTCGTCGCTCGAGACGATCAGGGTTTTTCCTGCTGCCATCACTATCGTCAGATGATCCATACGTTTCCCAATCCGGTCAATTTGTTTCTTCAGCACAATAAACAAGTCCGCGATTTTGTTGCAACGAGATGGATTACCGATTCGGTGCTATGGCGGAATACCTAATCCGGTCCGAGGGAATATCCGGGATTTTACGCCCGCATAGGTGCGTAGAACGTTTGTTTGGTGGCGAAGAATCCCCCAAGTTTTCGCGGGTTCGCAAGGCGGCGCGCAGGAGGGATTTACGGATGGATTTTGCCTCGATGGCTGCGGGATCACGGATTGCCGAGGCGGCTGGTGTCATCCGTCGGATACCAAAATCGTTTGTCTGTAGACTCTGCGAGGTATTGTTTTTGGTTCAATCGCTCCGCGTGCATGTCCACGAACACAAAATGTTCGTGTCGGTTGTGGCGGAAAGCCATTTGAGTTGAAGCCGGCGAACTCACATTGATCGTGCCGGTCATCCCGGTTGAGAAACCGCGGGTTTGGTTTGTCACTTCGACAAAATAAACAGTTCGGGAAGGCGCGAGAGTGCGTGTTATGTCGTGGGCGTGACACATCATGCAGGACATCTGATAGCTGTGGTCGATCGGACCAAAAGGCGAGATCGTGCCGGTCTCGGAAGGACAGCGATAGACGTCTTTGGATTGCAGGTATGGATACAATTGGCCTTTGCCCAGGTCATTTTGAGGCGCCAAAGGGTTGCCTGACCCCGGGCCGCCGACAGGCCCGGGGGCGCCGGTTGTTTGGAAGGGATAGAGCCACTCCAGCACGGATGGAAACCGCCCTGTGTCCGCCGTGTAAACCATGCTGGCAACCGCCAACTGGTGCATGTTGTTCACACAGGCGGCGGCCCGGACGGATTCTTTGCTGCGAGCCAGAGCGGGCAATATCATCGCGGCTAAAATGCCGATGATGGCAATGACGATGAGCAGTTCGATCAATGAGAATGCACGCGGGAGGGAGGCAGGGTTCGCGGTTGAGGATTTCCGGTTGTGAAAAATAATTTTCCGCGCACTGGCTGGACGCGTGCCCGAAGCAAATGACAGAAAGACAATTTTTAGTTTCATTCCTCCGCTGGGAGGTTGAACTGCGTGCTCAATGTGCTCCCCGGTGAATCACGAACCCTCATGCAGAGATTGATGGATTTTAATGAGACTGCCAAGACCGGAAATACCCGAGCTATTCCATGCCGGAGGCGGGCTTCGGCCCGCTTCCGTGTGATGGGCAAGGGAAGGTTGAGGTGTTTCGAGGCTTGGTTCTGTTCGAGCCTTGAAGCGGCATAAATGCCGCGCGCCTAAAGCGTCTTTATTGCGAAGCGATGAGCTTTTCCAGGAGGGCGTCGTTGATGAGGACTTTGCGGAGGAATTCAGTGTCGCCGGCGGTTGAACTGGGGATGGAGTCCGGGTCGATCGGCAGGCGGATGCTGAAGGTGGTGCCTTTGCCATCTTCGCTGCGGGCTTCAATCTTGCCGCCGTGATGGTGCACGATGAAATAAACCGCCATCAAATGGATGCCGTATTCCATCGGGCTGTCGCTGCGGACGACGAACGGATCGAACACGAGCCTGAGCGCTTCCTGCGGCAGGCCCGGGCCATTGTCGTTGACCTGGATCAAAACGCCCGCGCGCGCGGAGCCGTTGTAAGGCTCGGCTTTGAAGGTGACTTCGCTGCCGGGGGGCAGCGTGGCGATTTCGTCTTTGAGCAGGAGCTCGAAGAGGCGGTAAAACTTGGGCTTGTCCACGCGCAGGACGGGCAAGGAAGCGGGAATTTCGTTTTTGACCGCAATGTTTTTTGCCGCCAGCGAGGCATTGAGCGATTCCACCGTCGACTGGATGACTTCACCCAATTGCACCTGGTCGGAAAATTCAAACGAGGGTTTTTCCGAGGCGGTCCAGAGGTCCTTGAGCAAATTATTGATGCGTTCGATCTGGCCCTGCACGCTCTGGTAATATTCCTTCCAGAAATCCGGGTTGCGCAGGCCGTCGATGTTCATTTTTTCCTCGGCCATTTTAGTGGGGGCGAGGTCGAGGAATGTTTTCACGGCCACGAGCGAGTTGCGGATGTGATGGCTGAGGCCGGCGGCGAGCAAACCGAGGCTCACGATGCGATCGGCGATCATCATGTTGTGCAGCACGGACATTTTTTCGCGCAATAACTGGTCGCGTTCGTTCTGCACGATGAAGAATTCCAGGGCGCGCTTGAGTGTTTCCTCCAATTGCACCGGGTCCCAGGGTTTGGTGACGTATTTATAAATGGAACCGGCATTTACGGCGGCGATGGCGGCATCCATGTCGGAATAAGCCGTGGCGAGAATGCGCAGGGTGCGGGGACAAAGCTGGCGGGAGCGTTCGAGCAGCCAGACGCCTTTTTCGCCTGGCATGCGCTGGTCGGTCATGATGACGCCGATGTCATCGCCGTGCTGTTCCACCAGCTTGAGGCCTTCCTGGGCGCTGGCGGCGGTTAAAATGCGAAAATGCTCCCCGAACGCCATCGCGAAGTATTTGAGCGATTTCTCTTCGTCATCGACATAGAGGACCGCGTATTTCTTATAATCGTACAAATTTTCCATATCTGGCTGACAGGGCTCTTATTGTCATCCTTTCACCGGAAACTCCAGCGTAAACTCGCAATACTTCCCGGTTTCGGTTTTGACGGAAATTCGGCCATCGCACTCCTGCACGATGCGGTAGACGATGCTCAATCCCAGGCCCATGCCCTCGCCAACATCCTTTGTCGTGAAGAACGGGTCAAATATCTTGTCGAGGTGTTGCTGGTCGATGCCCGGGCCGTTGTCGCGGATGCGCACGGTGCTGCGGTTGTTCTCGACAGTGCCTTCGAGCGTGATGGCCGGCTTTTCACCGTTGTTAAACTTCTTGGTCTTCAGCGCATCGAGGGAATTTTGCAGCAGGTTGGTGAAGACGTGGATCATCTTGTTCTTGTTGGCCCAGACGACCTGGTGCGGGTCCAGTTTCTGTTCGATCTGCACGCGCTCTTTCCATTCGTTGGCGAGGAACCGCAGGGCGGAGCCGACTACATCGACGACTTCCACCTGGTCGCGGCTTTCGGTGTCCGGATGCGTGAACATGCGCAAGTCGGAGACGATGGTTTTCACGCGCTTGATGCCTTCCTCGACGTCCTTCAGGACTTCGGTGTATTCCTGTTGCTGGTCCGCCGCGAGGAATTTGCCCTTGCTGCGCAGGGTGTAGAGGCCGGTGGTGGCAAAATTCAGCGGGTTGTTGATTTCGTGAATGATGCCGGCGCTCATGCGGCCCAGGGACGCGAGTTTTTCCGTCTGCACGAGTTGGGATTCGGTTTCCTTGAGCTGCTCGATGGTGGATTCGAGCGCCTGGTTTTGCTTGGAGAGCCGGGTCTGGTATTGGTGCGATTCAACGAGGTTCTTGATGCGCACATGCAGTTCGGTCGTGGAAAACGGCTTGGGCAGGAAATCGCTCGCGCCGGCGCCGAGCGCGGCGAGCTTGGTTTCCTCGTCGGCGCGCGCGGTCAGCAGAATGATCGGGATGCTCTGCGTGGAGGTGCGCTCGCGCAATTCGCGGCACGCCTGCAAGCCGTCCTTCTCCGGCATCATCATGTCCAGCAGGATGATGTCCGGCAAAAACTGCGCCGCCTTTTCAATCGCCTGCTGGCCGTCCACCGCTTCGAGCACTTCATAATGCTGGACGAGTTGCGATTTGAGGAAGCGCAGCATGTCCGGCTCGTCATCGGCGACGAGCGCTTTCGGCAGGCGGCCATTGTGGGAAATTTCAGCGGGCTTGAGAGTTTCCTGCAATGGAGTCATTGCGGGGAACAACTCGGCGCGGCGGTACAAATTCGCCAGCCATTCCTCGGAGGAGACGGTGCGCGATTCGCTATCGTCGGAATCACCGGCGTGCGCGGGCGCCGGTTTGGCGACCGGCTCGCCTTTTTCATAGGGCAATTGGACCGTGAAGGTCGTGCCCTGCCCTTCGATGCTTTGCACGCTCACCTTGCCGCCCTGCACTTCGGTCAATTCCTTCACGAGCGCAAGGCCGATGCCCACGCCCTGGTATTTGCGCTTGGACGAGCCATCGGCCTGCCAGAAGCGGTCGAAAACAAACGGAAGATTTTTTTCCGAAATGCCCATGCCGGTGTCCGACACGGTGATGACGAAGGCGTTTTCTTTTTTCTCGGCCTTCAATTCCACACGGCCGCCTGCGGGAGTGAATTTCAGCGCGTTGAAGACGAGGTTCAAAACGATTTTTTCCAGTTTGTCGCGGTCGGCGATGACCGTGCCGAGCGCGGGATCCACGATGGTTTCGAGGCGGAGGCGTTTGTCATCGGCCACCTGGCGGGCGGCGCTGGTCAGGCCTTTGACGAAATCATGCACGTCGAGTGAATCGTGTTTGACTTCCAGCCGGCCGGATTCCAGGCGCACGAGATCGAGCAGGTCGTTGATGAGTTTCAGGAGCCGCATGCTGTTCGAGTGCATCGTCGTCAGCACCTCGCGGGTGTCGGAATCGAAGGAATGGCTGAACTTCTGCATCAACGTTTCCAGCGGCGCAAGCAGGAGGGTCAGCGGCGTGCGCAATTCATGGCTGATGTTGGCGAAGAAGCGGCTCTTGGTTTGATCAAGTTCCACGAGCTTTTGATGGCTTTCCTCGAGGGCCTTGCCGCTCTTGTCCAGCTCGAATCGCAGTGCAAATTCGCGGAACCGCAGCCGGTTGTGAAAGAAACTGCCAGTGGTGACAATCGTCGCGGTGCAGCCCAGGAAGAAAAGATTGTTCGCCAGGAATTTATTAATGCCCCAGCCGGAAATCAGCGACATCGCCACATACAGCACGATGACAAACATCGAGGTGAGGAAAATTTCCTTGTAGGTCCACGGCAACACCACGGCGGCGGTGAGCAGGACGAGATTGAACCCGGCGTAATAAGGCGATGTCGGATCCTTGGCCCGGTAAATCAGGCACGCGATGAAAATCAGCGGGATCCAATACCAGGCCATGCGCAGGAAACGGTAATGGCGCTTGCCCCATTGCGTGAATAAAAGCACCAGGACACCGACAGTCAGGATGGACGAGGCCAGCCGCAGCAGGGAGAATTCGCCCAGCTTGTCGTAGTAGACGAACAAATCCATGGAAAAGCTGCCGAGCGGCATGAGCAGGATCGCCAGCACGGTGCCGACTTTCGAATTCGCGAGGCTGTCATCGCGATCGTGCGCAGCGTAGGCTTTCTGGATTTCCGGGTCGATCATGGGTCAGTTCTTTTTCACCTCGACAAAAATATTGCAGCCGGTCGGGTCCGCCGAGAGGCGGGTATTTTCCGGCAGCGCACCCTCCGGCGAAATCTGCGCGAACTGGGCGTTCGTGCGGTAGATCAAGTGCCATTCAAAAATGAAATCCATGATGCGCTGAATTGGATTCATGGCGTCCACGTTGGTGGCGAGGTATGTGCCGCCCGGCGCGACCATTTCGTAGAGAATATTTGTCAGGCGGCGGCAGACGGAATCAGTCAGGTAATCGAACAATCCCGCGCAATACACGAAATCATAACATTGCTCGGGAGAGCGCACCACGCTTCTGCTGGCTTCCTTGAGCAGGTTGTGGACGGATTTTTTCTCGAATTTCAAAGGCGTTGCGAGGTGGTTCCGCTTTTTGATGTTCTCCAGAATCGATTGCGTGTGCGCCAGTGTTTCGGCGTTGAAATCAAGCATGGTGAATTCGGTGTAATCCCCCAGCGGGCTTTCGGCCAAAAAGGTCTGCACTTCGTGCGCCGGGCCGCAAGCGAGATTCAGGATGCGGAGGCGCCGCCCCGCCTGGCGCGCGCGCTGCGCGCCTTCAACGAGTTTTTCCACGAGTATTTTGATGCGGTTGCGATGCGCTTCGGCGGGCAATTGGGAGAGAAACCAGCAATTCAGCACTTTCGAAAAAAGCGAACTGCCTTCATGCGGATCGCGCCAGATCATGTTCACCATTTCGTAATCGCCCGCGTAACCCAGGGGCTTCTCGTAAATGCGATGCATGAAAGGCGAAGCCATCAAGTACTGGTGCAATTGCCGGCGCACGTAAAGGCTGTGGGCGGCTTCGAGTTCACGCGGCACTTTTTGGGAGACGATCTCAAATTTTTCGAAGAGATGGTTGAGGCTCGAGCCCACGGGCTCGACCAGCCCGTCGACCAGGTCGCGTTCGGCGCGGGCGCGGTCGCCGCCGGGCATGCTGCGCACGTTCAGTTCCCATTCCTCGAGCCACAGCCGGAGTTCGGCCAGGAGCGATTGCATGTCGGCCACGACGAGCTTGAATTCCGGCAGCACGACGTAACTTTGCTGCAGGTC
>Ga0335085_10001431_pt1 | contig 50862 bp, 40 predicted proteins | sample Lox_Sample_45_FD_206712 | JGI IMG/M metagenome (GOLD analysis project Ga0335085, IMG submission 206712) | Soil microbial communities from Loxahatchee National Wildlife Refuge, Florida, United States - Lox_Sample_4.5 | ecosystem: Environmental > Terrestrial > Soil > Wetlands | place: USA... | reverse complement strand
TCAGCCGTTCGGTACTCCGGTCGGGCTACGCCCTCTCTCCGTACCGAACGGCTGAACCAAACATCAAACCAATGGCAGAACTCTACTTATGATGTGTCCAGCTATTGGGGTCAGGTCAATTTCAAAGTGTCATTGGAGTGGGATGTTTCCAAAATTCGAGATTTGCTCGCTTTCCGAATTTCACGCGCTTTAGACCCAGTTCGCGACCCTTTACCATATCCAACAGCATGGAATTTGTTAATGAGTCCTGGAGATGTCAGTGTTGGCCATCAGTCTAATCGCGCGATTCCCAAGTTTGATTATATCGCGAGAAGCACTCATTTGAGGCCTAGGGATTTCATCCGATATCTGCAAGTCTGCTGTGATGATGAATTAACAGCCAAGTCTCCGCAAATTCGCACTTCAACCGTTAAAGAAGTGGATATGGCGTTTTCAAATTATTTAAGAAATGAAATAGTTGACGAGGTCTATCCGATGATTCCGGAAATTGAACAAGTGTTGGATATTTTTTCGCAACTCCGAAGGCAGACAATCCCACAGCAGCTTTTCAGAGATTTGTATAAACAGCGGGCAGCAGAAGAGGGTTTCCAAATTAAAGACCCAGATTATGTGTTGCGCATTCTTTTCCATTTCAGTGTTATTGGCAATGTTCTGCACAATTGTTCGGTCTTTCAATATCTTAATAAGGATGCGCGGCTTAATAAAACTGAAAATATTATTATTCACAGAGGACTTTTCAAATCGTTAGGAATTATTTAGCTTGAATTGGCATGATCCCACTTTCATTTCCTTTCACCGAAGACAAAATCCGAGCACTCAAAGTCGGCGATGAGGTGCTGATTTCCGGCGTCGTGTTCACCGGGCGCGACGCGGTCCACAAATATCTGCACGAAGGCGGCAAGCTGCCGCCGGAAGTGAAATTGCGCGACGGCATCCTGTATCATTGTGGCCCGGTGGTGATGAAGCAGGACGACGGCACCTGGAAGGTGACCGCCGCCGGCCCGACGACCTCCATCCGCGAAGAGCCGTATCAGGCGCAAATCATCAAGGAGTTCGGCATCCGCGGCGTCATCGGCAAGGGCGGCATGGGCGACAAAACACTGGCGGCCTGCCGCGATTACGGTTGCGTTTACCTGCACGCCGTCGGTGGCGCGGCGCAGGTGTTGGCCGAGTGCATCAAAAAGGTGCGCAATGTGTTTTTCTACGAAAAATTCGGCGCACCGGAGGCCATCTGGGAATTTGAAGTGGAAGATTTTCCCGCGGTGGTGACAATTGACGCGGACGGCAATTCGCTGCACAAGGAAGTGTTTGCGAAGAGCCAGGCGGAACTGGCCAAGCATTTATGATTTACGATATACGATTTACGAGGCGCCTGGGAATCGGCGACACGCTCGTAAATCGTAAATCCAATATCGTAAATGCCTAGCTTGTTTCCGCCATTTCCTGGTCGCGCTCTTCCATGGCGGCCTTGCGGGACAGGCGCACACGGCCCTTTTCGTCCACGCCGAGGCATTTGACCCAGATTTCATCGCCCATTTTGACGATGTCCTCGGTTTTCTTGACGCGGAAGTTGGCCAACTCACTGATGTGAACCAAACCATCCCTACCGGGCAGAAATTCCACAAACGCGCCGAATTCCTTGATGGTGACGACCTTGCCGCGATAAATCTTTCCAACCTCGGCCTCGGCGGTCATGCCTAGAATCGCGTCGCGGGCAATCTTCATGCCCTCGGGTGTCACCGAGAAGATGTTCACCGTGCCATCGTCTTCGATATCAATTTCGCAGCCGGACTCCTCGACGAGCTTCTTGATGTTCTTGCCGCCGGGTCCGATGATCGCGCCAATTTTCTCCGGATTGATCTTGATGGTTTCGATGCGCGGCGCGTATTTGCTGATTTCCTTGCGCGGCTCGGCCAGCGTTTTGGCCATTTCACCGAGGATGAACAGCCGGGCCACGCGCGCGTTCTCGACGGCCTCGGCCATTAGCGCGTGCGGGATACCTTTCAACTTCAAGTCGAGCTGGAACCCGGTGATGCCCTTTTCCGTGCCGGCGATTTTACAATCCATGTCGCAGTACGCGTCTTCCCAGCCGATGATGTCGGTAAGAAGCTTGTATTTCGCGATTTTGTTGTCAGCGCCGTAGGCAGTGCAGATACCGACACTGATGCCGGCCACCGGACGGACCATCGGGACGCCCGCATCCATCAGCGCCAGGGTGCCGCCGCAAACGCTCGCCATCGAGGTCGAGCCGTTCGATTCCATGATCTCGCTCGTGACGCGGACGGTGTAAGGATAATTTTCGAGCGGCAACATCGGTTCGATGGAACGTTCCGCCAGCGCGCCATGGCCGATTTCGCGGCGGCCCGGTCCGGCAATGCGGCCGGTTTCGCCAACGGAGAAATTCGGGAAATTGTAGTGCAGAATGAATTTCTTTTCGTTCTCGCCCCCGGTGTAGGAGTCAAATTCCTGCACGTCGTCGCCGGTGCCAAGCGTGACGAGCGTTACGGCCTGGGTTTCCCCGCGGGAGAAGATCGCCGAACCATGTGCGCGAGGCAGGATGCCCACCTCGCTTGAGATCGGACGCACCACGTCAAAGGCGCGGCCATCGAGGCGTTTGCCGCTGTTCAAAATCAAACCGCGAACAGCTTCCTTTTGAATGTAATAAAACGCGTCCTTGATGACGAAATCAGTCACTTTTTCCGCGCCGAATTTTTCGACGAGCTTCGCGCCGACTTCGTCCTGAATTGCCTTGCACGCATCTTCGCGCGCGAGCTTGCCGGGCGTGAGCAGCGCGGGCACAAAACGGTCACCGGCCAGCTTTTTCGCCTCTTCCAGAATCTCATCCGGAACAACCGTGAGCTTGATTTCACGTTTCTTTTTGCCGGCCTTGGCAACCAGTTCCTTCTGGGCAGCGATGAGCGGCTGGCAGCATTCCTGGCCGAATTTCAGCGCAGCATTGAAATCGGCTTCGCTGATTTCTTTCGCCGAACCCTCGTACATCACGATGTCGCTTTCATTACCAACATAGACGAGATCGAGATCGCTTTCCTTCATTTCGGAATGAGTTGGGTTGGCAATCAACTTGCCATTGACGCGGCCGACGCGCACTGCGCCAAGCGGCCCCGCCCACGGAATATCGCTGACCATGAGCGCCGTGGAAGCGCCGACGATGCTCAAAATGTCCGGGTCATTTTCGCCGTCCGCACTCAACACGATGCTCTGGACCTGGACTTCGTTATACATCCCTTTGGGAAAAAGCGGACGAATCGGACGGTCCGTCAGGCGCGAGGTGAGAATTTCCTTTTCCGTCGGCCGGCCTTCGCGTTTGAAGTAGCCGCCGGGGAATTTTCCCGCCGCCGCCGCTTTTTCGCGGTAATCCACAGTCAGGGGGAAAAATTCCTGGCCTTCCTTGGCTTTCGTCGCGGCCACCGCCGCCACGACCACAATGGTTTCGCCGAGTTGGACGGTTACGGCGCCATCCGCCTGTTTGGCGAGCTTTCCGGTTTCAATAATGACTTCTTTGTCGCCCACCCGGGCGATGATTTTTTCTGACATGTTCTAACTTTCCCGCCGCCACCGGAGGAACTTCATTGAACCCCGCTCGTCCGCTAAAGGACGGGGCTGAATGAAATTTCCCAGGGCGACGAATTTTCATACGCGATATGTTTGTTTGGGAAATCGAGCCGTCCGCGTTTACCGGCTCAAATCCGTTAGCGAAGGGCGGCCGGATGCAAAAAGCAAGGCCGCGCCGCCGCAAATTAATGGCGCAGCTTCAATTTTTTCGTGACCGTTTGGTAACGCTTCCGGTCCGTGGTTTGCAAATAATCCAAAAGCCGGCGACGCTGGCCAACCATCATCAGCAGCCCGCGGCGCGAGCTGTGGTCTTTTTTGTTGGTCTGCAAATGTTCGGTTAAATGATTAATCCGCTCCGTCAACAACGCAATCTGCACGTCCGCCGAACCCGTGTCCTTCGTGTGCAATTTAAACTGGTCAATTGTCTTTGCCTTCGCTTCCATAAATTCAAAATCAGTAAGAGCGGGAAGTTTAGCTATCCTTCGCATCAGTGTAAAGGATTTTTAAGTGGCTTTCAAGGAAGGCTCCTGCGAAGTCCTGCATCCTGACGGCCAAGCCGTTTAACGGGAGTGACATCGCCAACGCCAGACCAGACGACGTTTTGTCTCCGGCGTCAGTTTGAAATGTTCAGCGATTCGCAAATTTTGCACCCAGAAAATCCTGCCGTCGGCGGCTTCGGCCACAATCAAATCGTGCCGCCGTGCGCGCGGAATTTTTTGGTTCGTGAACAAATCTTGTAGCTTCACCGCCGACTTCAGGCCAATCGGCTGAAATCGGTCTCCTGGTCGCCAATGACGCAAGGTGATTTGTCCGTCCACCTTGCCTGCGTCAAAAAATTCACATCCCGTCCGTTGGCCCAAACGCGCAGGTTTCGTCGCGCTTTCGAAATTCCAATGGAATCGGAGATTGTGGAAGACAACTTCCCCTGCCCTGTCGGCCAGATTCACCGTGAGTTCATCGGCTTTGAATCCGGTCGCAGACTGCGTTCGCAAGCTCACTCTGCCCGCTGAATCACGCACGACGGAAACATTTGGACCGACGCTGACAAACACATCCGGCGAGCGACGGAGCCGCTCCACCAATTCAAAATCCGCCAGCACGCCAAGTTCCGCCAGTTGCATCTGCAAAATCCGCCGTTGAACTGCCAAAGGTAGTTTCACAAAATGCCAACTGGTAGGGACGCGCTGCCGCGCGTCCTGGCTGACCGGCAAGTCAGCCCTACCTTTGAGCCATTTCCGCGCCGTTTCAGTAACGAAATTTGTTTCCTCTCCAATAATCTCCATCAGCCGTAATATAGTCTTCGTCAGCGTGGGCTGATAATGCCGCCGAAGCGACGGCAGTAATTCGTTGCGCACTCGATTGCGCGGCAGATTCAAACTTGCGTTTGTCGCGTCTTCGCGGAAATGAATTTGATTGGCACGCGCGAATTCGCGCAACTCAGTCTTGGTCACGTTGAGTAACGGGCGGATCAGCACTATCTTGCCGTCCACCGGCGACGGCGAACACCATTTCATTCCCGCCAGTCCTTCGCCGCCCGCACCGCGCAATGCGCGCAGAAAAAAAAGTTCGACCTGGTCATCGGCATGATGCGCCAATGCGACCGTGGAAATCTCCCGCTCCAACGCGGCGCGCGCGAAAAATTCGTGGCGCAGCTTTCGCGCCGCCATTTCGATTGAAAGTTTCGACTTTTGAGCGAATTTCCCTACATCGGCGCGTCCGGCAACAAATGGCAGCTTCAGTGATGCGGCGGTCTTGCGGACCAGCCGTTCGTCGGCATCGCTGCTGCGCCCGCGCAATTGGTGGTTGAAATGCGCCACGACCAATTTCCAGCGATGCCGCGCCGATAGCATTTGAAGAACTTTGAGCAACACCATCGAATCCAGCCCGCCAGAAACCGCCACTAATACCGTCTGGCCACGTTTCAGCAAATGCCGGTCCTGAACATTCTTTTCGACGCGTTGGAGCAAGTCGGTCACACCGTCATGCTACTTTAAGGCCGAATTGAAGCAAGATTGCTGGAACATGAAGATTCCGCGAAATCGTTTCCGTTGCAGATGAAAAAAATTGCCACAAAACTTTCACGCCGGTAACGTCCACTCGTGGCCGTTAAATTCACCATTCTTGGCAGCGGTTCCGCCGGCAACTGCGCCTACCTGGAAACTGCGGAAGCCCGCGTGCTTGTGGACGCCGGGTTCAGCCCACGCCAGATCCGCCAGCGCCTCGCCGGAATCGGCCGCGCGCCAGAAAATCTCACCGCCATTCTCATCACCCACGAACACAGCGACCACGTCTGCGGGTTAACCGGTATTGCACAGAAACTGAACGTTCCGATTTATTGCAATCGCGCCACCAAGGAGGCGTTTGAATTTCAACTGGAATCCAAATTCAACTGTAATCTTTTTGAAACCGGCGCGAGTTTTGAAATCGCCGATCTGTTGGTGGACACATTCACCATCCCGCATGACGCCCAGGACCCGGTCGGCTTTCTGATTCACACCGCCGCCGGGAACATCGGCTTTGTGACCGACCTCGGGCACATGACGAAACTGGTGGTTGAACGCACGCGCGCCGCGAACGTCCTGGTGCTGGAATCCAATCACGACGTGAAGATGCTACAGGATTGTCCGCGCCGTTCCTGGAGCCTCAAGCAGCGCATTCTTGGCCGCCACGGCCATCTCTCGAACGAAGCCGCCGCCGAAGCCGCCGTGCAAATCATGTCCGCCGACCTGCGCCATCTTTACCTCGCCCACCTGAGCCGCGAATGCAACAAGCCCGAACTGGCGCATTATGTGATGGCTGAACAACTCCATCAGATCGGCGCAACGCACGTTCGATTGCAAACCGCCGCGCAGGACGTGCCGTGTGTGACGTTGGAACTTTGAAATTGGATGCATCTTGCCCGAAGAGCTAAACAGGCGTATCGTTTGGCCATGAACAAAGAATGTGCTTACCACTCCGATCCAGAAATCCTCGGCGGCACGTTGGTGTTCAAAGGCACGCGCGTGCCGGTGCGAAGCTTGTTCGATCACCTCAAGGGTGGCGATTCTATCGAGGATTTCTTGGAAGGTTTTCCCAGCGTGAAACGTTCTCAGGTGCTCGCTGTGCTCAAGGAAATGGAAACGGAAGTTCTCGCCCACGCCTGACGTGAGAATTCTTCTGGACGAAAACCTGGATTGGCGGCTGGAGCGTTATCTTCCAGGTCACGAAGTCAAGTCCGTGCCGCGTCTCGGTTGGGCAGGATTGAACAATGGCATGCTTCTCACCCGCGCGCAGGAAAATTTTGACGTGTTCATCACAATGGACAACCCAATGGTCAATCAGCAAAATTTGTCGAAGTTTCAAATTGCCATTGTCGTGTTGCGTGCCCTGTCAAACCGGCTTGCTGACACCAGTCCACTCATGCCAAAAGTTCTTTCGCAGTTGCCAAAGTTGAAACCAGGAAAAGTGGTGAAGGTTTCGGCATAAGTTCGTTCATGTTCCGCATTGAAAAAATCTCGTCTTTCGACTCACCCGAACTCCAGCCTTACGCCACCCTGCGGCGTCCGTTGGAACACGAGCGCCGGGGCATTTTCGTGGCCGAAAGTGAAAAAGTCGTGCGGCGCCTGCTCGAAAGCCGGCTCACCGTTGTCTCCGTCGTGCTGCCGGACAAATGGCTGGAGGACTTTCGCCCGCTCCTCGAAGCACGAACGGAAACTGTCACGGTTTATCTTGCGGAGAAAAAACTGCTGGAGGGTCTGGTCGGTTTTACGATGTTTCAAGGCGTGCTGGCCGTCGGAAAGCTGCCCGCGCCTGCCTCACTGGAAGAAATGCTGGCCACGAGTCCGAATCCAAAACTTTTTGTGGCTGTTGACGAACTGGCGAACGCGGAAAACCTCGGCGCTCTAGTGCGCAATTGCGTGGCGTTCGGCGTTCAGGCGCTGATTGTCGGCGAGACGTCCAGCAGTCCGTATCTGCGCCGGGCCGTCCGCAATTCCATGGGCACGATTTTCCAATTGCCCGTCATCGAACTGGCCAAGCTCGGCCAGCGGCATCAATTCACCGCCAAGCCGCACGCTACCAACTTGACGCTCACGGAATGTTTGAAAGAATTGCGACAGCGCGGCTTCCGTTGCGTTGCCGCGCATCCGCACACGGACAAAAAAGTTCTGTCGCAAACCAATTTTTCCGGCGACTGCTGTTTGGTTTTCGGCAGTGAAGGCGATGGCATTTCTCCGGCGGTGCTGGAAGCATGCGACGAAGCCGTGGCCATTCCCATGCCGCCGACGGTGGATTCGTTGAACGTCGGCGCTGCCGCCGCAGTTTTTCTATACGAAGTCGCGCGTCAACGAAGCGTAGCCTGAACGTCAGGCGGATCGTGCCATAAAATGATACTGTAGCACCCGCGTCTCGCGGGTGATTTCGGGCGTCACGCCCGAAATCTCTTCCCGACTCATGCACTTGCTACTTTGTCAATCTATCGCCAATCGCGCGCACCGCAGCAGTTCGGCGGGACGCCGAACTGAACCCGCCAGAGGCGGGTGCTGCCCTCAACCTTTCTTCATTTTATTTTCTTCTCTGCGCCATTGCGTCTTTGCGTTAAAGGCTTTTTCATAAACTTCCCGAATCGCCTTCCGCCACTTTACCAGCGCATTTCTGAATTCCTCCGGCGTGGCAAATCCGCAACGGACGGAGACGCGATAGTACGGCGCCGGATCGTCCGGCAAAACGATTTCGCCCTCGTAACTCCAGCGGCGCAAAATGCCTTCCACGCGTTGTAATGCCCGATAAGCGTCGAGCAATTTGTCCGCATCCGGCAATAACCCGGCTTCACGTCCATGCTCCAAAGCCCGAAGTGTGTTCGGTTCATGCCAGCCATTCTCCAGGCACAGCGTTTGCGCAATGAATTCGGCGTCCATCAGGCCGCCTTTGCCGGTCTTGATGGCCAAATCATCCTGGCCGCGCGGCGTACGCTCTTTTTCGATACGCAACCGCATTGCGTGGATTTGCCCTTTCCAGTCCGGCGTGTAGCAACCGACGTAAGGAGGCTCTATTTTCCGATTTCCGATTTCCGATTTCCGTTTCGGAGAAACAAGCCTCGTTACCTCGGCTCCTACAGAAGAAAAATTCGTAAGCGTTGCGGCAAGCTTTTGAAACTGTTCGCCCCATTTCAAATTACCGGCCACGGGCCGGGTGCGTGTGAGCGCCTGAATTTCCCAAAGCTGGGCGCGGTGACGATAATATTCCTCGTAAGCGTCAAGCGTATTAACAAGCAATCCTTTCTCGCCATCCGGCCGCAAGCGGGCGTCGGTGTGGAAGACAATCCCCTGCTCCGTCCGGCGCGACATCAATTCCATCACCTCCACCGCCGGCCGTTGCAATTTTGGCAGGTTCTTTGTCTTTGCGTCCGTCACAAACAAAATATCGAGGTCGGAACCGTAATCTATTTCGCAGCCGCCGAGTTTGCCGAGGCCGATGACAACGAACGGCGGCATCTTGATTTTGTTTTTGCGCATTACAACTTCGACCGCGTATTGCAGACAAGCGTCGGCCAGCGCCGAAAGTTCCGCCAGATTTTGCTCAAAGTCGGCAAGGCCGAGGATGTCGCGCAGACCAAGCCGCATCAATTCGGTTTCGTGATAACGCCGCAACCACAGAAACTGGTCGGGATCGTTCCGCCCGAAGCGCAACTCCTTCAAAATCTGCTCCGCGGTCTTCCGCTGGCGCAGGCGGTCGCCCTCGACCACGTCATCAATCAATTCCGGCGAGCGAATCGCCATCTCGGCCAAAAATTCCGAGCGGTCGAACAGCATCAGCATCAATTCAAATAAGGCCGGATTGCCGGTCCACAATTCAAGCAAAGGCACCCGCGCGGCATAGGCGCTGATGAAACTGGCCAGCCGCGTCAGCACGCGGTCAGGATCGGAAAGGATTGCTGATTGCGCAGAAACCTTGGATTTTGAACGTTGAACGTTGAACTTTTTTGAGGGGCACAACGCCAAAAACTTCGGAATCAACTCCCGCGCCAGTTCAGCGGTACGCGGCGAAACATGGACGTCGCCTGGTCCTTCGGCAAACTCCTTGAATACGCTAAACGCCGCCTTGGGATCGCGGAAAGCATGCGCCGCCAGCAGTATTTCCCATTCGGTTTCTGCGCCGTCAAACTCCGGCGGCAGATTGGTTTGCATCTCTGACGACTCGCTTTTCAACAACCGGTCATAAATCCGCCGCACGTTTCCGGTGTGGGTCCGCAACGCCGACTCAAATTTCTCCAGCGATTTAAAATCCATCAGCCGCGCGAGCCGTAACCGCGCCTCCCGGTCAGCCGGAATGGTGTGCGCTTGCAGGTTGTTTTCCATCTGTAGGCGATGCTCGACGTCACGCAGAAAACGGTAGGCGGCGGCAAGTTGTTGTGCTTCCTCGCCGGCCAACAGGTGGTATTGCGCAAGCTTTTCGAGACACGGCAACGTTTGGGAAATTTGCAGGAATGGCGAACGCCCCGCATGCAAGACTTGCAAAGATTGAACGACGAATTCAATTTCGCGGATGCCGCCACGCCCGAGCTTCACATTCCGTTCCAGTTCCTCCGTCCCCACCACTTCCCGCTCGATGCGGCCTTTGACCGCTGCGACTTCGTGCAAAACGCGTTCGTTGATAAAATGGGGAAAGCGAAACGGCTGGATCATTTCGATGAATTCCGCCGCCAGAACCTCGTCGCCGGCCACGTGGCGGGCCTTGATGAGCATCATGCGCTCCCAAGTCTGGCCCCATTGCGCGTAATAATTTTCGCAGCTTTCCAGGGAACGAACCAGCGGCCCGGCGTCGCCTTCGGGCCGCAAACGCAAATCAACCCGGAACAAAAAGCCATCCTCCGTCGTCCGGGAAACTTCGGCATTGAATGCCTCCGCCAGCTTGCCGAAAAACTGGTGGCTCGACATGACGGAACGCGGCGGAATCTTTCCCGCCGGCGGTTCCTTGAACACGTCGCCTTCGTCGTCATAGACAAACATCAAGTCCACGTCCGAACTGTAATTGAGTTCCTGCCCGCCGAGTTTGCCCAACCCAAGAACCGCAAAGGCGGTCGGCTGCCAATGATCATCAGCATCCTGATGAAACGGATGGCCAAAGCGCCCGGCCATTTGCAGGCGGACAATCTGAAAAACTGCCTCCAAGCAGACATCGGCGACATCGGAAAGCTCGCGAGTGATTTCCACCACGTTGCTCAGGCGGGCCAGATCGCGCGCGGCGATGCGAAACAACTCGCGTTGTTTGAACCGGCGCAGTTGGGTCAAGGCGGCGGAATAATCTCGCGCTTTCAACGCCGGCCCCAGCATTTGTCCCAACTCCTGTTCAAAACCCTGCGCGCGGCGGGGAAATTTAAGACGTTCTGCGTCGAGCAGCGGCAACCAATCAGAATGTGCCAGGAGCAATTCGCCGAGAAATTGCGAGCCACCAGACTGCGCGGCAAACACCCGCATGGAATCGGCGGAAAACTTTTCCAGTTCGGTTCGCACGCCCGCCTCGGCAAGTAAATCAAGCAAATGCCGCGAGCGTTCCGGGTCGGCGGAGCTTTTCAACGCCGTTGTCCAGAGCGAATTTTTCACGATAGGACATGTCAATCAGCCGAATAACGGCTGGCAAATTTCATTTCCAAATCTTCCAAGATGCTTTGCCCGATTTCCAGAGATTGTTCAACAGCTCGAATTCGTGCGGCGTGTCCATGTGGTGCCAGAAACCTTCGTGGGCATACATCATCAACTCGCCCGCCTCCGCCATGCGTTGCAGCGGTTCGCGCTCCAGCACCAAATCCTCGCGGTCGTTCAGATAACGGTCAAACACGTTCGGGTTGAAAATGAAAAAACCGCCGTTGATATACTTAGTGCTTTTCTCGGGTTTTTCATTGAACTTGGCGACGGTTGAGCCTTCTACAACCAATTCGCCAAACTGGCCCGGCGGATGAACCCCGGTGAGCGTGGCCGTCTTGCCGTGGGATTGATGAAATTTTTGGAGCGCGCCGATGTCAATGTTGCCGACCCCATCGCCGTAGGTCAGGCCGAAAGCATGTTCCGATTCCAGATAACGCCGGGAGCGCCAGAGTCGCGCGCCGGTCATGGCCTTGTCGCCCGTGTCCACCAGCGTGACGCGCCAAGGTTCGGAGTTTTCCTGATGGAAAGTCAGGCGGCTGGCATCGTCTCGGTTCAGGTCCACCGTCACGTCATTGGTTTGGACGGCGTAATTCAGGAAAAATTCGCGGATGCATTCGCCCTTGTAACCGAGCAGCAAAACGAACTCGTTGCAACCGTGCGCGGCGTAAATCTTCATGATGTGCCAAAGGATCGGGCGATTACCGATGGGCGCCATCGGCTTGGGAATGACTTCACTGACCTCGCGAAAGCGGGTCCCTTGTCCGCCACAAAGTATGGCTATTTTCATGCGATGATGCTTGTTCGGTTTTTTTGACAGTTCACACTTACACCGGAACGGTTTCGAATCGGATGTCTTTTTCCGCCACCGGCGGCGGCGGCTGGATTCTTATAAACAAACCGCGCCAGAAACCCAAGCCGTAAAGAATGTTGGTCAGAACAATCAAAGGCATGGCCAGCACGGCCAGTCCGAAATTGCTCCGAGCCGCCACGTTAATCGTCTGGCCGAGCAGGATCAGAAAATACAGGACTAAGGGCAGCAGCAACAATACCATCGCTGTTTTCGCAGGGAAGAAGGCGGCGAACAAAAATGGCAGCGCCAGCAAGTAGAGGCAGAACAACGGCGGGATGAAATTGACAAGCACATCGGCGCTGGGATAAAGGCGAAATTGCTGCGCCCTGCCGCCGCCATAAAAGAGCAACATTTTGGCATAAGCCTTGAGCGTGCGGCGCGGTCGGCGGCGAGAAAGGAATTCGGGATCATAAAGCAGCTTGCCGCCGCGTTGTCTGACGCCGTTCATCATGGCGTTTTCTTCGTTCGGCCACAGTTTGGGATCGAAACCCACTTCCATGACCGCGTCCCGCCGGGCAATCAGATGGCTGGAAATCAACTCCTTCTCACCACACTCCCGAAGTTTGCCGACCGGGCTGTACCGCGTGCGGCTGGGACCAAAGGCCAGCCAAGCGCCCATCACCAAACCCAAAACCCGCTCAAAAAGCGGCGCATCATCCGGGCAGACATTCGGGCCGCCGATTATTTTCACTTGTGGATCGGAAAAGTGGCGGACGGCGCGCTTCACATTGCCCGGCGCCGCAACCGAATCGTCGTCCAGAAAATAAACCAGTTCGCCGCGAATCGCCTTCAGACCGGCATTCCGTTTGACGCCAGGTCCAATGGACAAGTCCGTGGTGCGTACGATGACGATTTCCAGTTTTTCGTGCGGATAATCGAACTGGCGGGCCGCCTCGGCGGATTTGACTTCCGTCACGTGCGGATGGACCGGAATAAGCACGCTGACCAGCGGCAACTCGTCATTCATGGCGCCCGGCGTTATAAAGTTTGAACCCGCAAGTTCCAAGTCAAAACCTTTCGCGGTTGACATCCAGCGCACCGCAAGGGCGTTTTGTTTTGACAACGGCGGTCAGCGATTTAGAGTGTTCGGACTCTGAATGGGGTCGTAGCTCAGTTGGTAGAGCACCACAATGGCATTGTGGGGGTCAGGGGTTCGAATCCCCTCGGCTCCACCATTTTTGGTTTAGGCGCAGAAAAAATTTGAGGCGTGAGGAGAGATGGCCGAGTGGCTGAAGGCGGCGGTTTGCTAAACCGTTATACGGTCAAAAGCCGTATCGGGGGTTCGAATCCCCCTCTCTCCGCCATTTTCATTTTCGTGACTGTTGGTGACAGTCAGTGACGAGCGATGATTTTCGCCAATGTTTGCAATGGTTTTGCCTACCTTTAGCGGTTTCACACCAAGGACAGTCGGTGACACAAAAGGACGGTCGGCGACTAAAGTTTGTGTGTCTATTTGTGTGTCTCCAATTGAAGGCAATCGGCGGACGGTCGCTGCCAAGGGCAACTGCGCCACGTCCGTATAGGTCTTCATCGTCAGGCGCATGTCACTGTGCCGGGCCAGTTCCATCGCTTCACGAGGCGAAACACCAGCACGTTGCAGACGGGTAATGTAGGTCGTCCGTAACGCATGGAAATCCACGCGATGACCGCGTTCGTCCGTGAGGGGAATACCAGCCGCCGTGAAGTCCGCGCGAATCACTTTCATGGGTGGAACTCTGTCTGGAAACACCGGGTTTTCCGGCTTCAATTTTCCAGCGGCTTTCAACTTTTGTAATTCCTCGACCAGTTCGGGATGTAGTGGGCGGGGCTGCTCTTTGCGGTTTTTTACGAATTTGGCAGGCAACATCCAATACGGATTGGCCGTATCCATGTGAAAATCGCCTCCATGTAAGGCGTTGATTTCGCCGCGCCGCAAGCCAGTGTGCATGGCCAGCAGATAAAGCAACTTGCGCGGTCCTGCCAGCAATCGTTTGGCTTCGTCGTCACTCAGTGCCCGTCGGCGGATGCGTTCCCGACCGCGCGAATCCACTTTGCTAATGATTTCAAACGGGTTGACCACAACGCGATTTTGTTTGCGCAACCAGGTGAACAAGGCTGATAGGACAGCATGATATTCATTGACGGTCTTGGGTGCTTGCGACTGTTTGGCTCGCCAGCGCAGGAACGAGTCCGCCGTGGCATCGCGCAGGCTTTGCCAGTTGCACTCCCGCATCAGCCGCCGCAACCGCTTGTCCACATGCCGGACGTGATCGGCAGAACGTCCCAATGCTTTCAAATCAGCCACGTAGCCGTCCACCAGCTTTTCCATTGGATTTTCAAACGTCTCGCGTTGCGCCGCTGGCGCCAGCAAACCGACTGATACCCGTTCATGGTCGCGGGTGATGTCTCGTAATTTTTGCTCGGCTACTTGTTTGTCGGTAACACCCAGGGAAATGTCACGAGGTTTCAAGTCGCCATCCAATTTCAACCGCGCGCGCCAAATTCGACTGAAAACCGATTTGCCGTTGTGTTGTCGTTTGTGGCGATATATGTAAGCGATCATATTGTCCTTTCCTTAACTCGGTTGACTCAACTTTTGAAAATACGCTTTGACCTGGCTTTCCAGCATTCCCACCGCGCGGCCAATTCGCCGCAACGGCGGCAACTCGCCACTCTCCGCTCTCCGTCTTACCGTCCGCTTGCAGACACCGAAAATCTTCTCCAATTCCGGGAAACGAATCAAACGGTCATTAAATTGAGTCTCCGTTGGCATACAACATCACTTCTCCTCCTTCAATTTCCAGGTCTTGTTCTCCTTGTCCCACGCCATTCCCTTTCGCAATCGCCGCCGCAGGGCAGCGGCCTGTTCAGGCGATGACATTGCCGCTTTCAATTCGGTCATCAAATAAAGCATATCCTGTTGCTTGTAGTCGTCATAGATGGTGCTCCGTTCCTTTTGATACCGCACCTTCCGGTTGCCCTTGTCTTTCGGATCGCGTTCGGCAAACTCCGTGGCTTCTCTGGCTTCCTTCTCCGTCGGTTCCTCCCCGCCTGTGGCTTGGAGCAGACGTTCACTTTCCTTGAAAAGGCTTTCATCTGGGTCGTCCACAAATCCAACCCTGCGTTTCATTTCCTCGGCCCAGGCTTTGCACTCGCTGATGGAAACGACAATAAAAGGGCGTTCCTTGGCCTTGCGCTTTGCGCCAAACAACCGCGTTTCCTTGTGGGTAACGTAAAAAAAGAACGCCGTCAGCTTCCCTTCGCGGATGCGTTTATAGACGCTGGCGCGAGAGACGGGAACGAATAGAACGACGCTGCTGGTTGAAAGCCCCACGTCCCCCTTATAGTATTCGCCGAGTTTTTCCAGCCACTCACCACATTCCTTGAACGTTCCTTCACGCCGATAAGCACGAGTGCCGGGCGTCGGCTCGCCGACAATCGGCAGCAGTTCCTTCGGCACCTCGATGAACGGAAACTGAATGAATGGCATATTCTTTCACCAGAGTAGCGCATGGGATACAAGTGTCAACTATAAATCTTGACATTGATTCTTGAATTTCCCACTGATGGCTCGCCGTCATCTCATGCACGGCTTGTGGTCAAACCTGATTACTGGAAACTCCGGCTGAACAATCCTGGCGCGCAATCCTAAGAGCCAAGTCCATGTCGCGCCAGCGCCGGTCAACGGTGGAGCCGCCAAAAGAAAACCGGCGCGAAGCGCCTTCTGACCCCTCGGACGACCTTGACGGGCGCGGGCGCGACATATAATCGGACGAGGCGAGCGCGCCGGAGCGGTTTACATAACCTCATTGGTGTCGGCGGGCGTGGCGGGATCATTGAAGCAGGGCAAGCCAATTTCCAAACACGACGGCCACCACCCACGCCGGAATTAGTCGTTTTGTCTGTCCCGCCATAACAAGTTGTCTAAAGGTTCGTTTATCCAAAGCCGACTGAGGCCGCCACAGTTCATGTCATTTTTTCGTTTCTATGTCAAAATTTTCTCACTCCAATACATCATCCGGCCCCGTGGAAGATTTTCCACGGGGCCGGCGCCCCCCAAGGCTCTTCAGTCAAGGTGTTTTAATAAGCGGCGACCGTGATGTGGTAAGTGATGTCCAGCGCGTAACCGAGGTCCGTGTTGCTCCCGGTGAAATGAATGGTGTGTTTGCCGTGGCACAAAGGCGCGAGCATCAAATAAAACCCTTCATCCACATCCGGATAATATACCGCCGCACCCAGACCCAGGACATTGTCTGACGGAATCGTCAGGCTGAACACGGGCGAAACCGTCACATACTTTTTCAATTGCTTCACTGGAATGCCATCTATCGTGCAACTCACATTTGTGGCATCGGCCGTGACGCCCGCCAGCGCGCTGAGAATATCCGGGATGGTCGTCGGCGGATCGGTCGGGCCGGTGGTCCAGAGCGTGTTGAGAATCGGAAAGAAGAGTGCCTTGCCCTCCGGTACGGTAATATTCCGAGTGACGCTGATACTGCCGCTGCCGGTTGCGCCGGCGAGAAACCACACCGGTCCGTGCTGGCCGACCGCCGCGAAAGCGCCGTTGGTGTCGCTCAACGGGTTGATTTCTGTCGGAATGGACAGCGCCCAAGTCCACCAATCCGCCGCCCATTGGCCGTAAGACTCGCCATAGGGATTTGACTGCGGCGGTAGAATGACCGGGCTTGGCAGGGCACCGGCGCTCGCGCGCAAGCCGGCGGAGCCAAGCATGGCGCCGGCTAGCAACGCAAGTTTGAGATTTTTGATTAGTTTAATTTTCATTTTCGCTTCCTTTCTATGCAGGCCCGCAGGCCTCAGTTTCTTATTTGTTGTTTGTGTTCGGATGGTCGCTTCTGTTGCGGGTTGGGGCGGCACACTCTCGTGCCACCCCAACCCGATGTTGTCCTTCCGCGCGACCCCTCTGCGGTGCTGTTCTTTGGTTGCCATGGATTCATGTCGCTCAGGCAACTTCAGGGCTTCAGCTAGCGGAAGAACGAATTGCTATTCATTTTGGTTGTGATGGTTGTTTGTTTTCGTTTTTCAAAATGGCCGCGGATTGATTTCAATAACGTGAAGTCGCATCATGGAGTTCGCAGCCGATAAAACTTGCTTCCGGCAACCGGCCCGTCCCCGAGGAGATATTGGTCGCCAATAATCAACGGCGTGCCCGGAACCGGAGTCCATGTCGCGGCGTTTCCCAAAGCCGTTGTGGACTCAACCGTGTATCCGGGGTCGTTCGTGGACCAGGACAGAATCACGTCACCGTAATCGGGAGCAATGCCGAGCGTTGGCGGAATAAACTCAAACGCCCCAATGTCGGTGCCATCGCCGCCGGCGGCATTGGGAATGCCCGGGTTATCGTAAGTTCGCGTCTGCCCGCGCTGGTCAGTGGCGGAGGCGGCGAAATTCGTGCCTTTATCAATGGCCGGACTGCCCAGCAGCAGGGCATGAGTAAAGGTCGGGCCGCCGTTGTCCTGCAATGGGCCGAGTTTGGGATCGGTATTGATCAGGTCCGTAGGCTGATTCAGGACTCCGCCGCCGTTGTCGCTGCTGAGGTTGTAGCCATGCGAGAGAATGGTGCCCTGAATATTAGTCAGAGTTCCTCCCGACGTGCCGGCCTTGAGGATAGTGCTGGCAAGTTCCACCCTGGCTGTGCTGGAACCGTTGTTGCTTGCGAGATTGTTGAAGATCGCCCCACCACCGCCGGGAGCCGAGTTGTCGCTGAAGGTGCTGTTGATTACGCTGATGTCTACGTTGGTCGAACCATCGCATTCGTTATAGGCGCCGCCGCCTTGCCACGCTGAGTTTCCGCTGAACGTGCTGTTGGCAATCACCGCCGCGGCGATGCCAGTACTTCCATAGTTGAATATGGCGCCTCCGTAATCGGTGGCGGTGTTGGCGCTCAGGGTGCTGTTAAGAATGGTGATGGTCGCGGTGTTGCCGTCGCCAACATTGTAGAGGCCACCGCCGTTACCCTTGGCCGTATTCCCGCTGAGGGTGCTGTCAATGATTTGTACGCTGGTTGGAACGTCACCGTAATTGTCAATAGCGCCACCGCCAAAAAAGCTGGAGGTATTGCCGCTGAGCACGCTGCTGGCGATTGTCAGCGTCGCATGGCCGGAGATCTCGCTTCGGCTGAGAATCGCGCCACCGTCAGCAGCGGAGTTGCCGTTGAGTACGCTATTGGTGATCGTCAGAATGACGTTGCCACTAAATCCGTCGCTGAAAATGCCACCGCCATCGTCATAAAAGTTGGCCGGGGCCGAGTTGCTGTTGATGGTGCAGTTCACCACGATGACGGTGGCGGTGCCATAATTGCCGCCGTTGTAAATGCCGCCGCCCGAGCCGGCGAAGTTATCGCTCACAGTACTGTGAGTGAGGGTCAGTGCCGCACTGCCGGAGTACCCGTCGTTGGCAATGCCGCCGCCCAGGCCCTGGCTGGTGGTGGAGTTGCGCCTTACCCAGCAATTGCTCACCATCAGGGTGGCGTGGTCGTTGTAGATACCACCGCCACCTTCCGGGTAGAGGCCGCCGAAAGTGCCGTTGGTAACCGTCAGACCGCAGAGGTTGACGACTTTGTTCGGACTAATGTGAAAGACGCGGCCGGCAGCCTTGCCATCCACGGCCAGTTTATCCGGGCCGGGTCCGGCGATAGTCACATTCTTAGTGACCAGCAGTTCGCCACTGGTCAGCAAAATCGTGCCCGAAATACTCGTTGCGTCAATGGTGTCGCCATCTATCGCGCATTGCAACGCGCCGCGCAGCGAGCCAGGACCGCTGTCAGCCGTGGTTGTGACGATTGTGCTGCACGGCTCGGCTTCAAGGGCCCCGACATCCGTGCCATCACCTCCTGGCGCATTCAGGATGGAAGGATCGTCATAGGTACGGACAAAGCCGGCGCCGCGCTGGTCATAAGACGAGCCGGAGAAATTCTTGCCCCGGTCAATGGCCGGGCTGCCGGTCAGCAGCGCCTGGGTAAAAGTCGGCCCGCCGTTATCCTCCAGTGGACCAAGCAGCGGGTCCGTGTTGAGTTGGTCGCCGGTCGAAAATAAATAATAGCCCGCCGAATCACTGCATAGGTTGTAGCCGTCCGATTGGACGCTGACCTGGTTGCCTTGGGTATAAAGGCTCGTGCGAGAGGGGGCCACTTTCAGAATGGTGCTGCCGATTTCCATGGACGCGCTGCCCAGGCCCGATTGGCCGTACATCCAGATGTCGTCGCCGGAACCGTTAGTGACAATATTGTCGCTGAAAGTGCAATTGAAGACGGTCAGATAAACGCTGCTTCCATTGGCATAATGGGCGATGCCCCCGCCTGCGATACCCGCCTGGTTGCCGCTAATAGTGCTGTTATTGATTCTGACTATTCCTACACCCAAGCCAATGTTATCTATGGCGCCGCCTTCAGACCCTGCCACATTTCCACTGATCGTGCTCTTTGCAATCGTCAGGCTACCATAGTTTTCAATGCCCCCGCCACGGCCTTGGGCCGAGTTGGCGCTGATGGTGCAATTACTGACTGTCAGCGTCCCGTATTCGTTAAAGATGCCGCCGCCCAACCCCGTTGCTCCGTGCGCAATAGTCAGACCCGAGATGGTGACGGTCCCATACTGGATGTGGAATACGCGGTTGCTAGCGGCCCCGTCCACGGCCAAGGCGCCGGCGCCCGGACCGACGATAGCCACGCTGTTTGCGACAAGCAGTTCCCCGCTGGTCAGCAGGATGGTACCGGAGACACCGGTGGCGTCAATGGTGTCGCCGTCGCTGGCGCTGGCCAGCGCTTGGCGTAACGTGCCCGGCCCGCTGTCAGCAGTGCTAGTGACGGAAATGGTGTTCGCGTGCGTCATGGTGGCAACCACGAGAATGGTCCAAGAAAGCGCAAGAATGGATCTCCGAAATAATTGCGAAGTGAATTTGAATTTACGTTTCATAAGTTTCCTTAGATGATTTCTTTTGCCGATCACGTGGCGGTTATCTTTTCAGTCTCGACCCCAATCCCGGCCCCGGCCCCAATTGCAATCGCGATTCCAATCCCAATCCCGATGCCAATCCCGGTCTTCTTCGTGGTCGCAACGGCGATTCCAACCGCACCGCGACCAGGCCGCTTCCGTGACAATCTGCGCCCATTGTTTGCGGGTGATGAGTTTGGCCTTCAGGAAATCCGTCGCGGTTTCCAACACGGCCCGCACATATTCTCCGTGGCTCTTCCACATACCGCCAGAAGCCGGCCCTTCACATGGCACAAGCTGGTCAATGCTGCAACCGTTCGTGTCAACGATTGCTCCGGGAGGCGTGTCCGGACATTGGTCAATCGCGTCAGGAACACCGTCATCGTCGCTGTCGGGCGGTGGAGAGACGTGCTGGACTTCGTAGGCCCCGATGTCCGTGCCGTCGCCACCAGACGCGTTTGCGATGGCCAGATCGTCCACCGTGCGGGCGAAGCCCGCGCCGCGCTGGTCGTATAGTGAGCCCGAGAAGTTCTTGCCCTGGTCAATGGCCGGGCTGCCGGGCAAAAGCGCGTAAGTGAAGGTAGGCCCGCCATTGTCCTGTAGTGGGCCAAGCATTGGATCGGTATTGACCAAGTCAGTGGTATTGGTCAAAAAGCCGCCGCCGTCATCGGAACTGAGGTTAAATCCAAGTGAAGCGACCGTGCCTGGGTCTGGGCTTACGATGCTCACGACCAATGGGGTCGTGTTCAGGATAGTACTACCAATTTCCACCGTGACTCCGCCACCCGCGTCAGCTTCACTATATATGACACCACCACCGCTATCTGCGACCACACCAGCACCAAGGGCGGAGTTGTCGCTGAACGTGGTGTTGACAATCCGGACATTTGCAGTTCCTTGAAGAAGGCCGTAATTGTAAATGCCGCCGCCGTAGCCATATTGGCCGGCGGAGTTCCCGCTCAGGGTGCAGTTGACGATCGACAGTTCAGCACTGTCAACGGTGGCGACATTATAAATGCCGCCACCTTCGTTAGCAGAATTGCTGCTGACAGCACAGCACGCGACATGAACCATTGCGCTACCTTGATCTCCATCATTGTAGATACCACCACCCAAACCCGCATAGTTGCCACTTAGAGTGCTATTTGCGATCCAAACAGTTCCGGTGCCGGAAACGCCAAGGTTGTAGACAGCGCCGGCAACCCCGTAGTTGGCAGAGTTGCCATTGATGATGCAATTGCTGGCCGTCAGGATGGCGGTGCCATACTCAGCCGAGTTGACGATGGCGCCACCAAGACCTCCAACGAACACGCTCCCGGCCATTCCAGGTTGTGCTGAATTGCCCGTCAGAGTGCTGCAAAGAATGTTCAGCGTGGCGCTGCCATTGTTGCCGTCGTTAACAATGCCACCGCCTTCGCTTCCTCCTCCCACGCCGTTGGTCATCCAGCCGAGCGCCGAGTTTCCACTGATGTTACAGCGGATTAGGGTGAGCGCCGCGTGATCATTGTAAATGCCGCCAGCGCTGTTGGGAGGATTCGCACCGCTGTCGGCAACACCATTGGTGATGGTGAGGCCAGTGATGCTGACGACGGTGTTCGAGCCGATATCGAAGATACGGCTGGCAGCGTTGCCATCCACGGCCAGATTGGCGGGGCCGGGACCGAGGATGGTCACACTGTTGCTGACCAACAGTTCGCCGCTGGTCAACAGGATGGTGCCGGAGACGCCAGTGGCGTCAATGGTGTCGCCGTCACTGGCGTCTGCCAGCGCCTGGCGCAGCGTGCCCGACCCGCTGTCGGCCGTGCTGGTAACGGTCAGGGTGTTCGCGCCAGCCGTGTGCGCAGCCAGTAAGGTGAAGATGAGAAAAAGTGTATGCTTTGATTTCATCGGATTACCTTTTTTTGTTTGGTTGAAATAATGGGGTGTTCTTAATTGTCTTGATTCGGATTGGCGTGCCTTCGCTCAAGGGCTTCGCAGCCGATAAAACTTGCTCCCGGTCACCGGTCCGTCACCGAGCAGGTATTGATCGCCAATAATCAACGGCGTGCCCGGCACCGGAGTCCATGTCGCTGAGTTTCCTAAAACCGGTGTGGACTCAAGCGTGAAGCCTGGAAAGTTCGTGGACCAGGACAGAATCACGTCACCGTAATCGGGAGCAATGCCGAGCGTTGGCGGAATAAACTCAAACGCCCCGATATCCGTGCCGTCGCCGCCGGCGGCATTGGGAATGCCTGGGTTATCGTAAGTTCGCGTCTGCCCGCGCTGATCAGTGGCGGAAGCGCTGAAGTTCGTGCCCTTGTCAATGGCCGGGCTGCCTAGCAGCAGGGCGTGCGTGAGCGTCGGGCCGCCGTTGTCCTGCAACGGGCCGAGCATCGGATCGGTATTGATCTGGTCGCCCGTCGCGGTCAAGAATCCTCCACCGTCATCGCTGCTCAGGTTGTAGCCAAGCGAAAAGACCGAGCCGGACGAATTGGCCAGGCTAGGGCCGTTAAGCCCGGCCTCCAAGATTGTATTCCCGATTTCCAGGATCGCGTTGCCTCCCGCGTCGCTTTCGTTGTAGACACCAGAGTAATAGGCACCCGAGCTGTGGTTGCCGTTTAGCGTGTTATTAACAAGAGTCGCAACTGTAATGGCGTCGTCAAAGGAGTAAGAGTAAGAGGCATTGTAGATGCCGCTGGCGCTGTCGAGAGAAGAGGCTTGGTTGTCGCTGAGGGTGCTGTTGGCAAGCGTCAGGACCGTTATAGCCTCAGCAGAGGGATTGTAAGAGTAAGAGATGTTAGCGATGCCGCCGCCGTTATCGGCGTAGTTGCCGCTGAGGGTGCTGTTGACAATCGTCAGGACTGCGGTGGCGTCGCTATAGCTAGTGGCACTGTAAGAGGCGTTTGCGAAACCGCCACCGCTGCTGCCTTCGAAACCGACTTCAGCAAAGTTGTTACTGATGGTGCTGTTGGCAATCGTCAGAATCGCGCTGCCTCCGAAGTTGGCCGTGTTGTAAGCGCCGCCGCCATTGCCTTCCGCCGAGTTGCTGCTGAGCGTGCTGTTGGAAATCGTCAGCACCGCGCTAACGCCTGCGGCAGCCATGTTGTAAACGCCGCCGCCGGGACCATGGGCCGAGTTGAGCCTGACAACGCTCCTGACAATGTTTAGATTCGCACTGTTGAGGACGCCACCACCGTATCCAGTCGCCAAATTACTGCTAATAATGCTATCAACAATTGAAAGTGGTATGATGCTGGCGCTGCCGCCAGTCTCGATGCCGCCGCCTGTCGCGGCGGAGTTGCCGATGAGGGTACTGTTAACGATGCTCAGGTCGCCATAACTGCCGATACCGCCTCCAGAACCGGCATGGTTGCCGCTCAGGGTGCAGTTGATCACCGTCAGTGACGCAACACCACCGTATCCGTTGTTATAGATGCCGCCACCGTAGGCGCCCGAGTTGCCGCTGACGGTGCAGTTGCTGACAGTCAGAAAGGCGTGGTCGCTGTAAATGCCGCCGCCTGAGTTCGCTGGAGGATCGGTCTCCGTGGCAAAGCCGTTGGTAATTGTAAGGCTGTAAATGCTGACGACGGTGTTCGAACTAATGTCAAAAACGCTGCTGGCGGCGTTCCCATCCACCGCAAGAACGTTTGGGCCGGGCCCAAGAATACTGACGCTGTTACTCACCAGCAGTTCCCCGCTGGTCAGCAGGATGGTACCGGAGACACCGGTGGCGTCAATGGTGTCGCCGTCGCTGGCGCTGGCCAGCGCTTGGCGTAACGTGCCCGGCCCGCTGTCAGCAGTGCTGGTGACGATCAGTGTGGCGGCGTGAGTGTTTGGGTTGCTCGAAAGCATCACGGCCAGCGCGAGTGGCAACCAGACATTTTGTTTTGCATTGATTTTCATGGGTATCACTCTTTCTTGTGCTAGTTTGTCGGTTCGCCTCTTCGGATATGCATTTTGTCCGAATCATTGTTGTTTCAGCCGGAAAAACTTGCTTCCTGAGATCGGGTTGTTGGTTTGCTGATATTGGCTGCCGACAACGGCACGAGAGCCGTCGGCGGTGATCCAACTATTCGATGATGCGATGTTGGTCGAGGACTGCAAATTGAAGTCTCCATAATACGACGGCCACGAAAGTACGGCGTTGTTGCCGACCTGCTGAAAGTTGAGTGAGGGACTTCCCAACTCGAATGCGCCGATGTCGCTGCCATCGCCGCTACTGGCGTTGGCAATGTTGGAGAAATCAAACGGCCTCGGTGCGCTGCGTTGGTCCGTTGTCACACCAAAGCTTTTTCCATTGTCAATCGCCGGGCTGCCGGGCAACAGCGCGTGCGTGAATGTTGGGCCGCCATTATCCTGCAACGGGCCGAGCATCGGATTGGTATTGATCTGGTCGGTGGCGTTGGTGAAGAAGCCGGCGCCCGAATCGCTGCACAAGTTGTAGCCGTGCGAATTCACCGGCCCGACAATATTGTAAATGTTGGCTCCCCCGACGCCGCTGACGTTCAGGATGGTGTCCCCGATGTCCAGCGTGGCGCCCGCCCCGTCGTTCAAAAGGCTCGCGCCGATGTCGGCCGAGTTGCCGTTGAACGTGCTGGCGCTCACCGCCAGATTCGCAGTGCCGCTGGCTGAACCATCGTTCCAAATCCCGCCGCCGTCGCTGGCCGAGTTGCTACTAAAAGTGCTGTTTGTCACGTTCACCGTTCCGGTGCCGGAGGACTCGCCATTGTTGAAAATACCGCCTCCATCGAAAGCCGAGTTGCTGCTGAGGGTGCTGCTGAACACTATCAGCGTTGCGTGACTGCCGGAGCCGTCGTTATAGATGCCGCCCCCATAGCCGCCAAGGGCCGAGTTGCCGCTGACGTTGCAGTTGACTACCGTCAGTGTCGAATGGCTATTGTACATGCCGCCACCTCCGCTAGCGGCCGAGTTGCCGCTGATGCCGCAATTGCTCACCGTCAACGCGGAACGGTCATTGTAGGTGCCGCCGCCGAAGCTCCCTGGAAACGGGGCGGTGGCGCTGCCGTTAGTAATGGTCAGGCCGGCAATAAGGGCGCTGATGGCATTGGTAATGTGAAACACGCGGCTGGTGGCGTTGCCATCGACGGCTAGATGGGTGGGGCCAGGACCAATGATGGTCACGCTGTTGCTGACCAACAGTTCGCCGCTGGTCAGCAGGATGGTGCCGGAGACGCCAGTGGTGTCAATGGTGTCGCCGTTGCTGGCGTTGGCCAGCGCGGCCCGCAACGTGCCCGGCCCGCTGTCGGCGGTGCTGGTGACGGTGAGTGTGGCGGCATCTGTGTTCAGGCTGCTCAAAAGTGCGGCTGCCAGCACGAGTGGCAACCAGACATTTTGTTTTGTGTTGATTTTCATTGGCATCACTCCTGATTGCATTGTTGTTTGTTGGTTGAAGGTCTTAATTCCACATTTGTCCATTTTATTGCTGCTTAAGCCGGAAGAATGAACTGCCGGTGGCAGGCGGCAGAATGACCTGATCCTGCAAGTTCGTCAGATTCAATACAGGAAAGTTGGTTACTGCTGACCAACTGCTCAAATCCAAGCCCTGCTGGAGGCCAAAATTCATTGACGGTATGATCCATGAGAGAATGAATTCTCCACTGGCGTGCGTCAGGTTGAGCACTGGCCTGGGTGTGGTTTGCAAAACGCAAATACCGCCGATGGACGAGGGAGCGCCTATGGATGCGATTATTTCATTTCCATCGGCAGACATGGCAGCACAAGTCCACGCTCCGCTCGGCACATTATTGGAGACCCAACTGGCCCCTGAATCCGCCGAAGTGTAAATACCGCCGCGACCAGTGCCAAAGTTGGATAAGCCGCTATTGGCCAAGGCCACCATCCTTGTTCCGTCCGCGGACTCAGCAACACTGTTCCAATTATTGGTGGGCAGGCTGGTCTTTACCCAAGTCACGCCTCCGTCTGTGGAAAGATAGACATTCCCCCCGAAGTAGGCACAGGCCATCAGAACATTGCCATCCGCTGACGAAGCCACCGAATACCAGCGCGCCAAAGGTGCATTGGTAGCCTCGGCCCAATTGACTCCGGAATTGGTGGAAGTAAAAATCGGACCATTGGTCGACCCCCCGGCTGCGGCCACCAGTTTGCTTCCGTCTGCCGATGAAGCAATGTAGTCATAGCCCAGCATTGGCAGAAGCCCATTGGTTTGGAGCGTCCAGTTGACTCCTGAATCGGTTGACGCATACACGCCCGCCACATCTTCAGCCACTGCCGCTAATTTGGCTCCATCCGCTGATGAAGCAATCGCGTTCCAATTGGCGTGGGGCGCATTAGTAACGGTTGTCCAAACGGCTCCTGAATTTGTCGAAACATGAATCGCCCCCGTTCCTGCCACCACCGCCAGCAGTTCTGTCCCATCTGCCGATGCGGCCACTCCCTCCGCCTTCGAGGTGATTGCCTCAACCCAAGTGACTCCTCTATCGGTTGATATGTATGTGCCACTCGGTCCTTCGGTCGCTCCGGCGACCAACCTGGTCCCATCTGCCGAGCAGGCGACCGATTGCCATTGCGCCGAAAGTGCAGGGTTAAAAGGTGGCGTAAAGGCGACTGTTATACCGGTTCTAGTACCTATGTGGTTCGAAGCCGTGATGTAACAATGATATTGTGCGCCCGGCGCCAAACCAGTGATGAAACTGCTGACATTCACGGCTGTTACACCAGCGCCTATATCTATAGCAGGCGTAATATTCGTAAGGACATTGATTCCCCAACGGAAATAAACCGTTGTATCCCATCCATTGGGATTGACCGTGGCATTCAACGTCGAACCAAAGGTCGAATCAATTGAGCTATTAACCGCTGTGAGCGTTGTTACGGTCGGAGCAGAGCCAACCACGAAGGCCTCATCATTGCCATAAACAATTCCGTAATCGTTCGCGGCTACCAACCGATAGTGGTAAAAGTTGCCGGGTAATCCGGTCAGCGCGACAGTGAGGTAATTGCTTCCGGTGCCGCCATCAATCAGAGTAGCGTCAGCAATGTTGCCGTAATTCGTGTCGGTGCCCCAATCGAACCAGGCGATGGATTCATCCGGACCAACTGTGACCGAGCCGTTCAACACCGCGCCAGTGGATGAAACGCTACTGGCCGGCAATGTGGCCACGACTACTGGCAAAACGGTGAGCACGGCATTGCTGCTCGAGGCGCTTCCCAAATTGTTTGTCACTTGGACGGCATAAGTCGCGGCGTCTGCAACCTGAACGTTGGTAATAGTGTAGGTGCTGTTAGTCGCGTTCGGCAGGGCAATGCTGTTCGAGGTCCATTGGAAAGACAGCGGCGAGCCACCTAGGACCGCAACATTCAAAGAAACCGTCGCTCCAACCGGAACCGATTGGGTCGTGGGCTGGCTGGTAATGTAAGGCCGGAGTTGTGAGGTGTTATTAGCGAAAACCTGGACACGATAATTGCTCGTGTCTGCCACATAGACATTGTTGTTGCTGTCAATGGCGATCCCGTAGGGAAAATCAAACTGACCATTGCCGCTGCCAAAGTTTCCCCATTGAGTCAAATAGTTACCATTGCTGTCGAATTTCTCAATGCGACAATCATTTCCAAGATAGCTATCGTAGTTATCGACTGCGTAGATATTATTGCTGCTGTCAATGGTCACGCATCCGGGACCCTCAAATTGGCCGTTGCCGAGGCCCTGGCTTCCCCATTGCGTCAAATAGTTGCCATTGCTGTCAAACTTCTCAATGCGGTCATTGTATAAATCCGCCACGTAGACATTGTTGCTGCTGTCTATGGCGATACCTTGGGGATAACTAAATTGGCCGTTGCCGAGGCCCTGGCTTCCCCACTGCGTCAAATAGTTGCCATTGCTGTCGAACTTCTCAATGCGGTCATTGTAAAAATCCGTCACATAGACATTGTTGCTGCTGTCAATTGCGATGCCTTGGGGATAACTAAATTGGCCGTTGCCGCTGCCCGAACTTCCCCATTGCGTCAAATAGTTGCCATTGCTGTCGAATTTCTCAATGCGATCATTGCTCGTGTCCGCCACATAGACATCGTTGCTGCTGTCTATGGCGATTGGTTCGGGAAAATCAAACTGGCCGTTGCCGCTGCCGTTTGTTCCCCATTGAGTCAGGTAGTTGCCGTTGTTGTCGAACTTTTGGATACGGTCATTGGCCGTGTCTGCCACATAGACATTGTTGCTGCTGTCAATTGCGATGCCTTGCGGGTGGCTGAACTGGCCATTGCCAGAGCCAGGGCTTCCCCATTGGAAAATATAGGCCGGCGGATTATCTGCATGGAGAGTTTGAACGAATACCAGCCCGGCGACTAGCGCGGCAAACAGGACAAAGGGCTTGGTTTTTATTGGTCGGTTTGTTTTTAGGGTCTGGTTCATGGTTGTTCTCAAGGGGGTGGTTTGGTTTTTGAATTGATAAACGAATTGGCATGTTGCCTGTCGGGCCGACTCAATCGCCAATCGGAAGCACATGGGGGCAGGTCGGCGCAGGTTAAGCCGATATCTTTGTCATCGGCCTGGCTATCGTCAGCTTGCTCGTCATCATCGGGCGACAGTTCAGCCACCTTGGGTAGGGAGAGTGCTTTTGAACCAATCGCGTGTGAATTCACCAAGCTGCTTTGCGGAGAGTGAACAACGGATGAATAAAGCTGTTCCGGGGCAATCAGTCCGCCACCACTGGATAGAAATCGGGCCGGCAGGTCAGAAGCACGGATCCCTGCTTCGCATCGCGGGCAAATACATGGGCTGGTTGCAAACCAACCGCAAAGGACTACTGCTATCAATAGCCATTTATTCATAACAAAGCCTCCGCCAACGGGTTGACTTGGCAAAAACCATTTTTACACCGGCTGGCCCCCCCCCTTTAGCAATAGGGTAAAAACGCCATCACGTTTTCTGGCAAATATTGTCATAAGTCAAGCAAAATCGGTGCAGGCACAACCAAATAAGTCACCTGATCGTCTGCCGCAGGATTAGTGAAAAACAATCAGCATTCATCTATTTTATTGTATTTTCTAATGATTTGGTTGGACATTATAGCTGCGGGTTGGAGAATCGGCCCAACAATCACTTTCCCTTCGCCTTGCCGCGTGGAAGAAATGTGTCCCATGTCCTGCCGGATTCGGGTTTATACTCCGCCGTTTTACCGGGAACCGGCGGAATCCGGATGAGGTGATTGCAACTGGGGCATTGAATCTGCCGGCCGGAATGTGCTTCGTCGCAAACCAAGTGCTGCTGGCAATCGGGACACTCAAATTTGAATTCATTCATGGTTACGCCTTCTGTTAATTGTTAGTAAACCTAAGTCTTTTAAATGTTTTAAGCCTTGGCCGGAATTGGTTCAAGTCGTTTCTTTTTCCAATCGGGCCACTTCGGTGCGAAGGGCTTCAGTGACGCGATGTTTGACCTGATAGACCAGATCAATTGAAACACCAAAATGGTCCGCCACTTTTTCGGGCCGCCATTCTTTATTGACATAGAAGTCAAAAATTTGAAGCCGTTGCGGGTCAATGCGGCGACGCAGATTATTCAATGCGGCGTTCAGAAGATTGGTTTCCCATTCCGCCTGCCATGCCGCGTCCAGGTCAAGTGAGGCGGGATCCGGCATCTCTTCGACGATTTCGACCGGCGTGGTGGCACCGGCCGGGGGCCGATGGTCCGCGATGGGAAGGCGTTTGCGAAATTGGCTGATAATGCGCCAGCGCGTCATGTTGAGCAACCAGGCCTTGAACGACCCGATGGCGGGATTGTATTTGAAGGCAGGCATATGCTTGGCCACGGAGATGAGGGTTTCCTGTACCACGTCCTGGGCTTCAGGATCGGTCAGGCCGGCTTTGCGGGCAACCCCGTAGATGAGCTTCCAGTAGATGTTAAAAAAGTCGTGCCAACTGGATTCGTCCTGCCAGTTTTTAAGACGGTGAATCAGTGAAGCACGAGTGGAAAGGAGTTGGTCACCCGTGCGTTTCATAGGAAATGGCAACAGTGGCTGACATGAGTTGATTGATAATGTTTTTTCGCCCTCCGTCAAGTGACGTTGAGGGGCCATTTCCAGGTTCTTAGTCATTGTCATAATGGTTTTCCGCTGTTGATACGCGCGGAAAAGAGAGAATCTGACAGAATTATTTTGCCATCCGAGGCAAGAAACCACCCCGAACCGGTGTATCCTTGGTAGCAACTGATATAAGCGGCTGAAATAGCCATGATCCGCTTGCTTGGCAACAGTCAAACAAATATATAACATGAATTTTAATTCGGAAATCGCAAAGTTGAGAATGAAAACCCTTGGGGCGAATTTTTGCCGCGTTTCAGGATGCCTGCTTGGCACCATGTTAATGATTTGGAGCACTCCGGCAGAGGGTCAGGATGCAGGAAGAGAAGTGGCAGTCGGCGAGATCCACATCGTGGCCATCCAAGGCACGGTTGAGGTTATGCCGTCGGGCGCAACCAATTGGATTATCACCCAGACTAATCAGCTTCTCAACCCGGGTGACCGGCTTCGCACAGAAGACAACAGCCGGGTTACCATTTTATGGGGCGACCAAAGCGTGGTTCCCCTGGGGCCGTTGACACAAATCGAAATCCTTCCGCCGGACAATGTCGGGTCGCTCCCGGGGTTGCAGATGGCCAAAGGCGTCCTGTCTTTTTTCCACCGTGACCGGCCCGGGCACATTCGTGTGCTGACCCATGGTGCCAATGCCAGCATCGAAGGCACGGAGTTCGTCCTGGAAGGCTCCGCAGCGAACGGTGTGGAACAAGACACGCTGTCAGTAATTAATGGGCAAGTCCTGTTCAGCAATCTTCAGGGCGCGCTTTTGCTGACGAACAGCCAGCAGGCCACCGTGGAGCCGGGCAAGGCGCCCATTCGGACTCCGGGATTCATCGCCAATAATTTATTGCAGTGGTGTTTTTATTATCCCGCGGTTCTTGATCTACAGGATTTATCCCTGACGGCGAATGAACAGAGTCTGTTGAAGGAATCACTGGAAGCTTATCGCACGGGTGATTTGTTGGCTGCCCTGGAGAAATATCCGGAAATAAAGCAGCCGGAGTCTGATTTCGTGCGTCTTTATCATGCGGCGTTGCTGCTCTCGGTTGGGCGTGTGGAACAAACCGAAGCCGAGCTGGCGATGCTGCCGGTGGCCAGTCCAACGAATCAGCTCCAACGGCTGGCAAATTCGTTGCGCATGCTGATCGCGGCGGTTAAACGGCAGCCTTGCCTCTCATCGTTGACACCCAAACTCCCAACCGAGTTGCTGGCCGCATCCTATTACGAGCAGTCACAGGCGCAAGGAGATCAATCCCTTAATGCTGCCTTGAATTTCGCACAGCAAGCCGCTGCGTTGTCGCCACAATTTGGCTATGCGTGGGAGCGGATGGCCGAATTGCAGTTTAGTTTTGGCCGGACGCACGAAGCGATAATGGCACTGAACACAAGCCTGGAATTATCACCGCGAAATGCCCAGGCGCTGGCGCTTAAAGGATTTCTACTCGCGGCACAAAACAATATCCTGGAAGCTACGGCTTGGTTTGATGCAGCGATTGCCGCCGACGGAGCGCTCGGCAATGCGTGGCTGGGCCGTGGCCTCTGCCGCATCCGCGCCGGCAATTCCTCCGAAGGCTTGCATGATTTGCTGGTTGCGGCAGCAACCGAGCCACAGCGTTCTCTGCTTCGCAGCTATTTGGCCAAAGGATTTTCCAATGCCGGCCGGGACGCTCTCGCCGATCGGGAAATCGCAATTGCTTTGCGGCTTGATACCAACGATCCCACTGCTTGGCTTTATTCCGCACTGATCAAGCAGCAACAGAATCAAATCAACGACGCCATCGGCGAAATGCAAAAATCCCAATCGCTGAACGATAACCGCCAATTGTTCCGCTCAAGGCTGTTGTTGGATCAGGACAAAGCCGTGCGAAGTGTCAATCTGGCTACCATGTACAACGATGCCGGCATGGATAATGTGGGGGTTCCCGAAGCGGCCAAGGCGGTAACCTGCGATTATGACAACGCCTCGGCGCATTTGTTTCTTTCAGACAGTTACAATAACTTGCGCGACCCGACGGGCTTTAACTTGCGTTACGAAACAGCCTGGTTCAACGAACTTCTGTTGGCAAATTTACTTGCACCGGTCGGCGCGGGCCGGTTGTCGCAGACGCTTTCATCCCAGGAGTACTCGAAATTATTTGAATCGGACGGAATGGGGATCGCCAACCAAACTTCCTGGCGCAGTGATGGCCAGCTTGACCAACAAGCTGGGCTGTTTGGAACCTACAAGAATACAGCTTATGCGGCGGATTTGGACTACCAGCATAATGACGGTGTGCGCCCGAACAACCAGCTCGACAATATTTCCGGGATCGTGACCGTCAAGCAACAACTCACGCCGTCGGACATGGTTATGGGGATCGCGCAATTTGAAAATTACCACTCCGGCGACAATTTCCAATACTACAATTTCTACACGGCTTATCGTCCGGACTACGAGTACGCGGAACACCAGAGTCCGACAGTGGTTGGGGGGTATCAACATGAGTGGGTGCCGGGAGTCCGCACGCTGGCACTCGGAGGGCGGCTGGAGGTCAGTCAAAATTTTTCGGACCTCCAAGCGACGCAGCTTGCCGTGCAAGAGGATTCGTCGGGCACACCCATATTCGCTTTCGAGCAACCTTTTGACGTCCAGCTTCAAGACCGGTTACACCTCTATCTTGCCGAAGTGTCTCAGATTATTCAGAAAGACAGATTTACATTGATCGCCGGCGGGCGCTGGCAGGGTGGCCAATTTGATTATTCAGATACCTTGAATAATCCCCAACCACCTTTTGGAATCCTTTTCCCGGCTTCGGTTGCAGGATCGTTTTCCGAGCCTTTCCAGCGGATAGGCGGCTACGGTTATTTGACGGTGGAACCGATTGACCAAATACGGGTCACGGGCGGTTTTGCCTATGATACGATGACCTATCCGGCCAACTTCCGCAGTCTGCCGCAGAGCGCGGGTACGGAGAAACGCGGCTTGCCGGAGCCTAAAGCCGCCATCATTTGGAGCCCGTGCGAGCAGGTCGTAGTGCGAGGCATTTATGCGCGTTCGCTGGGGGGCGTGAGTTTGGACGACAGTTACCGGCTGGAACCAACAGAGCTTGCCGGTTTCGTCCAGACTTTCCGTTCCGTGATTCCAGAATCCGTCGTCGGCAGTGTTTCAGCAGAAGAGGTGGAACTTGAGGGTATGGCGCTGGACTTCAAATTCAAGCACGGCACGTTCGCCAACCTACAGGTGCAATACATGGATTCGACGGTGAGACAAACCATCGGTGACTTTTTGCTCGCCGGCGGCATTCCGCCATTTACGGCGTCTACGGCCACGCAAGATTTTAACTACGGTGAACAGTCCGTCTCCGCCAGTCTCAACCAATTGTTGCCGGCCGGTTTCGTGGCGGGTATCAGCTATAATTTCACCCATTCGGAACTTAAAACCACCTTTCCGGATCTGCCGGATTCTATCGTTCCCTCGCTGGACCAATCGGCCTACCTGCACCGGATCGGCGCGTATCTTCTTTTAAACCACCCTTCCGGCCTGTTTGCCAAATTTGATGCCAATGGCTATCTCCAGCAGAACCTTGGCTATACACCCGCCGAGCCGGGTGACAATTTTGTTCAATTGAATATTGAGGGCGGCTGGCGGTTCTGCCACCGGCGTGCCGAATTGCTTTTGGGGGTTCTGAACCTGACCAGCCAGGATTACCATCTGAATCCGCTGAACTTGTACTCTGAATTGCCCCGCTCGCGTGTCTTTACTGCACAATTCAGTTTCGAGTTCTAAACCGGCGCAGCTATTTCGGGTTCACAATCTCTTCTGCGGAAATTTTTTATTGTCAGAAAATTGCCACACTTTTGTATTCTGCATATGAGATGTTCACAAGAGATTATGGCCGCGCTCATCGGGTGCTGGAGGACCGCGAACTGGACAAGCAATGAGAGTCATGGAAGCTTTCGTAACGGATTGCAACAAATTGGAGAGCCAAGTCCTTTGCCGAGAGCTAAATTATTCTCGCCGAATGGTTTCCTCATTAAGACAAACCGCTGTTGTTGCCTTCAGACCGAGGTGGTTGCGTTAATTAGTGGCTTTTTAAGAGTTTTTGCTTGCAGCGGCTGCGAGAATTTGCTAATATTGATAATTAAGATTACCGCTGGTCCGTTGCGGCGACTTGGCGGTTCGGCAGCAAAGCCGCCATACGCGGCCTTCTTGATGAAAACCCTAAAAGGTATTGGATTGGAAATCAGAACATCATTGAATGGAAGGTTTAAGGAGGCATATTTTAAATTCAATGAGTTGATGAATTCTTTGTGCTTGTTTGCTCTGGCTTTTGGCATTCTGGCATTCTCAGCCATTCCGTGTGTTGCCCAGTCGAATTACACGTTTATCACGATAGCCGGATCTCCAACCAACGGCGCCGCCGATGGCATTGGACCCGATGCGTTATTCAATTCTCCTGAAAGTTTGGCCGCTGGCCTAAATTACAATATTTATGTGGCGGATACCCGCAACAACACCATTCGGGAGATCGTCACCGTTCAAACCAACTGGCTGGTGAGCACGATTGCAGGGTTCGCCGGGACTATCTATACAGCGGATGATTTTTCGACCAACGGCGTTGGCCCGCAAAATCCGCAGAATGACGACTATTTCAGCTCTTCGAACAACTACACCGCCGGCCAAATCACCAACGTTTACGCTAATTGGTTCGGAGGCGCGCTCAGCAATGTTCTTTTCTCCTCAAGCAACATTAACACCAATCCTGCTAATGGTTCCATGCAAGTTAATTTGAATTGGACGCCGGGCAGCCAGTTTGCTGTTCATCATGCCGACTACTCTGACAATCCTAATGTCAGTTCCTTGACTTATACAAGTGTGGAAATGGATGTTCGTTGGGATCCAAGTTCCACCACTGGCACCGGAAATGTCGGTTATGCCACCTTTGGCCCGTTGCGGCTGGGAGTGCGACCCCACACTATCTACAACGTGCAGGACTGGTTCTATACCACGAACATACCCGCTAGCATAACGAACTGGGTCCACATCAATGCGCCTCTCTCTGCCGCCGATACGAACCAAGTGAATTGGGGAGAACTCCTTATCGGCGCAGACAGTTCTACCATTGGTTCGGTCTTGAATGGACCTGCCACATTTTATGTGGACGACATCAGGTTCTTAGGCCCGCTGGGAACTAATAGCAACGCCGGCAGCACCGACGGCCTGGGCAGAAATGCGCGCTTCAACGGCCCTGCCGGCATCACGGCTGACAGCGCGGGCAATGTTTATGTGGCGGATACCGACAACAGCACCATTCGGAAACTGACTCCCATCGGTCCCAATTGGGTGGTGAGCACTATAGCCGGTTTGGCTGGAGTCAGTGGCGCCAACGACAACTCGACTAACGCCCTGCTGGGTAGGCTCAATCATCCTTGGGGCATCGGTATTGATGCCAGCAACAATCTCTATGTGGCGGATTCATCCAACCAAACGATTCGGATGATATCGCCTGTGGGGGTGGGCTTTGGCATGACGACTATCGCCGGCAGGGTCGGCATAATTGGCACCAATGATGGAAATGGAAAAAATGCCTTCTTTTACTATCCTAAAGGCATGGCCGTTAATTCCACAGGCGATATTTTTGTGGCGGACGCCTCCAACAACATTATCCGGAAGGTCACCGGGTCCGGCACTAATTGGACGGTCAGCACCATTGCAGGGCGGGGGTTATTTGCAGGTCATGCTGACGGGACGAATGCGAACGCGAGTTTCTTCACTCCGGCAGGTATCGCTGTGGACAAGTTCAACAATCTGTACGTGGCGGACACCGGGAACGGAATAGTCCGAAAAATAGCCCAGTCGGGCACTAATAATTATGTGGTGACCACGATCGGTGGCATCGCGGGAGTTACGGGCTACCAAGACGGTACATTTACTAATGCGCAGTTTACAGATCTTGAGGACTTATGCGTTGACCCTCTGGGCAATCTTCGTTTGGACGGTAACAACGTGTCAGCTGGTGTTATTACTTTGGATGTGCAGGGTCCAGGCTCGCCGCCCACCGCCGAGATTGAGGTCGTTGTAGGTCCGCAAACAGCGTTGGACGACGGAGGCGCTTGGACGCTGGAAAACTCGGGTTATCCTTTTGGGCCAAAAAATGGGGCAACTTATATACTCCCCGCCACGACGTTTCCCGCGTATTTGGTTTTTTCAAATATTATCGGATGGAATGTGCCGGTCAGTCAGTCGATTACTGTTGCCAGCACCTTTTGCTTAATTACCGATCTTCCCTACACGGTGGTGCCCCCGGTGCTGAGTGTGGGCCAGACAACGGGCCTGGGGATTACCGGAACTGCGAACACCTCCTACGAAATTGATTATACCACTGACCTGAAGAGCGGATCATGGCAGACTTGGATGCCTTCCCTTCAATTGGGCAACGGGTTTAATCAGATTGCGTCTTGGCCGCCGCCTTGGCCAGCCAATAACAACGCATCCTCAACTTACTATCGCGCCGTATGGCTGGGTTATTGAGCGGGGCGCTGAGAGGCGCGAGAGCGCTGGAAAAATCGTTGTGCAACGATGTTGAATTATTATTCTCCCGAGGTCGGCTTTATGCTGACAAACCGTGACCTTACAAGGCGCCAACGAATCTAAATATTTTCGACCCGCCGCAGGAGCAGTTTTAGCCATCATTTGCGGACTAGGGCTTTGGGTGACGACTCTCGGTGAAAAATCGGGGCAAGATACGATTGGCGTGAAGTGGGAACGGAGCAGTTACGATTATCTCTTCCGCTTCGGCAATCCGGTTGTCACCAACAAGGTCGTTGTTATTTTGATGGACAACGATTCCTATACGGAACTGGGACAGGCCCGTGAAACGCCGTGGGACCGCTCTTTACACGCCAAGCTTCTAGATAAACTCGCGGAAGATGGCTGTCCCTTGGTTGTTTTTGATATTCGATTTCTTAAGGCAAAGGATGCCGAGACCGATAACGTTCTCGCCGCCGCCATGCGCCGTTTGAGTAACGTGGTCCTGGCGGCTGACATGACGGAAGTTCACGTGCCAGGGGTTGATTCCGTCCAGCCGATTCGGCCATTGGATAGTTTCCTAATGGCGGCGCGCTCAAATTGGGGTTTAGCGCACGTTGACCCTGATCCGGACATGATCGTACGAAGGCATTGGCCGTTTCCAACCCCGGGTCCGTATCCAACTCTGCCTTGGGTGGCGGCGACTCTTTCAGGAGCGCGACTCAGCCAGAAGCCTGAGGAGCGATGGCTTCGCTACTATGATTTCAACACCACTCTTACGAGTTTAAGCTACCGTCTGGCACTGGTCGAGCCACGGAATTATTTTCATGACAAGGTTGTCTTCATCGGCAGTGATCCGGCCACCAAATATGCGAATAATTATGAGGAAGATAAATTCAATACGCCATATACCCGCTGGACGGATGAAGCCGTTGGTGGAGTTGAGATTCTCGCGACTTCTTATCTGAACCTAGTGAGGGGCGATTGGCTAGGGAGAATGTTCTGGCCAATTGAAGGTCTTGTCTTCATAGCAACTGGGGCGATTTCAGGAATTGTCATTTCCCGCTTTTCTCGGTGGAAGGCCATCGGCATAGCATTTTTCATTACGTTCATTTTTTTTCTGGCAGGTATTGAGTTAAGTCATGTCACTAATTATTGGTTTCCGTGGTTGATGGTCGTAGGCGGGCAGGTTCCCTGCGCACTGGCTGTGGCGGTGCTTGTGCCTTTGAAAGTTCAAGAAAAAGCTGCGCCGAAAGTCCGTCCTACGCATACCATCGTCCTGTCCTTTCCCGAAGACAAGCCGCCGGACGCGCCGGATTATGAGTTGCTCCAACCTCCAATTGGCGAGGGGGGATTTGGCAAGGTTTGGATTGTCCGTAACGCCATTGGCCAGTGGCAGGCGCTTAAGGCCGTGTATCAATCGAAGTTTGGCGATAAGCGGCATCCGTACGAATCGGAGTTCAAGGGACTTCAAAAATACAAGCCGGTTTCGGAAAAACACCCAGGATTGTTGCGAATAGATTTAGTCAGCAAGATGAAGGACGAAGGGTATTTTTACTATGTGATGGAATTGGGCGATGCCCAGCAACCCGGCTGGGAAACGAATCCCTCTTCATACAAGCCACGGGACCTGGAAAATATGCGCAAGCAATCGGGGGGCCAAGCTTTGCCGCTTGCCGAATGCATTCGCATCGGCAGGGTATTGACGGATGCGTTGAATTTTTTGCATTCAAACGGATTAACCCACCGTGACATCAAGCCCTCCAACATTATCTTTGTCAACGGGCGGCCCAAGCTTGCCGACATTGGCCTCGTTACCGACATTCGCCCGCCCGAACAAATCAACACGTTCGTGGGCACGCCTGGATATATGCCTCCTCCGCCGGAACCTCCAGGAACACCCCAAGCGGACATCTACGCCATGGGAATGGTCCTATATGTTATCAGTACGGGGAACGATCCTAAATTCTTTCCCGACATCGCCACCACCATCATGGAACGCAAAGGACACAACGAATTCGTTCGCTTCGACGCGATCATTCTCAAGGCCTGCCAACCGGATATCAAGCAGCGATATCAAACTGCCCATGAGATGCTGCAAGATTTAGAAAATCTCGTCTCATGAGTCCGGCCCTTTATAAAAAATCTCGCGTTCGTCTTGCCAGCATCCACTGGCATTTGCACCGAGACACCATCCTCCAACGGGTTCGTTGGAAAAAATTCGTTCAAAAAGCGGAGTAGCAAAAAGTGATAAAAAGCGGCAACGAATTTGCCGCAATTTGTCGCCTTTGGACATGAAAAACTTGCCGCTATTTGCCGCCTTTAGTCGCTCGGCGCGCGTTCATAAACAATGACGCAAATGGCAATTTTAGACAGGGCACGCGTAACTCGTTGTGAAACCAAGGTTTTTGCGGCTCGCCATAATCTCGCCGATGTCGCGCGAAGTGCTTCGTTTGTGCTAACCGCAATGTTGCGTCGGATATTAACCCAGCCATCTCACCGTTTTGCTAACCGCGTTGCGAACCTTGTTGCTTCGTGTGTTGCCAATGGTGGTGCTTCCAATGTTGCTTCGCGAGTTCACCACCTGTTGCTAACCCTACTGCTTCGCCATTGCTAACCGCGACGCTAACCATTTGCTCACTCCGCGTGAATCGCCGTCCCATTGTATGGCTCGCTGCGCGTCGTCAAGGTCGTTCCGCCCTGTTTCCCTTCGGCTTCCACCTTGACGATGTTCGCTCGCCAAAGACCGATGGCGATTAAGGCTTCACGCGGGAAGTGTCACTGTCATGGGTGAAAAACACCAATGAATCAAACCGGCAGTTCGCCGGACTGGATAAACGCGCCACGAGCTGCGTGAGCGGCGGTCACGATTTTGGGGCGTTTTTTGCTTTCAGGAAAGCGTCGAGGTCTGCCTTTTCTGCGGGACTCATCATTCTCACGTTGGCAATGCACGGTCCGCGCGAGGGGTATGCAGAATTTTCTTTTGGCGGCTGAACGTTGTTTGTGACGGGTGTTGTCGGCGCGGGTTGTGGGGCCACGGCTGGCGCACTTGGCAGCGTGGCCGGGGCATTTGCCGCTGGGGTGGATTTCGCCCGTTTCTGCCGTTTGCGCTTTTTGCCGCCTTCCAGGACAATGCGGCCGTATTCGGCCACGCGCGCCCGACTGGTCTTGACGCCGTGTTGTTGCAGCAGTTCTGCAACTGACCTGTATGACGCTCTTTTTGCACGCAGTTCTACGATGGAATCATGAAATGGTTTGAGGCTGTTGAATGGCACACGATGCGGATTAGGGCGGAACTCCTGAATGGCCTTGCGCAACGATTCAAGATCGAGAGTCGGTTGTGGTGTGGTTGGCGTATTCATAATTTTTGGATGTGACGGTTGAAAGCTGATGGCGAGAATCCCACGAGTTGCTTGCGGGATTTTGCGTGGACTGTTGCACGGCTGTTGCGCCGCCGTTGCGCGAACAGATTGCGGGTTGTCTCGCAAGTTTCCGGCACGGACGCTGCGCGTCCGACATCGGCGTAACGCAAGTTATCTTACGAGTCGTCTCGCCGGTCATCCGGCGACAATGTGTCGGCGGCTGCCTGCCTGTTGCGCGGACATTGCGCGACTGTGACGCGAGACATCTCGCCGGATGTCTTGCCGGTTGCATCGCGGACGTTACGCGACCATCTTGCGGGACTCCGCACAAGTTCCGGCGAGCCATTGGCGAGTCGTGAAACCTTAGCCTAGCTAAGGGGTAAGGCTTGCACCCTGTCAAGGCGGTAGCCAAAACCGTGCGACTGCACCGTGACCTGAAAATTGCTGCACCGGGTTTGACACGATTCGTGAACGCGACTGCGCAAATTGATGATGCGATTTGTGACGTGAAATTGAACGTGTCGGCGCTTGCCTGTTTGCAGACGCGCCGGGCACAGTTTGGTTGCTGTGAGTGAAATGTCATCATGCTTAATCTGTTGTTTCGTCGTCACCGTTCCACGTCTGGTCAACCTCGATGCCGATGATTGGCGGTGGTGGTGATTGTGACGGCGGTTGCATCGTAAAAATGATGCCGGGAATGACCGCTGTTGAACTTCTTTTCACTCGCTTCCGCATTCCGCCGCTTAACACCCAGGCGATCACCAACAGGGATAGCCAGACGAACACCAGGTAAAGATAAACGCCATAGTCATCAATGAAGCCATCAAGCGCCTGGAAAAAGTGGTCGAGCAATTTCAGCATTTCAAGATTCGGGTTCATAGTTCTATCTCCATTTTCATTTCGTCACTGCGTCATCCAAGCCGCAGTCGTGGCGGTTGCCAGCCTCGCCAGCACATTTTTCCATCATGCCGATCTCCCAAGCTGCGCCTGCCGCGAATGCCCGGCCTGTAGGCGCGTTAAATTCGATTGCGCCGCGCTCACGTTCCATGTTTGGTGGTAGCTCATGGTAAAAATCATGTCGCCGATTTGACGATAGCAAGGATGGCGGCCTTGAGTGGGGCCGAGAGTTTTTCCCAAGCGGTGACTACTTGAGACAAGTCGTGGCTTGACGAGACTGAAGTTTGTGTGTCTCTTTGTGTGTCGCTGTGAGGATTTCCGTTATTTTCAGCGGAATTTTGTGGGGTTCGAATCCCCCTCTCTCCGCCAGTTTGATTTGCGTTGACCGTGAGAAGATTCCGTAGAAATCTCCCGCGAAACGTTCAGCATGAGTGATTCCTCTACCAACGCAAAAAGTGAATCTTTTGCATCGCCATGCTTGGCTGTGGTGGCCCCGGTGTACAATGAGGCCGCAACCGTCGCTGAAGTTCTCAAAATCGTGCTGGCCCAGCCATTGGTGCGGGAACTGATTGTGGTTGATGACGGCTCGACCGACGGAACGTGGGCAGCGTTGCAGCCGCTGGCACGGTCTGACGGACGCATCAAACTTTTCCGCCATGAGAAAAATCAGGGCAAGGGCGCGGCGTTGCGAACGGCGTTTGCCCAGGTTACTGCCCCGTTTGTGTTGGTGCAGGATGCCGATCTCGAATACGACCCGACCGAGTATCCACTCCTGGTCAATCCCATTCTGGCCGGGAAGGCCGACGTTGTTTTCGGGTCGAGATTCACGGGTTCCACCGCTCATCGCGTGCTATATTTCTGGCATTCGGTGGGCAATAAAATTTTAACCACCTTTTCCAACATGGCCACCAACCTCAACCTCACCGACATGGAAGCCGGCTTCAAGGCATTCCGACGCGAGGTGATTCAGAAAATCAAAATTCAGGAAAGCCGCTTCGGATTTGAGCCGGAGATCGTGGCCAAGGTCAGCCGGCTGAAGGTGAGGATTTATGAAGTGGCGATTTCCTACTACGGACGAACTTATGCCGAAGGGAAAAAGGTCGGGTGGCGGGACGGCGTCAGCGCGCTGCGTTGCATCATCAAATACAATTTTTTCCCGGACATCTAAACTTTCAGCGCGCCAGTTGCTCCGCTTTCCAACGTGGATTTTGGTTGGGAAAAGGCGCGCGGCCCAGAACGGCGGACTTAGGCCCCGCCACTGGCAGCGACAAGGATTGCAACTGCGGGAAATGTCCGACGTCTCGAGCCAGGAGCACCACCAGGTCATCGTAATAAATCACCGTCCAGCCGGGACGACGGGCCAGCGCCGCCGTGCCCGCGAGGTCCGCCGGCAACAGCGCAAGATCAGCGGCGTCAATATTGAGTATCCCGGAGTCAAACGGTTCGCCACTGTAAAACTTCCAGTGTGCGGCAATCAACTCGCGCGAATAACAGGTATCGAGCCGGCCATCCATGGACACCGGGCAGTTGGGCAGTTTGAAAATCACCATTTCGCCCCAGTCGAAAAATGTCAGCATCCGTCCCTGCAATTGATATTTCTGCAAGAAATCAATCGCGCCGGTTGGGTATTCCGAACGCGGCACTTCCATCGTCAGCGGATTCTCCTTGTGCAACTTAAAAGCGGCGATGCCGATTCCGACCGTGGCGACCGCCAATAACACGGTGGCGAATTTTTGTAAAACATCACTTCGGCCAAGTGCCGCCAAATGCTCAAAATGCCTTCGGAAACGGTTCAACGCGCTGGCCAAATGCGGCGCGGCCAATGCCAGCGCGACCAGACAAAATAACGGCGTATTTCGCACCGCTCGAAGTCCCAACAGAGCAAATGCGGCGCAGACCGCCAGCTCCCACAAAAGGCGCGGTCGCCGCGTAAACGCCCAGGCAAAAGCAGTCAGGAGCAACACGAAGAAAAATGCGGCGTGATCCCAGTTCACCGGCGGCGGATTCCATTCGGCGATTTGCGGCCGCAACCAAAGGACGCTTCCAATCAGCCAGCGCAAAAGTTCCGGTCCCCAAGGATTGCAAAACAATGCCGCCCCCGAAACAATGACCGCCAGCCACAAAACCAGGATGGTTGTCATGCCCGGTTTGACGTCGGTGCCGTCGGGTGAAATCGGCAACTTTCCATTTTGGAATCTATTCCACGCCCATCGGACGGTGGTGGCGCCCGCCGCCAGGCCCAGCAGTCCGTATCCCGCCAATACGCCGCCGTGGGTGTTGACCCAGAGCAGAAACAGGAACGGCAACGCAACCGCCCAACGCCGCGCCTCCGAATGAATCTGCTGGAGAAACAGCAATTCCAATGACAGGAACAGGGCGGTGAAAATTTGCGGGCGCGCGGAAAAGCCATAAGAGATTTCCACGACTGCCAGCGCGGCGAATGCCCAGGCCACAAACCGCTCCGGCCAGTACAAGCTCTGCGCGCCCAAACGCAGACAGATCGCAAAAGACGCCAGACCAACGACCATTTTAAGCAGCAAAATTCCCGAACCTCCCCATGCCGTGTAGAATAAGGCCAAAAGGATTTCAGCCACCCATTCGTGATTGATCCACGGCTGCCCGTAAGCCGTCCATGAATAGATGTCCGTTTTGGGAATGGCATGGCTCTGCAGCATTTGCTGGCCGTAAACAATGTGCCCCCATAAATCAAGGTCCACCGTGTTTTCCGAAAATTGGAAGACAGCCAGGGCCAATACCGCCGCGCAAAACCAGAATTTCAAATTTTTCATTGTGCGTTCCGGGCGCCCAAAGGGATAACAATTCGCGCACGAATTCGCAGCACTGAAATTTTCATTCCAGATTGACAGCCGCAGGACGCTTTTCTACTTTCAATCGGCAAAGACAGCCGCTTTGCCCCGAATGCTCGTTCGGGGATTTTTATTGCGAACTTGCGGTGCGGCTTTGTGCGACAATTATGGCAAATACAATTCTAGTAGGCGCCCAATGGGGCGATGAAGGCAAAGGCAAAATCATTGACGTGCTGACCGAGAACGCGGACTTGGTTGTCCGCTACGCCGGCGGCAATAATGCCGGCCACACCGTCTTTATCGGGAAAAAGAAATACATCCTCCATCTCGTGCCGTCGGGCATTTTGCGCAAGAGCAAGCTGTGTGTCATCGGCAATGGCGTGGTCGTGGACCCCGTCAGCCTCGTTGACGAAATCAAAGGACTGCGAAAACTCGGCGTCAAGGTCGGCGACAATCTGGTCGTGAGCGAGACGGCGCACCTGGTTTTTCCATATCACCGCGAACTCGACGCGCAACGCGAAGTGCTCAAGGGCAAGAACAAGATTGGCACGACCAAGCGCGGCATCGGCCCGGCCTACGGCGACAAGGCGGCGCGCGTCGGGCTGCGGATGATTGACCTCGTTCATCCGGGCCGGCTGGAGAAAAAACTGGGCCGGCGGATTGTGGAAAACAACGAAGTATTGCGCGCGTTGGGCGCGAAGCCGCTCTCGTTCAAAAAGGTGCTCGCCGAATATCGCGTTGCCGCGAATTACTTGAAACCGCTCGTGGCCAACACGGTTGTGTTGTTGCACGAGGCCATGCGACGCGGCGATGACATCTTGTTTGAAGGCGCTCAAGGGACGTTTCTCGACATTGATCACGGCACTTACCCGTATGTGACCTCATCAAATACGACCGCTGGCGGCGCTTGCACCGGCTCCGGCGTGCCGCCGCATCGCATGGACCGCGTGGTGGGTGTCATGAAGGCTTACACGACCCGTGTTGGCGAGGGGCCGTTGCCGACGGAAGACGCCGAGATTTCGGATTTATTGCACGGCATGGGCCGCGAGTTCGGCGCGACCACTGGCCGGGCACGCCGGTGCGGCTGGTTCGATTCCGTCGCCACGCGCCACGCCACGATGGTCAATGGCATTGACGACTTGGCCGTCACGAATCTGGATGGCCTCGACACGGTGGAAACAATCAAAGTTTGTGTGGCTTATCGCCACGGCAAAGCCCGCTACGATTTTGTGCCGAACGACGCGCAGACGTTGGCTGAATGCAAGCCGGTCTATGTTGAATTTGAAGGCTGGCGGACGCCAACCGACAAGGCGCGCTCGTGGAAGCAACTGCCGTCCAAAGCCCGCGCCTATTTGAAAGCCATCGCCGAATTGAGCGGCGCGAAATTATTCATCGCGTCCATCGGGCCGGCGCGCGAGCAGACGATTTTTGTTCAAGCGCAAAAGTTGTCCGCAGATTTCGCGGATTAACTGATTTCCAGTAACTCGGCTAACAAAGCGTCAACGTATCGCTTCAATTTTTTAATTTCCGAACTGTCGGTTGCTGTGTGAGCAGAAACATTGCTTCGTGTGTAAGTTGAACGCGCAAGAACAGCAACAGCTTCTTCAATCATTGCCAGCGATGCTTCTGTGACTGAAACGGCCGCGCTTGGACTTCGTCTTGCCTTTAGGATAAAACGAATTTTTTGTTTTTGAGTTGGTAATTTTTGCCCTTCTTCTAACTGAAAACCGGGTGCAGCCATAACCTTGTTATCTGGAGCAAAATTGTCAATTACTTCACGAAGTGCTTCGCGTAATTCATTTGCAGTTCCGCGCCATGAAAAGCGCTGGCCGGAAGAAATATCTCGCAACGCCTGTTCGTATGATGCAGCAGTCAGCGGCAACATTTTTCCAAGCGTGTTAAGAATTGCGCCTTCTGTTTCCGAAAGAATGAGTCGCGCAGCACCGCGAGCCTTCATTAAATCAAGCATTGCTTCCATCAGATAAGGACGCAGTTCGGCAAGTTGTCCTAAATAAGCTGCTTTCTCACGAGGAGATGTTGCGAGTTGTAATAATTGTTGAAGAACGAAATCTATTTCTTCAACAACCGGCTTACGTTGTGCGACTATTTCCAGTTCTGGACGAACCGATTCAAAATAAGCGCGAGCCATCGTTCGAACGATGGGTTGTATAATTGCCGGCTGGACGGATTTTTTGCGGATTGGTTCAAGGATTTCGCCAAGTTTTGCCGTATCTTCTGAAATCTTATCTAACGCTGTTAGCGCGTCGGTCATCGGCGGCTGGCAAATTATGCTTTAGAATTTTTCTTTTTTGGCCGTTTAGGAGATTTTGTTGTATCGTGACTGCGAGGCATTCCGTGAACGACAAGATTATAACCGACAGGGTTTAAACGATATTTTCCATTTCCTTCAGCATCAAAATAACCTGCCATAGTTGCATTCGGAAGCGTAGATGGAATTGATCTGGGCAATTTAAAGCCAGCCTGCTTGAAATATTTTTCAATATCAGAAGCGGTGACTGATTCCCTTCTTTCTGAGTCGGGCGCAATTTCGGTAAGATAATACGCGACTAGGGCCGCCATCTGATTTGAAGATTTTGGGGTCTTTTCGTCTTTAAGATCACGAATGCTCACTCGTCTTACGGTTGGTGTCGCTTCGAGAGCAGCATGTCCGCTTGCGACAACACTTACTGGCGCTGGCTTTGAAAAAGGAATCGGTCGTGTGATGCTTAAGCGACCTAAAACATAATCAAAAACGCGCTGAATTGTTTCTCCGTCCAATCCATCCAACGTTTTAATAATTGTGCTGATGGCATTTAATTCTTTGTCTACTTTTTCACGGCTCATAAAATTCCCGTTGTTTAAGATGCAAAGTCAATTTTTGAGTAAATATAAACTCGTGGCAAGCCTACAATTTTTCATTTTTGGAATCAGCGCAATCGGCTGTTTCTGTAGACAAACAAAATAGGTCCCGCCACATCCATTTAAGCGCCGAGGCCAAAGTGTCATTGCAATTTTCAGCAGCTTGATGCAAATTCGTTTTATGAGCGACAAGCAACTCGTTTTGGATTCAATTGAGCGTTTGCCCGAAGACGCAAACCTCGATGCCATCGCCGAGCGCGTGGAATTTCTGGCGGCGATTCGCAAGGGGCTTGCCCAGATTGAGCGCGGCGAGACCGTGCCGCACGAGGAAGTCAAACGGCAACTGGCGACATGGCTTTCAAAATAATCTGGTCGGCACAGGCGCGGGACGATTTGCAGGCCATCGTTCTGTTCATCGCCCAAGATAATCCGACCGTCGCAGAATCTTTTGGTTATTTGCTCATGTCCAAAGTGGATTTGCTGGCGCAATTTCCCCAGCTGGGCCGGGTCGTGCCTGAAGAAAACGACGAGACGATCCGTGAAATTATTTTCCGTTCTTACCGGATCATTTACAAAGTTCTGGCGGAAAAAGAAATTGTTGCCTGCCCGCATCTGGCACGGTGCTCGCGGTGAACCGGATATTCCAAGCCAATTAAAATTTTAATTCGCGAATGAGTTCCGCCACTTCCCATTTGAGTGCCGAAGCCCGCGCGTCGTTGCCGAAGCACGTCGCCGTCATCATGGATGGCAATGGGCGCTGGGCGAAACAGCGCGGGCTGCCGCGCGTCGAGGGCCATCGGCAGGGCGCCGAATCCGCCCGCATCATTATCCGCACCTCCGGCGAATTGGGCATCAACTATCTCACGCTCTACGCTTTTTCCGCAGAGAATTGGAACCGGCCCAAGGATGAGGTGGACGCCCTGATGAAATATCTCATCCACTATCTCAAGACCGAAACGCCGGAGTTGAACAAAAACAACGTGCGGCTGGAGGTCATCGGGCAAATCTGGCGGCTGCCGGAAAACGTGCAGGAACATCTCAAAAAATCCATCGCCACGCTTTCCAAAAACAACGGCCTGACGCTCATCATGGCCTTGAGCTACGGCAGCCGCATTGAAATCGTGGACGCCGTCCGCCGCATTGCCGGGGAGGTGAAGAAGGGAAAGCTCGAACCCGCCGACATTACCGAAGAAGTCATTTCGCAACATCTCTGGACGCGGAGTTTTCCCGATCCGGATTTACTCATCCGCACGAGCGGCGAAATGCGCGTGAGCAATTTTCTGCTCTGGCAAATTTCTTATTCCGAACTCGTAATCACGCCGACGCTGTGGCCGGATTTCCGCAAGGCGCAATTTTTTGAGGCGCTGGAGGAATACGCGCGCCGTCACCGGCGGTTCGGCGGGGTCTAAAGGTTTGCAAGCCACGCCAGCAAAGTTTTCTTGCTAAAATACTGAAAGTATGAAATACTGTAATTATGACAAAGGTCATCAATATCAATGAACGGGGTACGCTGACATTACCGCGGGAATTGCGTCGCCGGCTGGGGATTAATGGCAGCAGCCAGGTCGTTGCTGAAGCAACCGACGAAGGCATCCTGCTGCGCGCCGGAGCGACTTTCCCGGTGGAGATTTATTCCGAAGAACGGCTGGATGAATTTGACCGCCATAATGAACAGGCACTGGCTCGTTTTCGACTGAGGAAGAAATGAGGATATTTCTGGACGCGAACATCCTTTTTTCTGCCGCGCAGCCACAGAGCAGAATGGCTGCATTTTTGGAAGTGATCTTTGACAAAGAGGAATGCCTGACCAACCCCTATGCCGTTGACGAAGCCCGGCGCAATCTGGCGTTGAAATTTCCGGGCGGTTTGAAATCGCTGGAACGGCTGGCCAAACGATGCGAAATGGTTTCGCGGCTGGCGGCGGATTTGGCAGTGGACCTGCCGCTCAAGGACAAACCGATTCTGGGCGGGGCGATTGCCGGCCAAGCCACGCATCTGCTCACCGGCGACGAACGGGATTTCGGAAAATATTGGGGCAAAACGGTGCAAGGTGTGAAAATCGTTTCACCCCGGATGCTGGCTGAAGAATTGTTGAAATAAACCGAATCGGTATGTGTCAAAGAAGGACATTTATGCGCCATTCCAAAATCAGTCCTCACAAGGCTTGGCTGGGTGTTTTGATTTGTGCCCTGAGCCTGCCAGTACTGGCGGATTCCGGCCCGGACCAGACGAGACTGGCTGCTGCCAACACCGCGTTCGGGTTTGATTTGTTTCAGCAACTTGCTCACGAGCAGCCGGACGCCAACATTTTTATTTCCCCGTTCAGCACCTCAACGGTTTTGCAGATGATCGCCAACGGCGCAGCCGGTTCAACCAAACAGGAAATGAACCACGTTTTGCACACGGACGGTTTTCCGGCAGACGCGCTGAACGCCGCCTGTGAAAGCCTGAATCAATCCCTGAACTTGCAGACCAACGTCATTTTGGAACTGGCCAACGCCATCTGGTACAAAAATGGAATCCCGCTCAAGCCGGGATTTGTTTCCGCGAACAAGGAGTTTTTCCACGCGGAACTGGGCGCGGTGGACTTTGGCAGTCCGCAATCCGCGCAAACCATCAATAATTGGGCGGACCAGAGCACGCACGGGAAGATTCAGCAGGTCGTTTCATGGCCGTTCCCGCCTGCCACCAGGCTCGTTCTGGCTAACGCGATTTATTTCAAAGGCAAATGGGAAACTCCCTTCGATAAGAAGGACACCAAACCGCACGCCTTTCATCTGGCCGGCGGCGGTGAAAAGCAGGTGCCGACGATGTGGCAGCACAAACGTTTCGCGTGTCAAGAAGGCGATGATTTTCAAGCCGTGCGACTGCCTTACGCCGGAAGGCGTTTGTGGATGGAGGTCTTTTTGCCGGACGCCAATTCCAGCCTCACAAATCTACTGGCCCGTTTCAATACCGGCTCAGAACGGAACAAAATGTTGGAAGGATTTTTTGAGAGGGTGGGAACGCTGGCGCTCCCGCGATTCAAACTTGCATACACGGTGGAACTGAACGATTCACTTCAGGCGTTGGGAATGGAACGCGCGTTCCATGACGCCGATTTTTCCGCGATGTCAGACGAACCCTTGGTGTTGAACGAGGTAAAACAGAAGAGCTACATCGCCGTGGACGAGGAAGGGACCGAAGCGGCGGCAGTGACGACAGCTACGATGGTGGGCCTGGCGGTCATGAAACCTGTGAAACCGTTTGAGATGATTGTGGACCGGCCGTTCTTTTTCGTGATTGAAGACAGCCAGACCCGGTCCATTCTGTTCATGGGCGTGGTGTATGATCCGACGAAGTGAACACGGCTTGAACCACCAAGACGCCGAGTAGCGGAGGTTTGACGCGAATTGCCCGAATTATCACGAAATCAAACTTTCTTAACCGCGGATGAACACGGACACGGATGGCAACCTCGGGCTGTCAATGCTGGCGCGGGAAATGTTCGGCCAGCAGGTCACCGGCCTTTTGCACGCCGTGGATGATGCCCGGCGTGAATTCGGATTTGCGGAAATAAGCGGTCATGGCGCCAGCCAGCTTCTGCCAGAACTCGTCACCGCATTTGGTGTGAACGCCCTCGTCACCAATTACGGCAAACTTGTGTGAGCGCGGCGCAACGAAGATTAACACACCGTTCCGTTCCGGGGATTTGTCCATGCCCAGGCGCAGGAATTCGGACTGCGCGGCTGCAACCGGGTCCCCAACGTGCTTGGGGGTGATGCTCACGCGGATTTGCCCGGTCGTTTTATGTTCGGCATCACGAATTGCCGCCACAATTTTATCGTGTTGCACGTGTTTTGAGAATTTTCTGGGGTGCATAAACTACCAACTTCCTCCTGCGCCGCCGCCGCCAAAGCTGCCGCCGCCGCCAGAGAATCCACCACCGCCAAAGCCGCCGCCACCTGAAAATCCACCGCCACTCCATCCCCCTGAACTACCCATGCTGCCAAGCATCCAAACCGAATATCCGCCACCCAAGGCTCCGCCCCGCATGAAAATAATCAACATAAGAACAACGAAGGCGATGGCGAGAATCGTAGGGAAAATATCTTTCAGATGCTGCAAGTGATCAGCCACCGTCATTCCGTTTCCCTTATCCTCGCCCTTGACCGCGGCAAGAATCGCCTGCACCCCCGCCGTCAGGCCGCCGGCAAAATCGCCGGCCCTGAAGCGCGGGGCGATTTGCTCGTCAATGATGCGTTTGCAAAGTGCATCAGGCAGGACGCCTTCCAGCCCATAACCGACCTCGAGAAACATCTTGTGGTCCTGGACAAAAACGAAAAGCACCGCCCCGTTGTTTTTGTTCTTTTGCCCCACCTTCCACGATTGCGCCACGCGCACGGTGTAATCGTCAATGGACGAGTCCGACTGCATCTTCGG